>Ga0209640_10000847_pt1 | contig 24639 bp, 22 predicted proteins | sample RifCSP10_1_FD_184018 | JGI IMG/M metagenome (GOLD analysis project Ga0209640, IMG submission 184018) | Soil microbial communities from Rifle, Colorado - Rifle CSP2_sed 10_1 (SPAdes) (version 2) | ecosystem: Environmental > Terrestrial > Deep subsurface > Rock core/Sediment | place: Rifle... | reverse complement strand
ACGAATCGCCGGGACTATTCCCGGTTCAGGCAACGGCTCAGGATCTCGGCCTGCGCGAGCTGGGGTGTGTTGATGGTCCGGTAGAACTCGTCAAAGTACTTCTTCGTGCCGTTCGCCACGTCCAGGCGCAGGAGCTTCCCGATCGGGTCATCGTAGAGTGCGTAGATCGCCGCTTTCTTCTCGTTCAGCAGCGCAAAGACCTTCCGGAACTGGTCGGCGTCCGAACAGAAGCCACGGAAGAGGCGCTGGCGGACGTTCCTGATGGGAAGGACAGGGTTCGGCGTTGCATAGGCAGTGTTCACCGCGCCCGAGTAGTCGAAGTCGTAAGGCACCGGGATGGTCTCGCCCTGCGGCGTCCCCAGCAGGAACGCGTTATGCAGCTCGGACACGAGAAAATCGGTGTTGCCGATCATGTACTCGAACACGCCCATCAGCGTTCGATGATAAGGCTCCAGGTCGGCGCCCGAAGCTCCCCTTGCCTTGAGAAGCGCCGAGTTCTGCCGCGCCGCGACAGCATCGCGCTCGTCGATGAAGAATCCGTAGCGCGTGGTGCGAGTCCGTCCGCCAGGCGCATCCACGTACGTAACGTGCACGGCACGGGGCGTGTGCCCATAGGGCGTCAGGAGCTGATACACACGGTAGAGCTGGAGCTCCTGCAGGATGTACTGCTCATACGCCGGGTGATCCTTGCAGTAACTCGTCAGGCGCGCCTTGCGCAGGCTCTCGAACGGAGTTCCCACGGTTTGTGCAACGGGGAAGGTGATGCTGAGCGGCGGGAACTCGCAGTGCGTGAGGCGCCAGCGCCCATGGGTCTGCACCGTGACCGGAATCGTGACCGTCTTTCCAGTCGCATTGCGGAACCACACCGACGCATTGCGCGACGGGGCCTCGTCGGCGGTGTCACTTCGCAGGAGCTTGATGTCGGCTGCCAGGGTGAAGCGCGCCGGTTCAGCGCGGTCGAAGAACCCGATGGCGCGAGCGGCCCCGCTGTCTGCGCGCAATGTCGGCGCGTCCTGTGCGCCGACCCGGCATGGCGAGCCAACCACGATGAACAGTGCGGCGAGCAGCAGTTGGTGGCGTCCCATGTGCGACCCCGACGGGAGGCTGGATTGGACGGAATGTAGGGAATCGCCACACCGACGCCAACGGACCGGCGCACCGCGCCCACCGCTGTTCTCTACGGACCGTACACGACTATCCGGACGCAATCTGAGGGATCAGGGTGAGCGGCGCGGTGAGGATGAGGGCTATCCCCCAGACGCGTCCAGGTTCACCCACACGCGGCGGAGGACTCCAACTCCGAGCCGCTCAAACACCAGGAACGCGAGCAAGCCGGACACGATCAGATACCCCCTGCGGTGTGGACGGCCGTGGCCAGGAGCGCTCCCTCCAGACCAGGCGGTCCGGCGACCACGCCTGCGACGTGCTCCGCGCGGCCATGCTCTGTGGGAGGTGAGCGACATGGGCGCGGTCGAGGGTGAAGGGCGACGCGGTATCTGACGTGCTTCGATTCGCAGGCTAAGGAGGCGGACGCAATCGCAGTCGAGCTGCCGCCCGCCTGCCACCGCCGAACATGTGGCGGCCCATGATGGTGGCGCGGGCGTTCTGCAACGACTCAGCGGCGACCTGATCGTCGGCGCCGGACTCACCGCCATCCATCCCGTGCATCTGCCGGAATGTTCTCACCGCGAAGGCCCACTCATGGAGCTTGCCGCCACCCTCGACGAGCGGGTTGTCGACGCTCTGCCTGGGGCCGGCGACGTAGCCATTGAGCGAGATAGTGATACCGAATCTGAGTCGAGACACGTTCTACCCTCCTTGGAACCATCAGTGGCAACGAATCGGCGGCGGGCGTTGTCATACCCTCAACAGTTGATACAATGAATGTCGAGGCTACCTTCGCACGCATGTCCCGAGAACTCGACTTCCTCCAAGGCACCCTGGACGTCCTGGTCCTCCGCGCGCTCACCTGGGGACCCATGCACGGCTATGGCGTCGCCAGTTTCATTCGTCGCGGCTCGACCGGGAGCTTCAACGTACTCGACGGCGCGCTGTATACCGCGCTCCACCGCCTGGAGGAACGCGGCTGGGTCGAGTCGGAATGGGGCAACTCCGACAAGAAGAAGCGGGCCAAGTTCTACCGCCTGACGCCGGCGGGGCGCCGGGCCTTGCGGGCGGAAACGCAATCCTGGAACGACTACGTCGCGGCCGTCGCCCGCGTCATGACCGCGTCACCAGACCCAGGAGAGGTGTCTTCATGAGTGTCTTTCGCTCCTGGAAAACCGACGTCGGGCGCGACATCGACGACGAGTTGCGCTTCCATTTCGATGCGCGGATCGCGGAGCTGGTGGCGTTGGGCGCGACGCCCGAACTGGCTCGCGTTCAGGCGGTGGCTGAGTTTGGTGACGTCGACGCGGTTCGATCCGATCTCCGCGCTATCGACGACCGGCTCGCGCGCAGGCGTCAGCGCGGTGACGTCCTCGACGGCTGGCGGCAGGACATCACGTACGCGGCCCGGTCGCTCCGGCGCACACCCGCTGTGTCCTTCACCATCATCCTCACGCTGGCGTTAGGCCTGGGCGTCAACGCGGCGATGTTCTCGTTGCTGGACGTCATTCTGTTCCGCCCACCGTCGGGCGTTGCACAACCCGACGACGTTCGCCGGCTCTGGTCGCACGTTGTGTTCCGCAGCGGGGGGGAGTACTGGTCTGGGTACGACTACGCCTCGTATGCGGCGGTCGAGCAGTCGCTGGCGGGCAGGGCTGACCTGGCCATTTACGGTGGCCCTTCGAAGGTGACCCTCGGCAGAAGCGAGACTCCGCCGCAGGCGCACGTCGTTGCTGCCAGCGCATCCCTCTTCAAGGTGCTCGGCGTGCGGCCGGCGCGTGGTCGGTTCTATGGGAGTGACGAGGACCGGCTCGAGGCGGGGGCACCGGTGGCGGTGATCAGCGACCGGTTCTGGAGGCGTGAGTTCGGCGCCGACGGTGGCGTGGTCGGGACAGAGATCGCGTTAGGGGGCCGCCCCTACACGATCATTGGCGTTGGGCCGCCGGGGTTCAGCGGCGTGGATCTCGATGCCGCCGACGTATGGCTGCCGCTTGCCAGCAATCCGTCGTACCCGGCTGTCATGAAGACGCCCTGGTACGAGAATCCGGGCATCAACGGATTCCAGGTGCTGCTTCGTCTTCGGGCCGCACCGGAGCCGGAGCTCGAGCAACGCGCGACGCTGGCGCTGCGCCGGCCGGGCATCGGTTTTCGCCAGGACACGACGACCGTCGCGCGGCTGGGCTCCATCGTCAAGGCGCGAGGGCCCGGGAAGATCAGCGCCGCGGTCCAGGTGGCCGAGCGCGCGGGCGGTGTGGCGCTCATCGTCCTGCTCGTTGCTTTCGCCAACGTCGTCAACCTCCTGTTGGCACGCGCCGTCAGGCGGAGGCGCGAGATTGCGGTGCGCCTGGCGCTGGGGATTTCGTCATCGCGACTCGTGAGGCTGCTCGTCACCGAGAGCGTGTTGCTCTCGCTGGCGGCCGCGGTAGCGGCGCTCGGCGCCGCGTGGTGGGGTGGTGCGCTGCTGCGCAAACTGCTGATGCCGGAGATCACGTGGGCCGAAGATCCGCTGCACTGGCGCGTATTGCTGCTGGGTGTGGCCGCCGCGATCGCTGCTGGCGCCGCGGCCGGACTCGTCCCGGCCCTGCAATCGCGGTCGCCCGACCTGACCAGGGCTCTGAAGACCGGCGTGCGCGAAGGAAGCGCGCGTCGTTCGCGTCTCCGCGGATTCCTCGTGGCGAGCCAGGCGGCGCTCTCCGTCGTGCTGATCGTCGGTGCAGCGCTGTTCGTGCAAAGCCTGAAGAACGTGCGCGGGCTCGACATCGGCTATGCCGTCGACCGGCTGGCTTTCGTCTCCGTGCAGCAAGGGTCGGACAAGGCGCGCAGGGCGGAGATCTCGAACCGTCTGCTCCAGCTCGAGGAGCGCATGGCCACCGTGCCGGGCGTGGAACGCGTGGCATATACCTCGATGCGTCCGAAATGGGGAATACAGTTCGTCGATTTCTTCGCTGATGCCGAATCGGGTTCGGCGAAGCGCAATGGCTTCTACAGCGCCGTGTCTCCGGGCTTCTTCGCGGCCACGGGGACGCGCCTGCTGCGCGGCCGGACCTTCGCAAACGGCACCAGCAGCGAGCGTGCGGTGCTAGTCAACAAGACAATGGCGGATTCCCTGTGGCCGAACCAGGACCCAATTGGGCGCTGCATCCGGTTCAAGACGGCCGATGCAGCATGCTATTCGGTAATCGGCGTGACGCAGACGGCGCTGCTGATCGGGGTGAAGGAGGCACCGGAACCACACCTGTACCTGCCACTCCAGAACATGCCGTTCGAGAGTTGGGGTGTTGGTGACGTTGTGCTGCGCCTGAGTCCCGAGCGCCTGACGAGTTCTCTTGCCCAGGTGCGAGACCTGCTGCGCGATGAGTTCCCCGGTGCCAAGGTATCGGCGAACACCATGGCCGCGGCGATGGAGCCCGAGTACCGGCCGTGGCAGCTCGGAGCCACGCTCTTCACCTTGTTCGGCGCCCTCGCCGCGCTCGTGGCCGCGATCGGCGTCTACAGTTCCGTGAGCTATGCGGTAAGCCAGCGCACACACGAATTCGGCGTGCGGGTCGCACTGGGGGCGAGCGGCGCGAAGATCGTCGGACAGGTAGTTGGTGAAGGCGTGAGGACTGTGGCGATCGGTGTGGCCGCGGGCATCCTGTTGGCCCTCGTGTCAGGCCGGATCGTGGCGTCTCTGCTCTACGGAGTGTCGCCAAGTGATCCGCTGGCGATGGGCGTGGCAGCGTTGGTGCTGCTCGTTGTGGCGGCCGCGGCGGCATTCGCTCCCGCGTGGCGGGCAGGGAGATCGGATCCGGTGTCCGCTCTGCGATCGGACTGAACTCAGGCGCGTGCGGGCGGTGGAGGGGGCAGGCGACCTGTCATACAGAGGGTCGCCCGCCGTCGCCGAGAGGTCGCGCATCAGTCCTGGATCTGTCCCCGGATTCCTCCGTTCGAATCGGCCGCCATGTGAACGTTCACATATGCGTTGCCGTTCCGCAGCAGCGTCAGGAGGGCACTGTGAGGCTGGCGCTGAAGGTCTCGGTCTGGTTCCCGTTGCCGGTGAGGTCGTCGTCATCATTGCAGGCGACGCCAGAAAGTGTGGTGAACGCCGGGAGTGCCGTGAGTGCAAGTCGTACTTTCATTTCCTACCTCCGCGATGTGGACTGGGCATCCGCGGCGGGAGCAGCGACGAGAGACGTGGGGGGCATGCGTTTGGCTGCGCCTGTTGCCGCGGGCGATCGGTCCCTCGTACTCGCTGGCAGGCGCGAGTAGGGTCGCGGTTCAGATCGTCCCGAACGCTGCCCGGCTCGTGGCGCGTTAGGCGTCCAGGAGAGCCTGGTACGGGCGCGTGGAGCCCGTCTAGACTCCTTTCTCCTCGAGCAACGCCAGGAACTGCGACGGCTCCGTGATTTCCAGCAGCCGATCCGGAATGTCGGGTTCCTTGCTGAACTGGGCGATCTTGCCTAACACGGGGAGATACTGATTCGAAACCTCGAGCGGTGGCGCGACGATCAGGAAGAAGAACCTCACCGGCTTCTCATCGATCGCCTTGAAGTCGACGCCGGCGCGCTTCCGGCCGAACGCCACGCGCAGTCGATTCACCACGAGCGACCGGCAATGCGGAATCGCGATCTGCCGCCCGATACCGGTGGAGCCGAGGTTTTCCCGGCGCTTGAGCATCTTGAAGAGCGTCGCCTGGTTCTTGTCGTCCAGTCGGAGCAGGCCAATCAGCTCCTTGAGCACTTCGTCTTTCGTCTCGCCCTTCAGTTCGAGCTGGATGGCGTCTTCGGTGAAGAACTCTCGTAATTCCATGGACGGGCGGGAATTGAAATGGGAGAGCGGAGGGGAGAGATGAGCTGAACGGCGGACATCAACGGTCGCCGGCACCGAACGGCGTGCGAGCCCAGCCCCGAATCCCGAAGCAAGCCGGCTCGGCGACTCGCGCAACTTAGCCCCGCCGCCAAAAGGCGTCAAATGCTTGTGGCGCCACAGATTACCTGATTCCACAGCGATCACGTCGTGGTTCGTCCAGCGCACGGCCGTCTGGAGCCTCCTGCACTCCCTCCAGGCCGTTCGTGAGCGCCCGGCAGTGTCACCGCACGACCGCGCACGACGAGGGTGAAATGCGGGCCACAGACTGCGACTCGTCAGGCGGTGATCATCATGGATCCGGGGGTTAGGTTTCCAACATGAGATTCCCGTACCCGGTCGGCCACGAAATCCCGGTCATCCTCGCCCCGATGGCGGGGGTGTCGGAGTCGCCGTTCCGGCGGATCTGCCGGGAATGGGGCGCGGACGTGGTCGTGACCGAGTTCCTGTCGGCGGAGGGGATCCGCAGGGAGAACGCGGCCACGCTGGACAAGCTCCGATTCGGGACTGACGAGCGCACGATCGGCGTCCAGATCTTCGGCGCCGAGCCTGACGCGATGCACGATGCGGCCCGGCTGGTGACCGACGTGTTTCAGCCGGACTTCATCGACATCAACTTCGGCTGCCCGGTGAAGAAGGTTGTGCGGCGCAACGGCGGATCGGGATGCCTGAAGGACCTGGACCTGGTCCAGGACGTCATCCGCGCCGTCTCCTCAGGCACGCACCTGCCGGTCACGGTCAAGATCCGGAGCGGCTGGAACGAGGAGAAACGCGATCCCGTCGGCATCGCCCTGCGCTGCCAGGATGCCGGCGCGCGCGCCCTCACGCTGCACCCGCGTACGCGCACGCAGATGTACACGGGCGCGGCCGCCTGGGACGAGATCGCCGCGGTGAAGCAGGCACTCAGGATCCCTGTGATCGGGAACGGCGACATCAGAACGGCCGAAGATGCGGTGCGCATGCTGCGCGTCACGGGCTGCGATGCGATCATGATCGCGCGCGGTTCGTTCGGCCAGCCGTGGATCTTCTCACAGGTTCAGGCGATGCTCGAAGGGCGTGCGGTGCCGCCGACGCCGAACGTTGAAGAGCGGTTTGCCATTGCGTTGAAGCACGCGCGCCTGGCCGCGGACTACGAGCACGATCCACGCGGAGCCGCGATCGAGTTCCGCAAGCACCTGGGTTGGTACGTGAAGGGACTGCCGGAGTCGGCGGACCTCCGCCGGCGCTTGCACGCAGTGAATGAGCTGCGCGAGGTGGAGGGAATCTTCACCGAGTATCTGGAGTCCCAGGGGCACCTTCATCGCGCTTCGATTGAGGCCCTCGCGAGTTAGGCCGGGGTTGACCTTCATTCACCACAGAGAACACAGAGTACACGGAGAGCCGTCTTCCTTCGATTGCCGGCTATGAACCGCGCGCGAGTTCTGGTGCTGCTGCAGCAGGTGTCGTCGGGGGAATTGAGCCCCGGAGATGCCATTCGTCAGTTGTCGATGGTTCCGTTCGAGTCGCTCGATTTCGCGACCATCGATCATCATCGGGCGTTGAGGCAGGGTTTCCCCGAGGTCGTGTACGGGGAAGGGAAGAATCCGCAGCAGGTGGTGGCGATCGCCGAACGGATCATGGAGCACGGCCGGTCGGCGCTCGTGACCAGGACCGACGGACCCACTCGTCAGGCGCTGCGCGTTCGATTCACCGACGCCGTCGTGTCCGACGTGGCTCGCACGGTTCGAATCGGCAGCCAGGACTCACTGACCGCGCGTGGGGCGATCCTGATCATCACCGCGGGGACCAGCGACTTGCCAGTGGCGGAGGAGGCGGCCGAGAGTGCGATCGCTATGGGAAACAGCGTCGCGCGCTTGAACGACGTGGGCGTGGCCGGGATTCACCGTCTGCTTGCCCAGGGCGAGGCACTCACCAAGGCGGGCGTCGTGATCGTGGTGGCGGGGATGGACGGGGCGCTGCCATCGGTCGTTGGAGGGCTAGTCGCCTGTCCCGTGATCGCCGTCCCCACGAGCGTTGGCTACGGAGCGAGCCTTGGCGGCCTCGCCGCGCTGTTCACCATGCTGAACTCCTGTGCGGCGGGCGTGACGGTGGTGAACATCGACAACGGATTCGGCGCGGCGGCAGCGGCAACGCGAATCAACAGTCGTGACCCGTGATTCGTGACTCGGCACTGCAGGCGCGGGGAAGTGTGGGCCGTCAGTCATGATTGACCGATTTGTGGATCCTGTCCCACTCCCAGAGCACCAACGACTGTTCGGGAGTGATCGGGACTCCGAGCTCGCGGCACCAGTGGGAGGTCTGGCCGCGGTGGTGTGCCTCGTGAACCATCGCCCCGCACGCCATCGCCACGACGTCGGGCCTGTAGTTAGGCACGTGACCGCCCGCATCGAGTCCCAGCCGGACAGTGCGGTCGCGCGTGACAGCGCGGCGAGTCAGAATCACTCTTCTGGCAACGGGCACCCGACCACGAAGAATGGTTCGTTTCTTCCCTCGCTTGTCAGCAGCAGTCGCCGACCGTCCCACCACCAACCGATGCCCTCGCCCTGCTTCTCATTCAACCAGCGGATCGAGCACGACCCCGGGGCGTCGTGACGGACAGGAAGCCCCGTCAACGAATCGATCGCGAACACGAACACCTCGTCATACGTCCTTACGGCCAGGAGTCGCCCGTCCGGCGAGAGTGCGGCGTCCGACACCTGACTCCCTTCCGATTCGCCGGGGACGATCGGGAGGCTGTCGACCAGGGTGGCCGTCGCGACGCCTGACGAGTCCCACGCCGCGGCCGGAATCCGGTAGATGAGGGCACGGCGGGGGCGTCGCCGAACGTCCAGCAGTCGGCGCTTGGTGATCAGGAAGACCGAACCGTCGCGCGTGACGTACATCGCCTCGACGTCGTGGGGGTGGTCCGAGTACTGAAAATTGATCCGGGAAAGACGGGAAATCGGGAGCGGGGAATCGGAGAGCGGAGTGCCCGCGCGCAGCACCTGGGGTTCCGGTACCCGATAGATCGTCACCACCGGTCTTTGGGCGTCGTTGTCACCGACGTCCCCGATGTAGAGGCAGGACGGTGCGCTGGCGACTGGCCCACAGGGTCCGACGGCCGCTGCTTCCCAATCATGGTCGACGGCTCCCGGGATTCTCCAAATGCCTCGTCCCTTGCCGGTGGAGTCATAGGCGAAGACGAGGGGCTCATGCCCGGAGTCGTTCAAGCCGAAGATGATCCCCCGCTGGCTCACACTCGTGACCGCGACCGAATTTTCCACGAGTTTTCTGTGGACTCTTGTCGGTACTTTCAACACAGAGGCGACCCCGGACTCGCCGACGGTCCGCGACGCACTTGCATCAGGTCGAGGACATCCGAGAATGGCCGCACTCACGAGCAAGAGAGCGAGCCGGAAGGACTCTCTTCGATGAACGGCACAACTCGTTGTGCTGCTGGACATTCCGATCGTGACCTCACGTTGATTCGCACGTCCTGAACTCGTTGACGTAGGGGCCAAACCCACTACGTTTCAAACCAGACCTACGGGGGCGACTTGGCTTCGACGGGGTCGGTGAAGCTGTGGCTGCGTGCCCAGGCCTCCTGAGCCCTGGTAAAACCCTCGGGAAAATCACAACTGCCAACAACAACCTGGCACTGGCTGCGTAACTCGCGTCTCTGACGCAGTTACTGCACCTGCCCATGATGAAGCCCGCCCGAGGCGGCGTTATGGGTATCGCAATATCGGGATAGTCCGGCACTGCGCCTTCCGGCGCCGGGCGAAATGAAAGAAGGCTTGTCCGGGAATCGGCGGCTCATCGGCCAGTTTCCGGAGACCCTGAACGGTGAGATACGCACGTAGATGCTGTGGTCGATCCAGTCTCGGACCGGGGTTCGAATCCCCGCGCCTCCACCTCATGGCAGCGCCGGCAGCGACACCGCTGCCGGCGTTGTCAGTTCGTGGCCGCCAACTGCTGCGCCACTACGCGCGACAAGTCGCTCATCGAATACGGCTTGGCGATCGCGGCACTGAAGCCATACATCGCCAGGCGTTCCGAATCGCCCGGCTCCAGGTACCCTGTGGCGAGGAGCAGTCGGAGGGCCGGCGCGATCTGCTTGATCTGAACTGCCGCGTCGCGCCCCTGCATGCCTGGCATGTTGCCGTCGAGGATGACGAGCTCAAAGCGATCGGGATCACTTGAAACACGTTCGACCGCATCGACGCCATCGGCGGCGCACTCGACCTCGTAACCCAGCTGCGTCAGCATGCGGGTCGCCACGTCACGAACCGTGGCGTCGTCATCCACGAGCAGGATTCGACCCGACCCGGTGACGATGCACGGCGCGGCGGCGTCGGACTCCTCGACGGCCTGCGTCCGTAGCGGGAGGTAGATGGTGAACACGGTGCCCGCTCCCTCGGTCGATTCCAACTCGATCGCGCCATCATGTGAGCGCACCGTCCCATACACCATCGAAAGCCCGATGCCCGTCCCCTTGCCGACCGGCTTGTTGGTGAAGAATGGCTCGAACGCGCGTTGCTGAATGCCGAGTGACATCCCCGTGCCGGAATCCTCCACGCCGATGACGATGAACGGGCCCGGCTCAACCACGCCGGCGAGACGGTCACAGTCATCCTGGGCGAGCGTCCTCTCCGACGTGGTGATCATGAGCTGGCCGCCTTCGGGCATCGCGTCGCGCGCGTTGAGGGCGAGATTGAGGAACGCGTTGGTCAGCAGGGACCGATCACCCGTCACGATCGCCCGACGGGCATCGAGGCGCACGCGCAAGGCAATGCGGCGATCGAACGTGCGCGCCGCAATGTCGCGGACCTCGTTGATCGCCTGATGCACGTCGACAGGCTCGTCGCGTGACGGCGCCTTGCGAGCGAGCGTGAGGAGATTCCGCGCCAGCTCCGCGCCGCGGGCGGCGGTCTCCAGGATGGCAGCGGCGTCCTCCTTCACGGCCGCGGTGACTCCCTCCGAAGCGCGCAGCAGGTCCGCGTAACCCATGATAGCCGTCAGCAGGTTGTTGAAATCGTGAGCGATGCCTCCGGCGAGCTGTCCCACGGCCTCCATCTTGTGCGCCTGTCGCAATTCCTCCTCCAGCCTCCGCTGGGCCGACACGTCGTGCACGACAGTCAGCACATACAGCGGCGCGCCTGACGAGTCGCGCACCACAGCCCCGGTGAGGTTCGCCACGGCGACCGAGCCATCCGGCCGCAAGTAGCGCTTCTGTCGCCGAACCGGCGCCGCGCCGGCGACCATGCGTCGGAAAGCCGACTGGTCCGGTACCCGATCGTCGGGGTGCGCCAACTCGAAAATCGTCATCCCGACGATCTCATCGGCCGGCCGCCCCACGAGCTCAGCGAAGGCCGGATTCACGCGGAGGTAACGACCAGTGAGGTCGACCTCCACCATGCCTACGCCAGCCTGTTCAAAGGCCGCGCGATACCGTGCTTCGCTCTCCGACAATGCCGCCTGGGCCCGCTTTCGCTCGGTGATGTCGCGAATGAAGGCGCTGAATTCGGTCTGGGATCCTCGCTTGAGCGGCGTGATGGTGAGTTCGATCGGGAAGTATGTGCCGTCTTTGCGGAGGGCGGTGAGTTCCAGGCGCCGTCCGTTCAACCGCCCGTGCCCCGTGCGGGTGAACCGCTCCAGCCCGGCGTTGTGTGCCAGCCTGTACTCAGGCGGGACGATTGTTTCGGCGACAGAACGATCGAGGACTTCGGCCCTGGTCCAGCCGAATGTTTGCTCCGCCTGAGGCGACCATTCCTTGATCATTCCAGCGGCGTCGGCGACAACAACCGCGTCCAGAGCGGCGTCGAGGATGAGTCGGGTCCGCGCCGCGGTCCGATCCTCTGCGCGCTGCTCATCCTCTGCCGCCCGTTGACGGAGGATCGTCGTCATCCGGTTGAACTGCTCGACGAGGCGCCCCAGCTCGTCGGGATGCTCCGGTTCCAGGTGCGCGCCGAGATCACCGGCGCTGACGCGATCGAGTGCTCCATCCAGTCTCGCCAGTGGCGCGTGAAAGCGCCGTTTCAGGAACAGCGCCAGCATGGGAAGGGCGAGCGCTCCGCCGAGGAGCCAGATCCAGACGACGGCGTTAAGCGCGGTCAGCGCGCTGGCGAGGTTGGCTTCGTGCGAGGTCATTTCGCGCAACGCCATGGTCGTGGCTTCGTTCAGTGCATCGGACAGCGGCCGTTCGAGCGAGTCGGCGCGGCGTAGCAGACGCTCGGCAGTGGGTATCTCGCCGACCTCCAGTGAGGCGATCGCTCCGAGCACCTCACCGCGCAGCCGGTCTTCGCTGGCCACCGCTTCGGCGAGGATGAGTTGAAGCGCCGAAGCCGAGCCTGAGGACGAGGCCAGGCGGTCAACCGCGTGGGACGTTTCGGCGAGCTCCTCGACGCGCCCGCGGAGCGACTCGAGCGTGTCGAGCGGGATCGCCCGCGTCTGGGCGACGAGGAGCAACCGCCACACTTCAGTCACCGCGGCGTCCACTCTGCTGGCGCGGAGCGTGCTCTCGCGGTACTCCTCGAGCACCGACTGGCTGCTGAGATGCAAGCGCGCCGAAGACGGCTGGATCGCCAGTTTCACAAGGAGTCCCAGCACAGCGACGTACATGACCGCCACCACGCCGAGACCCATGATCGAGGTTCGGAGCGAGGTCCGGTCGTGAGCGGATCTCCCGCTCACGGCATCGCTTCGCTGGGACCGCTCATGCGCAGAATCTCGCTGCGAGGTCGATTGAAGGCGATCGGGCCGGTAACCCCTTGCCACGGTTCCCGAGTGCGTCCGAGCGATTCGAGCCACCTTCTCACCGCGATGCGACTTGGGCCGGCCTCCCGGATGGCGGTACTGAGCAACATGAACGCGTCGTACTGAAGGGCATGGGAGGCGACCGGCGCGCGCTTGAGCACGGGCGTCGTGCGCTCGATGAAGTCGACGTTGAGCGAATCAGTGCCTGGCGACCAGAAGTCGACGCCGCGGACTCGCTCGGGGACGATTCGCAGCGGAACGCCAGGAAGTTGCCGGGCGCCATCCATGCTGTCTCCGAACAGGATCCAGGTGGTCGGACTTTCGGCGTGAATGAAATCAGCGATGCACCATCCGTTCAGAGACCCCGTTGTGACCACCACGACCTCGGGATGCGAGCGCCGGAGCGCCGCCCTGACGATCGATTCGTGCGCGCCGGCGGCAGGTTCCGAAAGGCACGAATCGCTAGGAATCATCGACGCATCGGCGAGGTTCAGTCCGCGATGATGGAGTGCCGCCCGCACGCCGTCGCGCAATCCGATGCCGTACTCGTCGCCGAGGTAGAGGACGCCTACGCGAGTGGCTCGCAGCGAATCGAGCGCGTAGTTGGCAATGAACTCACCCTCCACGGAGTCGCTGGGGACGAGCGTGAACGTCCACGGGCCGAGTTTGCCGAGGCGACTGCTGGTGGCGTTTGGGACGACGTTTGGGACCCCGCGAGCGTTGTAGACCGCGGCGCCGAGGAGCGCGTCCCGGCTTCCCGGGTGCCCTACCACCGCGACGACCGTCGGATCATCGGCAAAGGTCGTCGCTTGTTCGCTGTTCAGCTGGATGCTCGCCGGCTCGGCCCCACCGACGCTCCACCTCGCGATCTGCACGCCCGTCGATTCAACGGCTGGCCGGATAGCCAGGAGAATGGGAGCGATTTCGTCCCGTGGATATGCATCCCCGATGCGCACCGGCTCGGCGGCGCGGCATCCAATCACCTGCAACAGCGTCAGGACTAACGGAAGGAAAGGCGTACGTTTTGGGGGCATGCCAGTCCGTGAGGCGACACTGAACATAGCATTGGTCGCCGGCAGTTGCAGCAGGCGCCGAAGTTGGACACCCCAGCGTCGCGGTCGACTACTGCTGGATGACCCAGCCCGCTACTCCGCGGCTGGAGCGGACAAGGGAGAATTCGCCGAAGCGTCCGAGCACGCCGACCGTCTCTCCTGCTTCGACCACCGCCACGACGTCACCCGGACTGTGCGTGACGGCGGGCCGCGCCAGAATCACTTCACCCGCGGGAATGGTCGCGATGGCGCGGTCGGCGGATTCGGTCAGGCGGGAGCTCACAAAGCCGGTCAGGCCATCGGGCAATCGCACCCGGTAAAACTCGCCCGCGGCGGACAGGACGCGCATCGCCGTGTGACGCTCCAGGCGTTGCACGGTGTCGGCGCGGACGTTCGGCGCTGTGAGGAGCAGGGCGCGGACGCTGGCGGGACGAATCCATCGCCCCAGCCGTGTCGTGTCAGCGACGAGTCGGGGCAGGTTCCCGCGTGGGCGATAGACGAACCAGTACGGATTCACCGGTCCGTCGCCACGCCGGTAGACGCCAAAGTGCAGGTGCGGTGGTGTGGTGCGCGCATTTCCGGTGTTGCCGACAAAGCCGATGGTATCGCCGACGTTGACGCGCATGCCTGACGAGACGGCTTGGCTGTCGAGGTGGGCGTAGTACAGCGAGTTGCCGAACGTGTCGCGCAGCCAGACGACCTTTCCGCCAAGGTCCGTTTCGTTGACGCGATTGACCACTCCAGCGGATGCCGCAATGACCGGTGTTCCGCGCCTGGCGAAGATGTCGATCCCCTGATGGCTGCGGGCGCCGGCATCCCGGGGCGCGCCGAACCGGCTCCCGATATCCCGTTCGCTACCGGATCTGAGGGGGAAGGCAAGCGTCGGCGCCAGGCGGAGTGTTGCCCGGAACCGGCCGCCGCGAAGCAACTCGGGCTGAGCGCGGACGATGACCTCTCCGTCGCGACGCGGCGTCACGCGAATGAGCCGGGCACCGGAGTCCGCCGAAGACAGATGATCGAGCGCCCTCGTGGAATCGATGGCCCAGGCGTCGAGGAACACGGTAGTCGTGCTGTCGCCGGGGAGGTCCATCTCGAGCGTGATTTCCTGGCCCTGCCTGACGCGGACCCGGAGCGCGATCGCCACCGGTTCACCGGGCGCGAGGTATCCCAGTTCCTCGTGAGGCGACGTGACCAGCGGAGCATCTCTCAGCGCGCGATCCGCGGCTGCCGTCCAGTCGTTCGCGAGGGCGGTTCCATGGAGTCCGGCGGCGGTCAGGGCGTCGACGTACCGTTGCCTCGGCGTGCGATCATCAAGCAGGCCGTCGGCCGCGCGACGCAGGTTGTCGCAGCCACCTGCGCTCAACAGCAGCGAAAGGACCAGTCCAGTACGGGCGCGATTCGATCGCACCGTCTGTAACAACGGACGGGAGGCAGCACGGTTTCCCGCACCCGGCCTCGGGCATCCAGCAGTCGGCATCTTCAGTGCGTCATCCCGTACACGATGTAGTTGATCGCGAACTTGTACGCGTCATTCGTGATGTTCACGGGCCAGAAGTTCTGGTCCGACCACTCCATGTAGTCGCCGATGTCGTTGTTGTAGTTGATGACGACCATCAGCCGCTTGGCGGGATCGTTGTCCTCGTGGATCCCCAGGAACTCGGCACGCAACTCCGGTCGGCCCGGATACGGCATGTCCAGCGAGTCGATCCGGAAGAACGAGTCGAAGACCGGGTGAGTGACCTTGAGATACTCGATGTTTGCGTCCGGCAACACGCGCCGGATCTCCCGCTCGAAGTTGTACCACTCGTTCTGCCTGAAGTCGTCGACGATCAGGAACCCGCCCTTGGCCAGGTAGGCGCGCAGTCCCTGGACCTCGCTTTCGCTCATATGCCAGTAGCCGGGCTCGGACAGGTAAGCGACCGGGTACTTGAGCAGCTCCGGGTCGTCGAGCGCGTGGATATTGCTTCCGGTCCGATGCGGGTGGAGCTCGGTGATCTCCTCCAGCATCGTCATGAGGTGGCGCTCCATGGCCGGGTAGTCATACTCCCAACCGCTGCGGCCATAGACGCTGTACCGGATGCGCGCGAACGTGAACTTGCCGTCATAAGGGACGTTAGGCTCCCACACGAAGCGGCGGAAACCCTGGGCCGAAGCTGCCGACGCCGCCAGCAGGGGCGGGGTCCAGCCGGGCCGAGCCAGGAGCAGTGTTCCGGTCAGGGCACAGCCGGCCGCTGCGAGGGCGAAGATGGCGTTCGTGCGCACCCCGGAAGGTTATGTAAAGGCGCCGGCGCCGCCACGGCGGCAGGGACTATCGGGTGACGACGAGGATGGTTTGCTGCGCATCGGGGCCGAAGCGCACCCTGGCCTGTTCCCGCGACAGCAGGCGGATTTCCCGAACGTCGGCGATGGGGATTTCCTGGAGGCGCTCGAAGGCCATCCTGCCGTTGCGCACGTACGCCGGGATCTTCGGCCAGGTGGGGCGCAATGAGATGATGGCCTGCCAGGCGTTATTGAAACTCTGGGCAGCGATTTCTTCGGAGGTAATCAGGTTTGCGTTCACCCGGCGAGCTTCGCCCCCGAGACGCTCCGAAGTCATCCCGGTGCCACCGCCTCCGCTGGCACAGCCGCTGAGGAGAAGGGCGAGGAGAAGAACGGTCTGGCGCATGGTCGGGGGGGCAGGTGAGTCCGGTTTCTGCTGGATACTGCCCGAGGGACACATCGGTTCCGGCGCACCCTGCCGCCAAGCACGAGGAGGGGACCATGAGCAGTTCCGGGAACGGTCAGTACGAAGGGGCCGGCGGTGCCAATCGCGGTGAACGGAGCCTGGCCGGATGATAGCTTTTCCCAGCGTCCCTCACGCGCGCACCCTTCTGTTTCCCCGAGCCGTTCATGCCGGACGTTCCACTCAAGCGGCCGCACACGTCCCGCCAGCGGTATCGGCGGTTTGTCGAGGACTATCGCCTACGGCGGCTGGATGCGTTGACCGACGCCGCGCGGAGTGGTGGGCCAGGCCCGGATGGCGATGGCGGGGCGGCGGCGCGCAAGAGAATGCGTTGGCAGTTCGTGCGGGAGTACCAGCGCTGGTTGCGCCCGCATCGGAACCGTGTCGCCCTGGTCTTCCTCCTGGCGGTGGCCGCCGCGGGAATGCAGCTCATCGAGCCGCTGTTCATGCGGCACATCATCGACAGGGTGCTGCTGAATTCCGCCCTCGATGCACCGGGACGCCTGACGCGGCTCAACCTGATCGGCGGAACGTTCCTTGGCGTCATCATCCTGTCCAGTCTGCTGCAGATGCTGAAGGACTATCGGCAGAAGCTGCTGAACGTCCGCGTGATGCTGTCGCTCCGCCGCGGGTTGTTCGACCGGTTGCTGCACCTGCCGCTCCCGAAACTCTGGGACATGAAGACCGGCGGGATCCTGTCGCGTCTGACCGGCGACGTGGACACCACGACCGGGCTGCTGCAGATGGCGGTGATCTCGCCGTCGATCGCGGTGATTCGATTGCTGGTCGCCATCGGCATCCTCCTCTCGCTCAACTGGCGACTGGCGCTGATGGCGATGGCGATCATACCCGGGGCGATGCTCATCAGCTTCACGTCGGCCAGGCGGGTCCGGCCGATCTACCGGTCCGTCCGAAGGGACGTGGAGGTCATCGACGGGCGTGTCGGGGAGACGTTCTCGGGGATCAGGGTCGTACGGGCATTCGGCCGCGAGGTGCGCGAGCTCGCCGAGTACCTGGCCGGCCGCCACGCCGTGCTGCGCAAGGAGTTGTTCGCGCAGCGACGCGAGATGGCGTTGTGGTCGTCGTGGGGTCTCCTGTTAGGCGTGGTAAACGTCGTGATCGTGTGGTACGGAGGTCATCTCCACCTTGCCGGCCGGGCCACCATCGGCGACATCATGGCCTTCCAGTGGTTCACGTTCCTGCTCCTGAACCCGGTCTGGTCGATCGTCAACTCGTTCTCCGAGCTGCAGCGATCACTGGCGGCGATGGAGCGCGTGTTCGAGGTCCTGGCCATGGAGGACGACAAGCCCGACCGGCCGGATGCGGTCGAAGCGCCGAAGACCGTGCGGGAGGTGCGATTCGAGGACGTGGAGTTCGAGTACCGTGAGGGGCAGCCCGTCGTGCGCGACTTCAATGTCACGGTGCCCGGCGGTTCAGTGGTCGCACTGGTCGGGCGCAGCGGGGCGGGGAAGACGACGGTGACCGACCTCGTCGCGAGATTTCACGACCCGACGCGGGGACGGATCCTGCTCAACGGCGAGGACATCCGCCGCTTCAGGTTGCGCAGTTATCGCGACCTCCTGGCGATCGTGCAGCAGGACGTGTTTCTCTTCGATGGCTCGGTGAGCGACAACATCGCCTATGGCCGTCACGACGCGACCGAGGCCGAGATCGAGGACGCGGCGCGGCGGGCCAACGCCCACGAGTTCATCGTGCGGCTGCCGGAGAAGTACGAGACCTTCATCGGTGAGCGCGGCGTGAAGCTGTCCGGCGGTCAGCAGCAGCGCCTTGCCATTGCCAGGGCGATCGTGGCCCAGCCGCAGATCCTGATCCTCGATGAAGCGACGAGCAATCTCGATACGGAAAGCGAGCAGCTCATCCAGGCATCGATGGCGTCGCTGCTCGCCGGACGCACCACGTTTGTCATCGCGCACCGCCTGTCCACGATCCGGCGGGCCGACCTCATACTGCTCCTCGAAGACGGCAGGATCACCGAGCGCGGGACCCACGCGTCGCTGATGGCGGCTCGTGGCACCTACTACGAGATGGTGCTGCGCCAGATGGAGCATGATGCCCGAGACGGAGATGGGAGATGGGAGATGGGAGAAACAAGCCACGGACGCCAGTTGCCATCCACGTCTGCCGAGTCCTGAGTTCATTCCTGACTGCTTCGCTGAGTTGTCAGTGGTGGGTGCTGGGGCGAGTGGCTGGAACTGGAGCTGGTGCTCGCGCTCGACACAGACGGGGCCGTCGCTAGCTCCAGCCCACCACTAACAACTCAGAGTCTTCCCACAACTAAACAACATCACATGCCAGACCATCGCCTGATTTCGCCCGCCGCCGCCCCTACACCGTTAGGTCCCTACTCTCCGGCCGTGGGATTCGAACGCCTGATCTTCGTTTCAGGGCAGGGTGCCCGAGAGCCGATCAGTGGATCCATGCCCGAGGGGATCGACGCGCAGACCGAAGGGTGCCTGCGCAACATCGAAGCCATCCTGCGTGCCGCTGGCTCCGACCTGCAGCACGTGCTGCGATGTGGCGTGTTCCTCATCGACATGCGCGAGTTCGCGGCCATGAATGCGGTGTATGCCCGCATGTTCGGCGCGCACCGGCCGGCGCGAACGACTGTGCAGGCAGCGGCATTGCCTGGCGACGGACTTCGGGTCGAGATCGACTGTATCGCTTACAAGCCTTGAGCGCAAAGCGCAAAGCGCCGAGAGCTGATCAACGGGGCATCGAGCTTACGCGAGGAATCGTCAGGTTCCAGAGACGCCCCGAGCTCAGGTGCATGGCGTTCACCTGCCCGCGAGCATCACGGGTGAACCACACCGTGCCGAAGCCGCCACCGCCACTGAATGCGTCCTTGTAAACGGGTGTCAGCACCTGGCGGCTGCCGCGTCGCGATGACAGCACGAGCCGGCCGCTGTCGACGCGAGCCGTCCAGGTGGCGCGCACCTCCTCCGATTGATACTGGCCAGCCAAGGCCGCCAGTTCCGCAGCGTTAGGCGTCCAGGCCGTTGCACCAACGTACGTGAACGTGATGGTATCTCCACTGGCCAGGATCTGCCGCAAACCCGTCGGACGGCCATCCGGTCCGTCGTCGACCACGACGCGGTTGTTCCCGATCTGCAGTCCCCCATCGCGCAGCCGGCGCAGTGGTGGCCCGCCACGTCCGGCTCCGGGCGCCGGTACTCCCAGGAAGAGCGGCTCGAACGTCCGGGAGGAGCGGTACACCCCCGCGAGGCGTCCGGCGACCGCCGCATCTATGGCCACGGTGTCGGGCGTCACGGTCGGAGCGAGATCCGGCACCAGGGCCTCGGCCATCTGGCGCGCGAGGTTTGTGGCGTTGGTGCCTGCCGCGTTGCAGAGAACGGCGACGGAGATGCCGCGGTCGGGGAGCCGCATCAGGTAGGTCGAGTAGCCGCCCGTGGACCCGCTGTGCGCCACCTCGCGCTGGCCGCGCCAGTCGTTCACCATCAGGCCCATGGCGTAGGAGATCTTTCGACCCGACGTGAGTGTGGCCCGTGACTCGAGGGAATCGACCAGCCAGCCACCTAACGTGCGCTTGTCGAGCGCGTCGTTCCACTTCAGCCAGTCAGCGACCGTCGTCAGCATGCCGCCCGGTCCAATGACGTTTTCGAACGGCATTTCCAACGCCCAGCCGGGGCCCCGGCGGGCGTAGGCCTGCGCGCGGCCCGGGACGATGCGCTCGAAATCGTCGCGCCAGCTCGTCCGCGTCATCCCAAGTGGCTTGAAGAGCCGTTCCGTCGTGAAGCGGGCGAACGGCACGCCGCTCACGCGCTCGACGATGGTCATCAGAAGACCGAACCCTGAATTCGTGTAGGAGTAGTAGTCGCCGACGGGATAGTTCACCTCCTTCTGTGAGAAGACTGCCTCGAGGAGTTCGTCCTGCGTGTGCACGCGGCTGCCGCGCGGCCAGCCATCGACAGCAACCAGGTTGCTCCACTCCCTGAGGCCACTGATATGAGAGAGCAGGTGCCTGATGGTCAGGGGCCGACCGTACTCCGGCAATTCCGGAAGGAACTTCTGCACGCGGTCGTCGAGTCGCAGTTTTCCCTCGGACATGAGCAGCAACGTCGCTGCGGCGGTGAACTGCTTCGCCACCGACCCGGACTCGAAGATCGTCTCGGCGGTGATTGGCGTCGCCGTCTCCAGGTTGGCCATACCATAGCCGCGGGTGAGGAGCGTTCGACCGCCCTGCGCCACACCGACCGCGCACCCGGGAGTCTCACGCGTCCACGGCGCGAACACGCGGTCAGCGACCGCACCCAGGTCCGTCGACTGGCCAGCAGCAAGAGAAGGGATCGTGATCAGAAGGACGGCGCCGAGTCGCATCGAATGCTCCGAGAAACGTCGTGATTGACGAAGTCGAACTTGCGCCCAATTCACCGGCTGCGGCAAGGCTGACGCATCTTCCGGCTCGCCGGGGCGAAGGATAACCTGCCCCATGATGCATGCGGTCAACCTCAGGATCGCCACGCGCGACGACATTCCGTCGCTCTCCAGGCTTATCGTGTCGTCGGCGCGAGAGCTGAGCCGTGGCTTCTATACCGAATCGGAAACGGCGTCGGCAATACGGTACGTCTTCGGCGTGGATACGGCGCTTGTCGATGACCTGACCTATTACGTGGCCGAACTCGACGGAGCGCTGGCGGGGTGCGGCGGCTGGAGCCGGCGGAACACGCTCTACGGAGGTGACCAGCGGCCCGTCGGAGTGGCGTCGCTCCTCGATCCGGAAAGGGACGCGGCGCGGATAAGGGCCTTCTTCGTGGCCCCGACAGCAGCGCGAAGGGGAGTGGGCCGGGCGCTCCTTGACGAGTGCACCCGTGCGGCTGCGGCGTCGGGATTCCGCGCACTCACGCTGATGGCGACCCTGCCCGGCGTGCCTTTCTATTCTGCGCTCGGCTTTGAAGCGGACGAAGACGTCGTCGACGTGCTGCCTGACGGGACTCCGCTCAAATTCGTTCGCATGTCGCGACGGATTGGCGATCTGCGTGACTGACGCCACGCTCGAGCGTGCTTATACTGTGCGCGCGGCATATGGACCTTCGGATCCGGAGCACTGGTCGTGACGGGAAGATCGCCTGATGTGAAGATCTGTGAAATGTCTCCGCGCGACGGGCTCCAGTACCTGGGAGGACCGGACGCCGAAGCGAGAGGACGTGTCGTGCCACTGGAGGCGCGCGTCCGGCTGATCGACGCCCTCATCGCGGCCGGTCTTCGGCACATCGAAGTAGGGGCGTTCGTGTCGAAGGGAACGCCTCAGATGGCCCTCTCGGACAAGCTTGGCCAGCGGCTGGATCCGGGCCGTGCGGCGGGTCTCGAGCTCGCGGGACTCGTACCTAACGAGGCGGGCTACCAGCGATTCAGGACCACGCGCCTGAACGTGGTCGCCATCTTCCCATCGGCCAGCGAGGCGCACTCCCGGAAGAACTTCGGCGGGCGAGGTGTCGACGAAGTTCTCGTGCTGGCGGGAGACGTGGCCAGGCGGGCGCGCGCCGACGGGTACGCCCTTCGTGGTCACGTGTCCGCCGCGTTCCAGGACATGGCGGTGGCCACGGAGACCTCGGATCTGGCAACGGTCGTGCGTGTGTGCCGGACGGTGCTCGAGGAGTTCGGTTGCGAGTACGTGACGCTTGCCGATACGAACGGAACGACGAATCCGGCTCGGATCGGAGAGGTCCTGGACGCGGTGGGTAACGCGCTGGGCGGATTGAGGCGTGTCGGAGTCCACCTGCACGACCGCTACGGTACCGGCATCGCCAATGCGTATGCCGCGTGGCTCAGGGGCGTGAAGATCTTTGACGCGTCGCTCGGTGGCGTCGGCGGCAGTGTGGCAGCGAGCGTTGTCGCCGGAGGAAACGGCAGACAGATGGTGGGTAACATCGCCACCGAGTCACTGGTCGCAATGTTCGAGGGCATGGGGGTAAGCACGGGCATCGACCTCAGCGCCCTCATGTCAGGCGCGGGCGCCATTCTGCACGAGATCTGCATTGGCGCCGGTGACTTTTCGCCGCCGAGTGGGATGCTGCGCGAACACCTTGGGTACGGAATTCGGTGGGAACGCGAGCCGGAGCGGTGATTGCTGCTTACTGCTTACTGCTTGCTGGGGCTTGGGGCTTGGGGCTGGTGGCCCTCAACACTGCTCGCACAGGGCGTCGCTGTCTCGCCCTGCGGTGACCGGATGCGGATACCGCTCCAGGTGCTGCAACCCGTCGTCATCGGTCGCGATCGCGTACAGCCAGCGCGGGCCTAACGAAGCGAGCTTTCTGCCCCGGGGCATCTGCAGCCGGCCGGCAAGGACCCCGTTGGCGCCAATGATATCCCACGTCTGTGGAAGGCCAAGCCGGACCGATCGCTCGATCCACAGCGAGCCGTCCGGACCCATCAGCGGCGTCACGTCAGTGAATGGAGCGTGCACCTCCGCGTGTTCCTGGTACTCGGCGACATCGCGGATGGCCTTGTCCTCCAGCATCTCGGCAGGAAGCGGGCTCAGGCCCCCAGCGGCGTTCTTCCCACTGATGCTCGACCCTTCCATGAAGCGGCGAGTGTGCGCCATGCGGTCTTCCAATGTTACCGGTCGCCGCTCGAAGGGAATCCGCGGACCGGAAGTCACGCGGCCGTCGGCGTCGCGCCAGTCCACGTGGTAATCGCTGGAGCGAACGACTCCAAGCCGTCCGTCGGGTGTCACGTTCCAGACATCCTGGGGGGCGAACAGGACGTACGGGATGCCGGGCTTCATCGTGTTCTTTCGCGGCGTTGATCCCTTGATCCGGGCCAGCGTGTCGACGCGTTGCGCGCGTGGATCGAAGCGGATGACGACAATCGTGTCGGTGCCGCCGCGCGGACCGTTCAGCCAACCAGGAATCTGCAGGTAATAACGGCCTTGGCGGTCCATCGCACGGGCTCCCAGCGGCACGCCGATGCCGGGGATCATCAGGTTGAACGACCGGTGAATCTTCAGGTCTGGTCCAATCACAGCGAGCCGCTGGTTGCCCTCGTCGACGAGCAGCGTCGAGTCACCCGGCATCGGCGACAGTCCTGTCGGAAGCCGATACTCTGCGGGTCCCGATCCCGTCCGGCCAATCGCCGTCGTGCTGCCGCGGGCGAAATCCGCGACCACAACGCCCTTGTCGAGTCGGTCCGACACGAGCACGCGGCCATCGGAGAGCTCGCGAACTCCACGGATCTGTGTGAAGTCGACGGGGAGAACGCGTTCTGGAGCCTGCAGCTGGAGGGTGGCCTGAACGGCGAACAGAAGGTTGATGATCATTGGACAGACAGGAGGTAGGAGACAGGAGACTGGAGACAGGGAAGGAGGCTTCGCCAACGGAAGCATTCCACGCACCGCCTATCCACGGAGGCGGGGCAGGAGGCACTCGCGCGGTGATGAAATGGGTCCTGAAACGACCAAGGGGCCGGCGCATAACACGCCGACCCCCTCGTCGATTTCATGCGGCTCCGGCTACGGGCCGAATCCCGGAGGCGCTTTCTCATCCTGCGGCGACTGGAGCACCTTGCGGAAGCACCAGATCACCCCACCCCACACCACGGTCAGGGCGATGATCATCGTAACCCATCCGGCTGCTGTCATGGCGTATCCCTCCTCAGTCGGCTGGTTGGGTGTCGTTGAGATCGAGACCTTCGCGCTTCCATCGCGCTTCCCCGGCCCGCACGATCAGCAACAACAGCAGAAGTGTCGCGCCGATAGTGATCATGCCCATCCGCGATCCCGTGCTTGCCCATGACGCCCGCACGGAGGCGCTGAGGTTCTGCACCGTGAAGCCAACGAACACGATAATGAGATAGACGGGCGCCACGTACTTCATGATGAACTTGAAGACTCGCGGAATCTGGATGGAAGCGCCGTTGTGGATCTCCTTCCATCCGCGATCCATCCCGAAGACCCAGGCAAAGTAGATGATCTGGACGCCGGCCATGATGAAAATCAGGTAGGTCCCGACCCAGAAGTCCACGGTGCTCCAGAACGCGCCGCCCTGCGTGAACCAGAGCGTCAGTATGGCGCCGATCGTGCCGAGAAGCGCAATAGCTCCCGTCGCCTTCCCATGAGCCCAGCCCAACGACTCCTTGATAAGGGCCACGGCCGGTTGATACATCGACAGCGAACTCGTGATGGCCGCCAGGAACAGCATGAAG
>Ga0209640_10000846_pt1 | contig 24653 bp, 21 predicted proteins | sample RifCSP10_1_FD_184018 | JGI IMG/M metagenome (GOLD analysis project Ga0209640, IMG submission 184018) | Soil microbial communities from Rifle, Colorado - Rifle CSP2_sed 10_1 (SPAdes) (version 2) | ecosystem: Environmental > Terrestrial > Deep subsurface > Rock core/Sediment | place: Rifle... | reverse complement strand
CAGAAACCGCGCGTGAAGGCGCATGCGCCCAAGCGCACGCGCGCTCCGACTCCTCAAAAGCCGCCTGCGCGGCGCAGGTCTGCAGCCGGCTCAAGTCGCTGAAATTGCGCAGCGGCGAGTCGCTGCCAACGTCACCCGTAGTGAGACCAGCTTGCCAAGTTCCAGCGCATTTTGAGCGTCGCTTCGTCCGTCATTATGTTCAGTTGGTGCATGACCAACTTGCTTCCGCAGGATTGAATTCACGGAATCCGAGGAGTACTTTCGCGGGCGGGATCAACAGACAAAGTTGAACCGCCTCGAGGCGGCATCACGCAGCTCGGACTCTCGAGCATTTTGCCGAAGAAAACCCAATCGCCAGCAGGGATCATGGCGAGGCCGACGTGAACACGAATGACACGGCAGAGAGGGATGCCGTCCGCCGAGCTGAAGTTCCTGAGAGTCGAAATAGAGGCCGGGCTTCGCATATCCGTCAAGAAAATTCGAACTTTGGGGGGAAGGGAAACATGAAGCGTTCAATCAGGGTATTCCTGGGATCGGCAATTCTCGGCGCCACATTCGCATCTCCCATGGTGACGATGGCGACGGGAACCGGAATCGACATGGCGGATGTATCCGGCCTCGCGGTGACCAATGCCCAGGGCCGCCCGCGAATGGACCGTTCAGAGTTTCCGACCTCCGGATCAGTCGAAATCGTCGTGCAGCTTTCCGACCCACCTCTCGCGCTGGCGAACGGTGCGGATTCGCGCCGTATCGGCGGCGTGCTGAACCGCGGACAGCAGATCAACCATTCGGCGATGGTTCGACAGCGGCAAAGCGATCTGTTGAGCAAGATCATCGCGCTCGGCGGCACGGAGATCGGGCGAGTTCGGATCGCGTATAACGCCGCCATCGTGCGCGTGGACGTCTCGAAGTTGACAGAAATCGCGGCGCTGCCGGGGGTCGTGACAGTCCGCCCACCCGGTGAATACCGACTCTCTTTGAGCGACACCGTGCCCTACATCGGAGCGTCCGTGGCGCAGGCCGTCGGACTCGACGGGCAGGGGGTGAAAGTTGCGGTATTGGACTCGGGCGTCGATTACACGCATCGCAATCTCGGCGGGCCCGGGACATTGGCAGCATACGCCGCGGCGTATGGGGCGGATCCGAGCGATCCGAAGAATACGACCCGCGATGGGCTGTTTCCCACGGCCAAGGTCATCGATGGCTTCGACTTCGTGGGTGAGCAGTGGCCGATTTGCCCACCGAATGTCGATTGCCGCAGCGAGGACCCCGACCCCATCGACTTCAACGGCCACGGCACGCATGTGGCGGACATCGTTGCCGGCAAGAGCCTGGACGGTACGCATGTCGGTGTTGCACCTGCCGCAAGCTTGCTCGCAGTGAGAGTCTGCAGCGCCGTGGCCACGTCATGTAACGGCGTCGCCCTTCTCCTGGCGATGGACTTTGCACTCGATCCCAATGGCGACGGTTGCATGGACGATGCTGTAGACGTCATCAACATGTCCCTAGGTTCAGACTACGGACAGAAAGAGGACGACCTCAGCGCCGCGTCCGCCAACGCGGTGCGTGCGGGTGTGGTGGTCGTGGCCGCGGCGGGCAACGCTGCGGATCGCCCCTACATCCTGGGCTCGCCGTCGTCGACGCCTGAAGTCATCAGCGTCGCTCAGACCCAGGTGCCAAGCGCCGTGGGAATTCCGCTGGTGGTCAACTCACCGGCGGCAATTGCGGGCACTTACGGCAACACGGCTACGCTCGAATTTGCGCCCATTGGCAGCGGCGCAACGGGCAATGTCGCATTCGTAGGGCGGGGTTGTGTCATCAGCCTTGGGGACACTTACCTGGCCAACCCGGCCGGGAAAATTGCCTTGATCGACCGCGGCAGCTGCAATATCAGCGAAAAGGTCCGTGGCGCGACTGATGCGGGCGCTATCGGCGTCCTCATTGGCCTCGTCGCCGCCGGCGACGCGGTCTCATTCAGCAATGGGGGCGAGTGCCCCGCACTGAACGGACCGTGCCTACCAACCCTTGTGATCCAGCAGTCGCTGTCGAATTCAATTAAGGCGAATATTGCCGCCCCAGTGAATGTCTCGATGAGCCCGGCTGTGACCATCCCGCTCGTCGGCAGCATGGCCGGAACGTCATCGCGCGGTCCGAGTTACAGCTACAACGCAATCAAACCGGATATTGGCGCGCCGGGCGCGTCCGTGTCTGCGGCAGTTGGCACTGGCACCGGCGAAGAGGCATTTGGCGGTACATCCGGCGCCACGCCCATGATTTCCGGCGCCGCCGCGATTCTCATCCAGGCGTATCCGCATCGTTCACCGGCCGCGCTCAAGTCGTTGATGATGAATACAGCCGATACCAATATCTTCACCAATCCGGCGACTCAGCCCGGAGTGCTTGCACCCATCACACGCATCGGTGGCGGCGAAGTTCGCGTCGACCAGGCGCTGGCAAGCGACACGGCGGCGTGGGATGCAAAAGAGCGCACCGGCAGCCTGTCGTTCGGCTACCTCGCCTCATCGGATCCGGCGACGCTCAAGCGCCGCGTCCGAGTGCGCAATTACAACGGGTTTGCGCGAACCTACAGCATCGTGCCGTCGTTTCGCTACGCGAGTGACGCAGCAAGCGCAGCGGTGAGCTTGAACACACCATCGACCATCACCGTACCCGGACGCGGCAGCGCGGAGTTTGAAGTGTGTCTCACGATCGATCCGAGCAAGCTTCCCACCTGGAACTTGAACGGTGGATCGCAGGGCGGAAACGGGCCGCTGCTCCAGGGCGTCGAATTCGATGGCTACATTTCGATTTCGGACGATCATGATCGCATTCATCTCGCCTGGCAGGTATTGCCGCATAAGGCAGCGGAGAACCGCGCGGTGAACAAGCGCGTAACGCTGATCGGGGACGACGTGGGGCTGCTGACGTTGGAGAACGCCAGTAACGTTCTCGCCGGTCGGCTGGACGTCTTCTCGCTCACCGGTATGAGCCCCCGCCTTCCGAAGAGCGACCTGCCCGGAGCTGGCGACAACTTCGCCATAATCGATCTCGCAGCAGTTGGAGTGCGCGCCGTTAACTTGGGCGGTGGTCAGTTTGCCGTGCAGTTCGGCATCAACACATTCGGCCAGCGAGCGCACCCGAACTATCCGGCGGAGTTCGACATCTTCATCGACAACAACAACGACGGAGAATTCGACTTCGTCATATTCAACAGTGAGAACGGGGGATTCGGCGCAACGGGTCAAAACGTGGTCAGCGTGTTCAACCTGGCCACCGCGGCGCTTGTCACGCGCTTCTTTAATGACGCGGATCTCGATTCCGCCAATGTGATCATGACGGCACTGCTCACTGACCTCGGTCTCACGCTCGGCACGCAGTTCACCTTCAGCGTGTTCGCGGGCGACAACTACTTCACGGGTCTCTTTACGGACGCAATCGAGGACATGACGTTCACCCTCGGCACACCGCGCTTCTTCGCGACGGGTGTGCCGGCCTCCGTTCCGGCTGGCGGCAGCGCAGTGTTGACCGTTGACGACGTCCCAGGTGGCGAGACCGCCTCGCCATCGCAAAGTGGGCTGCTCCTGCTATATCGGGATGCGCACAAGAATCGTGAGGCGGACACGATTTCCGTCAAGACGAAGCCGTAGAAAAGCTGGTAAGACAGAGTGTGGCGGGAAGCCCCGGCCGCGCGGCAAATGCCGCCCGGTCGGGCCCACCGGGATCAGTTACGGTCCGGCGGTGCTGCGCGGGGCGATTGCACCGGTGTGGTCGGACACAGTTTGAAAAATCCCTTTCTCGTCGCGTGGTAGGAATACACGCGCGTCGCCAACTCGAATTCAACCCAATATCCGGGTTCCGGGGCTTGCGTGTAGATCTCGCCCGGCCTCGGGCAACCCAGTCCGCCGTCGGGCCAGACCACGGATTCAGCCCGGATCACGCGAGCATCGCTCGCTCCGGCACCTGCCTGCTTGGCAAGATCCGCGCGCAGCTTGGCCATCAGATCAGCCGGCACTTCGCCAACCACCGGCGGCGGTCGCTCCGGCTCGGGAACGCGTTCGGGCAACTGCGATGGAGTCATTGTGGGAGGAACCGGATCCGTCGCTCCGGACGGCGGTTGATCCGCAGCGCAGGCACTGGTCAGCGCCGTAGCGGACAACAGTGCAAAAACGATTCTCGAGACACTCGGCATCAGACGCTCTTCGCCTGCGCTATCAGCCACTTGCGCTGGCTGGTCACCAGCGCGCGCCGTCGTCGACAGCAATGAAGCCAAGAGCATGCCCTACGGAGACTCCACCGAAATATGACGTCCGAATCCACAACCCAGGCGGTACCGGGCTTGGATCCCTCCTACAACGCGCGAACAGAGCTTCGCCGGTTGGCTCACATACAGAAGATCGCATCGCCGCTGTACTTGCAAGTCACTTGTGAGCCGACCGCTCAGCAGTGAAGTACCGTCACGGCTTTCACGCTGGCAATTTCGCCGATGTCCTCAAGCATCTCGTTCTGCTCGAGGTCTTGAAGGCTCTGCGCCGGAAGTCCGCGGCGTTCTTCGTGCTCGATACGCATGCGGGGCGCGGCGCGTACGAGCTGCCGCCGCCGGACACCGAGCCGCAAGCCGAGTATCGAAGTGGGATTGGCCGGCTGCTGGACGCAGCGACCGAAGTCCCAAGCATCGGTGAGTACCTGGCTCTCGTCAGAAGGCTGGGTGGCACAGGCAAACGCGCGGCCGGGTTGCTCCGTTATCCGGGTTCGCCGCGTATCATCACGTCGCAGCTTCGACAGCAGGACCGGGCGGCGTTCTTCGAGCGAAATGCACCGGACGCGGCCACATTGCAGCGATCGTTGCACGCGTATCGAAACGTGAACGTGCAATGCGCCAACGGATACAACGCGTTGCGCTCGCATCTGCCGCCGCTGGAGCGTCGAGGCTTGGTATTCATCGATCCGCCGTATGAGCCGCCCGAGGCCGAGTTCACGCGCGTGCTCGATGCATTACGGGAAGGCTGGCGCCGCTGGGCATCCGGTATCTATGCCCTGTGGCATCCCATCAAGCGTCGCGGCGCAATTGAATCCTTTCATTCACGCCTCAAGGCCACTGGCATCCGCCGGATCCTGTGCGCCGAGCTCGGCATCTATCCGGACGATTCGCGAGTCAGCCTGAATGGCTGCGGCATGGTGATCGTGAACCCGCCCTTCCGGCTCAAGGACTCGCTCGAAGAGGCATTGCCGGCACTGCACGCAGCGTTGGGTGCCAGGCCGGGTACGCGGGCCGGATGCTTCTGGCTGGTTCCCGAGTGACCCGTCACCAGGAGAGGGCCGCGCAATCGCGATAGCGGAAACAGTCGATCAGATGATCGTTCACCATGCCGACGGCCTGCATGTGCGCATAAATCACCGTCGAGCCCACGAAGCGAAAACCCCGGTCCTTGAGATCCTTGGACAGCGCATCGGACTCGCGGCTCGTTGCAGGCACCTGCCGCTGGCGCCGGTGGCGATTCTGGATCGGCGCGCCACCGACGAACTGCCACACGTAGCGATCGAAACTGGCGAACTTCTCCTGCACTTCAAGGAAGCGGCGGGCATTGTTGACCGCAGCCTCGATCTTGAGGCGATTGCGAATGATGGCCGCGTTGGCGAGAAGTCTGGCGATGCTGCGTCTGTTGAAGCGGGCGACGCGCTCGGGATCGAATCCGGCGAAGGCGCGGCGATAGCCGTCGCGCTTGTTGAGCACGGTCGACCAGCTCAACCCCGCCTGGGCTGCTTCGAGAACGAGAAACTCGAAGTGGCGCCGGTCATCCCGCACGGGAACGCCCCACTCGCTGTCGTGGTAGGAATAGTAAAGCTCGTTGCCGCCAAGCGCCCAGGTACAGCGAATGCGGCCATCGTCGGGAAGGTGCCAGGTCGGGGGTTTCGGGGGTTTCTGCAACGTACGGTCACCGATTTTCGGCCTTGAGGAAATCCCCGATACCCCCGACCTGGCACCGCTTACTCTAGCGCCTGCAACACGCGCGCGGCGACGGTGTCCACCCGCGCCCCTTCAGGCGCGAGCACCGCGATGCTGCCGCGGCGTGCGGGCAGGATCACCCCTGAATAGCCCTCCTCGGCAAACGTGAGCCTGCCGTTCACGGCTTCCTCCGTCATCACCAGCACCATCACCGGTCCGCCTTCGTCCTGCACCACCAGGTGGGGCACGAAGTGGCCGCGGAACCAGCAGCTGCGCGCGTAGGACACGCGGCCCAGTCGCGACCCGGCGGCGATGCCGGAGTCGCGCAGCGCGTCGGCAAGCACGGCGGGTGGAACGCCCGCATCGGCTGCGGCCCATGACTCGGGTTCGTGGCGAGCATGGGCGACCACGTCGTGCGCCAGAGCAGGCCTGGGAAACGACAGCCACACGAGGGAAGCGGCGACGACCGCCACCAGCATGCTTGCAGCCAGCGCCCACCGCTTCTGTGCCGATGCTGCCGACATCACTGACGGAACGCGCATGCCTCGGTCGGGTACGGGGACACGCAGAGCCACCCCGATCCTGCGGTCGAGCGAACGCATCTCAAGCGCGAACTCCGCGCACGGCGCGCACGCGAGCGCATGCTCTTCCAGCTCCGCGCTCTGGCGCGCCGGATCGGCGGCAATGATTCGTCTGAACTCGAGGCAGTTCATCGGGATTCGATCCCCTGGCTGGAGGCGGCGACTTCCTGCTCGCCGGCCACGATCTTGCGCAGGCGATTGCGTGCACGGAAGAGGCGCGTCAGTACCGCGGCGGTGCTCAGTCCCATGTGCTGCGCGATCTCCTCGGTTGAATAGCCCATGAGAACCTGCAACACGAGCGGTTCTCGATAATCGTCATCCAGCCGGAAGATCGCGCGGCGCAGATCCTCGAGCTCGGTGTCATCGGCGACCGCCAGCATCGCCGCCTCGCGCTCGATCAACCCATCGATATCCACCACCGGCAGGCGCTTGCGCTCGTAAAGACGCGCGTGCTCACGCCTGGCGATGGTGCACAGCCAGGCCCGCAGTGCCCTCTCGTCCCGCAGCTCATCCCGCGCGCGCCAGGCGCGCAACAGAGTCTCCTGCACGATGTCCTCGGCCAGCGTTCGGTCCCGGCTCAGCCAGAAAGCGAAACGGAACAGGTCCGGGCGCAGCGCCCGGCAGAGCTCGGTGAACCGCTCGCGCCGCTCTCTCCCGTCAGTGGACCGATTCATGTATAAAGACCGGCATCATCGCTACCCCATTTCAGCCCACGCAATCTACCCGATCAGCCCCGATGTGACCTCAAGGTTATGGGCGACTCGAACGCGGCGCCAGACCGTTATGGAGTGATGGGACATCCGATCGACCACAGCTGGTCGCCCTTCATCCATGGCCTGTTTGCCAAGCAGACCGGCCAGAACTTGAGCTACCGTCTGTTCGACGTTCCCCCGGAGGAGTTCCGCTCCAGCGCGCTCGCGTTCTTCACGCAAGGTGGCCGGGGCCTCAATATCACCGTGCCGCACAAGCAGGCGGCCGCCGAGCTGGTGAACCGCCTCACGGCGCGTGCGGAACAGGCGTCGGCTGTCAACACCATCATGATGGACAAGGGTAATGAGCTGCTCGGTGACAACACGGATGGCGCGGGGCTTCTCACGGATCTCACGGTCAACCTCGAAATCGAGCTCACCTCGCGCCTGATCCTGATCCTGGGTGCGGGTGGCGCCACGCGCGGAGTGCTCGCGCCGCTGCTCGAGGCGCATCCGGCGGCCGTCGTGATCGCGAACCGGACGGCGCAGCGTGCCAAGGATCTGGCAGCGGAATTCGCCGACCTGGGACCGGTCTCCGCCTGCGCGTTTGACGAGCTCGAATCGATGGCCTTCGACCTGATCATCAACGCGACCGCCGCGAGCCTGCACGGCGAAGTGCCGCTGGTGCCGTCACGGATCATCGGCAAGCACACGATCTGTTACGACATGGCCTACGGCAAAAGCGATACCAGCTTCACGCGCTGGGCACGCGAGCACAACGCGGGCCAGGCGTTCAAGGGATGGGGCATGCTGGTCGAACAGGCGGCGGAATCGTTTCAATTGTGGCGCGGCGTGCGCCCGGACACCCGCCCGATCCTCGAAGCTCTCGCAGCGTAACCAGAGGGGACAGTTCCACAGATCTGTGCCCTCTTAGCGCATCGTCACGATCTCTTCGGCGCTGGTCGGGTGGATCGCAACGGTGTCGTCGAAATCCGCCTTGGTCGCGCCCATGCGGATGGCCACTGCGAATCCCTGCAACATCTCATCCGCACCGGCACCAATGACATGGCAGCCGACGATGCACCGCTCGCCACCGCGCGTAATGAGCTTCATCTCGGCGCGCGGCTTGCGCGTGGTGAGCGCGTGATAAAGGGGAACGAATCCCGAAGTGAATACCCGCACCTCGGCGCCATATTGCGCTCGCGCCTGCTCCTCCGTGAGGCCCACCGTGCCGATCGGTGGATGACTGAAAATCACGGTTGGAATCAGCTCGTAGTCAAGGTGGCGTTCGGGCCGACCGCCATATAGCCGGTCGCTGAGTCGCCGGCCCGCCGCGATGGCCACCGGAGTGAGCGCCTCGCGACCGGTGACATCGCCAATGGCATGGATGTTCGCCACGTTGGTGTTCTGGAAGCGGTCGGTGGGAATGGATCCGCTCGCATCGACCTGCACGCCGCAGCGCTCGAGCCCGAGATCGTGCGTGTTCGCTGAACGTCCGATCGCCCAGAGGACGCAGTCAAGATCTCCGAAGCGACGCCCGTCGCTCAAGCGGAGCGTCAGCGGCCCTTCATCCTCGATTGCCGCGGGCGCGGCTTGGGTCACGATCTCAATTCCCGCATTGCGCATTTCTTTCATCAGCGCCTCACCCAGCATCACGTCGAAGTGACGCAACAGCCGGTCGTGGCGGACGAACACTGACACGCCCGATCCCAGCGCGCTGAATACGCCTGAAAGCTCCGCGGCGACATAGCCGCTGCCGACGATGGCGATGCGCGGCGGCCGCGATTCGAGCTCGAAGAACCCATCCGAACTGATGCCGCGGGCGGCACCGGGTACATCGGGGATGATTGGCCGGCCTCCGGTCGCAATGACGATCCGTTCGCCGCGCAGGTTGCGGCCTCCCACGTCCAGGTCGTGCGCGGACGTGAAACGCGCGTGGCCACGCACGAGGGTGACGCCACGCTTGGCGAGATTGGACTCGTAGATGCCATTGAGCTTGACGATGTACGCGTCGCGTTTGCGCTTGAGCGCGGTCCAGTCGTGACCCCGGACCTCGACATCGAACCCGTAGTCGGCGGCATCGTGCAGCGCCTCGGCGACGCTGGCAGCGTTCCACATCACCTTCTTGGGGATGCAGCCGACGTTGACGCAGGTGCCGCCGAGCCGATGCGACTCGACGATGGCGGCTCGTGCTCCATGCTCCGCCGCCCGCTGAGCGCAGGCCAGCCCGCCACTGCCGCCGCCAATAACGATAAGGTCGAATGAATCAGCCATGCGTAAGCCTCTCAGTGGTCGCTGCCCGGTGGTCATGACCGGTGCTGCTACAATTCCAGCAGCTTTCGCCCGGTTCTCAAAGTCATGCTGAATCCGCTTCTGGTCGAGAAGGGTCTGCCGGCGTTCGACGCCATCCGCCCGGAACACGTCGAGCCCGCCTTGCGCACCCAGCTCGAGGGCAATCGTCGGCAGTTGCAGGATCTGCTTGCGTCCAGCGCCCAGACGTTCGCTGCGCTGGTCGAACCGATCGAAGCCCTGCAGCACCGGTTGAATCGCACCTGGTCCCCGGTCGGCCATCTCAACGGCGTGATGAATTCCGAGCCGCTGCGCGCCGCGTACAACGCCTGCCTGCCGCTCCTCAGCGAGTATCAGACGGAGATCGGCCAGAACGAGACGCTGCAACGAGCGTACGCGCGCATCCTCGCGAGCGAAGGTGCCACGCTCGACGCCGCGCAACGCAAGCTCCTCGAGAACGCGCTGCGCGATTTCCGGCTCGCGGGCGTTGCGCTCGATGCGGAACGCAAAGCGCGCTTCAAGGAATTGATGCAGAGGCTCGCGCGGGAGCAGGCCAGGTTCGAAGAGAACGTGCTGGACTCGGCCAACGCATGGTCCCGCGCAGTGACCGATGCCGCGCAACTGCGCGGATTGCCACCAGCGGTGGTGGCGCGCGCTGAGGCGCTCGCACGCGAGAAAGGGACCGCGGGCTGGCTGTTCACGCTCGACCAGCCCACCTATCTCGCCGTCCTGACGCATGCCGAGAGCTCCGAGCTGCGGCGCGAGTTCTACCAGGCCTGGAATACGCGCGCATCGGACCGAGGCCCGCTCGCCGGGCGCTGGGACAACTCGCCGGTGATCGAGAGCATCCTGCGCTGGCGTCACGAGGCTGCGCAGCTCGTCGGCTTTGCCCACTACACCGAATACTCGCTCGCCACCAAGATGGCGCGATCCGCCGAGGAGGTGCGCACGTTCCTCGAGAGCCTCGCCGCTCACTGTGTGCCGGCGGCGCGCCGCGAGCTCGAAGAGCTCGAGATCTTCGCGGGCACGAAACTCGAGGCGTGGGACGTACCGTTTCATGCGGAGCGGCTGCAGCGCGAGCGCTTCGCGATCTCCGCCGAGGAACTGCGACCCTACTTCCCGTTGCCGCGGGTCCTTGAGGGCCTGTTCCAGGTGGCCGCGCGCCTCTATGGGATCCACTTGAGCGAACGTCATGACGTGACCACCTGGCACGCCGACGTGCGTTTTTTCGACATCTGTGACGCGCAGGGGGAACTGGTCGGCGGTTTCTATCTCGATCCTTACGCGCGGCCTCACAAGCGCAGTGGCGCCTGGATGGATGAATGTCTCGGCCGTCTCGAACTCGGCTCGCGCCGCGAGCTACCGGTCGCCTACCTGGTGTGCAATTTTCTGCCGCCGGCCAGCGCGCGACCCGCGCTCCTGACTCACGACGAGGTGGTGACGCTGTTCCACGAGTTCGGCCATGGCCTGCATCACATGCTGACGCGCGTGCGCTATCCGAGCCTGGCAGGAATCAACGGGGTACCGTGGGACGCGGTGGAGCTGCCGAGCCAGTTCATGGAGAACTACGCCTGGCATCCCGACGTGCTGCCGCTGATCTCGAGTCACGTCGATACCGGAGCGCCGCTGCCGCGGCAGATGATCGAGCGGCTCAAGGGGTCGCGCACGTTCCATGCCGTGCTCAAGGCCGTGCGGCAAATCGAGTTCGCGCTCTTCGACCTGCGCCTGCACAGCGAGTACCAGCCGGAGCGCGGCGCACGGGTCGCCGAAACTCTGCGCGAGGTCCGCGCGCAGGTCGCCGTCGTCCCGGTCCCGGAGTTCAATCGGTTCGCCCACAGCTTCGGACACATCTTTGCGGGCGGTTACGCGGCCGGTTATTACAGCTATAAGTGGGCCGAAGTGCTCGCGGCCGATGCCTTCGCCGCGTTCGAAGAGGCCGGTGTCTTCAACGACGGCGTGGCCCGCCGCTTCCTCGAAACGATCCTCTCCCGCGGCGGCAGCCGCGACGCGCTCGAAGCTTTCGTCGAGTTCCGCGGCCGCAAGCCCGACATCAAGCCACTGCTCAGGCAGATTGGAATCGCCGCATGAAAATCTTCCCGGCTCTGCTGCTCGCGTTCACCGCCTTCACGACGTCGGCGGAAACGCTCTATGTCACCCAGAAACTCGAGACCGGCGTCTTCGCGCAACCCACACTCGACGGCGACCGCATCGCCGTCGTACGTGGCGGCGACGCCGTGGAATTGATCAACCGTGAAGGCGAGGCGGCGATGGTGGGCCTTCCCGATGGTACCGAGGGATGGATCAGCGCCGCGCATCTCGAAACCGATCCACCGCTCGCCGCTCGACTCGAGGCGCTCACCGAGGAGAACGAGCAGCTGCGCTCGGCGGCGCGCACGCAGGCTGGCGCCAGCGCGGATCTCAAGACTCTGCAGGGCCGCAACTCGCAGCTCGAGAGCGAGTTGGCGAGCGCACGCCGCGAGGTCGCCGCGCTGCAGGCAAGAACAGTCGCCCCTGCAGCGAGACCGGAGGATGAGATTCCGGTCGAAGCGGCGCGGCCCGCCAGGAACTCGCGTGCCGTTCTCACATTGTGGTTCACCGGTGGCATCGCACTCGCGCTCGCGCTCGGATTCTGGTGGGGATATCGCTCTCTGGAGCAGCGGGTACGACGCAAGTACGGCGGCCTCAAGGTGTACTGAGGACGCGCGAGGCATGCAGCTAGCGACCTGGAACGTCAACAGCTTGCGCGTGCGCATGCCGCACCTGTTGACCTGGCTCAATGGCAACGCTCTCGACCTGGTCGCTCTACAGGAATTGAAACTGCCGGATGCGGATTTCCCCAAGGCGGAGATCGAGCAAGCCGGCTGGCACGTGAGCTTCAACGGCCAGAAGACCTACAACGGCGTGGCGATCCTGGCGCGCGCCCAGGGCCGCGATATCGCGCGTGACATCCCGGGGTTCGAGGATCCACAGCGGCGCGTGCTCGCCGCGACGTTTGGCGATCTGCGCGTCATCAACGTCTATGTCCCCAACGGACAGGAAGTCGGCTCGGAGAAGTACGCTTACAAGCTCAAGTGGCTCGGGGCACTGCGCGACTGGCTCGCTGCGGAACTGAAACTGCATCCGTATCTGGTCGTGCTTGGCGACTGCAACATCGCGCCCGAGGATCGCGACGTGCACGATCCGCAGGCGTGGGAAGGATCCGTCCACGTGAGCGCGCCGGAGCGCGAGGCGCTGCGATCGCTGCTCAAGCTCGGACTCGAGGATGTGTTCCGCCGCTTCGAACAACCTGCCGGCACTTACAGCTGGTGGGACTATCGCGCCGCGGCGTTTCGCCGCAACCACGGACTGCGCATCGATCTGGTGCTCGCCAGCCCGACGCTCGCCGCGCGTTGTACGGCGTGCCGCATCGATCGCGAGCCGCGGACCTGGGAACGGCCGTCGGACCACGCCCCGGTGCTGGCGGCATTCGACCTCCCAGCGCTTATGTCGCATCCAGGCTAGCTGGGGGGTTACCTGACGCATAGTTTTTCGGTCGAATTGCCCCTAGACTGATTGCAATCAATGAGGGGGGACGTTGTGCGCCAATGCGCGCACCAGCGATGATGTCCAGAACGCGACGCAACGATTACGACGTCAGCAACACCGTGCAGGTGAGCTCGGTGCCCGCGGTCTCGGACGCCGTCGAGCAGCTCTTTCATGCTTCCTGGCCCGGCGCTTCATTCGAGCGCGCCGCGCAGGCCTTCGAGGATTTCGAGAAGCTCTTCTCGGGCAACATGCCCGGCTTTCACGGCGTCGACACCGTCTATCACGATCGCCAGCACACCCTCGACATGACGCTCGCCATGGCGCGCCTGCTCGCCGGCTACGAGCACGAGCACGGCGGCGAATCGCGGCTCGAGGCTGATCGCGCCACGATGGGCGTGGTGACCGCGCTGTTCCACGATTCGGGTTATATCCGCGAAACCGCGGATCATGCTCACCGCAACGGCGCAGAGTTCACTCTCAACCACGTCACTCGCAGCGCGCGTTACCTCGCACGCTATCTGCCGACGATCGGCATGGAGGACTGGGTACCGGTGGCCACGCGCATCGTTCACTTCACCGGCTACGAGGTGCAGTTTGACCAGATCCACCTGGCCGACGAGCGCGATCGCAAGGTCGGCCACCTGATCGGCACCGCGGACATGATCGCGCAGATGGCGGATCGCTGTTACCTGGAGAAATGCCGCGATCGCCTCTATCCCGAGTTCGTGCTCGGCGGCGTGGCGACGCCCTACGTCCAGACGGGTGGCTTGAACATCCGTTACAGCTCGGGCCTCGACTTGCTCCGCCAGACGCCGAAGTTCTTCGAGGAAGTGCGCGCGAAGCGGCTCGACGGCGAATTCGGCGGCGCCTACCGATACGTCGAGCCGTTGTTCGGCGGGCGCAATCCGTACATGGAAGCGATCCAGCAGAACCTCGCCTATCTCGCCGAGATCCTGCGAACCGAGAGTTGGCCGCTGCTCCGCCGCAATCCACCCTGCTTCACGTCCCACGACGCACCGCTACAGAACATCCGTTCGCTGATGCTTGGACACCTCAAAGAAGTCTGGTCGAGGGCGTGACGGCCGCGGTTGAGCGCCTGAGTCGCCGATTGCGCGCCAAGCGCGCCTTCCCGCGGCTGCGAGAGCAGCTTGTCGCGTCGATGCAGCGACGCCGCGCGGATGCTTCAGGCCGGTGACGACCGCTCGGGGACATCGACGCTCGCAACGTAGCGTCGATGGATCTCCACCAGCCGGCTTAAGACGGTCGCTTTCCCCTCGACCTCCCGCTCTTCCAGCGCGCTCCTCAAGACGGACACCGTCATCCGTTCGAGCGCCACCTCGGCCACCGGGCCGTAGCTCAGGTGCCAGGGCTCCGGAGAAACGCCCCCGCGAGCGATGCGATAGGGCCGGAAGAATCCATAGGCGCCCATGTGCTCATCCAGCCAGCGGTTCAAGCGCGAGAACGGCCCCGTGGGCCCGAATTCGACCGGCAACAGTTTCACGCCCTGGCCGGCGGGTAGCGCGTGTCGATCGATGACATCGATCTCGGTGCCCCAGTGATGGCGGCTCGCTCCGGGCACGGCCGACCACCACAGAAGCGCCTCGATCAGCTCCGGCTCACTTAAGCCCGAGCGCTCGAGCGGGCGCCCCTCGCGATCGTAGAGCTGGCGCTCGCCGCGATACTTCTCGTTCCAGATCGTCAGCTGTGCGTCGAAATCGCGGAAGCTGCTCACCGGCACGAGATCGATGCCGGCGACAGCAGCGGTAGCGCGCATGTCGAGGAAGGGCTGCACTGCATCGCGGTGCAGGAGGCAACGCGGGTCGATGACGTCGACGATGTGAGTGCGGGCGCGCCCGGTCAGTTCGAGTTCGTTCATCAGGTCACGAGCCGCGCTGGCGTCCAGCGCTCGTGTCGACGCTGCAGTCGCGATTCGGGCGTCTCGCCGTCGTAGCGCATCAAGGTCGGTGTGCCAAAGCGATCGCGCTCGGCGAGGACGCAGATGTTCAGCACACCGAGGCTGCGAGCCTCTTCCTGCATGAATGCGCCGAGGTACGCCCCGCATCGTGAACACAGCAGGAAATCGGCCAGCTTCAGGCCGAAGCGATAGCGCACCAGCAGCGAGGAGTCCCTGGCCCGGAAAGTCAGCAGCCCGGCCGGGTCAGTGACGCTCAGCGCTCCGTGCGCACGGCAGAATCCGCATTGACACGCGCGCACCTGGATCTGTTCCGGCGGCAGCTCGGTGTCGAACTCCACCCCAAGCGCCCCGCAATGACATTGGCCGGTGAGCTGCAAGCTAGCCATCCACTATTCAGGACGCACTGGCCAGGCGCTGCAAGCGCTCGAACACCTGGAGGATCGCCGGGGCCGTAGCCCGCCTCGAAGTACGCCTCGCAGAGCATTTAACATATTGCACTCCCATTCCGTTTCGCTGCCACATGGAAAAGCAGGGCGGGCGCAGCGCGAGAGCTGCGAGCGCGACGCGTCTCTTACCGGCATAACGCCACGGACAGATGGTGTCGGAGTCGATCTCGATTCTCATGGGGCAGCCCTCCGCAGGCGCCGATTGTAGAGGGCCGCGCCGCGCCGGGAATCGCTGATCGCAGTGCAGCGAAGTGATTTCCCTTCGATCCAATCTCACATTGAGAGTATGCTTCGGCCAATAAATAACTGGGCCACAAGGGGATACGCGAAGCCCAGACCCCGGCAACCCAGGGACTGAACAGCCCAGAAGCCGGCTCAAATGAACCATGGGCATCCGCGCCTGACAGGCATGGCAAGGCCCGACAGGCCATCGAATTGTGGTGACCGCGCATAGCCTCAAGACCAAATACACCCTGAGCGCGCTCGGGATCGGCGCATTCGTTGCGCTGTTGCTCGCGGGCGTTCTGTTTTGGCAGCACCGGCTCGATGCGACGCGACTCAACGTGCTCGCCTACCGCGCCGTCGAGTCGCGGCTCGGCAGTGAGCTCGAGGCGCGCGCGGCCGCCATCGCCGACACGGCGATCCGCAGGTTGGCACCGGCACTCGCCGCGTACGACTCGTCGGCGGCGTCCGCAATCGCGAATGAGACGCTGACACTCAAGGACGTGGCCGCGATCGAGCTGCAGGACGGTCGCGGCACGGTCATGTTCGACGTCAGCAACCCGGTCGCGGCATCCAAGCGCGAACCCATCATCGTGTCGCGCGTGATCGAGAGCCCGGCCCCCGGCAAGGACCAGGAACAGAAGCGACGCGTCGGCGCGCTGACCGTGTCGATGTCGCCGGCAATGATCGACAGCACGCTCGCACAGCTCACCAACGACGTCGACAGCTCGCAGCAACGGCATTTGGCGAACCTGCTGGCACTCATCGGCACCATCTGCGCATTGCTCATTGGGCTCGGGCTCGTCGGCGCCTGGATTCTGGCGCGACGCATCGAGCGGCCGATCAGCGCGCTCATCCGCAGCGCCGATCGCATCGGCCAGGGCGATTACACGCGTCCCTTCAGCGTCGCGCGGCGCGACGAGCTCGGCGACCTGCAGCAGGCGCTCGAACGCATGCGCGTCAAGCTGCGCCAGACGACCATCACCAAGAACTACCTCAACATCGTGCTCAACAGCATGAGCGATGCGGTGCTGGTCACCTCGCCGGACGGCACCATCAAGGGCGCGAACGATGCAGCCCGCAGGCTCCTCGGCTACAGCGAGGAGGACCTCATCGGCAAGTCGCTGCTCTTCATCATCGCGGAGAACGAGCGCGCCACTTTCTCGATCGACGAGGCCGCGCAGTCGCAGGACACGCGCGAGACGGTGGTGTGCACGCGCAGCGGACAGACGATCCCGGTGTCCTTCTCGGGCTCGCAGATCACCACCGAGGACCCGCAGTTCCAGGGCAACATCTTCGTCGCGCACAACATCACCGAGCGCAAGCGCGCCGAACGCCGCATCCGCTATCTGGCGCGCTACGACACGCTTACCAAGATCCCGAATCGCATGCAGTTCCAGCACCTGCTGCAGCAGGCGATCGCGCGCGCTGCGCGCAGCGGCGCGGGCCTGGCGCTGCTCTACCTCGACATGGATCACTTCAAGGAAGTGAACGACACCTTTGGTCACTCCGCCGGGGATCGCACGCTCGAGATCCTCACCGAGCGGCTGTCTCACGCGCTGCCGAAGGAAACGGTGCTCGGCCGGCTGGCGGGCGACGAGTTCGCGCTGTTCATCGAGAACCTGCCGCGCGACCCCGAGACCGACCACCGCGGTCCCATCGCCAACCTCGCGCGCATCATCCTGAACGAGATCAGCAAGGCGTTCTACCTGGAGCAGCAGGAGGTGTTCCTGACCGCGAGCGTCGGCGTGGCTTTCTGCCCGATGGACGCGGAGAACGTCATCGATCTCATCCGCAATGCGGATGCCGCCATGTACTACGCGAAGCAGAACGGTGGCAATTCGTTCGCGTTCTATTCGCCCGAGATGAACGCGGCCGCGGTCGAGCGGTTGATGCTCAAGAGCAAGCTCCGGCGCGCACTCGAGCGCGACGAGCTGGTGATCCAGTATCAACCCAAGATCAACTTGCACAACGGTCACATCGTCGGAGCCGAGGCGCTGCTGCGCTGGCGGCTGCCAGGCCACGGCGACATCCCGCCTTCGCAATTCATCCCGCTGGCCGAGGAAACGAACCTGATTCTCGACATCGGCGAATGGGTGCTCAACCGCGTGTGTGACGATTACCGTCGCTGGCAGGATCAGCTCACGGATCCGGGCCGGGTCTCGATCAATCTGTCGCTCAAGCAGCTCCGGCAGGCGAGCTTCATCACGCGCTTCCGTTCGGTGTTCAAGAAACACGGCGTGTCGCCCACCTGTTTCGAGCTCGAGATCACCGAAACGACCCTGATGGCGGATGCCAAACGCACGGTGAGGCTTCTCAACGAGCTCTACTCGATGGGACTGCACCTCTCGATCGACGATTTCGGCACCGGCTATTCGAGCTTGAGCGCGCTCAAGCAGTTTCCCATCGGCACGCTCAAGATCGACCAGTCATTCGTGCGCGATGCGTCGATCGACAACGACAACGCCACCATCGTGCGCACCATCATCGACATGGGACGCAGCCTCGAGATGGACGTGGTCGCCGAGGGCGTGGAGTCCGAGGAACAGCTGGCATTTCTGCGGCGCCACAACTGCCATTACGCGCAGGGCCGGCTGTTCGGGGATGCGATGAGCGCCGAGGAGTTCCTGGCGATGCTGGTCGCGCAACAGGCAGGCAGCAGCAACATAGTGAGGTTGTTTGCGTGAAAGTGAGAAAAGGTTGACGGTTGACGGTTGACGGTCAAGATTCTCGGCGATCCTTGCTGACTGTCCACTGCCAACTGACAACTGCCAACCCTCCTCACTTCCCCGGCGGATACGGCGCAAACCCCAGCCGATCCTCATCCTCGTCCCAGAATCGATTGCGCTCGTGGGGCTCGCAGTCGATCACACCCTTCCGGCACAGCGTGTCACGCCATGCATATTTGATGAAGTATTTCAAGGCGGGTGCTCGTTGGGCCTCGAAAGCGACGACTCGCACCGGCGAATGGATCTCTTCACCGAAGCCGGTGCCCGGCTGATTTTCCGCGACTTCACCCAGGACGCCCGGCGACGCCGGCGCCTGTGCACTGCGTTCGGCAGCGGCTGGGGCGTCTTTTCGCAGGGACTGCAGGTCCGGCGCGCGCTCCCTGTAGACGGCCACCGCGATCACGCCGCGTGCCGAGCGGTCACCGAACGCTTCGGCATAGGAGTCCTTCCAGCGCGTAAAGTAGAACCCGTTCACGCGTTCCCTGCTGGTGCGCCACCCCTCGTAGGTCGCGCTCTCCCAGCCATCGAGGATGTACATCGACTCGCCCCGGGCGAGCTGGGACTTTTCGCCGGAAATGATGTTGCGGCCGTCAACGGCGATGACGAGGCCGACACGGCCACTGCCGCGGTTGTGCACGCGAATCTGGTAAGACGTCTGGTTCCGCGCCTCAAGATACGCGCGATAGACGTCAGCGCTCGAGCGACGCTCAACGGGATACGTCGCAAACGTCTGACCGCCGTCGCCGATGACCGCGACCTCGACATCGCCGCCCCAATGCCGCGCCTGCGTCGCCGTCGCGGCAGCAAGCAGGATCACGGCCAGAAACAAACCCGAGACTCGAGAATCCATCCGCATGACCAGACGCATTGCCGCACCTCCCGCCGACCGGTGACACTATCGGCGCTCTCCCGGTGAAACGCGGCCTGAAGCCGTTCGGGTTTGACATACGATGCTCAACTTCCGGAACGTCCAGCTCCGCCGCGGCACGCGCGTGCTCTTCGAGAGTGCGACCTTCACGATCTATCGCGGCGAGAAGGTCGGCATCACCGGCGCCAATGGCAGCGGCAAATCGAGCCTGCTGGCGCTGATCCGCGGCGAGCTGCACGCGGATGCCGGCGACTTCAGCCGCCCGGCCGCACTCAGCATCGCATCCGTCGAGCAGGAGACGCCCGCTTCGACGCGAAGCGCCATCGACTATGTAATGGATGGTGATACCGAGTTGCGCGCGGTGGAGCTCGCGATCGCCGAGTCGCAGGCCGATCACGACGGAACGCGACTCGCCGACCTGCACGGCCGTTACGCGGCGCTCGACGGTTACGCGGCGCCGAGCCGCGCCGCGCGTTTGCTGGCAGGCGTCGGATTCACGACGGCGGAACTCGAGCGCCCGGTCGCGAGCTTCTCGGGCGGCTGGCGCATGCGGCTCAATCTCGCGCGCGCCTTGATGTGCCGCTCCGATCTCCTGCTCCTCGACGAACCCACCAACCATCTCGACCTCGACGCCATCATCTGGCTCGAGTCCTGGCTCAAGGAGTACCGCGGCACCCTGCTCCTGATCGCGCACGACCGCGAGTTCCTCGACCGCGTGGTGTCACGGATCGCGCACCTGGAACGCCAGTCGATCCGCGCGTACGCGGGCAACTATTCCGCGTTCGAGACGCAGCGTGCGGCGGACCTGGCCCTGCAACAGTCGATGTACGACAAGCAGCAGCGCGAGATTCGCCACGTGACGCAGTTCGTCGAGCGTTTCCGCGCCAAGGCGAGTAAGGCCCGCCAGGCGCAGAGCCGGATGAAGCTCCTGGAACGCATGCAGCGCATTGCGCCCGCGCACGTCGATGCGCCGTTCGAGTTCGCCTTTATTCCGCCCGAGAAGCTGCCCCGCCCGCTGCTGGCGCTTGAGGATCAGTCGGCCGGCTACGCGCACCGACCGGTGTTGAGCGACGTCAGTCTGGTGCTGAACCCCGGCGACCGGATCGCGATACTCGGACGCAACGGCGCCGGCAAGTCCACCCTGATGAAACTGCTCGCCGGCACGCTCACCGGCAGCCGCGGCCGGCGCATTGAGGCCGCCGATCTGCGAGTGGGCTACTTCGCGCAACATCAGCTCGAACAACTCGATCCCAGCGCGAGCCCGTTCGAGCATCTGCGCCGCCACGGCGGTTCCGCCATGCAGGCCGCACCCGAGCAGGTGCTGCGCGATCACCTCGCCGGACTGGGCTTTCGTGGCGAGCGTGTCTTCGAACCGGTGGCGCCGTTCTCCGGCGGCGAGAAAGCCAGACTGGTGCTCGCATTGCTCGTGGCGCAGCGCCCCAACCTGCTGCTTCTCGACGAACCCACCAACCATCTCGATCTCGAGATGCGTCACGCGCTGGGCATGGCTCTGCAGGACTACGGTGGCGCGCTGGTCGTCGTGTCGCATGACCGGCATCTCATTCGCAGTGTCGCCGATACTCTGTGGATGCTGGCCGGTGGACGCGTCACGGAGTTCGATGGCGATCTCGAGGACTACGCGCGCGTGTTGATGCAGTCGGTCCCTCACGCAGAGCAAGCAGCGATCGACGACGGCACCAACGGCGCCGATTCGCGGCGGGCACAGAAGCGTGCAGAGGCTGAGCGGCGCAACCGGTTGAGCCCGTTCAAGCAGGCGGTTAGCGAGCAAGAGGAGGAGATCGCCCGGCTGGAGCACGAGCGCTGTGCCAATGAGTCGACTCTCGCAGGCACTGCCCTGTACCAGAACGGCATGCAGGAGGAGCTCAAGCGAGCGCTCGCCAGGCGCGTGGAGCTGTCACGCGCGCTGGCTGAAGCCGAGGCCCGCTGGATTTCCCTGAGCGAGGCCCTCGAACAGGCCGAACGGTAGAGGGTGCGGCTACAATCCCCGACCCATGGCGCTACCCGCAGCGACCGATTCGCAGTCTGCAACTGACCCCGTTGCCGCCCGACAACGGCGCCGGCGGCGGCGCCGATGGATCGTTCGCGGTGCCCTGCTGGCGGTGGTTCTCGCCTGGTCAGGGGTTGGTGTGTGGCATAGCTACAAACCGATGCCGCCCGGGACGAACGTGGCGAGCGCGTGGTCCGAAGTACCCTTGAGCGACCTCAAGCTACTCACCGACGTTACGGTCACCGATGGCCGCGGCCAGGTCATCATCCGTCAGCAGATCTTCGACGAGGTGTTCCGCATCATCGACACCGCGCAGGAATTCATCGTCCTCGACTGGTTTCTCTTCAACGGCCATCGCGGATCGGCGGGTGACGATGCGCCGGCGGTGCACCGCGCGTTGAGCAATGAGCTCAGGGAGCGGCTGCTCGCGCGCCGCGCCGCGCTGCCCGAGCTGCGCGTCCTCTTCATCACCGATCCCATCAACGACATCTACGGAAGCGTGCCATCCGCTGACCTCGACGCATTGCGCGCCGGCGGTGTCGATATCGTGCTGACTGATCTCGATCGGCTGCGCGACTCCAATCCCATCTATTCGGCGCTCTGGCGCTTGGCGATCAAGTGGTGGACGGACGGCGCACAAGGGGCAGGCTCGCTCCCCAATCCACTCGACACGGGTCCCGCCAAACTCAGCCTGCATGCGTGGCTCAGGCTCCTCAACTTCAAGGCCAATCATCGCAAGCTGATCGTCGCGGACAACGGTGCGGGCCGGCTGGTCGCGCTGGTGACTTCCGCCAATCCACACGACGCGAGCAGCGCGCATTCCAACATCGGCCTCGAGTTTTCGGGTGCCACCGCCGAGGCGGCGCTGGCAAGCGAGCTCGCAGTCGCACGGTTCTCGGGTTGGACGGGCGATTGGCAGTTGCCGGCGGCGACGGTCACCGCGGAATCGACGAACGTCGCGCGCCTCAAGCTGGTCTCCGAGAGCGCGATCAAGGACTCGCTCCTGAGCGCCATTCGCACCACTGAGGCCGGCGAGTCGATCCTCATCGCGATCTTCTATCTGTCGGATCGCGACACAGTGGACCAACTCATCGACGCAGCCGCACGCGGTGTGCGCATTCGCCTGATGCTCGATCCCAACAAGGACGCCTTCGGGCGCATCAAGGACGGCGTCCCGAATCGCCCCGTCGCTGCCGAGCTGCGCAGGCGCAGCGGCGGCAGGATCGAGATCCGCTGGTATCGCACGCACGGCGAACAGTTCCACACCAAGCTGGCGCTGGTGCAGCGCGCGGATTCACTCTTTGCGCTCCTGGGCTCCGCGAACTTCACCCGCCGCAACATCGACGGCTACAACCTCGAAACCAATGTCGCGCTCGAGACCGGGCTCGCGACTCCGCTGGCGCAGCGACTGATCGATTACTTCGAGACGCTGTGGCAGAACGACCCGGTGGCGCTACGCGAATTCACCACCGACTTCCCCACGTATGAGGACCAGTCGTTCACCCGCTACTGGCGCTACCGGCTGATGGAAGCCACCGGCTTATCGACGTTCTGAGGAGCATCGTTGCGCTGCCGCGGGTGGGTGCGGCGCCAGCGCCAGGGCGGCTCGCGGTCAGCTTCGGGCAGCGCCCAAAGCCCCAATTGCTTGTCGCGCGCGGCGCGCTCGAGATCGTAGAGAGACTTGTCCTTCACGCGGTGTCGATAGACCCACACATGGCCGCGGCGAACGAGTTCTGCATTGATATCGATGCCGTCGGCGACACGATACACGCGCGCCACCTTGCGGTCGTAGCGGTCGGTGTCGAACACCACCACCCTGAGCTTGCGATCGAGGATCATGCCGCGCAACGCCGAGCGCGCGATGTCGGCGTACGGCTGATCTTTCTCGGGTGCGTCGATCTCGCCCAGCCGCACATCGACCTCGGGTCCTTCGATGACCCTCATGATGAAGCTGTCGCCATCGAAGACGCGCGTGGCCACGCCGATCAGCTCCTCGGCAGCGAGCGACCGGGCGACAAGGAAACAGGTGACGAGAACGACAGCGGCGCCGCGGCTCTTACGTGACATCCGTCGGCCTCGAGAACCGAGTGTCGAATTCAACCGCCAGAGTCGGCGGACGCTGGCTGCGCGGTGATGGCGGTCAGGGCTGCGAGCGTCTCATTGACGGCGATCGTTGCGGCCTGTCGATACGCGCTTTCGAATGCCGCGATGACGGCGGTCAACGTGTTGTTCGACGCAGGCGCGGTGGCCGCCGCGGTGAACACCGCCAGCGAGCGACGATCCTTGACGCGTCCGAGCGTACAGATGAGCGTCACGCGGACAATCGGGTCGCCGCCGCCCGCCGCGTACTCCGCCTGAAAATCGTTGAGCTCGCTCTGGAGCACGTAGTCGGCCGCAAATGCCGATACGTCGCTTTGGACCGAGCGCAATCGGCCCGTGTTGCGCAGCGACTCCACCAGCAGGTCCTGCACCACCGTGTCCGCGTCGGCACCCCAGCGGCCGCTGGCGTAGTAGTCGAGCCGCCGGTCGGTGTTGAGGACCGCAATCCGATCGCTGCCGAGCCCCGGCCGCGCGCTCGGGCGCGCGACGATCAGATCGACGGCCAGGGGTGCGAGGTCGGATGCGGTCGGCGCATGTGCACTGATGAGGTACACGCCCCGCTGCGGGACTTCGCTGTCAAAAGCTCCGGAGACGCAACCCGCCGCGAACAGCGGGCTCAACACGATCGCCAGGAATGCGGGCCTTGGCCGGTGATCGCTCATCGCGGAATCTCGACCCCGTAGTACCTGGGTTCATACAGGAGTTGCGATGGATCGCGCTTCAAGCTGCGCGACAGCTCGCGAAACTCCTGCGCCGCTTCGCGGCTGTCGCGGATCAGCTGCTGGAACTCGAACAGGCCCTGATCGCTGAAGCGCGTGATGTTGGACTGGTTCTCCACCACGAACGCGTCGAGACGTGCCGACGTGCTGGCGAGATTGTCCATGACGCTACGCACGCGCGCCATTGCCGCCTTGATGTCGGGTCCCGCGCCCTCGGTGACTTCGCGCACGCCGCTCGCCGCCGCCTCGATTTCCCCCACGGTGCGCTCGAGCTCTGCGGTCACTTGCTTCACGTCTTTCAGTATGCGCGGCAGCTCCGTGCTGGCCTGGCGGATATTGTCTAGCGTCGTGGTCACTGCCTCGATGTTCGCATCGCTCAACACGCCACTCATGCGATTCGCGAGTTCCGCTCCCTGCGTGACGAGATCGGGAAGACTGCTCACGAGGAGATCGAAATCCGATTGCACGGTGCGAATCACCGGATACTGCTCGCTCGGCACGAGTGGCATCACCGACCTGTCGCCCCGGTCGCGCTCCAGGTCGATGTACAGGAGCCCGGTGACGCCCTGCAGGCTGAGCGACGCCAGCGTCTCCGCGCTGATCGGCGCTTTCTCGTCG
>Ga0209640_10000845_pt1 | contig 24655 bp, 18 predicted proteins | sample RifCSP10_1_FD_184018 | JGI IMG/M metagenome (GOLD analysis project Ga0209640, IMG submission 184018) | Soil microbial communities from Rifle, Colorado - Rifle CSP2_sed 10_1 (SPAdes) (version 2) | ecosystem: Environmental > Terrestrial > Deep subsurface > Rock core/Sediment | place: Rifle... | reverse complement strand
AATAATCGTTCGTCTGTAAATGGGCCCGCCGTTGTTTTGGTCGAGGAACATACCAGCGTACAGTTTGCTCGCGGCAGAATCTGCTTCAATCGCGGACATCTTGCCGCTTGTGGGAAGGCCTTCGTTTATGAAGCGCCACGAGGCGCCGCGATCAGTACTTTCGAGAATGCCGCCGCCGGTATTCGCGGCTAGGCTTCCCTTGTCATACGCCGCAATGTAGATCAGATCCCATGCGACCCTTCTGAGGTGGGCAAACGTGGACATTTCAGCATTTGCTGGACCTGAATAGAGAAGCTGAACAGTCAAGATACCCAGAATGACGGCCTTCCGAACCTTTCCGTTTGTTGTTCCCGCGACTATCGCCTCAAGATATGACCCTCCAGAACTTGCGACCGTGCCGACCAACGAATCGCGCACAACGATAAGCGAGGATACAGTGTCGCCAACCGCAGATAGTCCTGTGCGAACAAAAGACTGACCCTGATTCGTCGAGTAATACACTCCGTTCAAATTCGGGTTGGATTGGTGTTGCACAGCAACGAACACCCATCCGTTCTGATCAATGGCGATATCACGCACCCACGAACCCAGGGGCAGATTGGAGATAATGCTCCATGCGCCTGTGGTTCCTCCGGAAAGATTCCGGGCAATACCATACCGCGATCCGTTGTAGGCTCGCAGGGGATTCGACGGATCGAACGCCACGGCAAACACATTGTTGCTCGGACCACCGTCCCAGGTAAGATTCCACGTTGTACCATTGTTCGTGGAGTAATACAAACCTTCTGTTTGCGTTGGAGTGGGCCAGACGCTTGCGAAGAGAATGCTGTCCTGCTTCAGAGCAATCGTGCGAGCGATGTACGCGGGAAACACTCGCGTCCACGTGTCTCCTCCATCGGTAGAGCGATGCACACCGCCCGTATCAGCGTTGGGCCAGTTGAAACTTCCTGTCGTTGCAAACAGATAGCCGTTGCTCTGCTTCACGACGAGGTCGGTGATGCCGCTTCCCTTCGGTGAGTTTGCAGTCTGTACCCATTGGGCTGCAGAGAGGGAGATGACAAATGCCGTGATGAAAGTAGCTTGCCAAGACTTCGTAGCACGTTCATGAAAGTCCTCCTGCAAATTGATGTTGAGAAACTCTCTTTATGGTTCAGATCCAATACTCCATCAATCCCTGCCTGACCGGTCGAAGACTCGACTCGTTGAGCAGGCAGGCATTACTCCTATGGTCGTCACCTCAGAAGCACCAGCTTTTTCGTCTCCACAAAATCTCCTGCCCTGAGTTTGTAGAAATACACGCCGCTCGAAAGGTTTCCCCCATCGAAGGTCACCGCATGTTCGCCTGGGTTCTTGATTTCATCCACAAGCGTCGCCACTTCCCGGCCCAACACATCAAACACTTTCAGACTCACCGACTCTCGACTCTTGACTCTATAGACTATTTTTGTACTCGGATTGAACGGGTTCGGGTAGTTCTGCTCGAGCAAGAATCTCTTTGGGATCGCGGGTTCTGTTCCTACGCTGTTGATGATATTCGTCCCGCGCAGGATTCCTCCACCGTTCGTTCCGATCAACGCCACCAACCCTGCAGTGTTGCTGTTGTTGTTCGGGATCTCCATGACCAAACCACTTAGATTTTCAAGAGTTGTATAAGTAGGTAAGATGCTGAAGACGCAAGCTGCCCCGGGTCTTCGAGCATAAAGGAGAGAAACTGCAATTGCAAGCATGTCAATATCGAGACGGCTTATGCCAACGGCAACGCCGCGAATCTCCCGAATCTTTTGCGCAGTCACCTCCGTGGTGGTCCATGTGCCGTTTTCAAATTCTAATACTCCCGATCCCCACGTCCCGGCTGCTACCGGAGGGCATTGAGGTCCACTTTCAAGTGTCGAAGAATCTCGGCGAACAGCGATTGTTGTTACATTGAGATCTGTCAGCCCATTGTTAAACTCCCCCCATGTATTGCCATTGTCAGTCGAGCGATACACGCCTCTGCTCGTGCCAAAGCCGGACCCAACGCCCGTTGCCACATACACAGTATCGCGTTCGAATGCAATGTCCGCAATCTTCGCGATCTGAGTGGAGGGAGTGCTCGATGTCCATGTTACGCCGTCGTTTGTGGAGCGTCGGACAGCTGATCCAAAGCCCGCAAAGACATGTCCTTGCGCATTGCACGCAACCGCCGTGCAGGCATAGAGCGACGCCACGTTTATCCATGTTGTCCCTTGATTGGTCGAGCGGTATCCGCGTGCGCTGAGTCCGATGGCTGATACGAACACCGTTCCGGTCGTTGGGCTTACTGTGAGGTCAAAAAGTTGGTCGGCGGGTGGAATTCCATTGGACGCAGAAAACCAGGTCAAACCTGTGTCCGTCGAGCGCCACACACCTGTGAGCAGCGTCGCCGCGTAGAGATCGCCATTCGGCGCTTCGTCAATCGCGACCACGTGCGTGTTCGTCATGCCGTTCACAACTTGCGTCCAGGTGTCGCTCGGACTGCTTGTGCCGTTGGAGCGATACGTACCGAGCCCTGCGGTACCGGTGATGATCGTAGTGCCGGACGCGATGACGTTCAGAAAGCTTATATCCGGCAATCCGGTTTCTTGTGTCCATGTCGTCCCGCCGTCGGTGGATTTGTACACTACACTGGTATACGTGGCTGCGTACATTGCGTTAGGGGCAAAAGCAATCTCGGCATACCCGGTCGCGGGTGCCGTAACGTTCGCCCAACTGTCTCCATTGTTTGTTGAGCGGTACAAGAATAGTCCCGAACTTGTATAAATGTCGCCTGATGGGCTTACACCGACCCAATTCATTTGAAGGGGAGAAGGTATTCCGTTGTTGATTGCACTCCAATCCGCGCCAGCATTCGTCGAACGAAACACACCGCCGCCGTCCGTTGCTGCGAAGAGGTAACCGTTGCTCATCTTGGTCGCGAGCGATATCACATCGGTGTTCGTCAGCCCGATGTTTATTGTTGTGAATGTCGTGCCGTTGTCGGTAGAGCGATAGATACCGCCAGGGATGCATCCCGCGAGGATGTCGCCATTCGTGGGAACGAGCAGCGTTCTGACGTTTGTGGTGTTCAGGGCGTTGTTGAGTTTCTGCCAAGAGATTCCGCCATTGGTTGAACGGAAGAAACCCTGAACGGACGTTCCAATGAAAATGTGTCCGCTGGAATTCAGAGCGATCGCACGCGGATCGATGATGAGGGTATCGTTGTAGATTTGCACCCACGTGTTGCCGTTGTCGGTGGTCTTGAAAACCCCACCGACAAATGTTGCAGCGTAGATGTTGCCCGCCGCGTCTGTGGCGAGATCATTGATCCAGCCGCCGTAGGGGCCGACTGATGTGAAGCTTTGAGAAAGAGATGCGCTGCTGAACAGCAACGCCGCCGCGATGAGGATAAGAGATTTTTTCACACGACCTCCATTCATTTTGCTAAGATGAGTTTCTTCGTGTCGTGAAAACTTCCCGCCTGCAATCTGTAGAAATACACCCCGCTCGAAAGGGTTGCCGCATCAAAGGTAACCGCATGTTCGCCGGGATCCTTGATCTCATCAACAAGCGTTGCCACTTCTCTCCCCAGGACATCAAACACCTTTAGCGTTATGTGTTCTTTGTTCGCTATTCGATATTCAATGCGCGTGGACGGATTGAACGGGTTCGGGTAATTTTGATGCAACGAGAAAGCAAAAGGCAGCCGACTTGAGTTTTCCTGAACGTCCGTAAATAGTGATTGCAGTTCCGCCGCACAGACTGCGTTTAGAACAACTGCATTGTCGAGAAAGCTGGCATAGAATGCGACCTCCCTTGTATAGTTGAAGACTGTCGAACGACCGTCTGTGCCGGTTGAATAAGAATCCGGATCTCCAACCGCCAGCGTAACCGAGTTGACTGTCCGCATCACACCCGGCTCGACCTCAACGCGATTGCCTTTTTGCACGACCGGTACGTACTCACCAAGGTGATTACGCGCCCAGATGCCGAGGTTGTTCGCAGTAGTGATTCCGGGACCTCGTATTGATGCTTCAATGATAATCTCCCCGAGTCTGTTGGCGGCAATGCGTTCAATCCGATCGAACACAACACCTGATGCTGCCCCGGGCATTTGATCACCTTCGCGCGCGATCATCTGCGGTAGCGAAAATTGCTGTCTCCAGACAGTCATATCATTTGCGGCGGTTATTCCTGTTCCTTGGATTTTAGCCAAGAAGATTATTTCCTCAAAATCTGTATAGAAGATGCACGTTGGAGTATTGGAGAATTCCCTCAGCGACTGGAATGTAACGCCAGCGGGCATGCCCGGCACCTGCATTCCCGACCTCATCACTAATTGCCACGACCCCGTATCTTGCGCCCAGAAGCCATAACCTCCCGGCGAACCGGAGATCGTAGCTGTGAAGGCAACGCTTCCCGTAGCGTTTGCGAGAACGTACTCGAATTGGCTGATGGATTCTCCTGCATTCAATCCCGGAAGTAGAACAGGGACGCCGTTCAGGGCAACAATCACCGGCTCTACTTGAGAAAGAAATGGCCTTCGCCATATGCCATTGCCGAACTGCGCACCACTTAATATGAAAACCCCTGCCTGGAAAACAACCGTTCCATTGTCGCACACCAGATGGGTCTGAGGAAACCCAAACAATAAACCCGGTGTAAGTCCGGGAATCTGGTTCCGACTCTGAACAACAGGGCTGAGTTGGAAATGGCCCATCGTATCGGGGAACAGCGGCGATGTCCAGAGAACCGTGGTGTCGGTGGAAAAGATCGTCGTGTAAACATGAGAGCTGAACGAGATTGAAGAAGAAGCCGGAGCGTCATCATTATATCGAATCGGTGTGAAAATTGGACCGAGCATGTAAGATCCGTGAAACCCGCTGGTATATGCGACGACGTTTGGACTCCTCCCCTTAACTTGAATCCATACGCTCCGTGTGCCCGAGGGGAATCCGCCCCCCGAGAGGGTGGCGAAAAAAGCGGTTCGGAAACCACCTACGACGTTGTTATGAGGACCTACCAGTGCAGTCTCAAATCCCAGATGTTCGAACCTTGTCCCTGAGGCAAACCCCGGAGCCTGATCACCTTTGCGGGCAACAAGACCCAGTCCGCCAACGGGTTCATACATCCAAATGCCATACTGATTGGTTTGATCTACTCCCGGTCCGAAGAGGCGGCCCGTGAACATGACATGGCTTGTGGTGGTGAAGAAAGGTCTCGGGCTTATCGTCGGCAGAAAGAAGAAATCGAATGTCGCTCCTGTTCCCGGCGCTGGTTGCCCGGTATAGGCAATTGTGCGAACTGGAACTTGAGTGAATGCCTGAGAACAGATTACCAGAGACAATGCCGCAAATCCGAGGGATGACCTGAACTTCTCCATCGCAACCTCCATTCGTGTGGATTTTTCTTACCGAATGTGTGAACTTTCGCCGCGATAACGTACACATCACTTTGTGAAAAGCAACTTCTTCGTTGCAACAAATTCTCCCGCAGCGAGGCGGTAGAAGTACACACCGCTCGACATCCCCCTTGCATCCCACATTACCTCATGGCTCCCCGGTACTCTCACTTCATTCACCAGTGTCGCCACTTCGCGGCCAAGCAGATCGTAGACCTTGAGAATGACGAATGCCGAATACGGAATACTGAATCTCAAAGTGGTGGTTGGGTTGAACGGGTTCGGATAGTTCTGCTCAAGCGCGAACTCGTCCGGAATATCCGCCTTCTCCCCAACAGAAGTAAGTGGGCCCGTACTCTGGTGCACACCACCGCCATAGGTGCCGGCAATGATCTGTCCGGTGAACAATGGGCCAGCAGGAGCGCGAACGACTTCGATCCGGGCGACTTCGAATCCACCGAGCGCGCGTTTCACCCATGGACCCTGGGAGAACGCTTCCCGCTCGCAGAGACCAACCGATGTAGCAGCAATCTCGCGAATGGGCTGGCCGGGATATTCATAGAACATCACATCGCGGAGTTTCACGCCAAGCCCGAGGGATGGAGTGGCCGTCCACGTTGTAACGTTCACGTCACCTTCAAGCACTTGATCGCTGGCCGAGCCAAAGACGAGCTTGTTGTTCGATGAGCGGTCAAAGCTCACCGCGCCGGTGAACTGCAGTCCGTGGTGCGTGTATGTTGATCCGCCATTTGTCGTTTTGTACACGCCGTTCCCGGCGCCGTACCCTCCGAAATTACCGGTGGCGACGAAATACTCATTTTGATTGACCGCTGTAATCCCGGTAATGCTGTACGGCGAACCGGGGAGAAGAGAAAAAGTCCATGTGCCGCCGCCGTCAGTGGTTTTCCAAGGGCGCTCGCCTCTTCCTCCTGCCAGCACAAAACCTGCTATTGATGGAGAAGCATAGATGGTTGCAAATCCAGTTGCGTTCGTTCCAAACAAGGATTGAGAACACGTTTCCCCCCAGTTGCTTGAGCTCCAGAGTCCGTTAGTCACATTGCCTACGTACACAATAGAATTATCCGATGCAAAGGACGCGACAACATCATTAGCAGGTAAACCACCACCCGTTCGCGCCCAGGTCTGATTAGTGAGATCATACTTCCAACGCCCGTTAAACTGAGTTGAGATGAGAATCCTGTCAGCTAGGATCAAGGGTTTTGCAACGATGTGAGTGTTGTACATCCCTTGCACCGACGGATTCCAGGTGCTGAAAAAATCGGTCGAGCGAACAATGCCTCCTCCCACACAACCGCCGAGTTGAGCGTCTCTTTCGAGACGGGAGGCAGCCAGACCGTAGTAATACAGAGCTATTGGGCCAGCGCTCGTTGCCTGGGGACTTCGGTCAATCCAGCTTTGCCCCGCGTTGAACGACACAAGCACCGTCGAATCGCCCGCAGCGAGGAGCGTATCGCCGACTGAAGAGATTGTTCTGAGAACGACGCCGCGTTGAATGTGAACCAATTCCCAAGCGCCCGTTGATACCGAGCGCCGATAGATGAACGATGAGTCGGGTGTTGTTGCAGCAGTACGACGGCCGACGACGTACACATAGTTCGCATTCGACGTCATCGAAAGTCCGTTGAATTGGGAGGACGAAGGATTGATCGTGGTCCAGAGAAAACCACCGTCTGTCGAGCGAAGCACTCCGTTGCGATCGCCCGCAACATACATGTTCGCTCCCTGGCGGATGACGCTGTTTCCGGAAAGAACTCCTGCACTAACTTGAAAGAACGTCTCTCCGTTATCGGTTGATTGAAATACCGATTGGCTCGACGTGCTTGCGCATCCGGCAATCACATTCCCCGATGAGTGGAAAGCAACCGAGGTCACGGTTCGATTGTTCAGGATGTTCGTTGGCCGAACCCACGTTGCGCCGCCATCGGTGCTTTTCCATAAGCCCGATGTTGCAGCTCCGAGGAAAATGGTGCCGCTTGCATTCACTGCAAGTGACCTGATGTCCAGATTCACGTATGGAAGTTGAGCCCAGCTTACGCCGCGGTTCGTTGACTTGTACACTCCGCCGAAGTACGTCCCGGCAAGGATATCTCCGCTGTTATCGGCGGCGAAGCATTGGACAACTCCGCCTTCCGGACCATTGAGCGATTGCCAAAAACCTGGTTGTGAAAAAGCAACATCGATGATCGTGGCAGTAAACAGAACGGCCATAGCGAAACGACGCGGGCGGAAAATACAAATGGGCAGATGCTTCATGTCGATACCTCAACCTTTGTGTGTGTGTATGGAATTGTTATCGTACTGAGTAGGAGGATTGATGTCTGTTTTAAGGAGGAAGGGAAAGCAAGTGGCGGAGAGGAACGCAACTGTGCGGGAAGGCGCGGGAGAATACATTGCATTCCTCACTTCGATGTTCATGAACAGGATTGGAAGAGGGTTGAGATCACCCTCCTATACATGTATTACGGAGAAATGCGGAAGGTTTTGTACAAAAGGAGGGGCAAGAGCAGCTTAGTTTGGGTTACCCGTCAAGTAGAATCCGGCCCAATAGAATGGATGGTTTTTGGGGTGAGTGCCACGGGATTCTCCAACGAACTGGCGCTGGGCAAGGGTCAAGGCCCTCGAAAATGATCCTGTTTGGGAGGATCCATCTGACCGTTTCAAAGACATGAGGTTGGAATAGAAGGATGCCATCAAACGGGACGTCGCTTCATCCTCAACTATCCAGAGTGGAGCAATCACTGCTGATGCACCAGCCGAAAGGAAAGCTTGTGGAAAACTTACGACCTCGTGCCCCTGAGCAATATCCCCCATCATCCCGACTCCATATCCGGTCTCGCATGAGCTTAAGACTATCAGTCGCGAAGAGAGCTTGAGGTTCAGAATCCCGTGCAACTCGAACGGCCCGTCATTCATCTGGAGATAGGAGAACAATGGATGCCACCGATGCATGTTTCCATGGGCGGCAATGTGAACCACATCGGATGTTGCAGCATGGTTCATCAACTCTGAGGTTGTTGCCTGTTCATCACGTAGAACTGTTTCCGATGAGAACAACGTCGCGGGAATGGCAGCCACCTCCACCTCCGCAAACGGAAGTGACGCTCTGTCCGGTACAAGCGCGAGAAATGTTGAAGGTGGTGTTTCCTTCGGCCTACTCAGAATGTGGGATGCAGATGGGACGTAGCTAAGGGTAAATCGCTGGATGAGCAAGTTGCCGTTGGAATCGAGAAGGGAAGCAAAGGGGACTTCGAGGAGACGACCATGAGGCGAAATAATCAGATGGTCGCCTTCTTTGAGGAATCCACGGTCCACCATGGGCTGAATGAGTATCCGGAAGAGAAACGAGGCCGGTCCTTTCCACAGAACATCGTCGGGCGCCGCTTTTCCCCGCAAGAGAAGTTCTCGCAACGTTCGCGCAGATGAATTCACGCTTACAGATGGCTGGCCAAGCTCAAGTATCAGGGATGAGTCGTGCCGGAGCGAGAACAGATATGCTTTCTCTTTTCCCACGAAGTATTCGACGAACACCTGATCACCAGCCAGGGTCTGCTGCACGTCGCTCATGACAGGAATGGGCTTGCCAAAAAGTTGTTGTGATGCATCTGTTGCTTCGGCATTCTGATGAATGGTCTGATGATATGCTTCGTCAAATTCCTTCAGCAAACGATCGACATCATCCGAACCTTTCTCGATCTCTTCAAGTAAGCGTACGTACCGGTGCCAGATGCTTTCATCACCCCCGGCAGCATTCCCGTTCCCCATCTCAACGCCAAACCCGAGGGGAAGCGAACGAAATCGCTCAAGGACAGGAAACATCTCTTCGGTACTTCCTTTTTCCTTCAACGCGGCCATCAACATGCTGTAGAGGTCATGTCGAAACATCAACATATACCCCGAGACCAGCGAGAAGTTGATATCTTTTTGCCTGAGCCTGGCGAGGTATTCTGCATCGAGGCGCTCGATCAGCGATGAGACCAACCGGGCTGCTTCCTCATTTCTCCCCGATGCGAGATACACGCGTGCAAGAAAACATCCCGCCTCGATCGGAGATTTTGTCCAGATCTTTTGGAGCCGGCGTGCCACAGCTTCAGCCTTCTTGTACTCACCGAGAGGAAGCAGCGCACCAATCTGCAAACCCAATGCCTGCTCGAGTCCGATGGTGTAGCCCATCGAATCACACATGGCGACAATCCGCTCTCGCAGGTCAGCCGACGCTTTGATCTCACCACTTCGAATAAGCCCGGAAGATTTCCGGAGCATCTGTTGAATGGATTGTTCCCCCGAGACCGCGACAGCAGAATCGACGACCTGTGGATCGAATCGAGCCGAGTCGTACGCGGCGACGACCATATCTTCGACAGCACGTGCTGCAACCTCCTCACCCCACTTGTAGCCAATTCGCTTGCTCAGCTCAAGCGATTTATTCCGGAATGAGTACATCAGGTCGAACCAATGGTTCAAGCCTCCCCCGGTGACAAAGTAGTAGCTGTCGGCAAGGCCGACCTGATCGCCTATCCCCTTTCTGATGGCAAATGCGTCAAGATAGCATTTCAAAGAACCACCAGCGAGTCCGATGTTGTTCAGCGTTGTTGCCTCGCCGATCTTGTCGTTGATCTTCCTATAGATTCTCAGAGCAGAGTCATAGTACACGGCCCTGGCAGAATCGGTTTTCCCATGGTACCAATACAACACCCCGATCTGACGAAGAGCATCGGCCTCGGTTTGTGAAGCGTTGCTTCCACGCGCCAAACCCAGGCTGCGACGTTGGAACAACATTGCAGAATCGTATTGTGCCTTATCGAATGCGATGCGCCCGAGGAGGTTGAATGCTCTGGCCATTCCTGTTGAATCAAAAGGGGTTCGACGCAGCATCTGGTTTGCGAGCGACGATGCGGTATCGAGGTTGCCGAGAAAGAAATATGTGAAAGCCAGCGAGAGGGTATGAGAAAGAGTTTCTGCGGAGTCCGAACCGATCAGAGCTCTGTATTCATCCCGGGCTTTTTTCAGTTCACCTCGTTTGTACAAACACTCCGCGAACATGCGGCGGGCTTCGAGAGACGATGGATCATCGTCCACCAAAGAACGAAGCGCCGATTCTGCCTCAACAAGTTTCCAACTGGCGAGGAGGTTTCGGGCCGATGAGGTCTTGCGTTGATAATCGGTGAGATAGGACAGAACAACCGCTGCGAGAGCGACGGCAAGGATGGAAAGGAGAATCCTATTGCGAAGGAGCGTACGTGAAGACATGGAGTGCCGAGCGTTCAAGTGATCTGTCTGCAAGGAACGACTCTACTCTCCAAAGATATGTCTTGCCGGGGAGAAGCACAACTGTCGACGGAAGCAGAAGGGAGGTATCTCGGACATCCCAATTCCACACACTCACGCCATTCTGATCCATCAAGCTGAATTTGTAAACAGCCGACCGGGCAACCGACGACCAATGGAATTCCGGACGTGGTTCGCTCATCGTTGCACCGTCAGGGGGGAACAACTTGAGCATGGGAACGGATGAGTCGGTCGATCTGAATTGAGCAGGCTCTGGCCGTGGAATGAGAAGGTACACAGTCAATGCAATCACGGCAACCGAAACGCCGGCGAGTCCAGTGCGAAGCGGGTAGGCGAAAGCCCTGAAGGTCCAGCCGCTCGTTTGCTTTTCACTTCCGACCAATGCCGCCGCTTCATTGAGAGTTGCCCTGTCGACCCGGATCGGGATGCTCTCTTTCAGCACATGTGGCAAGCGGACGAGTGTGGCGAATTGCCTGGCGCAGTCATTGCAGCGGCCCACGTGTTGTTCGAGGTTCTGCCTGTCCTCTGCAGGAAGCTTGTCTTCAACATACAACAGTATGTCACTCTCTGTCACATGCACGCGTTGTTTTCCCTTCTGTCCATGTTATACGGATAAGTTTCCCCGTCTTTGATCCGCATACGTCTGAGAAGCTCGTTCACGAAGCCGGGCCATGGTTTTCTTCAGGAGGGAGTATACCCTGTGCTCCGGCGAAATCCTCATGGCTGTTGCAATATCACGACCGCTCATGTCCTCCCAGAACCATAACTTAACGATCATCCGTTCCTGCTCGCCCAATTCATCCAGCCATCGTTCCATCCATTTGAGCATCTCGGTAAAGTCGTTCTCCGCCTCATTGGACCCATGGTTTACATTTTGCTCGTCGAATTGAATGAGAGTCGGCTTCAGGGGCTGATATGTTGTGAGTTCGGCAGATTGGATCTTCTCAAGCGATTCCGTAACAGCAGTCGCTGTCCTCTTCGGTGTGTTGGCTGTCTGCTGCTCTATCTCCTCTCGCGAATAGCCTCTCCAGTAATAGAGTCGGAATACTTCACGGTCAAATTCTGACAGCCGGAGGATTGCTCGTGGCAACTGACGTCGGCCGTGTGCTGCCCTGTGTGCATCGATGCAGAGGTTATGCGCGACCGAGGCGAGCCACGTTGTGAATTGTGGGGGGTGGTCTCCGTGGTGTTCCTCGAACCGGCGGAGGATGGCGAAGTTGTTTCCCGCGAGTTTCCCGCAAACGTAGAGGTACTTGTCCATCGCCTCATCATAGTCCTTTTCAAACTGCCAGACGATCTTTAGAATCAGATTCGAGAAGCGGCTCAGGAATTTCTCCCAGGTGCCACTCGTTCCTTCAGAGAGGAGGTTGTGTACGATAGCCTCGTCCGTCATTTGATTCGGATACGATATAAGAGGGAGATGAGGATAGAAAACAACAGAGGCAAGATAGAGAAATCAGAGGCGTTAGGCAAGCAGCGGAGAAAGAAAGCGCCTTGACATGAGCTGACAAGGCGCGTCACATTCAGCGCAGCAAGAAGAATGAAGGAATCCTATTTGAGCAACAGCAGCTTCTTTGTTTCGATGAAAGAACTGGCCGTGAGTCTGTAGAAATACACGCCGCTCGACATGCGTGAAGCTTCAAAGGTCACTGAGTGCTCACCCGGCTCCTTCACTTCATTCACAAGTGCCGCCACCTGCCGACCCAGCACATCGAAAACTCTCAACTCTATGAACTCTCGACTCTTGACTCTATAAACTATTCTTGTGCTCGGGTTGAACGGGTTGGGATAGTTCTGGAAAAGAGCGAACTCGCGCACGTCCCATTCACCTGTCTCCACACCAACAGAGGGGAGGTAGGTAATTGTCAGTTGTGGATGGACGGTGGGCTCCACATTCTGGAGGGAAGCGAACCGCTTCGTGGTCTGCGACGAGTTTTCGTTGCCGATGAGAACCCATCCAAAATTTTCGGACGGGTTAGCGAGCCACCCCTGCACGTCACTGACCATCTGGAGCGTCGATCCCCAGATGTAGGGACCAAGCGTAGTATCAACGCTCCGGCTCGCGCTCGGTACAGGCACGAAATCGCTGCCGGGAGCGGCCCAGAAGGTCGTGTTGAAAAAACTGTGGATCCATGTCGCGTCACCTGTTGTGGAAGGCGCCCCCTGGCCCCCATTGCCGAGAGCAACAGATGACCCCTCGCCCCAATCCGCAAGCACACGATGCAAAGAGAATGGCTGCGCGCCCGTGCCAAGCGCGGAGTGAGTCATGGTGAGGGTAAGCGTCACGTTTGTTACGGTCGCGCCTGCGGGGACTGCGCCCGCCACATCAAAGGCAAGCAGCCCGCGTCGAATTGATTCGGTCAGCTGATTGGTTCTCCCTGCAAAGAAATGGGAGCCCGCTCCATTGCTCAGCGAGCCTGTGGCGCTCTCGTAGAGTGTATTATCCTTGCTCGGTGATAGCGTGACCTGCTCCTGCCCGTTTGCATGAGTGACGATTGTGCTGAGGAATAGGGCAAGTGTGAAGACAGTGTGTATAGATCCATACCGATTGTTACGAGTGACCATGATGTTCCTCACCTGTGAGTAGTATGACCGTCAACTATTGATCTTATACCTGGAGGGTGAAGCGAAATCCGGGAAATCGAGGCGGGAGTAAGTAAGAATGTGGCGCACGTCGAATTCAAGAGCTCGAGCTATCACCATTGCCACGACATACTGCCGTACTCCGGAAGACCCTCCTATTTAACAGACGTACAGGGAAAAAGGTTGCTTGTTCTACTGGAATTTGGAACTCAGCTTAATATACAGTAAGAACTACAGCTCAAGAAAGCCATTCCGATGACACCAACGGGTTCAATTCTCTCTGTGGGACGCAGGAATGATCCCGTGCCGGCCTCAAGAGCCCGCGGGTTTGTTCCCTCTGAGCAGACTATCTGGCGGGTACCGCGACTTCATCGAATCTCGTGCTGCGTCCGCCCATGTGATGAGCATCTTCTTTTGATCGGGCGAAAGCTCTGCATCGGCATGCAAAAGCAAGTAGGATGGAAGAGGCATTTCATTGTCTGCGACCCGTTCGGCAATCTGCTGGAGTTTGATGTACTGCCGCCGTACTCCGTAGAGAGCGAACTCCGAGAAATTCAGTTCCTCTTTCGCATCGCTAATGTGACTGTAAAGCCACCAACCAACCGGTTGCACCTGTGCATACCAGGGATACTCCGTTGAGCTGCTGTGACAATCATAGCACGATCTTTGAAGAATGTCCTGAACAAGCTGAGGTACTTCATGTGTTGTCGTTATATCCTCTGCGGGACCCTCCCCTGCACTATTGCGGGGCGGTCGAAAAAATTGAAGAACGATGAAAAGGCAGGCCAGCACAAGCAAAATCGGTTTGAGTATTTTCATTGATCGACAGGCCTCTCAGTAATTGAATTGTTGATTGATCTGACAGGGAATCAGAATAGTAAGCCTATTCCTCATCAATCACCCATGTCTCCAGCAGGTCATTCGGCAATCCGGAGACGAAACGGGAAGGCTTGGAAAGAACAAGGCCCGATTCACGGTCGTACACGTTAATCGGGTACGTGATAAACAGGTTCTCCTTCGCCCGCGTGCATGCGACATACATCAGCCGGCGCTCCTCCTCCATGTTGTCGTCGCTTATTGCTGCCCGGCTGACCGGGAATCTCCCGTCGAGCGCATACAGGACGAACACGCTGTGCCACTCCAATCCCTTTGCACTGTGGATGGTGGAGAGGATCAATTTCTCATCATCCGTGCCCGGCGCAGTAATGTCGGTGACGCTTTCGGCCGTCGGCTCCAGCGCGAGGTCGGCGAGAAGTGTACCGACCGAACGGTACCGTTCAGTAATTTGCTGGAACATCTCCAGGTCCTTGCGCCGTTTGGTGTAATCGTCGTACCGGGTTGTGAAAATGGGTTGATAGTAATTGATAAGCTGCGCCACCTTGTCGGCAGGGGGAATATGGTCTGGTGCCGCGGCTTTCAATGCGTCGAACAGGTCGCGCACTTTACCGGGATAGGTGTTGTAATCAGCCCAGAATGTTGGCAGGTCCCGCGATGATCCCCCCGATGCAGCATTGACCCGCCGGGTTAGTATATCCTCCAGCACCTTCTCCGCTGTTCGTGGGCCAACCCCATCCACCAGCATCAGGATGCGGTTCCATGCGACTGCGTCTCTCGGGTTCTCGATCACGCGAAGATAGGCGACGAGGTCCTTAATGTGCGCCGTTTCGATGAACTTGAATCCGCCAAACTTCACAAACGGAACATTGGCTTTGTTCAACTCGATCTCAAGGTCGAACGAGAGATACGATGAACGAAACAACACGGCAATATCGTTCAATGGAATTCCCTGTTCCCGCAACTCCAGGACCTTCTGTACGACGAACTTCGACTGGAGGTTCTCGTTCTCCGCCACAACAATAGAGGGGAGCTCGCCTCCGGCGCGGTGAGTGTACAGTACTTTGGAGTATTTGTGTCGGGCCATTGGGATCTACCACCAAGACACTGAGCTACAGATGAACTTGGCGATGGTCCGCTGGTGCCATCCGTTTCCCAACGAATCTGATCTCAATGAATTACCTTGCTTTTTGAGTCTTGGTGTTTTTGCGGGAGAGCTTTTCTAAGGGATTGAATGTAGTCGGGTGTTGTCCCGCAACATCCGCCGATGATTGAGGCCCCTTCCCGGAGCCACTGTATGGCGTGGTGTGTGTACGCATCAGCATCGATGTCGACCGTGAACTCTTCATCCTGTCGCTCATCCTCCGGCAGGCCGACATTTCCGTAAACGACGATCGGCAATGTGGTGAGTGTCCTCAGATGAGAGAGAATGGGGTCGAGGTACCTCGGCGAAATGCAGTTCAGTGAGAAGGCTGCCGGATGCAGCTCGCTGATGGACCGAACCGCTTTATCGAGGGGCTCACCGCTGTAGAGGCGTCCGTCCTTTTTACAAATGAAACTGACGACGACATCTTTTCCCGTTATCGTGGCCGCCTCACATGCAGCAAATGCCTCACGGATGGTGTTCATCGTCTCCAGAATGAGAAAGTCGACACCAAGTGTTGCGAGCCGATCCGCATGCTCCTTATGTTCCCCCCTCAGCTCGGCATCCGGTGGGACAAGATCGGGCCGGTAACAATCCTCCAGCGGGGCGATGGAACCGGCAATGAGGATGGGGCCTCCGCCCGGTTGTTTGCTTTTCTCCCTGAATGCATCCCGCGCTTTCTGCGCCAACCCCACAGCCAGAGTTGTGAGCTGCTTCGATCGATCGGGGAGGTTGGCGCGCTTGAACGTCCTCCGTGTTGTCCTGAATGTATTGGTGGTGATGATGTCCGCTCCGGCTGCGAGATAGTCGGCGTGAATTTGTGCAACGATCTCCGGATTCACAAGCAGGGCATTGGCGGCCCAGAGTGGAAGGCCGGTGTCGACCTCGCGTCGCCGAAGTTCTGTCCCCATCGCTCCGTCAAGAATAAGCGGCGTGTGATCGGTGAGGATCTGTTGTAGTGTTGATGTCATGGTGATTGCTCCGGGACTCGTGTGACAAAGTAGAAAAAAGCCACCTGTACAGATTTTGGGGATTGGGTACAGGCTTGCGGTCGAATCGTAGTATGCGTTTTGCTTTTCAGTCCCTCGCCCTCCGCAAGATCTCGTTTGTCAGGTTCAGTATTGGTTGTGTGCTTCTGTAGTTCTCTTCCAGCTTGATGATCTTGCAGCCTGGATATTCTTCCGGGAACTCCAGAATGTTCCGGATGGTGGCTCCCCGAAAGGAATAGATCGACTGCGAATCATCTCCCACGACCATGACGTTCCGATTCCTTCCTGCCAGTAAACGCACAATTTCCGCCTGGATCTTATTCGTGTCCTGATATTCATCAACCATAACATACTTATAGCGGTCGGCTAGAGCATGACGCACACGGTCGTGGTTGGCGAGCAAAGTCCGGAGATGGATCAACAGGTCGTCGTAGTCCATCAGGTTGTGTTTTGTCTTGTAGGTGGTGTATGCTGCCTGAATTGCAAGTATGTCATCCAATAATTTCTGGTAATGGGGATAGTCCTCCTTCAACAGATCAGCAATGGCGACGCGGGTATTCACCGACTTCGAGAACATATCGAAGAGGGTTTGCTTGCGCGGGAACCGGCGTTTGCCGGTATCGAACTTCATCTGAGTCCGAAGCAGATTCACCACATCTTCGGCGTCGCCCTGGTCGAGAATCGTAAACGACGACTCGAAGTGAATGAGCGGGGCGTACTGCCGGAGAATGATGTTGGCGAAAGAATGAAATGTCCCTCCAGCGACCTTCTCGCACCGTGCATCAAGAAGCATCGTTGCGCGGCGGAGCATCTCCTGTGCAGCCCGGCGCGTGAAGGTGAGGAGAAGAATGGACTCCGGCTTCACGCCGAGCTCGACGAGATATGCCACACGGTACGTGACCGTGCGCGTCTTCCCCGTTCCGGCGCCGGCTATAATCAGATGTGGGCCGTCCACTGAGGTGACAGCCTCGTATTGTGCGGGGTTAAGCTGGTTCTTGTAGTCGATCAGGAACGTCTTCCTCGGTTCAGCGGGGACATCCTGGGCAAAGGTCGCCTTCTTAAGTGTGTATTTCTTCATAGCTTCTCTACCGGATATTGATCCAGCATATCCAAGATCGCTTCAATTGTCTTTGGGGAGTTTCCTTCGGCTCTGTTGTTAATGTACGCATAAAGCGTCCGTTGTTCAGCCAGGCATTTTCCCACTGTTTCCACCAAACCCATTCTCAGGTCCGGATTTTCCTCCCCTATTGCCTCGTAGGGTTGGAACATCTCCACTGCCTGCTCATAGGTGCGACCTGGTTTCAGTAATGCCCGGGCCACAGAGAATTTTGCTGTCAGCACACCCGCCAGCTGAATCTGCTCAATGATAGAAGGCATGCGTGTCCAGTTGTTCAGCACATGCGCCACACCGTGGGCTTCGAGCATCTTCAGATAGTCAGCGGTCAAGAATTCCGTGTTGCGCAGCTCGACGGCATACTCGTATTCTTTTGGGAGCCGGGAGAGAAACCCATCCAACATTTCCACAAATTCATTGCAGGTAACCCCCGACGACGGATGAAAGCTGGAGAATTCAAAAATGATGGCGCCGCGTTTTTTCTTGAGTGCTTCTATTGGGGCAAGGAAGGCATCTTCGAATAGCTCGACGTTCAGGAAATCCGGGTTCTCACGTCCGGCGTTGGGGCCATGGCGCGGGATGTTGGGGTAACGCTTGATCGTGATCCGGTCTGTGACTTTGAGGGAGAGTCTGAACTCATTCCTCGTCTGATCATGGATGACCTGCATTTTGTCTGTCTTGGGAAAATCATACAGAGCAAAATCAGCTGTTACGGTGGGGAAGAGTTCGGAGTACTCCGCCAGACATTCCCGCTCGAAGGCTTTCTTCGATGGGTATTCACGGTCATAAATGAGTCCTTTCCAGCCGGGGTACTTCCAGGAAGAAGTGCCAAAGAGAATGCCCCTGCTCGCCCATCGCTTCAATCGGGGAGTATTCTTCAGTCGGTATGACGACACCTTGGCTGCGACGGGAGGGTCTTCAAAGAGCGAGAGCGTGGTGTCGGCCGGTTTCTTTTTGCCCATAGAGCGAACTCTCTATGCAAATGCCAGATGAAACAACGAAGCTCTCAACTGAAATCAATCAATGGCAGCAACGTCACGATTGTCCACAGCAGCCACAGGGCAAGAAGGAGGACGAATACTTTTGGGAAATCTCTTTCGTTCAAGACTGCCATTCCCTTGCCGATCACTCCCAGCTCCCAGATGGTAAAAAGATTGATTCTTGAGAGAATGACGAACAACATACTGTCGGCTCCCATGGGAAGAACCGTGAGGCCAAGTGTTGGCGTTGCGAAGATGGAATCCAACGCAATCATCAGCAGTGTGGTGACGATACGCTCGATGACGGCAATGAAGAAGGTGAGCCCTACGACCTCGACCACGCTCATGTATGGAGCTCCACCACCCATTGTCGATTTTCCGACCTGCCAGAAAATATAGGAAAGAACAAAAAGTGCTGCCAACGCACCCACCGTGGTGCCGACTCCTTGGGCGACGAGGAAGTGTGTGGTCCCGGGAGTAACGAAGAGAAGAATCCACCCGGCCTGCTGCTGCGTGATGGTTCCTGCTAACACCTGCTGATCGAATGTCGGACGGAGATCTTCGTTGACGATCTGCCGGTAGTGTTCGGCGAGAGATGGCTGTCCGAGCATCAGGTGGATGCTGACAGTGGCGACAACGATATACAGAAGAACAGGAAGCAGCCAGTTGCTGTGCGTGGGAAAGGTGTCGCGCACTTCTTCGAAGACATCCCCCGGGGCAGTCACAATCTTCACGCACTTCGTGAGAAAGGGCATGTGGGGTATCGGGTTGGTGCTGATCCCCTGGTCTTGGGTGATGTCGTGCATGGTATGTAGGATGCTCTGAATGGAATGCATCAAGATACCCAAAATAGGCCTCAGAATCAAAAGTGTAAGCGACAAATTTGTTTTCGTGGCCTTGACAACACGACAGAAATGTCGTATCATGATTTTAGATAGGGATGCAATGAAAGACTGAGAGAGGAACCCATGACCCGCTTTGAACGCCTGCTGACACCTTCCACCACCACCTGCTGTGTGTGTGACCATCCACTGAGTGTACAGGAACTGGAGGAATTCCGCGGTTCTGTTGATGACGACCTGTACGGCGAGGTGCATTGCCGGGCATGTACGGAAGAGCACCTGGTACTCTGCAGCGAGTGCTCGGGTCGGTACACGGCCGATGGTTTCTGTGGCGAATGTGCGGCAAGGGAGTACGCTCTGGCAGTGTAAACTCACCACAACACGAAGAGGTTCACGGTTCCTTATGCGAACGATTTTTCTGCTCGACATCGATTGCTTTTTTGCCTCCGTGGAAATGGCGCTGCATCCGGAACTGCGGGGCAAACCGTTGTGTGTGGGGGGACGTCGTGGCGAGCGCGGCATCGTGGCCTGTCCGAATTACGAGGCGAGGGGTTATGGAGTGAAGACCGCGATGCCGCTCCGCACGGCGGAGAAGCTCCTGCCGCCGGATGCAATGTTCATGCCGGGCCACCACAAGATCTACAGCGAGTACTCCGAGCGGGTCATGGACATCCTCTACGACTTCACCCCGGACATCGAACAGGTGAGTGTTGACGAGGCCTATATGGATGTGACCGGCTGTCTGCATTTCTGGGGCGGCGATCCGGTCCGCATGGCGCAGGCGATGCAGAACCGCATTTGGCAGGAGTGTGGCCTGAGTGTTTCCATTGGCGTTGCGTCCAATAAAGTCTGCGCAAAGATTGCTGCCGGATTGAGGAAACCGCATGGACTTGTGGTGGTGCCGCACGGCGGGGAGAAAGATTTCCTTGCGCCGCTTCCCATTGAGACAGTTCCCGGTATCGGTGTGAAGACAACACCAAAACTGCATGCACTTGGTATTCGTACCGTTGCCGACATCCTGCATCCAACATGCCCCCTTTCCCATCACACATCCTGGCTGAGCCGTTATCTCCGGGCGGTTGCCAATGGCCATGACGAGCAGGTGATGCACTACGACCGCGTGGAAAAATCCATCTCCCGCGATACAACCTTCTGGCACGACACAGATGACAACCAGTTCATTGAATCCACACTCTATTACCTCACCGAGCGTTGCTGTAAGACGTTGCGTGAACGTGATGAGGTTGCAGCAACAGTAACAACCAAGGTCCGGTTTGCGGATTTCGCCACAGTGCAAAAGCAAAACACCCTCGGTCTGTCGACAGATAATGAGGAAGACATCTTCGGCACGGCGCGGAAGATGCTGCATGAACTTCTTCCGTCACACAGAATGATCAGACTGGTGGGGGTGAAGGTCTCGCACCTTTCCGATGCAGACACAATGCAGATGCAGTTGGATGTTGCACAGTCGGAGAAACGGAACCTGCTGCATGCACGATTGGATGCGCTGCAGGAAAAACATGGCTACAATACAATTCAATGGGGGATCACACACGCATTGCATACCACGTTCAAGGTGGACGAAGAAGGTTACCATCTGCATAGCCCTGTGTATGAGCTCTAACTTTAGGGGAAAGATGCTCGCTCAAGCGCAGATAGAGATCCGGCACACTCTGCGCCTCCACGTCTCTGCGGTTCATACTGTTAGCCATGAATCCGAACTCACTCATATTGTACTCGACTCTTGTGCAACAATTTGAGCAAGCCCCTCCGGGCAAGCTCTTCTGCCTGCACGGCGATACCAGCGTCTTCCGTCTATCGCTCTACGCGGCATCGCATGCTTTGCTGCGCGGTGTGCCGATAGCTCTGGTTGATGGAACGAACCGCTTCGATGTGTATTACATTGCCGAGTTTGCGCGCAAGGTAACGAATCAGTCAAAAAGATGCGTGACGCCCGAGCAGTTGCTCCGACAGATTTATGTTGCCCGCGCATTTACCTGCTACCAGATGGAGGCCACCATTACCGAGCGGTTGCCGGCATTCCTCAAGCGCACCGGCGCACCGATTGCCATCATCTTCGGATTGCTCGACACGTTCTACGACGAACAAGCACCGCTGTTTGAAGTTCAGAAAAGCGTGCAACGCATCATCGTTGCGCTGCAAGAGCTGAAGCAGGCAAATATTTCTGTGCTTCTTGCATCAAAGGATATGAAGCTGGAGTCGAAGGGACGGAACACACTATTTTCCAAAGTGAGGTCGGCGATGGATCACACAGTTCAGTTGGTAGAGGGAGAATTCTTCAAACGGGGGATAGATGAACCGCGGAGGCGCAGAGACACTGAGGATGAATGATATAACAGAAAAGGTCATTGGGGCTTGTATTGAAATACACCGAACACTTGGTCCGGGATTGCTGGAATCGGCAAGGCGAATAGTGAACAAGTTTGATGAATCCAAGGCATAGACTATTTCTCTGCGCCTCAGCGTCTCTGCGGTAATATTTTTTGAGGGGGTTCCTATGGGGAGAACAGTACCGACGTTCACCATGGTCATCCAGGCGGAGATGGAGACCTGGTCGAAATTCCGGCGAGGGTTACGCAAGGAAGACCAGGAAGCGCTGGACGAGCTCTTTCGCGCGGCACGCATGCAGCTTGCAAGTAGCGCCTATGCAGCACGTCCGATACCGTTCGAGAGTATCGTCATGTCGATGCTGATCATGCAGCAGAGGATGATCAAAGAACTACAGCGGCATCTGGCGGTGGAGAAGCCGGTGGAGAATGTTGTGGGATACATAGAGTTGGATGATAAAGCTGCCTCATAAGGGAAAACCGCGGAAACGCAGAGACGCGGAGGATCAAATGGACAACATGATTTTTTCTCTGCGCCTCTGCAGTGAACTCCAATGTGCTTATCGACCATCACCGGCTGGCTCTTCGATCTCTACCCGTCCTCGCATGGACTTACGTTCTGGTTGATGGATGGCGAGGGGCGGAAACGTTGTTGCCTGTATCCCTATGCCCCATCGTTCTACATGCACCTCTCGAAGCCGGAGGAGCGGCGATTGGAAGCACTGCTGTCCTCGCTGCCGTGCAAAGTAACGCTCGACCACCATGTCCAGAAGGAAATCTACCGCAACGAGGAATGGGATGTCGTACGCGTCAACGTGCACGACACACTGCAACTGAAAGCGGTCGTGCGACAGCTTGAGCGGCAGTTCCCGCATTACGTCTTCTTCAACTCCGATATTCTCGTCCCGCAACTTTTCCTGTATTCCACCGGACTTTTCCCCCTGGCGTTCGGTGAGTATCACATCGATGAGAGCGGTATGCTCGTGGGGTGGGACGTCGATGACAGGTTCGATGCGGAGGAATACACGCTCCCGCCAGTCACCACCATGAAGCTTGCCAACAAGCCGGACTTCATCTCGCCCAAACATCGGAAGGTCTACCAGCTTGAAGTGAGCTACGACGGTCAGACATACAGCCTGGAGGATCGCGACCCGGTTGATGTCATCAATGCGCTCAACCGTCACCTGCAGCGCTGCGATCCGGATATCATTCTCACCGAATACGGTGATGCGATTCTGCTGCCGATGCTGACCAGCATCGCCGCACAGCGGAACATCCCGCTTCTGTTGAACCGTGATCCTTCGGCAGGGTACATCGTCACCAGAGAATCCAGCTACTTCCAGTATGGCAGGATCGTGCATAAGGATGGGGCGTTCGAGCTGGCGGGACGGTGGCATCTCGATATTGAAAACTCGTTCATGATGGGGGAGTCGAGTCTTGACGGTGTGGTGGAAATTGCGCGACTGACACAGCTTCCGATACAGCACCAGTCACGCTCAACGATTGGAACATGTCTTTCGTCCATGCAGCTCTCGTGGGCAATCAGGAACAACTACCTGATTCCTGCCAAGAAACGCGAGCCGGAGGATTTCAAATCGGCGGCGACGTTGTTGCTGGCAGACCGGGGCGGACTCATCTTCCAGCCGAAGATGGGGTACCATGAACAGGTGGCGGAGCTGGATTTCGTCTCGATGTATCCGACAATCATGGTCGAGCACAACGTTTCGCCGGAGACGGTGAACTGCCGGTGTTGCACACAGGAACAAGCCGGCGAAATTGTGCCGGAGCTTGAGTACAGAATCTGCAATAAACGTGAAGGCATTGTACCGGCAACACTCCGGCCCGTGGTGCGGAAGCGGAAGAAGTACAAGCGGCTCAAAAAGCAGCTCAAAAAGGCAGGCGACCTGAAGTGGGTGATGTATGACCACCGCCAGAACGCGCTGAAATGGATGCTGGTGACATGCTTTGGGTACCTCGGTTATAAGAACGCACGCTTTGGGCGCATCGAGGCACATGAGTCGGTGAATGCGTACTCACGTGATGCCATCCTCAAGGCAAAGGAGATGGCAGAAGAGAGAGGCTATGAGTTCATCCACGCCATCGTAGACTGCATGTGGATCAAGAGGAAGGGAGCAACGGAAGCAGATTACGAGCAGCTTGCCGTGGAGGTGGGCAAGGCAACCGGCATCGACCTTTCACTCGAAGGCATCTACAACTGGATACTTTTTCCCGCCAGCAAGATGGACCCGAAACTCCCGACGGCGAACAGGTACGTGGGCTACTACGAGGACAGGGAGATCAAGATTCGCGGCATTGAAGTGCGGCGGCGGGATACGCCGGTGTTCATCAAGCGAATGCAGGGGAAGATGCTGGAGGTATTTCAGCCGGCGGGCAACGTGAAGGAAGTGGAAGCACTTGTGCCGCAAGCGCTGGAGAAGGCAAAGGAGTTCATCGATCTCCTCCGTTCCGGCAAAGCCGATCCGCTGGAGCTGGTCATCCGACGGCACATCTCGCAGGAAGCCGACCAGTACAAGAACCGCAGCGCCAGCGCCGAGGTGACCAAGGCGCTTGACGAAGCCGGCGTCACGCTCGCTCCGGGTGAGTCGATAGAGTACATCCTCGTCGATGCGACAGGCAAGAGGAAGCCACAGAAGGCCATCCCCCTCGCGCTCTACTCATTCGACGAGGGCTACGATATTGAAAAGTACACGGAGATGGCGCTGAAGACAGTAGAAACGCTGCTGTTGCAGTGGGGGTGGGATGTGGAGAGACTGAAGGAAAGATTTGGGTTGAATGGGAAAAGGAAGAGCAAAAAAGCCACGCACGCTGCCCGTAAGACTGTTGCTCTTACATTGCCCTTTGACTAATTTGAGACACCGAATTACACTATTCGGGCAATAGTTTAATTAGCACGACAAAGGAGAGTGACGACAACAGCAGTTGAAGAAGACACCGAGAGCGGGTTCTTTTCTGGCAAACGACCTTGGTCAAAAATCAAAGACCGAATAGTGGGGCACTACATGGCACCCTATCTTAAGAAGGTTGCCATGCTGAAAAAATCCATATTATTGGTTGACGGGTTTGCTGGACCGGGCACGTTTGAAGACGGGACCTCAGGG
>Ga0209640_10000844_pt1 | contig 24687 bp, 17 predicted proteins | sample RifCSP10_1_FD_184018 | JGI IMG/M metagenome (GOLD analysis project Ga0209640, IMG submission 184018) | Soil microbial communities from Rifle, Colorado - Rifle CSP2_sed 10_1 (SPAdes) (version 2) | ecosystem: Environmental > Terrestrial > Deep subsurface > Rock core/Sediment | place: Rifle... | reverse complement strand
CCTTGGCCGCAAACGGTATGGCTTTGCCGCAGTACGTGCTAGAACATCTCGAAAGAGACTACGACTATGCCTTGACGCCCGTAGCCGCGGACGATCTCGGTGCGGTCGTGACCGAAACTGACGCCCTTTATCTCACGCCCAAGCAGCCGCACCAGTTGGCGCTGTTTACACAAGTCGATCAGGTGATCCAAGCCCAGCTGAATACCATGGCGGCGGGACTGCGCTACGATGTGTTTTATATGACACGAAAACAGAAGGAGCGCATGAAAGACGGCTCCACCGACGGCGGTTATCCGACCATCGGGCAGGATTTTCTGCGCGCGCAGCGCTTTCAAGACACCGTCGTCATGCATCCTCTGCCGCGCGTCGACGAGCTATCCCCCGAAGTTGATAAAGACCGCCGTGGCATCTATTTTAAGCAGGCGGCGTACGGCGTGCCGGTGCGCATGGCGCTGCTCAAGTTTTTGTTCGACCGGCGCGCGCAAAAGCGAAGCGCGGCAAAGCGTCAGACGATCCCGTACGAAAGCCCGGAACGACTCGGTCCGCAATGCCGCAATCCGAATTGCGTGACGTTGAAGGAGCCGGTTTCGAGCGCGCGGCGCTTTGAGCTGCGCCTCCCGGGGCAAGACGACGCGCTGATTTTGACGTGCTCGTATTGTGATCATCGGTTCAAGGTGCAATTCGCCGGTAACGTGAAATCCAAGCGATATCATTTTTTCGACAGCGCACTCGCGCCGACTCTCAACGACTGGCTCAGCAAAGGCGAATTGGCGCTATTCGATTCGATCAAAGAAGCCGAAGAGCTTGGCTACGAACCGTTCAAGAGCGGGCCGCAGCGGGTGCTGATGGAGGACGCCGAGATTCGCAATGCGCTGGCGGAAATGAGCGCGGCAATCTTGCGCGACTGCCGCGACCCGGAGCGTTTGCTGATCCTGGGAGTGCGCAGTGCCGGATCGCAACTTGCACAGCGTTTGGCGACGGAGATCGAAAAGCGTTGCAAGCGCAAACCGGAAGTGGGCGAGGTCGAGATCTATGGGCCGGGAGAGGAGCTCAGACGAATATCGCCGGCTGACGCCGACGCCGGAGCGCTCAATCTAAAGGAGCGCGAGGTCATACTGGTCGACGATGTCATATTTACCGGCCGAACCGTTAAGAGCGTGCTCAGTATCATTTTCCGTTCGGCGCGGCCGCAGTCGGTGCGCCTGGCGGTGTTAATCGACCGCGGGCACCGCGAGGTTCCGGTCAAGCCCAATTACGTCGGCAAAAATATTCCGAGCTCCGAGCACGATCGCGTGCGGGTCAGGCTGCGCGAGCTCGATGCGGACGAAACTGATCAAGTGGTGATCTACTCGATCGTCAATCCGAGCGAGCCAAAGGCGCAAGCCGCCGCGCAACCCACCGCTGGCGGTAAACTCAACTCATGAAAGCGATTTTGGCACTAGCTGACGGTAAAATTTTTGCAGGAACCGGGTTCGGCGCCGAGGGCGAAGCGATCGGCGAAGTGGTGTTCAATACCAGCATGACCGGCTATCAGGAGATACTCACCGATCCCTCCTATGAAGGACAGCTGGTTGCCATGACTTATCCGGAGATCGGTAACATCGGTGTTAACGCCGAGGACGTCGAATCGCGCAAACCTTTCGTGAAAGGGTTCATCGTCAAGAATTACACCTCCCAGCCGAGCAATTGGCGCGCGGCGCAACCGCTGCACGACTATATGCGCGCCAACGGCATCGTCGGTATTCAAGGCATCGATACGCGCTCGCTGGTGCGCCATTTGCGCGATCATGGCTCGCAAGAAGGAGTGATCTCGACATTGACGGCCGATGCGCAAGAGCTGGTCGCCAAAGCCCAGGCTTCGCCGGGGTTGGTGGGCAAGGATCTGGTGCGCCAGGTCACCTGCACCGAAGCATACGATTGGAACCAGGGAATGTGGGATCTCGACGGCGGCTACAAGGCACGCGATCCGGCAAAGCCGGCGGCGAAAAGAAACAGCAAGGGCACGTTCCGCTCGCCGGCTTTTTTCGTCGTTGCCTATGACTACGGCATTAAGTTCAATATCCTGCGCAACCTGGCAGAAGCGGGGTGCCGGGTGAGGGTCGTGCCGGCGGCGACTCCTGCCGAGGAGGTCCTGGCCATGAATCCCGACGGTATTTTTCTTTCCAACGGTCCGGGCGATCCCGACGCCGTACCATACGCTAAAGAGAACGTTCAGAAGCTGATCGGCAAAAAACCGATATTCGGGATTTGTCTCGGCCATCAAATCATGGGGCTCGCGCTCGGCGGCAAGACCTTCAAGCTTAAGTTCGGCCATCACGGCGGCAATCAGCCGGTGATGGATTTGACCACTCGCAAAGTCGAGATCACGGCGCAAAATCACGGCTTTGCGGTGGACGCGGATTCGCTCAAGGGCGCCGCCGAAGTGACCCACCTGAATTTGAACGACAACACGGTGGAGGGCTTGGCGCATCGCGAGTTGCCGATCTTTTCCGTGCAGTATCATCCGGAATCTTCGCCTGGCCCGCACGATGCTAGCTACCTGTTCAAAAGATTCATTGACATGATGGCAAAGCATCGAGGCGCGTGACCCTTCATGCCGAAACGAACCGACATCCACTCGATACTGCTCATCGGCGCGGGACCGATCATTATCGGCCAAGCCTGCGAATTCGACTATTCCGGGACGCAGGCGCTGAAAGCTCTCAAAGAAGAGGGCTATCGCGTCATTCTCGTCAATTCGAATCCGGCGACGATCATGACCGATCCGGGCTTCGCCGCGCGCACCTACATCGAACCGATTACCACCGACGTGGTCGAAAAAATCATCGCCAAAGAAAGACCCGACGCGGTGCTGCCGACGCTTGGCGGCCAAACGGCGCTCAACCTGGCGATCGAGCTTGCCGAGAAAGGGATCCTCGAGCGCTATGGCGTTGAGATGATCGGCGCCAAGATCGATTCGATTAAAAAAGCCGAGGACCGCGATCTGTTCAAAGAAGCGATGCGCCGCATCGGCCTCGATCTCCCGCGCAGCGGCTATGCACGGAGCATGGGCGACGCCATGCGCATTCAGAAACGGCTCAACTTCCCGGTGATTATTCGTGCGTCGCGAACCTTGGGTGGCAGTGGGGGCAATTTCGCACACACGCCGGAGGAATTCAGAGATGTCGTTCAAGCCGGCTTAAGCATATCACCGGTGCACGAAGTCCTGATCGAAGAATCCGTGCTCGGCTGGAAGGAGTTCGAGCTCGAGGTGATGCGCGATCACAAGGACAATGTGGTGATCATCTGCTCCATCGAAAACTTCGATCCGATGGGTGTCCACACCGGCGACTCGATCACCGTCGCGCCGGCGCAAACCCTGACCGACAAAGAATTTCAGATCATGCGCGACGCCTCCCTGAGAGTCATCCGCGAGATCGGCGTGGATACCGGCGGGTCGAACATCCAATTTGCCGTCAATCCGAAGGACGGGCGCATGGTCGTGATCGAAATGAACCCGCGGGTGTCGCGCAGCTCGGCGCTGGCCAGCAAGGCGACCGGGTTTCCGATCGCTAAGATCGCCGCCAAGCTCGCGGTCGGTTATACGCTCGACGAGATCCGCAACGATATTACGCGCGAAACGCCGGCATGCTTCGAGCCGACCATCGATTACGTCGTCGTGAAAATGCCGCGCTTTACTTTCGAAAAGTTTCCTCAGGCCAAGGATATCTTGACGCCGCAGATGAAATCGGTAGGCGAGGCGATGGCCATCGGGCGAACCTTCAACGAATCACTGCAAAAAGCCATGCGCTCGTTGGAGACCGGTTCGTTCGGTTTCGAGCCGAAAGTCGATTTGTCTGAAGGGAATCGGCACGCATCGTTGGGAATTGTCCGGGAGAAACTCAAGCAGCCGAATGCCCAGCGCCTCTGGTACATCGGCGACGCATTCCGGCTCGGCATGTCGGCAGAGGAAATTTACCAGCTCTCGGCGATCGACCCGTGGTTTTTGGAAAAGATCCGCGAAATCATCGCCGTCGACCGCGATATCGCCGGCTTCAGCGGAAAACTTTCAGATCTCGAACCTCATCTGCTGCGCCAATGGAAACAGATGGGTTTCGCCGATGCGCGCATCGCCAGGCTGATCGGCACCGAAGAAAGCGATTTTCGCGATGCGCGGAAGCAAAAAGGCGTGGAGGCGGTTTTCAATTCCGTTGATACCTGCGGCGCGGAATTTCGAGCGTTCACGCCGTATCTGTATTCAACCTACGAAGGCGAGGATGAATCGAAACCGACCGCCCGCAGGAAAATCATGATTCTGGGCGGTGGCCCGAACCGGATCGGCCAGGGCATCGAGTTCGATTATTGCTGTGTGCATGCCGCCTTTGCGCTCAGGGAAGAGGATTGCGAGACGATTATGGTCAATTGCAATCCGGAGACGGTCAGCACCGACTACGACACTTCGGATAAGCTCTACTTCGAGCCTCTGACGATGGAAGAGGTGATGAACATCGTCGATCGCGAGAAACCCGACGGTGTGATCGTTCAGTTTGGCGGGCAAACGCCGCTCAAACTCGCGCTGCCGCTGGAGCGCGCCGGTGTGCCGATTATCGGCACGTCGCCCGACAGCATCGATCTGGCGGAGGACCGCGAGCGGTTCGCCGAGCTGCTCAAGCGGCTCGATATCAAACAGCCCGACAACGGCATTGCGCGCTCTTTCGACGAAGCGTTTCGCATTGCCTCGGGGTTGGGTTATCCGGTTTTGGTTCGCCCATCCTACGTTCTTGGCGGGCGGGCGATGCAAATCGTCTACGACGGCGAAGCGCTCAGGGACTACATGACCTATGCCGTTTCGGCTTCGCCCGAACATCCGGTGCTGATCGACAAATTCCTCGACGACGCCATTGAGATCGACGTGGATGCACTGGGAGACGGCGAAGACTACGTCATCGGCGGCATCATGGAACATATCGAGCGCGCCGGGGTTCATTCCGGCGACAGCGCGTGCAGCTTGCCGCCGAAGTCGATCCGACCGGAGATCCAGGACGAGATTCGCCGACACACGATCGCTTTAGCGAAAGCGCTCAATGTCCGCGGCTTGATGAACGTGCAGTTTGCGGTGCAGGGCAGCCATGTCTTCGTTCTCGAGGTCAACCCGCGTGCTTCCCGCACCGTTCCCTTCGTTAGCAAAGCGATCGGCGTGCCGCTGGCGAAAATCGCCGCGCGCATCATGGTCGGAAGAAAGCTCAAGGATCTGGGCCTGACGCGCGAAGTGCAACCGGCGCATGTGTCGGTTAAAGAGGCGGTCTTCCCGTTCAACAAGTTCCCCGGCGTGGATACCTTACTCGGCCCGGAAATGAAATCTACCGGCGAAGTCATGGGCATCGACAACTCCTTCGGAATTGCCTTTGCCAAGGCTCAGCTCGCCATCGGCATGCGTTTGCCGAAAGCAGGACGGGTTTTTATCAGCGTACGCGACGAAGATAAGCCGAGTGCTGCCGCCATCGCGCAGAAGCTTTATGCCGTCGGTTTTACCATCGTTGCAACTCGCGGGACAGCGGCCTATTTGGCGGCTCGCGCCGTACCCGCCGAGACCGTCAACAAAGTCCAAGACGGCAGCCCTCACATCGGCGACCAGATCAAAAAAGGCGAGGTGGCGATGGTCATCAATACGCCGCAAGACGCCCACTCGCACGCGGATTCCTATCAGATCCGGCGCCACGCTTTGGATTACCAGGTGCCGTACTTTACGACCATGGCCGGCGCCGAAGCCGCCGCCGAAGGTATCGAGTATTTAGAGCAGCGCGAGTTCGAAGTGCATGCGTTGCAAGATTACGAAACGCCGCCCTTGCCATAGAGGGCCGCGTGAAACCTGCCGGTTTTTCTTCCGACAAGCCAGCAAAAAGCGCTGAAAGACCTCCCAGTGTGCGCGCGAGTTTGCGCGCGCTCAACACCCCGATCCAATTTCTCAGCGGTGTTGGCCCTAAGCGCGCCACCCAACTGGACTCTCTCGGAATCAAGACAGTGGGCGACCTGCTCTACCATCTGCCGTTTCGTTACGAAGACCGCCGCCAGATCAAGACAATCTCCGCCGCGGTCCGTGGCGAGGAATCAAGCTTCATCGGTCGCTTGATCGGACTCCAAAGCAAATATATCCCGCGGCGGCGCAGTCAAATGCTGCTCGCCATTTTGCAGGATGAAACCGCCAGTATCGATCTGGTTTGGTATCGCGCGCCAAGATTTTTGATCGCCGGTCTCGCCAAAGATCAGACGCTCCTCGTTCACGGGAAAGTGGAACCGAGCATGCATGGGCGGCTGCGCTTGGTTCATCCGGATTTCGAAATCATCGACAATAACAATGATCTGCAGTTGCAGCGGATCTTGCCGGTCTATGTTCATCCGGCTGGCCTGTCTCTCTCGCGACTACGCAACTGGGTAACACAAGCGTTGAGAGAGTACGGCCATCATCTCCTTAATGGTCTGCCGCAAGAAATCATCAAACGGCAGGGACTGATCGCTCCAAGCGCGGCGCTCGTACATTTACACGATCCGCCGCTCGACGCCGATCTCGACTCGCTGAACAATTCATCGTCTATTGCGCACCGGAGCATCATTTTCGACGAGCTGTTTTATTTGCAGTTGGGTTTGGGCCTGCGCAAAAGAAAGCGTGCCCGGAGCCTGGCGATTCGTTTCGATTCGCCTTGCGCCGCGTTGCGCCAGCGGATGCGCCAACTGTTGCCGTTCGAGCTCACCGCGGCACAGCGGCGCGTGCTCGGCGAAATTGAACGCGACATGGCAGGGGAGCAGCCGATGCAGCGCCTGCTCCAGGGCGATGTCGGATCGGGGAAGACGATGGTTGCCTGGTTGGCGTCTCTGAGCGCTATCGAGCGTGGCCGGCAAGCGCTTTGGATGGCGCCCACGGAAATTCTCGCCGAGCAGCATTACCGCAACTTGCAAAAGTTCGCCGGCGACCTGGGAGTCTCATCGGCACTGCTTACGGCCGCAACGCCGGCAAAAGAGAAGACGCCCATACTCGAGCGTATCGCCCGAGGCGATATATCATTCATTGTCGGTACCCACGCCTTGATCCAGCAGGAGGTGCGCGCGCCGCTCATGGGCTTGGGCGTGGTCGACGAGCAGCATCGTTTCGGCGTCATGCAGCGCCTATCATTGCAGCGCTTGGTCGATCGCGAAGGCTCCGAGGCAAGCGCGCAACCGCACATGCTGCTGATGAGCGCGACGCCGATCCCGCGCAGTCTCGCCATGGTGCTGTACGGCGATATGGAAGTTTCGTTTCTCGACGAGATGCCGCCAGGGAGAGATCCGGTGCGGACGAAAGTGTTCGGCGAGCGCGAGCGGCGCCAGGTTTACGCCATCGTTCTTGATGAATTAAAGCGCGGTCATCAGGCCTTCATCGTGCTGCCACTGGTCGAAGCTTCGGAACAGCTCCAGCAGGTGCGCGACGCCACGCAGATGGCCGACAAAATGCGCCAGACTCTGTTCAAAGATTTCGGCGTCGGTCTTGTCCATGGCCGGCTCAGGCCCGAGGAGCGAGACCAAATTATGCGGTCGTTCCGTGACGGCAAACTCGGCATCCTTGTCGCTACAACGGTGATCGAAGTCGGCATCGACATTCCCAACGCCACGGTGATGGTCGTCGAGCATGCCGAGCGTTTCGGGCTGTCGCAATTGCACCAGCTTCGCGGCCGCGTCGGACGCGGAGCCGCCGGCGGGCGCTGCCTGCTGGTCCACCACGGCACCAGAAGCGCCGTGGCTGCCGAACGCCTGCGCGCAATGGAAAAGGAACACGACGGATTTAAAATCGCCGAGGCCGATCTCCGCTTGCGTGGACCCGGAGAGCTTCTCGGCGCGCGCCAGTCCGGCTTGGCGGATTTTCGCTTCGCCAGTCTCGTGCGCGACGCGCGGCTCTTAGCCGAGGCGCGCCGGGAAGCCTTAGCTTGGCTGGCTAACGATCCGGAGCTCAGGAGCAAAGCTTCAGCCGGCATGAAGGAAATCCTCAGTCACCGGTGGGGAACGCTGTTGCAGTTCGGGTCGGTGGGATGAACAAATTCACAATCTTAGCTGACAATGGCAGTCTCTTCACAGGTGAATCGCTCCGTAGCGCTTTCAGCGGCAGGGGTTCAGTTAGCTCAAGATCTCTCATGGGTTAAACCCGAGTCGTACCGAAAGGTTGAGATGGACAGAGTAGTTACTTTGTTGTCATTCCGAGCCGGGCGAGGAATTTTTTTCTAGGTGGCTTCGTGGCGAACTCTAACCGGACTCTACGGCGGAGAGATTTAGTTGCACCACGTGGGATGATGGCTTATAAATTAGGCTATCCCGTTTTTTGAGAAAGGTTTAGGTAACCACGCGTGGAATTTCAGCGCATAAAGCGGCTGCCGCCCTACGTCTTCAGCATTATTGACGGCATGAAGATGGAGGCTAGGCATAGGGGCGAAGACATTGTCGACTTCGGCATGGGAAATCCCGACCTGCCGACACCGCCGCACGTGGTCGCCAAGCTCGTCGAAGCCGCGAGTAAGCCGCAAAATCACCGATACTCCGTCTCCCGCGGCATCTACAAACTGCGCCTGGCAATCGTGGGTTGGTACAAACGCCGTTACAACGTGGACCTCGATCCCGATAGTGAGGCAATCGTCACCATCGGCGCCAAAGAAGGGATATCCCATCTTGCCTGGGCGACCATCGATCCCGGCGACGTCGTGCTTTGTCCCAGTCCGACTTATCCGATTCATCAATTTGCCGTTGTCCTGGCCGGCGGCGATCTGCGCTGCATACCGCTCACGACCAGCGAAGCCTTTTTCGGCAACCTCGAAGAGGCGATTCGGCAGACCTGGCCGAAGCCGAAAATGCTAATCATCAGCTTCCCGCACAATCCCACCACCGAAGTGGTCGACGTGGGATTCTTCGAGCGGGTGGTAAAAACCGCCAAGGAGCATGGTTTTCTGGTGATTCACGATCTCGCCTATGCGGATCTGACTTTCGACGGCTACGAGGCGCCGAGCTTCCTACAGGTTGCGGGAGCAAAGGACGTCGGCGTGGAATTCTTTTCGCTGTCGAAAAGCTACAACATGCCCGGCTGGCGGGTCGGTTTCTGCGTCGGCAACAAAGAAGTGATCCATGCTTTGGCGCGGATCAAGAGCTATCTCGATTACGGCATTTTTCAACCGATTCAGATCGCGGCGATTCAAGCCTTGAACGGGCCGCAAGACTGCGTGGAAGAGATCCGACTGATGTATGAAAGACGGCGCGATTCGTTGATCGACGGACTCGATCGGGCGGGCTGGAGAATTCCCAAACCCAAGGGAACGATGTTCGTCTGGGCCGAAATCCCCGATCCCGCCAAGAAAATGGGCTCCGTCGATTTCTGCAAGTATTTACTTCAAGAAGCGCAGGTGGCGGTGTCGCCCGGCATCGGCTTCGGCCAGTACGGCGACGAGCATGTGCGGTTTGCGCTGATCGAAAACGAACATCGGACGAAGCAAGCCGTTCGAAAGATCAAACGGGCGTTAGGCAAGCTCCTAGACTAACGCGGCCTTCAACAGTCACCCGGTTCATTTATGGCTGCGGCGAAGAATCGACGAAGGGTCGGTATCGGCCTCCTAGGATCGGGTGTGGTCGGCGAAGCGATTCAGGATATTCTTTGGGGCGATCGCGAGTCGGAAGTCGGCCGAGAGATTGAACTGGACCTGCGCAAGATCTACACGCGGCGGCCGAAAAATAAAAAGTGGTTCGCCAAAAAACCCTCGCTATTCACTACGAAAGCTGAAGATGTGCTCGACGATCCGGGCGTCGATATCGTCATCGAGGCGCTGGGATCTCAGCAGCCGTCGGAGCTGCCGCAATTTCGCGATTATTTTCTCCGCGCGTTTCGTAACGGCAAATCCATCGTTACCTCCGACAAGGCCGTGCTTGCGCGTTTTGGCAAGGAAATTTGGGCGGGCGCAGAGCAGCACGGTCGACAACTCCGCTTCGAGGCCTGCGTCGGCGGCGGCATTCCGGTCATTCGCTCGTTGAGCCAAAGCTTCGCTGTCGAAGAACCGGAGGCGATCTTCGGAATCGTGAATGGGACCTGCAACTATATCCTTTCGCAAATGGAAAAGAGCGCCAAGCCTTACGCCACCGCCTTGGCCGAAGCGCAGCAGAAAGGCTATGCCGAAACCAACCCGACCGCGGATGTTAGCGGCCGCGACGCCGAAGCCAAGCTGCTTTTGTTGACCCGCCTCGGCTTCGGTCTAGATATCCAGCCCGGAACGATTTGGCGCCAAGGTATCGAAGATATTCATGCGGTCGATTTCCGCTATGCCGGCAGAACAGGTGCGAGCACAATCAAGCAGCTGGCGGTGGCCAAGCGCCACGGTCAAAAGGTTCAAGTTTTTGTCTCTCCGGTCTTAGTGCCGCGTGAAAATTTCCTCGCGAGTATCGATGGCGCGACCAACGCCATTTGCTTCGCGGGAGAAAAGAGCAGCGGTGCGCGCGGTGCGCGCGATTGCGATTACGTTCTTGTCGGCCCAGGCGCCGGCGGCGGGCCAACGGCCGTCGCCGTGTTGGGCGACGTTTATGAATTGGCGCGTGGCGGCATTGTTGCAGCCCGGGCGCCGGCTCTCGTCAAGCCTGGCCGCCTTAAGCTCCAAGCTGAGAACGACATCGATGGTTCGTTTTACCTGCGTTTCATTGTCAAGGACCGCGCGGGAATTGTCGGCGATATCGGGCGAACCTTTGGCCGCATCGGTGTAAACATCTCGGAGATCTGGCAGCTACGGCATAGCGAAGAGGAGTTGCGGCACTTGGCCCAGAGTTACAAGCTTCGGGCGCCAGCGAAAACGATTCTGCCGTTCGTCATTACGCTGGAACAAGCGACGGTAAGACAGGTGCGAAAGGCCCTGGAATCTCTAGGCGATCGAGACTATATCCTGGTAGAGCCGGTTTGGTTTCCGATTTGGGGCGTGAAATGATCGACGCAAAGCGTCGAAAAAGCGCAAATGGGTATTACCGGTTGGTCCTACGGCAGGTCCATAGAGAATGAAATACATTATTCTTCAAGGCGACGGCATGGCGGATTATCCGCTCGACGTTTTGGGCGGGAAAACTCCTTTGGAAGCGGCCAGGACGCCAAATATGGATTGGCTCGCGGTGCACGGCGTGTTTGGTATCGCCCACGTGATTCCCGCAGGATTTCCGCCGGGCAGTGACGTCGGCAATATGAGCATCATGGGCTATGATCCGGCGGTTTATCACACCGGGCGTTCCCCGCTCGAAGCCGCCAGCATGGGCGTTGCGTTGGGTCCCAATGATATTGCGTTTCGCTGTAATCTGGTCACCCTTGGCGGCGCCGCCGAACAGACGTTCATGGAAGATTTTACCAGCGGGCATATCTCGACCGAAGAAGCGGCTGAAATCATCGGCGACCTTGCTCGTGAGATCGGCGGCGACGGAATCGAATTTTTTCCCGGCGTGAGCTATCGCCACCTGATGGTCTGGCGCAACGGCGAAGAGAAGATGGAAACCACGCCGCCCCACGATATCACCGATCAAAGGACCGCCGGTTACATGCCCAAAGGAGATGGCGCTGAGCGCTTGCGGCAACTGATGAAGGCATCGCAGCCAATTCTCGCGGTACATCGAGTCAACCAGAAACGCCGGGACGGAGGACAGCGGCAAGCTACGTCCATTTGGCTCTGGGGGCAGGGAAAAGCGCCGCAATTGCCGCCGCTCACCAAGCGCTTCGGCATCAAGGGCGGCGTCATCTCGGCCGTCGATATCATCCATGGTCTCGGCGTCTATGCCGGACTCGAGCGCATCGACGTGCCGGGGATCACCGGGTTTCTCGATACCAACTACGTCGGCAAAGGCGAGTACGGCGTGCGCTCGCTGGAAAGGAACGATTTGGTCTTCATTCACGTCGAGGCGACCGACGAAGCCGGACACATGGGCGACGTCGAAAAAAAAATCCAGGCGCTGGAAGACTTCGACGAGAAAGTCGTCGGCACGGTGCTCAAGAGAATGGCCCATCGCCGCGATTATCGAATTCTTCTAATGCCCGACCATCCGACCGCAATCGCGCTCAAAACTCACGTCGCGGAGCCGGTGCCGTTCGTTTTGTTTTCGGCCGAAGCGCCGCAAAACAACGGCAACGTGGGCTATAATGAAAAAGACGCCGTAAAGACCGGTATCGTTGCCAACAAAGCCTATCGGCTAATGGACGCGCTGATCGAAGGGAGGCCAACATGGACCGAAACTTAGCATTGGAAGCCGTGCGGGTGACCGAGGCAGCAGCGCTAAATTGCGCTCGTTGGGCCGGACGCGGCGATGAGACCGCCGCGGATCAGGCAGCGGTGGACGCCATGCGCAAAGCCTTCGATGCCCTTGCGATCGACGGCACGGTGGTGATCGGCGAAGGGGAGCGCGACGAAGCGCCGATGCTCTACATCGGCGAGAAGGTCGGCTCCGGCGGACCCAAAGTCGATATCGCCCTCGATCCGCTAGAAGGCACGACGATCTGCGCCAACGGCGCCGCCAATGCGCTTGCCGTCATCGCGATGGCGGACGGCGGCAACCTCTTGCATTGCCCGGATACCTACATGGCGAAAATCGCCGCCGGTCCGGCCGGCAGGGGGGTTGTTGATCTCGACAAATCGCCGACGGAAAATCTGCAGGCGTTGGCGGAAGCCAAGCGCTGCCAAATCGAAGATCTCACGGTTATCATTTTATCTCGCCCGCGCCATCAAGCGATTATCCAGGAAGTTCGCAAGGCGGGCGCCCGCATCCGCCTGATCAGCGACGGCGATGTTTCCGCCGCCATCGCGACGACCAAGCCGGAAACCGGCATCGATCTCCTGCTCGGTATCGGCGGCGCGCCGGAAGGCGTTTTAGCCGCCGCCGCATTGCGCTGCGTCGGCGGCGAATTTCAGGGGCGCCTGGCGCCGCGCAACGACGAGGAAATCGAGCGAGCGAAAAAAATGGGAGTCAGCGATATCAAACGAAAATTCAAGCTCGACGAACTCGCCGCCGGCGACGTTATGTTTGCCGCCACCGGGGTTACGGATGGCGACTATTTGCATGGCGTGCATTTTTTTCCCGGCGGCGCAACGACGCAGTCGGTGGTGATGCGCTCGAAGACCAAAACGATTCGCGTGATTAACGCGACGCACTATTTCGAGCACAAGCCGTCTTACTAACTCGAGCTTTGTTCCCGGCGTTAAGGCTCTACTCGCGCTTGCGTACATGTCATCTTGCCGGCAAGAGCGACGCTCTCAAAGATCCATTCACCATGGCCCGGCGCAAGAAGCAACGGAAAAGAACCTGGCGAACGCTGCTGCTGTTTGTTCTGGTCCCGCTCACGGTTTGGTTTGGCGCTTTTTTGCTTTGGCTTTACTGGTACGATCTCAATAACTGGTTCACGCCGGATAGTGCTCGGCGCGCCGGTCCGAAACCGGCGCGGCAGATCGAACCGAGCGATCATCGCGGGCGCTCCCCAGTGCCGGCACCTCAAGAAAAACTGTTCGAAGAAGATCGTCAAAAACTTGAAGATATTCTCAAACGCCGCGGCTGATCTGCGCGCCGACATGCTCGTGCCGCAGCTTAAGAGATATGAGCCGCGGCTCATGTGCTCCCTGAGTGATGCAACCGTTCACTTACGCACCGGGGCCGGTTTCAAGGGGATTGGGGGCATGTTAATCTGAGCGCCAATGACGAGGTATTTTTGGCACGATATTCCTAAGCCGATCATCGGGATGTCGCCGATGGACGGCGTGACGGATGCATCCTTTCGCTATATCACCGCGAAGCACGGCCGCCCGGACGTGACGTTGACCGAATTCGTCAATATTCAGGCCGCTCTCTATTCACCGCACACGCTGCTCAAAGATTTTACCTATTGTGAACTCGAGCGCCCGGTGGTGGCGCAGATTTACGGCAAGACACCGGAGCTTTTTTACAAGGTAGCGCACATCGTGTGCGAGCTTGGCTTTGACGGCCTGGACATCAACATGGGCTGCCCGGCCAAGAACGTTGCGGCTTCGGGTTGCGGTGCGGCGCTCATCCGCACACCCGATTTGGCGCGTGAGATCATCCGGGCAACGCGGCAAGGAATCATGGATTGGCAGGCGGGCCAGAGCCTCGATGCTCTGGATTTCACCGGCGACGCCGTTGAGCCGATCAAAGCGTTCAATCGGCGGCGGAATCCGGAGACCCTGCCGCCCGAGCGCCGGTTAATTCCCGTGTCCGTCAAAACCCGTCTGGGTTATGACCGCAATGTGATCGACGAGTGGCTGAGCACGCTTCTAGCCGAGCAGCCGTCGGTGATCTCGCTGCATGGACGCACTTTGCAACAAGGCTATAAAGGCGACGCTGATTGGGACGCGATTGCACGCGCCGTTGAGATTGCTGAAGGATCGGGCGTGTTGATTGTCGGAAACGGCGATGTTCAAGATTTACGCGATGCCTACCGGCGCGTGCGCCAAACCAGGGTCGATGGCATTTTGATCGGCCGTGGCGCCCAAGGGGATCCGTGGCTGTTTCGCGGAAAAGACGCGGTCAAACGCGCGCTCCGTTGCGATGACGAGCTGATGCTTCATGCGACGACACCGGTGGGCTTTGAAGAGCGATTCAGAGTGGTCGTCGAACACTGCGAACATTTCGAAGCTCTGTGCGGCCCGGCGAGATTCGTCGCCATGCGCAAGCACTTGACCTGGTACTGCCGTGATTTTCGCGGCGCCGCCGAGATGCGCGCGCGGATGACCCGCGCGAACAGCGCCTCGGACGTGCGCCGCTGCGTGGCGGAGTTCATGTCGAGAATGTCCTGCGATGACGTGCACGCGTTGATAAGTTCGGGCAAGCGATCTACGGAAGTGTCCCTCGCGCCGTAACATCGTTCCTTCATGCGACTGATTTTGGCCTCGACGTCACCCCGCCGGCGGGAAATCATGGCACTGCTTGGGGCGCCCTTCGAAGTTATCGCGCCGCAATTCGACGAACGGGTTTCTGCCCAGGCATCGATCGAAGAGGAAGTTCTACGGTTCGCCCTAGGAAAAGCACAGTCCGTGGCGAACATGAACCCCGATAGTATCGTCATCGGCAGCGATACCATGATTCAACTCGACGGCGAAAAAATCGGCAAGCCGCTCGACGTGGACGATGCCCGGCGCATTCTACGATTGTTATCCGGCAAGACGCACAAGATTTACACCAGTGTGGCAATCATCGACGGTGTGGGCGGGGCGGGGTTAAGAACGATCGAAACCGTTGTCATAACGATGCGCGAATTGTCGCCGGATGAAATTGAGCGTTATGTGGCCGCAGGCGAATCGCTGGATAAGGCCGGAGCCTATTCCATTCAGGGCCAGGGACGTAATCTTATCGCGGCGATGGAAGGTGATTATCTGGCGGCCGTCGGCATGCCGCTGAAGCCGATCGCCGGCTATCTTACGGAACGTGGCGTGGAGTGCGCCCGCGACATAGCTATGTTTTACACGAAAAAGACATCTTAAGCCCAAAATTTTTATGGAACAAGCAGTAGAATAAGGCCGACGACTCGCCAAAACCTGATCGTCGGTTGGCGGTCTCCGCAACGGCTGGCGTTTTTTGGCCCACGCTTCACCCCGTGCTCCATTTTATCTGCTCGCTTGCACTGCTAGTACACCGCCGCCGTCCAAGCACGGCCTATGGAGGCGGAGGCTCCTTTTCTTTTTATAGTGTCATTTCCGACAATGCTGTGTCGTGGTTCGACATTTTTGGTTTGGGTATCTTCATCTCCAAGATAGATATTCTTTCAAAATTCGATGCTTATGCTTTGGTATGAGGCTTGCTCAAAATCACTTGCCAAAACCTTTCAACCCGGTGAGTAAGAGATGGAACACGATCAAAACTGGCGATGGCCGGAGAAAACCTGGTTCCGTGAGCGTCTTAACGCGATTAAAGCGCGGGAACATGAACAGCGCGAGAAATCCGCAGATAGCTCAGAAAGACCAGACGACGTTACCGATAGGGCCAGGCCTGCTAGAAAGAAATTGAAAGTCGATTGAGCGGCGTACGGATTGCCAGTTGATCCGCTTTCACGCCTCGTCATCGACGCTTTTCTAATCAGCGAAAATTTTTCACATTTTAGACCATGCGCAGACCTGAACCGCGTTATTTTCGGTAGCTAATCAATGTGGCGCCGTCGGGTTACCTAAATTGTCACGCCAATTCGGCAACCGTGGCGCTGTCAATCATCTTCACCGTTTCAATAAACCGCTTTTCCCCCGGAAACCACTACCGCCATGGCCCTGAGCCCCGGACCATCGCATAACGATGGCGGCAACCAGCTCGACGAGACTGCTTGCCTAACTCTGGCACCGCCCGTTTATGTCGATGCGGACAACTTTACGCGTCGCCTTTGCGCGCGCTCATGGCCTCAAAGATCTCAAAGCGCAATGCAGCACCCGCGGGCCTGAGCTTCATCTAAGAACCAGCGGAACTGCCGCCTGATATCCGGAACAACTGCCTGAACCAGGTTTGTGTAGCAAAGCGTGAAGCGGATCGGAAGATCCGGTCATTGTCACTGTCAGCTTGTAGCATGAGGCTTGTATTTTTTTGTTTGCGGTTGTAAGCGATTCTACATTTGGCAAATTTGCATCAGCGGAGGAAAGAGGTAATGGCAAACACAACAACAAACGGTCAGAGCTGGGACTTGGAAGCCGATGTTGTCATTGTCGGGTCCGGCGCGGCCGGCCTTCCGGCGGCGATCAAAGCGGCTGACGCCGGCGCGTCGGTGATCGTCGTCGAAGCCAACTACGACATCGGCGGTCACGCGATCATCAGCGGCGGCAACGTGCCGCTAGGAGGCGGCACGAGCGCGCAAAAAAAATACGGTATTCACGATTCGCCGGACATCGTTTTTTCCGATCTCACCGACTGGACGATCGTGCAGCCCAACGGCTGGCCCGACTACCGTTACAACGACCGGGCTGTGATGCGCGCCTTCGCCGATCACTGCGCCCCGACTTTCGAGTTTCTCTTGGAAAACGGCGTCAAGTTCAAAGACATTCCGCCGGATAATCAGGGCGGCCACAATCTCGGTAATTCCGCACCGCGCGAAAACCACGCGTTTTGGACCAAGGGCGCGGGATATGAAAGCCCTAACAACAGAGCCGGGACGGGTGTCATCCGGCCGCTTGAAAACAGCGCACGCGCGAAGGGCGTCAAGTTTCTATTGAACTACAAGATGACGAGTATCATTCGCGCAGGGCAGACTTCTGGAAGAGTCCTCGGCATCACGGCCCGGCATACGCCGCGGATCCTGCCCGGCCAGTCAACGCCGTTGAAGAGCTTTCGCGCGGACGGCAACATCGATAGCACGGCGCCGATAATAAACATCCATGCAAGAAGAGCGCTGATTATTACAACCGGCGGCATGACCAGCAACGTAAACTTTCGGCGCATGTTCGACCCCCGGTTAACGGATGTGCTGACGGTCGCCGGAGAGCCGTATACCTACCAGGATGCCAGCGGTGAGCTCGCCGCGACCGCCATCGGCGCGTCGCTTTGGGGCTTGGTTAATCAGACACTGGAAAACGGCGATAACATCCGCACCCAGCGGGTGCTGGCGACAAAATGGAACTACATGACCTGGGAGCTCGAAAGCCCGATCTTCCCGCTCGTCCGTTCCACGGGATTGAGCGTCAAGGACTGGCACGACCTCATCCTGGTCAATCAGGTCGGCAAGCGATTTTTCGATGAGACCAAAGGCGATTACCCGCACGGCAACGTCTACAACGACATCAACCCGTACACGCCGCATGATTATCGCAACAACGAGAAAATCGACTACCATCCCAACAAGTACAATTTTTTCAATGCAGCGGTAGCGATGAATGAATACTCTGAACCTCCGGACTATTCCGCGGGACCGATCTGGGCCATCTTCGATGCCGACGCCGTCAAACGCGAAGGCTGGAAAGTAACTCCTCCGCACGTTGATCTCGAAGGATATTTCTTCAGCGCGAATACCCTTGTCGAATTGGCCGCGGCGATCAAGAACGAATATCAGGCCAAGCCGATGAAGGGCGAGACGCTGCAAGCGACGGTGGCTAAGTACAATTCGTTTGTCGATGCGGGCAAAGACAGCGACTTCGGCAAACCGACGCCCAAGCACAAGATTCAGACGCCGCCGTTCTACGCGGCATGGGCGACGCCCAATGTGCACGACACGCGTTCCGGTCTGCGCATCAACGCCAAATGCCAAGTCATGGACATGAACGCCGAGGTCATACCCGGGCTTTATTGCGCCGGTGAATCGGCGGGCGGTTTCAATCAGCACGGCTTGGGACGCTGTACAACCCAAGGATTCATCGCCGGCATGAACGCGGCCGCGGAACCAACCAGCGATTAGGTGTCACGTAGGTTAACGTCCGGGATAGAGCAACTCATGCGCCGGTTCGGGGTCGATGTGCAGACATCGGTGGTGGGTTGGCGAAAGCCACAAGTGATCGCGAGCGAATCGACAGCGTGAAAGCGTTCGATCCGGCGCGCGCCTGCGCACGTCAAAGGTCGTTGGCGCGGTTCATCCCCGTCTGAACGTCCCATGGCGGCATTTGTTTTCGCGTTGAAGATCCTCGAATCGGGGGTAACATCATGCAACAATCAAAAATCATCGATGCTGACGGTCATGTGCGCGATCGCGACGCGGAGATTCTCGCGTTCATGGAAGAACCTTATTGCAAGCGACAAGGAACGCTGGTTGCGCGTGATAAATGGGACAGCAGCCTCTACGGCAAACTCGGCATGCGCGATAAGGATGTGCCGCAGCGGTTGAGTGATATGGACCAGGAAGGAATCGACATCTCGGTTCTCTTTCCGACCAGCGCCTTTGGTATCACGCAAAGCCCGGAAAAAGATTACGCCGCGGCTTTTTGCCGAGGCTACAACGATTGGATCGCCAGCGTATGCCGTAAAAGCCCGCGGCTGAAAGGCGTCGGTCTGGCGCCTTTCCAAGACGTCCCCGCGGCGGTTGCGGAAGTGAACCGCGCGGTCACAAAACTGGGGCTTGTCGGTATAACGATCGCGTCTTTCGGCCTCAAAGACCACCTCGGCACACCGACCTTTTGGCCTATCTACGAAGAGCTCGAAAGACTCAACTCGCCGCTGCTGGTGCACAACTCCCGTCAAGGACCTGCCGGGGAAGTTCGTTTCGACACGTTTCTGCTCGCCCACACGGTTGCGCGGCCGGTGGAGACGCTGATCGATTGCGCCGCGTTGATGTACGGCGGCGTTGTGGAGAAATTCCCCAAGTTACGAATTGCGTTTCTCGAGTGCGGCTGTGGTTGGGTGCCATACTGGATGGATCGGATGGACGAGGAATGGGAAAAACGGCAGTGCGAGGCTCCGCTACTCAAGGCCAAGCCGAGTGAATATATCGCTCACGGAAACTGGTTCTTCGCCGCCGAGCCGGAAGAGAGCACCCTGGCCTACGTGATGGAGCGGATCGGCGATGATAAACTGATTTTCGCGTCGGATTATCCTCATTGGGACGGCATGTTTCCCTACGTCGTGTCGACCATACGTGAGCGCAAGGATATTACGGCCGTATCCAAGCGAAAATTTCTCGGCGACAACGCCAAGCGCCTTTACGGCTGGGATTGATGTGCCGCGATTCGCGCGCGTCTTGCGCGACTTTCCGATGAGGCGCAGGCGCGTACCGTGCCGCTCTTTACGCAGGATGGCGAGAACCTCAGGCTGCTGCGCAGCGGCAAGGTTTCACTTGCGCTCGCCCAGGGTGACGCCGCGCTCGGTTAGCCGCGATCGCGGCTTGTCATCGAAAGAAGCCGGGCGCGGAATACCCAGTCAGTTCACATATGGCAACATCTCAACCCTCTGCGCTAAACCGTTACCTCGACCGACATGTCGCGCGGCTGCTGGCGAGTTTGCGCCACTGGACCGGCAGAAATCTGGTCGAGCCGAGCTTGTCCTCCGAAGAGCAGGCGCGCGAATTGTTCAACGCGCCGTTTGCCGTGCTGTCGCACGATACTGCAACCGACCCGATTTTAAATTACGCTAACCGAACCAGCCTGCAACTCTTCGAGCTTAGCTGGGAAGAGTTGACAGTCATGCCCTCGCGGCTAACTGCCGCAGCGCCCGAGCGGGCCGAGCGCGCGCGTTTGCTCTCGGAAGTGTCCGGTCGGGGCTATATCGACGACTACCACGGTGTCCGCGTCGCTAAGAGCGGAAGGCGGGTTTTGATTGAGCGGGCAACGGTGTGGAATCTGCTCGACGAATCCGGCGCACCGTACGGGCAGGCGGCAACCTTCAGCGAGTGGCGCTATCTTGACTGACGAGAATGAGTCCAATCGGCTTGTGAGAGTAATCGGCGTTGACGTTTTAAGATTTCTCAGTTTATTCGCGACGACAAATCGCTTGTTTTTTAAATTATCCCGAGTTCTCCGGAGGGAGGGTAAGTTTCACAAGGAGTCTTTCTCGATGTGAAGCTTCGTGACCGGTTGAAATGTACGCCTACCTGCGGCCGGGACGGGACGAGTTGCCGAAAACCCAAATTAACGCTATTTTTTAAGATCAAAGTTTTGGGCCCGCGGGCTGATCATGAGGGTTCGTACTGCGAATTTATGAGCCAAACTGACGCTATCGTAAGGATTCCGAAAAGGCGATCGCACCAACGAGTCAAGAATGCGCTTCTGTACAGGAAGGCGCTTCTATACAGGAATGGGCTGCTGTACTTGTTAATGCGCTGCGGCCTATTTGCCGTCGAACGTTTGCCGATTCGCGGTTTTTTGCGGTTGATCGGCTGTTTGTCGCCTTATATCTTTCGCCGCGAAGCCCGACTCGCGCAAGAGCATTTGCGCCTCACTCTGCCGCATCTCGATCCGGTAAAAATAACTCGTCGCATGTTCGTTCACTTCTCTGAATCGATCTGGGAGTTGTCCCGGCTGCATCAATCCGTACCAGAATTGGATGCCGCCGCGCGCCGCGTCTTGGACGAGGCCTTGGCGGAAGGAAAGGGAGCGATATTCGTCACTGGGCATGTGGGCAATTGGGAAATGCTCGGCCAGGCGATTGCGGCAGCGGGATATCCCATGTCGACGATTGCCAAGCCTTTCTACGATCCGCGGGTTACCCGATGGCTGCACGAATGGCGCGCGCGCCACGGTTTAAAAATTATCTGGCGCGATCAAAACAGCGGTAAGGCGATCCTGCGTGCCTTGCGCAGCAATAACTTAATGGCGTTTTTAATCGATCAAGACACCAAAACCGCCGGGGATTACGTGCCGTTCTTCGGCCGGCCGGCATTTACTCCAACGACGCCCGCCGCCCTGGCATTGCGCACCGGCGCGCCGCTGATTTTTTCCTGGCATCATCGCCGCGGCAAACGCCACCAGATAACGATTGAACGGGTCGTCTTCGCCCGCAGTGGCGATCAGCAGCACGATATTTTGGCTCTCACGGCTCTGCTGACCGCCCGACTGGAAAGCGTTATCCGTACCGTTCCGGAGCAGTGGGTGTGGATGCACCGTCGATGGCGGCGCTCGAATCCCGAGGAGTCGCCCCTAATCGCGTCCACCTGAGCGCGCAAAAATCGATCTCATTGTTGTATTTTGCCGCACATGCCGCCTATTCTGGCGGCTTTGGGTTTGCCGCTTAGCCGCTTCAGCGCGGTTGAATGAAAATCGCTGTCCGCATAAAATATCTCACCCGGGACGGGTCAGTAATCCCGCCGTAAAACAACAATGACTGCATCCGCTGAGCATACACAAAGGAATCGCAAATGCCCCACGCGAAATCCCTAAGAGCGATCGGCCAGTCGCTGGAGTCGCTCGGCGTCGTCCTGTTCGTAATGGAGAAAAACGGGCGAAACTATATCGTTCGCAGCGATGCGCTTCCCGATATCGCCGCGTTAAATTCCAAAAAGGATCTTTCGGAAAAAGTCTGGGACTCGCCGAGTCAGGCGCGCAGACGGGCCCGTTTGATGCGAGAGGATGGGGCTTTGCGCTACGATCAATCCTACATCTCCTGGCTCGATGCCCAAGGTCGAAAAAAACGGCGCCGACGCCTCTCCGCCCAGGCAACGGGAACAATGAAAGTCTCGCAGCTCTTGCGCACGGTGGGGAAGCATCTGGATAGAGTGGAGCCCCATGCGTTTACGATTTCGTGGACAAAGGAGGCGGTCTTTGTCGATTACGAATTGGGCGACGGACACAGAGTCCGCGAAATTCTTTCCGTCAGCAAACTGCGCGAATTGACGGTGCGTGCGCGCGTTCGCCGGGCACGCCGCCGGTAACGCGGGGGTAATTCACTGTAGTTCCTGCCGCCCTCGATTGGGCGGCCACGAAAGATCCTCCTCTCAGGTTTCCGCCGAAAATCCAGTCGACTCCATACGTGCGGATTGTTTCTATCAGATGGAATACCGCGCGATCTTAATTGGCCGGTTGCTGAAAAACTCTGATTGCAGGCTGCTCAAAACGATTTCAGAGGGAAGGCGCGCGGAAAACCGGCGAGCGGAGGCGTACTGAGGTAGTACGTTGACGCGGGACGATTGAGCGCAACGAAGCCTATGAGTCTTTTTCAGCAGCCTGCTGATCGATTTATTCTGCCACTCATGTACTTGGTCTCGGCTCAATGTTAGGCTCGTAAAATTCCTGGGGGCGGTTTAAATATGGTTACGCAGTGGAATCAATTTGCAATCGTGCTGTGGCTAGCCACGCTGCTCTCATCATGCATTTACCCGTTGACGATGCATTCACGAGAAGGTGAAAAACTCGATGGGCGATGGCGTTTTGGAGAAGGAGGAGGCGGATTGCTTCAGGTTTTTGCTTCCGATGGCGAGGTGCTGATCGGCACGCTCGAGCCGGTGGCGCGGCGGATCTTTTTTGATAGTTACGAGAAAATGTTCGGTCTCGGTTCAATCGACGCCGACGGCCCCGACCTATCGGCCTACGGTAACGGCCTGTGGGGTCCGCTTGGCAGCTCCAATGCGTTGTTGGACACCGTATACGGCGAAAGTTTCGATCCGGCGGCGGGACAATCTCAACGCACCGTGACCGGCCCGCTGTTTTACTGGATTGGAAATCTTCAAGGCGACAAACAGACCCTCATGCAATGTTTCATGATCGGCTCCTCGCATAGCGCGCGGGGTCTGGGTCGTTGCAAAAGCGCCGCCGGCAAAGAGTATACGGTGGAGTTCTAAACCTGTGACCGGCTGGCTTCGCTCGTGTCCACGCCGATTGCGGCGACGACAATTTTACTCAACCCGCCGTAATGAGCCTGGCAATTGACTCGATACATGAAAACTCCGCTCAAGTTCGGCTTGCTGCTGCCACATTTTGGTGCTTTTGCATCGATTGACAAGTGTGTGCAAGGCGCTCATCGCGCCGAAGTTTACGGCTTCGACTCATTATGGGCGCGCGACCATCTGGTCTTTAAACCGCACGAAATTGAAGGCCGCGACAAGACCCACATCGAAAGCTTGATCCTCCTGTCGGCCGTCGCCTCGATAACCAAAAAAGTATTCCTGGGCACCGCTATGGCGATTTGCCACCGGCATCCGATTCATTTGGCGCAGTGCTTTGCCGGCTTGAGCGCGATCTCAAACGGCAGGGTAATCCTCGGTATGGGGCTGGGAGGCTTCGCCCATGAGTTCGCGGCTGCGGGACGGCCGACGGCGCTACCGGCGCGCGCCTTACTCGCCAAGACGAACGTCGAAATCTGCCGGCGGCTCTGGAATGGAGAAACACTGTCTTTTGCCGATAACTCGTTTCGCTTCGAGAACGTGGCCCTCAAGCCGACCCCGAAACAACCGATTCCGATTTGGATTGGCGGGGGAACCGCGGCGGCATGCCGGCGCGCGGCAGAATATGGCGACGGTTGGCTGCCGGCACGCGTCACCCTGGCGACATTTTCCAAACGCATTGAATACCTGCGCGAACTTTGCCGCGCTGCGGCCAGGCCGATGATCGAAACCGCGGTCATGCCGCTTACGACAATCGCAAGAGATTCATCCACAGCCCTGCGTGGCATCGATCTCAAGACCATCGTCGAAGAATCGCAGCGTTTTACCTCATGGGTGATCAATGATGGGGAAAATGTCGATCGTAGCCGCGGCCTCATTCTCGCGGGCAGGCCGGCGGATATCATCAGTGAATGCCGCGCCTACCAGGCCGCGGGTGCCAACCACATTGTCTTCGACCTTCGGCTGCGCTTCGGCCAGTGGGATGAACAACTCGATTTCTTGGGGAAAGAAGTTCTGCCGGCTCTCAGGCGTGAATGACTCTCCAAAAACCACTCGGCCATCCAGGCGCAGACACCGGCGGAAACGTTTTCGCTAGCTGTTCTTCGATAGCTCCAAATCTCAGATGATCCGTCGCCAATCGCGCAAGGTGAGCGGAAGGCGCGATGAGTTCGCGCGCCGCCCGGACGCCGACGAGGCTATTTGTGCTCGCGAGTTTTTCATTTTGACCCTGATGCGCGCCCAAGAGCAGTGTTGATGCTTTTTTAGCTGCACCAGGGCGGCATAACTTTTTTGCAGCAGTTGGTCGCTGACGTTTGGATCGGATTGGTCGATCCACGATTTGAATTGATCGAAGGTAAGCATTGTCTTCGAGGTTTGTGAGACCCCAACGGCTCGACGAGCCATGGCGCGATTCCCTTTGAGCAAGGGCAGGTCAGATGGTTGTGAAACCATCGAAGCCTGCTCGCGCTCAGAAG
>Ga0209640_10000843_pt1 | contig 24705 bp, 21 predicted proteins | sample RifCSP10_1_FD_184018 | JGI IMG/M metagenome (GOLD analysis project Ga0209640, IMG submission 184018) | Soil microbial communities from Rifle, Colorado - Rifle CSP2_sed 10_1 (SPAdes) (version 2) | ecosystem: Environmental > Terrestrial > Deep subsurface > Rock core/Sediment | place: Rifle... | reverse complement strand
CCGCCCTCAACCACCCCGGCATCTGCACGGTCTACGACATTGGCGAAAGCGAGGGCCAGCACTTCATCGCCCTCGAGCGCATGGAGGGATCGACCCTCGAGCACCGCATCAAGGGCCAGCCCCTGCCCACGGAGACGCTGCTCGACCTGGCCATCCAGATTACCGACGCGCTCGAGGCTGCCCACGCCGGAGGCATCGTCCACCGCGACATCAAGCCCGCGAACATCTTCGTGACCAAGCGAGGACAAGCGAAGCTCCTGGACTTCGGCCTGGCCATGCTGGAACCGGAACACTTCGCGCCGGGAGAGACCACGTCCTCGGTCCCGGCCGAGCATCTGACGAGCCCAGGGACGGTGATGGGGACGATGCCGTACATGTCGCCCGAGCAGGCGCGAGGCAAGGCCGTCGACCTTCGGAACGTTCTCACGCGCTTTCGACGCGAATTCCCCGGCATCAAACCACGGTTTACCCTATCGGATGTTCGGGAAGAGAATTGGAACGCACGCTGGGAGAAGAGTATCGGAATCCTTGAAGTAACCGACCGCATTGTTGTCAGGCCTTCGTGGAATCGCGAGCGGAGAAAGGACCGCGGCAAAATTATTCTCCAGATTAATCCCAAGATGTCGTTCGGCACGGGACACCACGAATCGACGCGCCTGAGCCTCAGACTTCTGCAGCAGTACGTTATGGCAGATTCGGAGGTACTTGATTTTGGAACGGGCACGGGAATTCTCGCACTTGCAGCGCAGAAACTCGGCGCCCGGAGTGTTCTTGCCATCGACAACGATGAGTGGCACGCGACCGTCTTGGGCATCATCCCATTCGATTCGCCCTCGCACCGTATCATCAGCGATATGAAGTCCCATCCCATCGTCCTCAAGGTGCTTGATGGAAAGCGTTCGGTGTATTTTCTGGATCAACCGGCCCAGCAGGGCGAATAAATCATCTTCGGGATCGCCGTGAATTTGGAACTTGTAGCCAGCCGGGTTTCCTTCTCGAAGCTCAAAGGCATCCAGAGCGACACCGCTTCCAAACAGGCGTGTCCGGAAATGGAATTGGTGTGTTTCATCGGCGCAGTCAGTTATCCCAATGGGCTCGAGCCGGAAGTTGTCAAAATCTTCCAGACCGCTCAGCTTAGCCACCTCCGCGTTGAAGCATCGGCCGCAAAGCTGTCGATATCTCCGATCCATGGAACCGTAGCTGACAATATCGTAGCTGGGCGTGATCTCGCCACACTCCTCGCAATGGACCTGTTGCATGTCGATTACCCTGTCTGCCGTCGGCAAGGCGCGGATTTCGGTGCATTCATGGGGACGAATGCAATACAGTTCACGAAATTCGCAGCAGCCATCATGACGTATTTGTCGGTTGAGCCAGAGCCTTGTGCGAGATTCGGCTCATTGAGTCTTTTCAGGCTGCAGGGCGGGGATAAAGGGAATCAGACCTTTCTCAAAGGCCAGTTGCTGCAATTCAATTGGAGCTCGGCGAATGTCGACCATCAAACCGTTGACTTGCAGCATCCACACCATGGGGTTGTCAGCGAGTCGACTGCGCAAGGTCCATTCAGGTGAAAAGACCTCCATCTTGAGAATATCCCGGATTTCCTTGGACTTGTTCTGCCCAGTGCTTTCAGCGATCCCGAAAAACTCATAAATGACTTTCGGCTTGCAGCACGGCGTTTGGGAAGAATCATCCAGAAAATTGACACGTCCGACCGCATGCACGGCAGCGGCTGCCCAGACATTCTCGTTGCCCCTTAACAACGGCGAGGGTCGCTTCCTGGCCAAGGCGCCAACAACCTGCCGGACTATCCGGCGATATTCCTCATTGAGGTGCTTTGCACAGAAAGCATCAGTCAGGGTCGTGACAGCAAGGAATTTATCTGCCATGGCATTGGGGATTTTTTCAGGCAAGGACATGATGACTGTCGAGGTGCTGAACAACATTTTCACAGATCAGCTTACCGAAAACCAACCTAACTGTGTTGATGATGTTTTTTGGCGGGCGAATACGCATACCGTTTCCGGTCTTACCTTCGGAAAGGCACAGGCATTTTCCAACCTGACCCTCCACCCCCTGAGGATTGCCGTTGCCGCAAGACCCCGGTCTTCGCCGGGATGACGGCAAACTCGGCATTCGCCAGAGTAGCGGGACTTCTTATATTGACGTGCGCTCACAGGCCAGCGACCATACGCCTTGCCGGACAATATTAGGGGAGTGCGTAATGACCACCCTGAACGACATTCAAGCCGAAATAGCTGCGCTGCCACCCAACCTGCGGGCCGAGGTGCTGGATTTTGTGCGATTCGTCAAGCAGCGACATGGCCTGCCAGCCGCGCCCGCGGTCATGACCGCCGCGCCGGACACGGGTGATTCGGCCTTCTTTCAGGCGCTGGAGGCGGTGGGGTTCGTCGGCTGTATCGACACCAATGAGCAGCTTTCCGCCGCGTACAAGAATCGGCTCGATTTCTCGGCCAAGTCCGGGACCCGTGCATGATTCTGGTCGATACGGGCGCATGACCCTCAGCATTACGATGAGCAAGCAGCGAAGTGGGGCAGTGATTGGATCGAAATCGACACTGGAAGGCGGTTGCGCCCGGGCATGTTTGTCTCCCAGGTGGTCGGAAAGTCTATGGAGCCGACGATCGCCGATGGCTCTTACTGTCTCTTTGCCGCTCCGGTCGAAGGAACGCGTCAGGGCCGAACTGTCCTCGTGCAGCTGCGAGACTCACTCGATCCCGAGACCGGTGAGCGCTACACCGTCAAGCGTTATGAGAGCGAAAAGGCGGTATCCGACGATGGAACGTGGCGCCACGTAAAGGTCACCTTGAAACCGATGAATCGCGATTTCCAGCCGATCGAACTGACCTGCGAGGATGAAGGAAGCGTTCAGGTCATCGCAGAGGTTCTCGAAGTGCTTGGCTGAATCTGCTGCTCCCGCACTGCTGGCTGCGGCGCATCCGCCTCATCACGCGTGAGGAGGCAAACAAGCCGCTGCGCGAGCTTTCGACACATCGAGCGCGCATGGTATTATCCGCGCTCGAAGAGGTTCCTAAGTAACTGATTAGAAAGATTAGGCGCGTAGCTCAGCTGGTTAGAGCACCACCTTGACATGGTGGGGGTCGTTGGTTCGAGTCCAATCGCGCCTACCAGTTGTTAAAGCCGGACGCGTTGCGCCGGTTTAACTCCGCGCATTCGAACGGACGCAAGGGCGCCGCTCACTGCGCGGGGAGAATGAGAGGAGTCAGAAACGGCGGCATGGAACGCAGCCGGTCTGGCTCTTCTCCTTTTTTGAGTGCTGGAATGCCGAGCATCCGCTTACCGGACGGGTCGGCCCGGACGTTCGACCGGGCCGTGACCGTCGCCGAGCTTGCCCAGAACATCGGGGCGGGGCTCGCGCGCGTGGCCGTGGCGGGGCGAGTCAACGGCAAGCTCGTCGATACTTCCCACGTCATCGATGGCGACGCGGAAGTCGCGATCGTTACCGACAAGGATTCCGTGGGTCTGGAGATCATTCGTCATTCGACGGCGCATCTGCTGGCGCATGCAGTGAAGGAACTGTTTCCCGACGCGCAGGTGACGATCGGCCCGGTCATCGAGGACGGGTTCTACTACGATTTTTCCTACAAGCGGCCGTTTACGCCCGAGGATCTGGCGGCGATCGAAAAGCGCATGGCCGAGATCGCCAGGCGCGACCTCAAGGTCGAGCGTACCCTGATGCCGCGTGACGACGCCGTGGCGTTCTTCAGGAACTTGGGCGAGCACTACAAGGCCGAAATCATCGCGTCGATTCCGGACAGCGAACCCATTTCGCTTTATCGCCAGAACAATTTCATCGATCTGTGCCGCGGCCCGCACGTGCCGTCCACGGGCAAGCTCAAGGTGTTCAAGCTGATGAAGGTCGCAGGCGCCTACTGGCGCGGCGACTCGAAGAACGAGATGCTGCAGCGGGTCTACGGCACCGCGTGGGCGAAGAAGGAAGACCAGGACGCTTACCTGCACCGGCTGGAGGAGGCCGAGAAGCGCGACCACCGCAAGCTGGGCCGCCAGCTCGATCTGTTCCATTTGCAGGAAGAGGCGCCCGGGATGGTGTTCTGGCACCCCAGGGGATGGGTGATCTGGCAGGTGATCGAGCAATACATGCGCCAGTTGCTGCGCGACAACGGTTACCTCGAACTGCGCACGCCGCAGGTGATCGATGTTTCGTTGTGGAAGCGCTCGGGCCACTGGGACAACTTCCGCGAAAGCATGTTTGCGACCGAGTCCGAGTCGCGCGATTATGCGGTGAAGCCCATGAACTGCCCGGGCCACGTGCAGGTGTTCAACCAGGGGGTCCGCAGCTATCGCGAGTTGCCGCTGCGGCTGGCAGAATTCGGCGCCTGCCATCGCAATGAACCGTCAGGGGCGCTGCATGGCCTGATGCGGGTGCGGGGGTTCGTGCAGGACGACGCGCACATTTTCTGCAGCGAGGCGCAGATCGAGTCCGAGGTCATGCTGTTCATCGACCTCTTGCAGCAGGTCTATGCGGATTTCGGGTTCGACGAAATCTTGGTCAAGCTTTCGACCCGGCCGCCCAAGCGGGTGGGCGCGGATGACGTCTGGGATCGCTCGGAAGCGGCGCTGCGGGCGGCGCTGGAGGCGCGCCGGCTCAACTGGGAGTTGAATCCCGGAGAAGGGGCATTCTATGGCCCCAAGATCGAATTCTCGCTCAGGGACAGCCTGGCCCGGGTCTGGCAGTGCGGGACGCTGCAGCTCGATTTTTCGATGCCTGGGCGGCTCGGCGCCGAGTACGTGGCCGAGGACAACACCCGGCGTGTGCCCGTCATGCTGCACCGGGCGATATTGGGTTCGTTCGAGCGTTTTATCGGGATCCTGATCGAACACTTTGCCGGCGCCATGCCGGTGTGGCTTGCGCCGGTGCAGGTAGTCGTGCTCAACATTTCCGAACACCAGATCGATTACGCCAAGGCGGTGACGGCAGCCCTCAACCAGGCCGGGATACGCGCCGAGGCCGACTTGAGCAACGAGAAAATTTCCTATAAAATTCGGGAACATAGTTTGCAGAAGCTGCCTTACCAGATCGTCGTCGGCGACAAGGAAATGGCAGCGCAAAAGGTGGCCGTGCGATCCCGCAAAGGAGAGGACCTGGGACAAATGCCTCTTGAAGCCTTTGTCAGCCGCATCCGGGAGGAGACTGGGCGGATGGGGCGCGCGGCCTAAGACCAACGGGACAGGGGAGTTCGCGTTATCGCTCAGGAAAAGGAAGCACGGATCAACACCGAGATCACCGCACCCGAGGTCCGCGTCATCGGCGCGAACGGGGAGCAGGCTGGGGTCTTGAGCATTGCGGCGGCCAACAAGATGGCCGAGGAAGCCGAACTGGACCTGGTGGAGATTGCGCCCCAGGCGGTTCCGCCGGTGTGCCGCATCATGGATTACGGGAAGTTCAAGTACCGTGAGAGCAAGAAGCGGCATGAAGCAAGACTCAAGCAGAAGCAGATCGTCGTCAAGGAGATCAAGTTCCGTCCGGGAACGGACGAAGGCGACTACAAGATCAAGCTGAGGAATCTGGTCCGGTTTTTGGAAGAAGGCGACAAGACCAAGGTCACGCTGCGATTTCGCGGCCGCGAGATGGCGCATCAGGAGATTGGGTTCCGCCTGCTGGAGCGCGTGAGAGGCGATCTCGATCCGCACGCGGTGGTCGAGCAGTTTCCCAAGATGGAAGGGCGGCAGTTGGTGATGATGCTGTCACCCAAGAAAGTCGCCAAAACGCCGCCGCGCCCGGCTGCAAGAGCGGCAGGTGCCGCGCCGGACGCCGGAGCGGCGTCCAGGCCAGTGGCGCCGACGGTGGCAGCCGCAGCCGAAGTTACCAAGAAGTAGTCGTCCGGGTCGAAAGTCTCCCCCCGGGAGCACCCGGCGCTATGTCAATACAGGAGTTGTCATGCCGAAGTTGAAGACCAAGAGCGGCGCCGCCAAGCGCTTCAAGAAGCTCGCCGGCGGCGGGTTCAAGCGCAGCCGTGCCTACCTGCGCCACATCCTCACCAAGAAGAACACCAAACGCAAGCGTCACCTGCGCGGCACGACGCCCGCGCACGCTTCCAACCAGCGGGCGCTCCGCGCCATGCTGCCCTACTAAGGAGAGCCGCCATGCCGAGAGTCAAACGCGGCGTCACCGCGCGCGCGGCGCACAAGAAGGTACTGGCGAAGGCCAAGGGATTCCGCGGCCGCCGCGGCAACGTATTCCGGGTCGCCAACGAAGCCGTGATGCGGGCAGGGCAGTACGCCTATCGCGACCGGCGCAACCGCAAGCGCGAGTTTCGCGCCTTGTGGATCGCGCGCATCAATGCCGCGGCCCGCGAACACGGGATGAGTTACAGCACGTTCATGAACGGGCTGAAGAAGGCTGCGGTCGCCATCGATCGCAAGGTGCTGGCCGACATTGCGGTACTCGACAAGTCCGCGTTCGGCAAGTTCGTCGAGCGCGCGAGGGCCAGCCTCGGCGCCTGATCCCTCGTGCGCGGTCGAGGAGGCTTGCCGGCCTCCTTTTTTCACGATTCTCCCTCACGGATCTGCAGCGATATCCATGCAGGACGTTGATGCAATTGTGCAAGAGGCGCTGGCGTTGTTCGCCGGGATCGTCGATGCCGATGAGCTCGAGCGGGCCAAAGCCCGCTATCTGGGCAAGTCGGGCGTGCTCGCCGGGCTCAACAAAGGACTCGGCAGGCTGCCGCCCGCCGAGCGCCCGGCGATGGGCAGCCGCTTCAACGCCGCGAAAGACCGGATCGAGACTGCGCTCGCCGAACAGCGCGAGCGCATCCAGGCGCGCAGGCTCGAGGCGCGGCTCGCCGAGGAAGCGCTCGATGTGACGCTGCCGGGGCGCGGGCTGGGGGTGGGCGGGCTGCACCCGGTGACGCGCACGATGCAGCGCATCGAGACGTTGTTCCGCTCGCTCGGTTTCGAGGTGGCCCACGGGCCGGAGATCGAAACCGACTACTACAACTTCACGGCGCTCAATCAGCCGGAGAATCACCCCGCGCGCTCGATGCACGACACGTTCTATCTCGCCGGCGGCAAGCATCTGCTGCGCACGCATACCTCGCCGATCCAGATCCATTACATGGAAACGCATCGCCCGCCGGTGAAGCTCATCGCGCCGGGGCGCGTCTACCGCGTCGACTCGGATGCGACGCACTCGCCGATGTTCCACCAGGTCGAGGGGCTGTGGATCGACGAGCGCGTGACATTTGCCAACCTGAAGGGCGTGCTGATCGATTTTCTGAGGCACTTCTTCGAGCGTGAAGACCTCGAGGTGCGCTTCCGGCCGTCGTTCTTTCCCTTCACCGAGCCGTCCGCCGAGATCGACATGAGCTTCGGCGACGCATGGCTGGAGATCGGCGGGGCCGGCATGGTGCATCCGAATGTGCTGCGCAACGTGAACGTCGACAGCGAACGCTACCAGGGCTTCGCGTTCGGGCTGGGCCCCGACAGGCTCACGATGCTGCGCTACGGCGTAAACGACCTGCGCCTGTTTTTCGAGAACGACCTCCGGTTCTTGAAGCAGTTCAACTGAGCATGAAGTTTTCGGAAAACTGGCTCCGCACCTTCGTCGATCCGCCGCTTACCACGCGCGAGCTGGCGCACGCGCTCGCCATGGGCGGACTGGACGTGGAGCACGTTGAACCCGTGGCGCCGCCCTTCGACCGCGTCGTGGTCGGGGAAGTGCTGGCGGTGGACAGGCATCCGGGCGCGGACCGGCTTTCGGTTTGCACCGTGAACGTTGGCGTGGCGCCGCTTTCGATCGTGTGCGGCGCGCCCAACGTGCGCGCGGGCAGCCGGGTGCCCACGGCGCTCGCCGGGGCGAAGCTCCCCGGGATCGAGATCAGGGTCACAAGCGTTCGCGGCGTGGAGTCGCACGGGATGCTCTGTTCCGCCAGGGAACTGGGGCTGAGCGAAGACGCCGCGGGCCTGCTGGAGTTGCCGAATGATGCGCCGATAGGCGCCGACGTGCGTCAGGTGCTCGATCTCGATGACCATCTGATCACGATCAAGCCCACGCCCAATCGCGGAGACTGTCTGGGCCTTGCGGGGATCGCGCGCGAGGTTTCCGCGATCACCGGGTCGTCGTTCAGCCCCATAGAAGTGGGGATCGTGAGTGCCTCGCTCGACGATACGCTGCGGATCGAACTTGCCGCACCGCGTGCCTGTCCCCGTTACTGCGGGCGCCTGGTGCGGGGCGTGAACGCAGGGGCGGCCGCTCCGCGCTGGGTGGTGGAGCGTCTCACCCGGAGCGGCATTCGCAGCGTCAGTGCGATCGTGGATATCACCAACTACGTGATGCTGGAGCTCGGGCAGCCGCTGCATGCATTTGACGCGGCCCGGATTGATGGCGGGATATGCGTGCGCTTCGCGCATGAGGGCGAGAAACTCGTCCTGCTCAACGGCGAGAACCTCGAGCTCGCGGCCGATTTCCTCGTGATCGCGGACGAACGCAAGGCGCTCGCCCTCGCTGGCATCATGGGCGGGGCCGAGAGCGCGGTGACACGGTCGACGGTCGATATCTTTCTGGAGAGCGCATTCTTCGATCCCGAGGCCATCGCCGGGAAATCCCGCCTTCTGGGATTTGGATCGGATGCGTCGTATCGCTTCGAGCGCGGAGTCGATTATGCCGCCACGCGCGATGCGCTCGACCGCGCGACCCGGCTGGTGATCGAGGTCTGCGGTGGCCGGGCAGGACCGGTGAGCGAGGCGTGTGCGGCGTTGCCGCAGCGCAAGCCGGTGACCCTGCGCATTGCACGCGCAGAACGAATCTTGGGAATCCCGCTCAAGGCGGAGGCAGTCGCGGAAATCTTTCGGCGGCTGAGCTTCGCGCAGACGCCGCTCGGTTCGGATCTCGCGGTCACGCCGCCGTCGTTCAGGTTCGACATCACGATCGAGGAGGATCTGATCGAGGAGGTGGCGCGCATTCACGGATATGAAAATATCCCGGCTGTGCTGCCGCAGATGCGGGCGGCCATGTTGCCGGCGCCGGAACAACGGCGGGATGCGTCGACCGTGCGGCAACTGCTGGTGGCGCGCGATTACCAGGAGGTTGTCACTTTCGGTTTCGTCGAGCGGCAGTGGGAGGAGGATTTCTGCGGAAATGCCCAACCCCTGGCGCTTGCCAATCCCATCGCGAGCCACATGAGCGTCATGCGCTCGAGCCTGATCGGAAGTCTCGTGAACTGCGTGGCATTCAACGCGAGCCGCAGGCAACCGCGGGTGCGCGCGTTCGAGATCGGCCGCTGTTTCGTGGGCAGCGGCGATGACACGGACGCCCAGCCGATGCGGGTGGGCGGAATCGCCTATGGCCTTGCCGCATCCGAACAGTGGGGCGTTCCCAAGCGCAACGCGGATTTTTTCGACGCGAAATCCGACGTCGAAGCGCTGCTCGCGCCGCAGGCCGTGCACTTTGAAGCCGCTGTCCATCCCGCGTTTCATCCGGGGCGCTCAGCGCGAGTGATGCGAGCCGGAAGGAATATTGGCTGGATTGGGGAGTTGCACCCGCGCTGGCAGGCAAAATACGATCTGCCGCTCGCGCCTATCGTGTTCGAGCTGGATTTCCGGCATGTAACGGAGGGTGAGCTCCCTTCGTACCGCGACATTTCTCGGTTTCCAGCCGTGCGACGTGATCTTTCGGCCGAGTTTGACGAGGAAGTGGGGCACGACCGGGTCCTGGCCGCGATGCAGCAGGCGGCGCCAGCGATCGTCAGCGAAATCGGGCTCTTCGACGTGTTCCGCGGTAGCGGCGTGGGCAAGGGTAAAAAAAGTCTTGCATTCAGGGTGTTATTGCAGGATACTGAGAAAACTCTTACCGAAGCAGAAGTCGACTCGGCGGTCGCTGGGCTGAGGGACGTGCTGCAACAACAATTCAGGGCAAAGCTGCGTTGAAAGGGGGAACATGACCTTAACCAAGGCCGAACTCGCAGACCTCTTGTTTGAAAAAGTCGGGTTCAACAAGCGCGAGGCCAAGGACATGGTGGAGTCGTTTTTCGAGGAAGTACGGCTGTCGCTGGAACATGGGCATGGAGTGAAACTGTCCGGTTTCGGCAATTTCCAGCTGCGCAACAAGCCGCAGCGGCCCGGCCGCAATCCGAAGACGGGGGAGGAGATCCCGATCACGGCACGGCGCGTCGTGACCTTCCATGCATCGCAGAAGCTGAAGACGATGGTCGAGCAGCACTACGATGGACACAGCCCAGAACAGCAGCAGCCCGAACAGCGGCCATAGCGCCAAAGCTCAACTGCCGCCGATACCGGCCAAGCGCTACTTCACCATCGGTGAAGTCAGCGATCTGTGCGGGGTGAAGCCTCACGTACTGCGTTACTGGGAGCAGGAATTCACCCAGTTGAAACCCGTCAAGCGCCGCGGCAACCGGCGCTACTACCAGCATCACGAAGTGCTGCTCATCCGCCGCATCCGCGAGCTGCTTTACGATCAGGGGTTCACCATCAGCGGCGCGCGCAACCGCCTGGACGAGCTCGTCGCGGAGCCGGTGCGGCCGGCCCGAACCGCGCGCGGGGGCATGAGCGCCGTACGCCGGGAAATCAAGGGCGTCATCGATCTGCTTCGAGCCTAGGATTTTGGTGGACGTTCGTCGTCAATAATCCTTATATCGAGTGCCAAATTGGGATCTCGAATAGCGTAGCGAACGCGCAGCAATATTTCGAGATTCCCGAATGAACCACGTATTTCACCGCAGTGCGCGCGCGGAACCTCCCGTTGCGGTGGGCGGCGACGGTCCGTATCTCATCGACAGCGCGGGCCGGCGCTACCTCGATGCCTCCGGCGGTGCGGCCGTTTCATGCCTCGGGCATGGTCATCGCGCCGTGATCGAGGCGATCAGGCATCAGGCCGAGGCACTCGCCTACGCGCACACCGCTTTTTTCAGCAGTGAGCCCGCTGAGGCGCTTGCCGACTGGTTGATCGATGCCGGGCGCGGCGCATTCGAGCGCGTCTACTTCGTCTCCGGCGGTTCGGAAGGCATCGAGGCTGCGCTCAAGCTTGCGCGGCAGTACTTCCTGGAGAAAGGTGAGACCGCGCGCACTCATTTCATCGGACGCCGCCAGAGCTATCACGGCAACACGCTCGGGGCGCTCGCGGTCGGGGGAAACGCGTGGCGCCGCGAGCAGTTTGCGCCGCTGCTGATCGATGCGGCGCACATCGCGCCGTGCTACGCCTATCGCGATCGCAAGGAAGGCGAGAGTGACGCCGCGTACGGCGCACGGGTCGCCGGCGAGCTGGAGGAAACGATACTGCGCCTCGGCCCCGGCAAGGTGATTGCGTTCGTCGCCGAAACGGTCGTAGGGGCAACGCTCGGAGCCGTGCCGGCGGTGCCGGGTTATTTCCGCCGCGTGCGCGAAATCTGCGATCGTTACGGCGTGCTCCTGATACTCGACGAAGTGATGTGCGGCATGGGGCGCACCGGGAGCCTATTCGCGTACGAGCAGGAGGGCATCGTCCCCGACATGGCCGTCATCGCCAAAGGACTGGCCGGCGGCTATCAGCCGATCGGGGCAGTGCTGGTGTCCAGCAGGATATTCGAGGCGATCCGGGACGGGAGCGGCTTCTTTCAGCATGGCCACACCTACCTCGGTCATCCGATCGCCTGCGCGGCGGCGCTCGCAGTGCAACACACGGTGCGCGAGGAGAATCTTCTTTCCAACGTGCAACGCCGCGGAGATGAACTGCGGCGGGCACTCGCGCAGCGTTTTGCGAGTCATCCGCATGTCGGAGATATCCGCGGCCGTGGGTTGTTCATGGGGATCGAACTGGTTGCGGACCGCGGAACCAAGACGCCGTTCGACCCGGAGCACAAACTGTATCTTGCGGTGAAGCGCGAGGCGTTCGAGCGGGGTCTCATCTGTTATCCGATGGGCGGCATCATCGACGGCCGTCTCGGCGATCATGTGATGCTCGCGCCGCCGTTCATCATCGACGCTACGCACGTGACTGAGATCGTGGACAAGTTCGGCGCGTCGCTCGACGCGTCGCTCGCGTCGCTTGCACGATGACAGCGCCCGTATACCCCTCTGATATAATCCGATGCCTCGGGGCGTAGCGCAGCCTGGTAGCGTACCGGCATGGGGTGCCGGTGGTCGTGAGTTCAAATCTCACCGCCCCGACCAGACTTTTTCGAGTTGGCAAGTTTGGAATTTGTCAGTTTTTTGCCGGTACGCATGGCACTACTCAACGCGTGATCGATTTCAGGCGCGACTTGTCGGTGACGTGAAGGCTCGTTGTTGCCGCTTCCCGCGAACCAGGGATCAAGGTTTCGAATCCTGCCGGGCGCACCAATCATTCATGGCAGATTCAACAGCGACGAAAGTGGACCTGATCTCGAAGCGCAGTCAAGTGGCCTTCGGAGGGACGACGACTCGGCAGACGTCCGAATTCTTTGGAACGACAGATGCTCCTATCTATTTCAGCTTGGTCGTCGTTGAATTTACGATCGGAATAGATTCGCGTTGCCGTGGGGACGCCAAACCTTTATAAGAAATCAAAAAGATTGGCGAGGGCGATAGGCGAGTTGCCAACTATCGCCCAATGGTGAATAGTTCAGTTTCGCTCCGCGCGACGGCCGGAACCGGGCAGTGAACGTCAAATTCGGCGGTCACCACACACGATGATCATCAAGGACGACGAAGCGGTCGATATTCAGACGCCCACCGGGCCGATGCGCACGCATTTCTTCCGGCCGGCGGCGCAGGGACGCTATCCGGGGCTGACCCTGTTCTCGGAGATCTTCCAGGTCACGGGACCGATCCGGCGCACTGCCGCGATGCTGGCCGGCCACGGCTTCGTGGCGGCGGTCCCGGAGATTTTCCACGAGCTCGAACCGGCCGGCACCGCACTCGCCTACGATGAGGCCGGCGTCGTGCGCGGCAACCGCCACAAGACCACCAAGGAACTGGCGAGTTTTGACAGCGACGCGCGCGCCGTCCTGGACTATCTCAAGGCCTCGCCGCACTGCAGCGGCAAGCTGGGCGTCATGGGGATTTGCGTCGGCGGCCATCTGGCGTTCCGCGCGGCAATGAATCCGGAAGTGCTGGCGGGCACCTGTTGCTACGCCACCGACATTCACAAGCGTAGCCTGGGCAAAGGCATGCACGACAACAGCCTCGACCGGGTCGGTGAGATCACGGGCGAGATGCTGATGATCTGGGGCAGGCAGGACCCGCACGTTCCGCGCGAAGGGCGGGCGCTTATCTACAACGCCCTCGCCGACGCGGGGGTGCATTTCCAGTGGCATGAGTTCAACGCGGCGCATGCGTTCATCCGCGACGAGGGCCCTCGCTACGATCCGGCCGCGGCGCGCATCTGTTACGGCATGGCCCTCGAATTGTTCAAACGCAGGCTGGGCGAAGGCGACCTGCGCGCCGAGCGTCCGGCTGCGGGTGCGAGCGAAGCGGGGCATTAGCGTGCCGGCAAGCGGGCTTCAGTTCTGCGCTCTCGGCACCACCAACGCCGGTTCGACCTTCCAGATGTCCTCGCAGTACTCGCGGATGGCGCGGTCCGAGGAGAAGCGTCCCATCCTGGCGACGTTGAGGATGGACATGCGCGTCCAGCGCTCTGCGTCCGCATAGGCATCGCTCACGCGCTGTTGGCAGTCGACGTAGGAGCGGTAGTCCGCAAACAGCAGGTACTCGTCGTGGTCCACAAGCGAGCGCACGATGGGCTCGAAGGCGCCGCGGTCGCCGTCCGAAAAGGCGCCGCCCGCGATCATCTCGATCGCCTCGCGCAGTTCTGCGTTGCGCGCAAGCTCCTCCGCGGCCCGGTAGCCCTGCGCCTTGCGCTGCGCCACCTCGGGCGCGGTCAGCCCGAAAAGGAAGAAGTTCTCCGCGCCAACGTCTTCGCGGATCTCGACGTTCGCGCCGTCCAGGGTCCCGATCGTGAGCGCGCCGTTCAGGGCGAACTTCATGTTGCCGGTGCCGGAGGCCTCCTTGCCCGCCGTCGAGATCTGCTCCGAAAGGTCCGCGCCCGCATACACCGTTTGTCCGGTCTTGACGCTGAAGTTCGGGAAGAACACGACCTTGATCCGCTCCTTCACGCGCGTATCGTGGTTCACGACCCGGCCGACCGCGTTGATCAGGCGGATGATCGTCTTGGCCATGAAATACCCGGGCGCTGCCTTGCCGCCGAAGATGAAAGTGCGGGGCGGGATGTCGGCCTTCGGATCGCGCAGCAGACGCGCATAGAGCGTGACGATGTAGAGCAGGTTCAGATGCTGGCGTTTGTACTCGTGAATGCGCTTTGCCTGCACGTCGAACATCGATTCCGGACTCACCTCGAGGCCGGTGGCGCTGCGGATGATCGCGGCAAGCTTCGCCTTGTTGGAGCGCTTCACGCGGCGCCACTTGGCGCGGAATTTGGCGTCTTCGGCGAACGGCTCGAGGCGGCGCAACTCGCCGAGGTCGCGCACCCAGTCGTCGCCGATGGCGCCGCGGATCAGCGCGGTCATGTCGGGGTTGGCGAGCGCGACGAAGCGCCGCGGCGTCACGCCGTTGGTCTTGTTGCTGAACTTCTCCGGCCACAGTTCGTGGAAGTCGCGCAGCACCGTGGCCTTCAGCAGCTCCGTGTGCAGCGCGGCGACGCCATTGATCGCCCGGCTGCCGACACAGGCGAGGTTGGCCATGCGCACCCGCTTGCCGCTGCCTTCGCCGATCAGTGACAGCCGCTCGGCGCGCGCGTGGTCGCCCGGATAGCGCCGCGCAACCTCGTCGAGAAAGCGGCGGTTGATTTCGTAAATGATCTCCAGGTGCCGCGGCAGGACCCGCTCGAACAGGGCGAGCGGCCAGGTCTCTAGTGCCTCGGGCAGCAGCGTGTGGTTGGTGTAGCCGAAGGTTTGCCGGGTGATGTCCCAGGCCTTTTCCCAGTCCATCAGGTGCTCGTCGACCAGCAGGCGCATCAGCTCTGCGACGCCCAGTGCGGGGTGGGTGTCGTTCAACTGAATCGCCCACTTGCGGTGGAAGCCATCGAGGTTCTTCTCGCGCTGCTGGTAGATTCGGATCAGGTCCTGCAGCGAGCAGGAGACGAAGAAATGCTGCTGTTCGAGGCGCAGGATCTTGCCCGCGACCGGCTCGTCGTTCGGATAGAGTACCTTGGTCAGATTTTCCGAGGCGACCTTCTCGTCTACCGCGCCGTAATAGTCGCCGACGTTGAACGCCTTGAAGTTGAACGATTCGCAGGCCTCCGCCTTCCACAGGCGCAGCATGTTGACGTTCCTCACGCCATAGCCGACCAGCGGCGTGTCGTAGGGCGTGCCCTTGACCACCCGGTCCGGGACCCACTTCACCCGGTAGCGCCCGGCGCTGTCGGTGTAGGCCTCGGTGTGCCCGCCGATCTTGATCTCGTAGCTGATCTGCGGCCTGGCAATCTCCCAGGCGTTGCCCAGGCGCAGCCACTTGTCGGTCAGCTCGACCTGTTCGCCGTCCTGTATCGCCTGGTGAAAGATCCCAAATTCGTAGCGGATGCCGTAGCCGATCGCGGGGATGGCGAGGGTCGCGAGCGAATCCATGTAGCAGGCAGCGAGCCGGCCCAGGCCACCGTTACCCAGGCCCGGCTCCACCTCCTCGTCCAGCAGCTCGTCCAGGTCCAGGCCGAGGCCGGCGACGGCGGCGCGCGCCTCCTCCATGATGCCGAGGTTGATCAGGTTCGCCCCGAGCTGGGGTCCCATGAGGAACTCCGCGGACAGGTAGACGACGCTGCGGCTCTCCTTTTCGTAATAGGTATGGGCGGTGTCGATCCAGCGGCGCAGCATCAGGTCGCGCACCGCGTAGGCGAGCGCCAGGTAGTAATCGCACCGGGTCGCCACCTCGGGGAACTTCGCTTGCATGCAAAACAGCTTTTCAACGACGGCACGGCGGATCTCGTCTGCCGCCATGCCAGGATCTTTGGCGCTCATGGTTGTTCCTCCCTCCCGGCCGGTGCGTGGTCGAACCGGCATTTGCCATACATGATACCTTGCTCTGCGGTCCGGCTTCCGCAAGAATGACCGGAACATAACCACCAACGGGAGGCGCCTATGAAGATCGGGATGATTGGGCTGGGCAGGATGGGCGGGAACATGGCCGAGCGCTTGCGCCGGCACGGTCATGAGGTCGTCGGCTTCGACCATGACCCCAAGGTTTCGCAGGTCGGGACGCTCTCCGATCTGGTCGGCGCGCTGCCCGCGCCGCGCGTCGTGTGGGTGATGGTGCCCGCGGGCGATCCGACCGAGAAGACCGTCGCGACCCTGGGCTCGCTGCTCGCGGCGGGCGACCTTGTCATCGAGGGCGGCAACTCGTACTTCGGCGACTCGATCCGCCGCGCCAAGCAGCTTGGCGAGCGCGGTATCGGCTTCATCGACGCCGGTACCAGCGGCGGCATCTGGGGCCTCAAGGAAGGCTACTGCATCATGGCGGGCGGCGACGGCGCCCAGGTCGCGAAGGCACAACCGATTTTCGACGCGCTGGTGCAGTCCGGCGGCTTCGCCCACGTCGGGCCCGCGGGCGCCGGCCATTTCACCAAAATGGTCCACAACGGCGTCGAGTACGGCATGATGCAGGCGTTTGGCGAGGGTTACGAATTGCTGCGTGCCAGCGAACTCGGCATCGATGTCGAGAAAGCCGTCAAGGTGTGGCGCAACGGCAGCGTGGTCCGCTCCTGGCTGCTCGACCTGCTCGCCAAGGCCCTGGATGAGGACCCGGAATTGCGCAGCATCAAGGGCTGGGCCGAGGATTCGGGCGAGGGGCGCTGGACAGTGCAGGAGGCGGTGCGCCTGGGCGTCCCCGCGCACGTGCTCTCCGCCGCCCTCTACGCGCGCTTCTCCTCGCGTCAGGACGATCCGCCTGCGATGAAAGTGGTCGCGGCGCTCCGGAACCAGTTTGGCGGACACGCCGTGAAGAAGGAAACGTGACGCCGGCGCGCGGCGCGGAGGCCAGCGTGGAGTACCCGTGACGACACCCAAGGGGGATCCCTGCATCATCGTCGTGTTCGGCGCGGCCGGGGATTTGACTCGCCGTCTGCTGGTGCCGGCGCTCTACAATCTTGCCTGCGACGGGCTGCTTTCGCCGCACCTGGCGATCATCGGCGTGGCGGCGGAGGCCCTCGATACGACGCAGTTCCGCGAACGGCTGAGCGCGGACCTCCGCCGCTTTACGACGCGCAATGTGGTGGACGAGGCGGTCTGGGCCGACTTTGTGGGCCGGCTGCACTATCTTGCGGGGCGCTTCGAAGACAATGCGACCTACGCCGCCATCGGCGCGCTGCTCGAACGCTTGGACGCGCCCTACGGGACCGGCGGCAACGTGCTCTTTTACCTCGCAACGCCGCCCGTGCTGTTCGGCCTGATCGGCGAGCGGCTGGTGGCGGCGGGGCTCGTTGCGCACGCCTCGGGTTCAATGGGGGGCTGGCGGCGCCTGATTGTCGAGAAGCCCTTTGGGCGGGATCTCGGCTCGGCCCTCGAGCTCAACCGTACCCTGCTTACGCATTGGAACGAGGAACAGATCTTTCGCATCGACCATTACCTGGGAAAGGAAACGGTGCAGAACCTGCTCGCATTCCGGTTTTCGAACGGCCTGTTCGAGCCGCTCTGGAACCGGCAGCAGATCGATCACGTTCAGTTCACGGTGGCGGAATCGGTGGGCGTCGAAGGGCGCGGCGCTTACTACGACGGCGCGGGGGCGCTGCGCGACATGATCCAGAATCACATGTTCCAGATGCTGGCCTATCTGTGCATGGAGCCGCCGTCCTCGTTCCGCGCCGACTCCGTGCGCAACGAGAAAGCCAAGGTGCTGGATTCGGTGCGCATCATGAGCCCCGCGGACGTGTTGCGCGACACGGTGCGCGGCCAGTACGGCCCCGGCCGCAAGCCTGACGGGACGGCGGTGCCCGGTTACCGACAAGAGAAGAACGTCTCGCCGGAGTCGAACACCGAGACCTTCGCCGCGCTGCGACTGCATATCGACAACTGGCGCTGGGAAGGCGTGCCCATCTACCTGCGCTCGGGCAAGAGCCTGTGGAAGCGCGGCACCGAGATCCTGGTTCAGTTCAAGAAAGCGCCCGAAGTGCTGTTTCGCGAAGAACAGGGCATCCGCCACCTCGAGCACAACCAGCTTATCTTTCACATCCAGCCGGACCAGGGCATTGAGCTGCGTTTCCAGGCCAAGCATCCCGGGCCGCTGCTTTCGCTGCAGAAAGTAGACATGCGCTTCGACTACCAGGAGGCCTTCGAAGCTTCGCGCAGCACCGGCTACGAAGTGCTGCTCTACCACTGCATGCGCGGCGACGCGACGCTGTTCACCCGGAATGACCTGGTCGAGGCGGCGTGGCGCATCGCCCAACCGATACTGGACACCTGGGCCGAGAATCCGCCGACCGACTTTCCGAACTACGAGGCCGGTACCTGGGGACCCAAGCCCGCATTTCACCTGATCGAGCGAGACGGCCGCAAATGGCTCGAGGTCATCAATCGCGCGGTGCTGGAGAAGGTGCCGCTGTTTGCCGGCACCAGCCCGGTTTTCCTGCACGGCCTTGCTCTGGTCCTGAAGCCCGCCCTGTTCGCTGCGGGCGACCTCATCGTGCGGCAAGGCGAACCCGGCGCCGAGATGTATTTCGTGGCCCGCGGTGAAGTGGAGGTGATCGACGGCGAGCGGGTGCTCTCCACGCTGGGCGAAGGCAACTTCTTCGGCGAAAAGAGCCTGCTGCTCGCCGCGCCGCGCTCCGCCACCGTGCGCGCCAGAACGCAGTGCGATCTTTACGTCCTCGAGAAGTCCGACTTTATCAAGGTCCTCAAGGACCACCCGAAGTTCGCGCGATCCATACTGGATGCCTATTGCCGCCGCTACAACTGCGTGGTCGAGGCGGAACAGGTGTTCGACAGCGTGCTGGCCGGCTACCTCGACCGCCATGCGTAGGCATCTCGCCGCGCGGAACTGATCCTCGATCCGGAAACGGAGCGAACCGAAATGGCCCTACATCCTCTGGCAGGTCGAACTGCTCCGCGCGAACTTCTGGTCAATGTTCCTCGGCTCCTGACGCGCTATTACGCGGAACAGCCGCTGCCATCCGATCCGGCTCAGCGGGTCGCATTCGGCACTTCCGGACACCGTGGTGGCTCTCTTGCGGGCGGCTTCAACGAAGGACACGTCCTCGCCATTTGCCAGGCGATCGCGGAGCACCGGCGCGGCGCAGGCATAACCGGGCCGCTGTTCGTCGGCATCGACACCCACGCGCTCTCGGAGGCAGCGTTTGCCACCGCGCTGGAAGTGTTCGCCGCGAACCGGGTGCAGCTGGTGATCGACGAGCGCCTGGGGTACACGCCGACTCCGGTGATTTCGCACGCCATCCTCACCCACAACCGGGGCGGCAGTTCGGAGCTTGCCGACGGGGTGGTCATCACCCCCTCCCATAACCCGCCGGAGGACGGCGGCTTCAAGTACAACCCGCCCTCCGGCGGCCCCGCAGATACGGCCACCACCACCGCCATCCAAAACCGCGCGAACGAGTTATTGGCCGACGGGCTGAAAGGCGTCAAACGCGTGCCGCTACGGGAGGCCCTCCAGGCGCCGCTCACGCGCCGCCGCGACTACATCGCCGCCTACGTGCGGGACTTGGGCAGCGTGCTCGACATGCCGGCCATCGCGTCGGCAGGGGTTCGCATCGGCGTCGATCCGCTCGGCGGCGCGGGAGTGGGTTACTGGGAGCCGATCGCGGAGACCTACGGGCTCAACATCCGGGTGGTCAACCGCGTGGTCGATCCCACCTTCTCCTTCATGCGGGTGGACCACGACGGCCGGATACGCATGGACTGCTCGTCGCCGTATGCCATGGCCGGGCTGATCGACCTCAAGGACGAGTTCGATGTCGCCTTCGGCAACGACGCGGACGCTGACCGCCACGGCATTGTCACCCCCAGCACGGGCTTGATGAATCCGAACCATTACCTGGCGGTGGCGGTGTCGTACCTGTTTCGGAACCGCCCCGCGTGGAGTGCGGCTGCCGGCGTCGGCAAGACGCTGGTCTCCAGTTCGATGATCGATCGCGTGGCGGCCGACCTCAAGCGCAAGCTCATCGAGGTGCCGGTGGGCTTCAAGTGGTTCGTGGACGGGCTATTGGAGGGGACGGTCGCGTTCGGCGGAGAGGAGAGCGCAGGCGCGTCCTTCCTGCGCAGGGATGGCGCCGTGTGGACCACGGACAAAGACGGAATCATTCTTGCGCTGCTGGCGGCGGAGATCACCGCCCGGACCGATCGCGATCCGGGTGAGCACTACGCGGTGCTGGCAGCGCGCTTCGGAGCGCCTGAGTACGAGCGCTCGGATGTGCCTGCCAACGCCGCGCAGAAGGCGGCGCTGTCCAGGCTTTCTCCGCAAATGGTGCAGGCGGGCGAGCTCGCAGGCGAACGGATCATCGCCAAACTGACCCGGGCGCCGGGGAACGATGCCCCGATCGGCGGACTGAAGGTGGTCAGCGAGAATGGCTGGTTCGCCGCTCGCCCCTCCGGCACGGAGGACATCTACAAGATCTACGCGGAGAGCTTTCAGGGCGTCGGGCACCTTCGGCGCATACAGGAGGAGGCGCGCGGCATCGTCGACACGGCCCTGCGCGCGGCGGGGGTCGCTTAGCCTCTTAATCTTGCTCGACCGCGATAACGGTTTCGAGGACGTGCACGGCCCCCGAGGCGAGCGTGCGCGCATCCTCCGCCGCATTGGCGGTCTCGACACAAACCATTCCGGTCCAGGCGGACTCGCCCAAATCGGCCATGGCGCGGGCCTTGTCGAGCCATGGATTCCATATGACGGTCGAGTGCGAGCCCGATTTGGCAATGATGATGCGCCGGCGCCAATCGGGGTCTTCCACAGTGCACTCGCTAGTGGTGGCCAGATACACGCGGTCGGTTTCGCCCGTGAATGCGATCGCGGCGGCCCCCTCGCGTCTACGCACGCCGCCGCCGACCTTGTCGAGATAGTCGGCATTCTCGAGCCCACGCACGCGAATGCGACGCACGTCCGATACGGCGAGATAGGTGTGGAGCGCTGCCTCGAAGGTGAAAGGGGAAGCGCCGGTGTTGCAGATTTCGAGGACGAGGCGCAACGCGCGCCCGGCGCTTGCGACGAATCTCGCGCCAAACGCATGCGACCACTCCACCCGCGTCCGCGCGTCATCGGTAAGCGTCATTGCCACCACGCAGTTGCCGTGCGCATCCACTGAGGCGGATTGAAGCGTCCAGTCGTGCACGCGGGCAAATCCGTGTTGTAGAGCGCGGGAATCGCCGGGCTTGGGTCCGAACCAGGGAAAGATAAGTGGCACTCCGCCGCGGATCGCCTTGCCGGGCATGAAGCCGCTGGTCGGACTGAGAAAGAGAACGGGGGGCGTGCCGGGAATCGTCCAATCGATCACTTGGGCGCCCTGCACTACCACCTCCAGAGACGAATGCTCCCCCGCAAGGCAAATGGCGGACAATGCTCCGCGGGCCAGTGGCGCGCTCATGACAACGCACGCAAGGCCGCCCGATCATCCTTCTCGATCACGCGGAGCAGTACGAGCGCTTGACCGTGAGGTTTTCGATCGCCGCGCTCCCAATGACGCAGGGTGCCGAGGCTGATTCCGAACCTCGCCGCGAACTCTTCCTGGGTCAGGCCGATTCGCTTCCGCAAGGACTGGACGTCGATCTCCGAGGGTTCGTGGACCTTCACCCCCCGCGCCTTCCCTTTCTGATGCGCTATAGCTTCGCGCAAACCCTGCTTGATGCTGTCAAATGCTTTACTGGACGGGACTAGAAGTACCTCACCGCGCCTTCGAGAGGCTGCGCGCGGCGGAGAGGCTGCGCTCGACGACTTGTGAAACCTCGCCCTCACCGCTGATTTCGTGGAGCAGTCCGGCCTTGTCGTAATACTCGATGAGCGGCACGGTCTGGCCGTGAAAGGTCTTGAGCCGCGCGCGCACGGTGTTTGGATTATCGTCGTCGCGCTGGTAGAGCTCGCCTCCGCAGTTGTCGCAGACGCCGGGCGTTTTCGGCGGCTTGAACTGCTTGTGGTACGGCGTCTGGCAATTCCGGCAGATCAGCCGGCCGGAGAGGCGGTTCACGATCGCCTCGTCCGAGACGTTGATGTAGAGCACGCCGGCAATGCGCCGCTGGAGGCTCGCCATCATATCCATGAGCGCCTGGGCCTGGGGCAGCGTGCGCGGAAAACCGTCGAGGATGAAGCCGCGCTGCGTGTCGGGCCGCGCAAGCCGCTCCTCCACCATCGCTTCGGTCACGTCGTCGGGCACGAGTTCGCCGCGGTCCATGTAAGTCTTGGCGAGCTTGCCGAGGTCGGTCGCGTTTTTCAGGTTCTCGCGGAACAGGTCGCCCGTTGCGATGTGCGGCAGCTTGAGCTCCCGGCTCAACTGTTCGGCCTGCGTGCCTTTGCCTGAGCCAGGGCCGCCGAGCAACACCAGATCGAGGCTGGGCCGCGCGAGCTGCTCCGGCAACAACCCCGCGCCGCGCACCACCGTGATCTTCTCGACTTCCTGGCGCGTCGCGAACTCGTAGCCCTGCGTCTTGACCGCCTCCAGCGCCTCCACGATCCTGGCGTTGACCGCGTCAATGGTCCCTTCACCGGACACGATGACGAGTTTCTGCGTGCCGGTATAGTGGTCCAGCAACGGCCCGGTAGTGCGGTGAAAGACGCGCAGCCGCGTGCGCACCATGTCGGCGGAATCGTCGGAACGTTGATAAATCTGCCCACCGCAGAGGTCGCACACGCCGGCGACCCGCGGTGGTTTGATCGTCGTGTGGTAAGGCGTCTGGCACTTGCGGCAGGTGAGCCGGCCCGAGAGGCGGTTGACGATTTCCTCGTCGGAGACCTTCAGGTAAATCACCGCGTCGACCATTCGGTTGAGTTGCTTGAGCAAGTCATCGAAGAAACGTGCCTGGTAGGCCGTGCGCGGGAAGCCATCGAAGAGCGTCCCTCTGTCCGGCCCGAGCCTGCGCACGGATTCCTCGATCATCGCGTCCACCACTTCATCCGGCACCAGTTCGCCCTGCTCCATGTACTTGCGCGCCAGGATGCCGAGCGCGCTATGGCTTTCGAGGTTTTGCCGGAGCAGGTCGCCCGTGGAGATGTGCTGGAGGTTGTAGCGGGCGGACAGTTTGTCCGCGTGCGTGCCTTTGCCGACGCCAGAAGGACCGATGAAAGCGAGGTTCATGAGAGGCTCTTGCTGGGAAACGAAACCCAACCTACCACATTAGCCGGTGGGGTTACAATCATCAATGTAACCGCTTGTCGTACCTGAGTGCGGCAAGCTATTGTAAGACCGCTACACGCAACATGGCGAAAAACCATGACTTCAGACCGCAGGCAACGATGACAGCACAGCCCGCCAACGCGCGTCCCGCACCCGATCAGGAACTCGTCGATATCGCCGATTACGTCCACGATTACGCCATCACTGACCGCAAGGCAATCGACGCCGCGCGGCTGTGCACGACCGACACGCTGGTTTGCGCGCTCGATGCGCTCGCCTATCCGGAATGCAGCAAGCTGCTGGGGCCGGTGGTGCCGGGCACCATCGTTCCGCTGGGCTCGCGCGTGCCCGGAACGCGCCTCGAACGCGATCCGGTGACTGGGCGGCAATCGCGAGCAGATCATCAACGCGGTATCCAACGCGTGGGTGGACGACAGTCTCACCGTGTTCCGGCAGGCGCCCGATACCGGCTGGCGCAAGAGCTGGGCGGCGGCCGATCCGCGCATCGACGCATTGCGCGAGCAGACCATCATCACCGAGGACCCGCGCTACAGCCGGGACTTCTACGACCCGGAAAAGCGCTCGAGCTCGAACGCGGTGCAGGTCTTCTTCACGGACGGCACCAGCACGCCCAAGGTCGAGGTGGAGTACCCGATCGGGCATCCGCGCCGCCGCTCCGAGGTCATGCCGGTCCTGAAACAAAAGTTCGAAGCGAGTCTCGGGCGACATTATCCGCCGGTGCAGCGTTCGCGCATCCTGAAGTTGGTCGAGAACGCGGAGATGTTTGAACGCACCGCCGTGCATGAGTTCGTGGACATGCTGGTGATATGAGCGAACGCCTCCGCGTGGCGTGCCTGCAGCTCAATTCGGGCAGCGATCTGCCGGGCAACGTGGCGACCGTGCGCGCGCTCGCGCGCGAGGCCGCCGGCAACGGCGCGCAATTCGTGCTGACGCCGGAGTACGCGTTCATGCTTGACGGCCGCGGGCGCGTGATGCGCGACGGGGCGTTGCCCGCCGAGGGCGGGGAGGTGCTGGCAGAAATGCGTGCGCTCGCGCGCGAGCTGCAGGTCTGGTTGCTTCTGGGTTCCCTCACAGTGCGCACCGAGGAGGAGCGGATTGCCAACCGCTCGGTGCTGGTGGCGGCGGACGGGGCCATCATCGCGAGCTACGACAAGATTCATATGTTCGATGTCACGCTGCCCGACGGTAAGATCATACGCGAGTCATCCGCCTATCTGCCGGGGGACCGGGCGGTGATTGCGGATACGCCGTGGGGCAAACTCGGTCTGACTGTGTGTTATGACTTGCGTTTTCCCGCCCTGTTTCGTGCCCTCGCGCGGGCCGGTGCCAGTATCATTTCGGTCCCATCCTCGTTCCAGCGCCAGACCGGCAAGGCGCACTGGCACCCGCTGCTCAGGGCTCGCGCAATCGAGAATGAGTGCTTCATTCTTGCGCCTGCG
>Ga0209640_10000842_pt1 | contig 24710 bp, 23 predicted proteins | sample RifCSP10_1_FD_184018 | JGI IMG/M metagenome (GOLD analysis project Ga0209640, IMG submission 184018) | Soil microbial communities from Rifle, Colorado - Rifle CSP2_sed 10_1 (SPAdes) (version 2) | ecosystem: Environmental > Terrestrial > Deep subsurface > Rock core/Sediment | place: Rifle... | reverse complement strand
CAACGATCTGACGCTCGTGTTCGATGAACCGATCGCCGATCCCTTCAGTGCGCTGGGGACTCGGGACTCGGGACTGGGGACTCGGGACTCGGGACTGGGGGCTCGGGACTCGGGACTCGGGACTGGGGACTCGGGACTCGGGACTCGGGACTCCGCGCCCGCGCTGGCCCCTGCTCAGAGTGTCGCGCCGGTCCAGCGCGTCGCTGCCGCACAGGCGCCGCCCCAGCTACCCAGCGACGCAGCAACCCAGCGACCAAGCAACGCAGCAACCCAGCGACCCAGCAACCCAGCGACCCAAGTGGCCGCGCGTCAGGCGCCCGCCGCCGCGCAGGCGCCGGCCGCTCAGCCGGCCGTGCCAACGCCACCGCGCTACACGGGGAACCCGGTCACACTCGACTTCCAGGGCGCCGATCTGCGCGCCGTGCTGAGGACGTTCTCGGAGATCAGCGGGCTGAACCTGGTGATCGACCCCACGATCCAGGGCACCGTCGACGTGGCGCTTCGCGACGTGCCGTGGGATCAGGCGCTCGACGTCATCCTGCGAGCCAACAAGCTGGGCTACGTCGTCGACGGCACGATCGTCCGCATTGCTCCGCTGACGGTGCTCGCCGACGAGGAGGTGCAGCGCCGGAAGCTGTCGGACGAGCAGGCGCTGGCCGGCGAGCTGCGCGTGCTCACCCGGGCGCTCAGCTACGCGCGCGCCGAGGACTTGCGGCAACTGCTCACGCAGACCGTGCTCTCGCAGCGCGGATCGATCCAGTTCGACGAACGGACCAACACGATCATCATCAACGATCTGCCCGAACGGCTCGAGCGGGCCTCCAACCTCCTGACGACGCTCGATCGCCCGGAGCCGCAGGTCGAGATCGAGGCACGCATCGTCCAGACGACGCGCGAGTTCGCCCGGAACATCGGCATCCAGTGGGGCATCGGCGCGCGGGCTGCCACCAACACCGGGACCACGCTGCCGTTCGCGTTCCCCAATCAGGGCTCCATCACCGGCCGCACGGGCCCATTCCAGGGGCCGCCCTCGCCCGATCCGCAAACGGACTCGGCGCCGACGTCGGTGAACATGGGCGTCAGCCCGGCGACCAGCGCCATCGGTCTCGCGCTCGGGTCGGTCAACGGCGCCGTCAACCTCGACGTGGCGCTGTCCGCGCTCGAGAGGACCGGCCAGGGCCGCATTCTCTCCACCCCGCGCGTCTCGACGCAGAACAACATCGAGGCGGAGATCACGCAGGGCGTGCAGATTCCGATTCAGACGGTCGCGAACAACACGGTGACCATCACGTTCCGCGATGCCGCGCTGACGCTGCGCGTCACCCCGCAGATCACCGCGACCAACACCGTGATCATGCGGATCTCGGTGGAGAACGCGGCGCCCGACTGGAGCCGTGCGATCAACGGCATCCCACCGGTCGACACCCAGCGCGCGATCACGCAGGTGCTCGTGGGCGACGGGGACACGACCGTCATCGGTGGCATCTACGTGAGCAAGGAACAGGCGAGCCAGGACCGGACGCCCGGCCTGCACCGCATTCCGCTGCTCGGCTGGCTGTTTCAGCGGAACACGCTCACGGACGACAGTCGTGAGCTGCTGATCTTCATCACCCCGAAGATCTCCAGGCTGTAGGAGAGAACAACAGTGACTGCGAAACTCGTCAAGTTCGTGGCTCTCGTGACGCTGGCGGCGCTTGCGGCCAGTTGCGGGGAGTTCACCCGTCAGGGTCAAGCGCCGGTGGTCGTCGTGGTGGAGCGGCTCGAGGCTGCAGATGGCGGAGGCACGCTGCAATCCGATGTCGTCACCAACGGGACGATTTTCAACGACGCCGCAGAAGTCGAGATGCGGGTCATTTCAAAGGACCCGGGTGTGCCGGGATTGGCGTCCAACCCGAGCTTCTTGAACTCAGTCACGATCAATCGCTACAGGGTCGAGTATCGCCGTGCCGACGGCCGCAACACGTCAGGGGTGGACGTGCCCTACGCCTTCGACTCGGCGCTCACCTTCACGATCCCGAACGATGGCACCGCCACGGCAGGCTTCCAGATCGTTCGGCATTCCGCAAAATTGGAGTCGCCTCTCAAGGCGCTCGCCTCCGATGGAAACATCATCTCGACGATCGCCTACGTGATCTTCTACGGCCGCGATCAGGCCGGAAACGACGTGAGCGCCACGGCCTCGATGGGCATCGACTTCGGCGATTTCGCGGATCCTTAAACTAGGGAATGGCTATGCACAGCAGCAGACAGAATGGATTGAGGCGATCGCGCACGGCTGGAGTGGTCTGCGCCGTGCTGATCCTGGGCGGATGCATGATGCAGGATCAGGCCGCGCCGGCGCTCAGCGGTCCTTCGGGGTTTACGTTGCTGCTCACGCTCGCAGCAACGCCACAGGTGTTGCCGGGTGATGGCCGCTCGCAGGCGTTGGTCACCTTGAGTGCTCACGACCAGATAGCCGATACCCCCATCTCAGGACAACGGTTCATGCTCGTCGTGCTGCCCACGTCGGCGACACTCTCGACTAGCGAGGTGACGACGGCGAGTGACGGGCGAGCGATGTTCAGCGTGACTGCCCCGCTGGCGACGGGACCCCAACAGACGATTTCGATCAGCGCGACGGCGATTGGTGGCATTTCGGACCGGGTGGTACCGAGCCAACTCACCATTCCCCTCATCTTTGACAATACAGGCCTGAATCCCACTGCAAGATTCTCGGTTATCCCGTCTCAGCCGTCAGCGGGTCTGGCGGCGCAATTCGATGCAAGTGCATCCGCGGCAGTCACAGGCAGCGTCATCACGACATACTCGTGGGCGTGGGGAGATGGTACGTTCGACGTGACAACGACGCCGACCATCAGCAAGACGTACGACGAAGCGAGAACCTTCGCCGTCACGCTCACGGTCACCGACAATCAGGGCGGAACGTCAACAACTGCCAAAATGGTGACAGTGGTCCCATAATGTAGGCGGTGATCGACAATCCACGCATTGAAGATCTTCGACGCCGGGTCCAGAAGGACCCGGCGTCGATTGCGTTTGCGCAGCTTGCCGAGGAGTACCGGCGGGCCGGCGAGCTCCAGGAGGCCATCCGGGTCTGCCGGGCCGGCCTCGATCAACATCCGGCGTACCTCTCGGCCCGAGTGACCCTGGGCCGTGCGCTCCTCGAGCTTGGCAGAATCGACGAGGCGGAGACGGAGTTCGTGCTGGTCCTCGAAGCCGCCCCTGACAATGTCGTCGCCGAGCGCGCGCTCGACGATATTCGCCGGCGAAGGCCGCCAGCACGGCCCGCGCCACCAGCACGGCCCGCGGGCGAACCATCCGTCGCCACCCCCACGGATCCGGTGCTGGCCGAGCTCGAAGCGTGGCTCGAAGTGATCAACAAGAGGCGCCAGGGACGGGTTCACTCGAGCGCAGCACGATGAACTGATGAACTGATGAACTGTCGTTCACGCTTCTCCCTTCTCGCTTCTCCGTTCGTGTTCACGTTCACGTTCACCGCGCACGCTGAAGCGTGCGCTCTACGAGTCAGTGGCCGCAGGAACTGCGAGTGAACCTGAACATGAACACGAACCGAGAAGCGAGAACCGAGAAGCGTGAACGGGTGGCCCTTCCACTCTCCGTCGACTTGCCGAATCGTCATCGCCACGTGCGTCACCGGCTCACCGAGCTTGGACTGGACGGTCTCATCGTGACCAACCCGACCAACGTCCGGTACCTGTCGAACCACGTGGGGACAGCGGGCACGCTCGTGCTCACCCGTTCGGGCGTCCATCTCCTGGTCGACTTTCGCTACCAGGAATCGGCGCGTGCGACACAGGCGTCACCCGGTGCGTGTCCGGACCTGCGCATCTGGCCGGTGCCGGCCAGCTACGACGAGGCGCTCGTTCACGTGCTGGCGGAAGTGGGCGGCTCGACGATGGGAATCGAAGCTGCGCACCTGACGGTCGCACGCATGGAATGGCTGGAGCGGACCCTGGCTTCGCGTGGACTTGCTGTCGCGCTGCGATCGACCGAGCGGGTCGTGGAGCAGGTTCGCCTCGTGAAGAGCTCGACCGAGATCGAGATGCTTCGCGAGGCGTGTGGTCGCCTCGGGGACGTGGCCGGTGCCGCCTTCGCGGCTGTCCGTGTGGGCATCACGGAACGGGAGGTCGCCGGTGTCATCGAGGAGGCCATCCGCCGGGCGGGCTACGATCGCCTGGCCTTCGACACGATCGTGGCTTCTGGGCCGAATTCGGCCCTGCCACACCACCGGTCCGGGAGTCGGAAGCTGAGCGCTGGGGACCTGGTCGTGCTGGACTTTGGCGGCGTCTTGGACGGATACTGCTGCGACTTGACCCGGACCGTGTCAGTGGGGGCGCCTGCTCCAGACGCCCGTCGGCTGCACGCAGCCGTCCGAGAGGCCCAACAGGCCGCGTCCGAGGCCGTCAAGCCGGGAGTGCAGGCGACAACGATCGACGCCGCCGCCCGGCGTCTGCTCGAATCCCGGGGACTCGGCGACGCGTTTGGACACGGGACGGGCCATGGCCTGGGGCTGGACGTTCATGAGGAGCCCCGCGTCGGCCCGCCGCGCGGCGATTCGCCTGGTGTGCAACTGGAACCCGGCATGGTGTTTACCATTGAGCCGGGTGCGTACCTGCCCGGGATGGGCGGCGTACGGGTCGAAGACGATGTGCTCGTGACCGACACGGGGTGCGAGGTCCTGACGTCAGTGCCCCGGGAGCTGCTGGCCCTCCCGTAGAGCGCGGGCTTCAGCCCGCGCGTCGCGTCGCGAAGCGCGGAACGGATGAATGGATCTAGACGAGATCAAGAAGATCCTGGACCTGATGCGGGACAACGACCTGGCCGAGTTCGAGCTCGAGCAGGATGGCGTCAAGGTTCGGCTGAAGAAGCACTCGGGTCCACAGTGGAGCGGCCCGCCGCCGGCGCCGGCGGCGAACCCGGGGTCCTCCAGGGTCCAGGTGCTGGCAACCGGCGAGGCCGAGCCGGCTTTACCGCTGACGGTGGCCAGCGAAGACGTCGACCTGGCGATCATCAAGTCGCCCATCGTGGGCACCTTCTACCGATCGGCGGAGCCGGGCGCGAAGCCGTTCGCCGAGATTGGACAGTCGGTGAAGAAGGGCGAGGTGCTCTGCATCATCGAGGCGATGAAGCTGATGAACGAGATCAACGCCGAGTGCGACGGCGAGATCGTCAAAGTGTACGTCGAGAGCGGACAGGCCGTGCACTACGGTGAGCGCCTGTTCGCCATCCGGCTCGCCGGTAGCCCGTAGCCTGGTCGTAGCAGGTTCAAGGTTCCTGATGTTCAAGAAGATTCTCATTGCCAACCGTGGAGAGATCGCGCTGCGCATCATCCACGCCTGCCGTGAGCTCAACATCAAGACGGTGGCGGTCTATTCCGAGGCCGACGAGAACTCGCTCCACGTCCGGTTCGCGGACGAAGATGTCTGCATCGGCCCTCCTCGCAGCGCGGACAGCTATCTGAGCGTGCCGGCGATCATCAGCGCGGCCGAGATCACGGGCGCCGACGCCATCCATCCCGGCTACGGGTTTCTGTCGGAGAGCGCCTACCTCGCCGAGGTGTGCGAGGCGTGCCACATCCGGTTCATCGGCCCCGACCCGAGCGTGATCAAGCTGCTGAGCGACAAGGCGCGCGCCAAGAAGGCGATGAAGAAGGCGGGCCTCCCCATGCTGCCCGGCAGCGACGGCCCGGTGACGGGCGACGAGCAGGCCCTCAAGGTCGCCAGGGACATCGGCTACCCGATCATGGTGAAGGCGGTTGCGGGCGGCGGAGGACGCGGCATGCGGGTGGTCCACGGCCCCGGCGATCTGCCCAACGCCCTGCGGACGGCCCAGCGCGAAGCGGAGGCGGCCTTCGGCAACGGCGACGTGTACATCGAGAAGTACCTCGAGAGCCCGCGTCACATCGAGTTCCAGATCATCGGAGACCATCACGGCAACGTCGTGCACCTGGGCGAGCGTGAGTGCTCGATCCAGCGCCGGCATCAGAAGCTCGTCGAAGAGGCGCCCTCGCCGGCGCTCGGCGACAAGCTTCGGAAGAAGATGGGGAGCCTGGTCGTCGACGCCGCCAAGGCCGTGCAGTACACGAATGCCGGGACGTTCGAGTTCCTGATGGACGGTGACGGCAAGTTCTACTACATGGAAACGAACACGCGCCTGCAGGTCGAGCATCCCGTGACGGAGATGGTGACCGGCATCGACATCGTGAAGGAGCAGATCCGGATCGCGTCGGGCGAGCGGCTGTCGTTCAAGCAGAGCGAGGTGACCTTCACCGGGCATTCCATCGAATGCCGCGTGAACGCCGAGGACCCGGACACGTTCGCGCCGTCACCGGGGGTGATTCACGCCTTCAGCGCCCCTGGGGGCCCCGGCGTGCGCATCGACACGTTCGCGCACTCCGAGTGCACGGTGCCGCCGTACTATGACTCGATGATCGCCAAGGTCATCACGCACGGCCGCGACCGCCAGGAGGCGATCGCGCGCATGCGCCGAACGCTCGACATGACCGTCATCGAGGGCATCCGCACGTCGGTTCCGCTGCACCTCAGAATCCTCAACGACGCCGACTTCCAGGCCGGCCGCCTCAACACGTCGTTCATGGATCGCTTCATGCGGCAGCAAAAGAAGACTGACCTGGCGGACACAGCCTGACCGCGTTTCCTCCACTCCACGCCATTGTCGATGTCGACGTCGCGGCACGCGCCGGCTGGGAGGCTGCGACGCTGGCGAGCGCACTGCTGGACGGCGGCGCACGGTGCATCCAGATCCGCGCAAAGGCTCTCCCATCAGGTCGCCTTCTCGACCTGTGCGATACCGTCGTCGCTGATGCCCGACGGCATGATGCGCTCGTCATCGTCAACGACAGAGTAGACATCGCGTTGATGTCCGGCGCCGGCGGCGTGCATGTCGGCCAGGACGATCTGCCACCGTCGGCGGCGCGGGCCCTGCTTGGCCCGAGGGCGGTGGTCGGGTATTCCACTCACACCATCGCGCAGATCGATGGCGCAGCGGCCGAGCCGGTGAGCTACATCGCTGTGGGACCCGTCTTCGGGACGAGGACCAAGGACACGGGCTACCTCGCAGTCGGGCTCGACCTGGTGAGGGAGGCGGTGCGGCGGTCGAAGGGCCGGCCCGTCGTGGCGATTGGCGGCGTCACGCTCGCGACGGCGCCAGCCGTGTGGGGCGCGGGCGCGTCTGCCGTCGCAGTCATCAGCGATCTGCTCGTGGGGGGAGACCCGCGCGGACGTGTCGCCAGCTATAATCGCCTCGCATCCGCAATCCCCACGCTGGGAGGCTGAATGGATTCGAACCTGCTCAAGACGAAGTCCATCGAGCAGCTGGTGAGCGATGTCGAGACCGGCGGCAAGGCGCTCAGGCGAAGCCTGACCGCGTGGGACCTGACGCTGCTGGGCGTCGGCGCCATCATCGGAACCGGCATCTTCGTGCTGACGGGGACGGCCGCCGCCAACCAGGCCGGCCCGGCCATCATGCTGTCGTATCTGGCCGCAGGGCTCGCGTGTGGCTTTGCCGCGCTCTGCTATGCCGAGTTCGCGTCGATGGTGCCGATTGCCGGCAGTGCATATACGTACGCGTACGCGTCGCTTGGCGAGATCTTCGCATGGCTCATCGGCTGGGACCTGATCCTCGAGTACGCCGTCGGTTCCATGACCGTGGCGATCGGCTGGAGCGGCTACATGCAGCGTCTGCTTGCCGGCTTCGGCATTCAGCTCCCGGTGTGGCTGAGCGCCGCTCCATCGGCCGCGTCTCCGGGGGCCATCATCAATCTGCCGGCGGTGCTCATCGTGCTGGTCATCATGGTGTTGCTGGTGATTGGCGTACGGGAGAGCGCCCGGTTCAACGCCGCGATGGTGGCCATCAAGGGTTTCGTCGTTCTGTTCTTCATCGCGGTCGGAGTGTCCTGGGTTCGTCCCGAGAACTGGACCCCGTTTGCGCCCTACGGGACCTCCGGCGTGATGGCGGCCGCCGCGGTCGTGTTCTTCGCCTACATCGGATTCGATGCCGTGTCGACCACGGCCGAAGAAGCGAAGAACCCGCGTCGTGACCTGCCGATCGGCATCATCGCCTCGCTCGTGGTGTGCACGGCGCTCTATCTGGCCGTGGCGGCCATCCTCTCCGGAATCGTGCCGGTGATCGAGTACCGGTCCGCTGCCGACGCGCTCCCGGGGATGCCCACGGCGGACGGCGCCGCCGTGACGCAGTTCCTCAACGCGCCGGTGGCGTTCGCCTTGTCGCTCATCGGGCAGGATTGGGCGGCCGGCCTCGTCTCCGCGGGCGCCGTCGCGGGCATCACGAGTGTCCTGCTCGTCATGCTGATGGCTCAGCCGCGCATCTTCTTCGCGATGAGTCGAGATGGGTTGCTGCCGAAGGGTATCAGCAAAGTCCACGCACGCTTCGGAACGCCCTACATCACCACCCTCATCACCTGCGTCGTGGTCGCCCTGGTTGCCGGCGTGACGCAGATCCAGGTCGTTGCTGAGATGACCAGCATCGGAACGCTCTTCGCCTTCGTCGTGGTGTGCGCCGCCGTGCTCATTCTGCGCATCCAGCGCCCCGAGGCACATCGGCCGTTCCGCGTGCCGGGAGGGCCGGTATTCCCGGTGCTCGGCATCGTGTCGTGCCTGTGGCTGATGCTGAACCTGCCGGTCATCACGTGGGTCCGGTTTCTCGTCTGGCTCGACATCGGCATCTTCATCTACTGGTTCTACGGCCGGGTCCACAGTCCGCTGGCCGATGCGGCCGAGCGCGCCCGGCGTCCGATCGCCGAAGCTCTGGGGAACTTCGTGCTGATGGCAGGCGCCGTCGCACTGTTCAATGGCTTCTTCGTGACGCTGATGGCGTACATGACCGAATTCGGGGTGACCACCGAGGTCACGGCGAAGTGGCACGAGATCGGCGTCACGCCGGCGGATGCCGATGCCCTGGGCCTTCAGGTGCTTGGGGCCGGCCTGTTCGTCCTGGTCGCCGGTCTGCTCATCAGGGCCGCGGGGCGCGCGCGCGTCCCGAGATAGACCAGCGCGGCCCCCTCTTGCTCACTCGAGGAGACAATCGCGGTATGACGGCACGTGTGCTCGACGGGCAGGCCCTTGCGACGCGACTGCAGGAGGAGATCAAGCCGCAGGTAGCGGAGTTCGTGAAGACCCACGGCCGTCCGCCCGGACTCGGGATCGTGCTGGTTGGCAGCGATCCGGCGTCACAGGTCTATGTCCGGAACAAGGTGAAGGCGGGTGCGGAGGTCGGCTTCAGGGTCGATCTGGAGCGGATGAGCGAGTCGGCGACGCTCGGTGACGTCCTGGCCCTCGTCGAGCGGTTGAATCAGAGCCCCGTGCACGACGGGATCCTCGTCCAGTCGCCGCTGCCAAAAGCCATGGGCGCAGGCGCGCAGCAGCGCGTCTTCGACACGATTGCCGCGGACAAGGACGTCGATGGTTTCAGCGCCGAGAGCGTCGGGCTGCTCGTGCAGAACCGTCCGAAGCTCGTCGCGTGCACGCCGGCTGGCGTCATCGAATTGCTCGAACGTGAAGGGATCGCCATTGCCGGCCGTCATGCCGTGGTCATCGGCCGCAGCGACATTGTGGGAAAGCCCATGGCGCTGCTCTTCCTGCACCGGGATGCGACCGTCACGATCTGTCACTCGCGCACGCCCGACCTGCCGTCGATGTGCCGTCAGGCAGACATCCTGGTTGCGGCCGTGGGCAAAGCCGGACTCGTGACCCGTGACTTCGTGAAGCCGGGGGCGACGGTCGTCGACGTGGGAATGAACCGCGTGACCGATCCGGCAGTGGCGTCACGGCTCTTTCCGGCAGGGCACGCCAAGCTCGCGTCGTTTCAATCGAAGGGGTCCGTCCTCGTGGGGGATGTGCATCCAGATGTCGCCGAGGTGGCCGGGGCGTTGACGCCTGTGCCCGGCGGTGTCGGGCCCCTCACGATCACGATGCTGATGATGAACACCCTGCGGGCCGCGCGAGCGCGAGTCGGTAGCTCGGTGGCTGGGTAGCTGGGCGACCTAGCAACCGAGCTACCGATCCACCAGCCTCTCCAGCACGCCCCGCACCTGCCGATTGGTCTCCTCGTAGGTCCCGTCGGTCCTGATCACGAAGTCGGCGCGGCGGGCTTTCTCCTCCGTCGGCAACTGCGCAGCCAGACGCTGGCGGGCCTCGTGTTCGGTGAGCGCGTCTCGCTCCATGAGGCGCCGGAGTTGCGTGTCGGGATCGCAGGCCGTTGTGATCACGACATCGAAGTCGCCTTCGCGCCCGGCCTCATAGAGCAGCGGGATGTCGGCAATGGCGACAGCGTGCTTCGCTGAATCGAGTGAGTCGAACCATCCGTCGGTCGCGACCTTGACGGCGGGATGGACGATCCGCTCCAGATCCTGACGCGCGTTCGGGTCGGCGAAGACGATGGCGGCGAGCTTGCGCCGATCGAGCATGCGACCTGTGCTGAGTACGTCCTGGCCGAACCGGGCGATGATGGCTTCGAGGGCCGGCGTGCCTGGCCCCACGACATCCCGCGCGAGCGCATCGGCGTCCACCGTCGGCACGCCCAGCTTCTCGAACTCGGCTCGCACGTGGCTCTTGCCGGTCGCAATGCCGCCAGTCAGGGCGACTCGTTTCATGTCACGGTCCGGCTGAAGCCGGACACTACGACTGTCAACTCCCAACAACTATCGCTCGACCCACCCCCAACTCCCGAGGGAACGCAGAACCGTTTGGGAGTTGGGCAAACGTCAGACGTTGGGAGTTGGGAGTTGGCGGGCTTCTCCTTCAAGGTTCCGCCAGCTCCGCCGCAGCCGCGTCCTTGGCCGGCGAAATCCGTTCCTCGACGAAGGTGTTCCATTCGTGACACTGCGGGCACTGCCACAGCAGCTCCGTGCTGCGGTATCGGCAGTGCACGCAGACATGCGGGTCCAGGTAGAAGACGGCACTGCGAGTCAGGTCGACGTACTGTTGAACGAGCGCCGGCTCGAGATCGAGGGCCAGCAGGGCACGCCACGCTTCCTGGTGGAGCGTCAGGCCGTGCGGATTGTGGGGCAGCGCGGCCAGGAGGAGGTCGAAGGCACGGCGCTGCTGGCCGGCTGCCGTCAGATGTCGCGACAACGCAAGGCGCGTCCGCCAGTCCTCGGAGTTCCGCTCGATGAGCCGCTCGCACAGCTCGACGAACCGACGTGACGAGCCGGCCCTGCGGTATGCGCGTTCGAGCCGCTCGAACGCGAGGTGCGCGCGATCGGGAAGGGCCTGCACCAGCTTCTCCCAGGCTTCGACAGCGGCCGTAAGCTGGCCCTGTCGTTCTCGTGCGTCGCCGAGGTTCAGGTACGCAGGCGCGGTTCGCGGGTCGATGTCGATGGCGTCCTGGAACGTGCGCGCGGCGGCCAGATGGTCGCCGTCGCGCATCAACGCGCTGCCGATCTCGTTCCGGAGGAATCCCAGGATCTGTCGGTCCTGGTCCTGGCGGGTGTCGTCGACGGCGGCAATCTTCTGGCGCGCGGCGGCGGCCTCGGTCCACTGGTGCTGGTCTTCGTGGAGCTTCTGGAGGTTGACGAGCGCATAGCGATTGCGCGGATCCAGGCGCACGACTTCCTGGAAGGTCTCGAACGCCCGGTCGATGAAGCCGCCGTGCCTGTAGTCGAGGCCCAGGCACAGCAGAACGTAGGCGTGCTCGATCGGCCTGAGGTCCGGTCGCTGCAGCAGCCCCTGATGAACGGTGATGGCCCTTCCAACCTGTCCCTTCTGACGGTACAGGTTTCCGAGAATCATCTGGATTTCGAGGGCGTCGGTCTCGGCGCCGGCGGCTCGCGTCAGCTCCTCGACGGCCTGGTCGATCTGGTTGTCGACGAGGTAGTTGAGACCGAGCATGTAGTGGGGCGTCTGTCGCAGCCGCCGTCGATCGATCCAGCGCCCGTCCCGGAGCTTGTAGCGCTCCCAGGCCTTGCCCGCCACCAGACCCAGCAGCAGCGCGAACAGCACGGCAAGCAGGGTGTAGTCGCTCATGAGGCTCGACGGTCAGAACATCCCGGTGCGCCACAGGTCATGCAGGTGCACCACGCCCTGGACCCGGTGGCCGTCGTCGACGACGACGATGGACGTGATCTTGCGCTGCTCGAGCACCAGCAGCGCTTCGGCCGCCAGAGTCTCGCGTCGGGCCGTGACCGGGCGGCGGGTCATCACCTCGCCGGCGGTTCGGTCCAGCAGATTCACGGCGTCCGCCATGTGACGGCGCAGGTCCCCGTCGGTGATGATGCCGGTCAACACCCCGCCGTCGTCCACCACGCACGTCATGCCCAGCCCCTTGCTGGACATCTCGTCGATCACATTGGGGATCGGCGTGTCCGCCCGCACGATGGGCGCGTGCTCGCCGTCGTGCATCAACTGGTCGACGCGCATCAGCCGTTTTCCGATCCTGCCGCCCGGATGCAGGCTGGCGAAGTGCTCCTGGCTGAACCCTTTGGCGACGAGCAGCGTCATGGCGATCGCGTCGCCGAGCGCCAGGGCCGCGGTCGTGCTCGCGGTGGGCACCAGGTTCATCGGGCAGGCCTCCTCCGAGACGTGGCAGTCGAGCGCGACGTTGGCCGCCTGCGCAAGCGTGGAGCGACAGTCGCCGGTGATGGCCACCAGGGTGGCGCCAAGGCGCTTGATCGTCTCGAGCAGGCGCAGAACTTCTTCGGTCTCCCCGCTGTAGGACAGCGCCACGATCACGTCATCGGACTGCAGGACGCCGAGATCGCCGTGAATCGCCTCCGCCGGGTGCAGGAAGATGGCGGGCGTCCCCGTGCTCGATAGCGTCGCGGCGATCTTCCGGCAGATGATCCCCGACTTGCCCATGCCGGTGACGATGACCCGGCCGCGACATTCGAGCAGCAGGTGGACGGCGCGCTCGAAGCTGTCACCGAGGCGGTCCACGAGTGCCAGGATGGCCGTCGCCTCCGTCTGCAGCACTTTGCGCGCGAGCCCGAGGTCGAAGGGCGGCCCTTTCACGCCCGGACCTCACTCGGATTGGCCAGGGGCACCGGCTGGTCTCGGACGGTCAGGTGTATCCGCACGAGCCTGCGAATGAGCGCCTCCAGTTTGTCGAGCCGCAGCGCGTTTGCGGCATCGCTTCGGGCACGCGCCGGCTCTTCGTGGACTTCCATGAACACGGCATCGATGCCGGCGGCCACTCCGGCGCAGGCGAGAGGCTCGATGAACTCGGCCAGCCCGGTCGTGACGCCGTCTCCCGCACCGGGCTGCTGGAGGCTGTGGGTGACGTCGAACACCACGGGATAGCCAAGCGTCCGCAGCATGGGAAACGCCCGCATGTCCACGACGAGGTCGTGGTAGCCGAAGCTCACTCCCCGCTCGGTGATGAGCACGGAGTGGTTTCCTTCGGCCGTGATCTTGTCGACCACGTGCCGGACGTCGCGGGGCGCGAGGAACTGTCCCTTCTTGACGTTGATGACCTTGCCGGTACGCGCGGCAGCCACGAGGAGATCGGTCTGGCGCGACAGAAACGCCGGGATCTGGATGACGTCGACCACCTGCGCGGCGCGCGCGGCGTGGGATGGCTCGTGGATGTCGGTCAGGACGGGGAGGCCCGTTCTGGCCTTGATGTCAGACAGAATCCGAAGCCCTTCGTCGAGTCCTGGTCCGCGAAACGAGTGTCGAGAGGTCCGGTTGGCCTTGTCGTACGACGCCTTGAAGATCATCGGGACCTGGCAGCGCCCGGCAATCTCGCGAATGGCTGCCGCCAGGTCCAGGGCATGGGCTGCGCTCTCGATGACGCACGGACCTGCGATGAAGGCGAGCGGGCTCCCGCCGCCGACGGCGATTGCCCCGACAGGCACGGGATTCACGAACACATTCTAGTGGGTTCTCGGGTTCTCGGGTGCTCGGGTGCTTGGGTTCTGGTGCTCAGGTTCTCGGGTGCTCAGGTGCTTGGGTAGGGTTCTCAGGTTCTCTGGTGCTTAGGTGCTCAGGTGCTGGTTCTGAGGTGCTCTAGTGGAGTAGCACCAGGGAACCGGGGAACCAGAGAACCGGGGAACCAGAGAACCGGGGAACCAGAGAACCTGGTTCAGAGAACCTGAGCCCGAACCTAAGCACCTGAGCACCTGAGCACCAGAGAACCTGGTTCAGTTCCTGGTTCACTTCCGTGCCGCCACCACGCCGGCCGGGGTCAGCCTGCCGGACTTGTGTCGATACGCGGCCTCGACGAAGCCGGCAAAGAGCGGATGCGGCCTGAGCGGCTTGGACTGGAACTCGGGATGGAACTGTACTGCCAGGAACCACGGATGCGAAGGCAGCTCCGCGATCTCAGCGAACTTCCCATCGGGCGATCGCCCGGAAATGCGTAGCCCCTTCTCGAGAAGCGGCTGCTCGTAGAGGCAGTTGAACTCGAACCGGTGACGGTGGCGCTCGTGGATGAGGGACGTGCCGTAGACGCGCTCGGCGAGTGAGCCCGCCGCCAGCTCGCAGTCGTAGCGGCCCAGGCGCATGGTGCCGCCAAGGTCGTCGATTCCCAGCAGATCCCGGAGCTTGTAAATCACCTTGTGCGGCGCGTTCTCGTCGACCTCGGTCGAATCGGCGCCGTCGAGGCCGCAGACGTGCCGGGCGTATTCGACCGTCGCCCACTGGAAGCCGTAGCAGATGCCGAAGAACGGCACGGCATGCTCGCGGGCGTACTCAGCCGCTTTCATCATTCCCCGGGTGCCACGGGAGCCGAACCCGCCTGGCACGAGAATGCCGTGGGCGCCGGCGAGCAGTGTGGATCCGCTCTCCCTCTCCAGGGCTTCCGATTCAACCCAGTTCAGCCGGGCCCTGAGGCGGTGGGCGAAGCCGCCGTGGTAGACCGCCTCGTTCAGGCTCTTGTAGGAGTCCTCGTATCCCGTGTACTTCCCGACCACGTGGATCGTGATGTCGTCGGACGGGTGCTTGATCCGGTCGACCAGTTCCTCCCAGGCGTCCGTATGTGCCTGCGTGAGCGGCAGCCGGAGCTGCTTCAGGATGATCTGGTCCAGTCCTTCCGCCTTGAGCACGAGCGGCACTTCGTAGATGGTGTCGACGTCCTTGGCCGTGATGACGGCTTCTTCGGGCACGTCACAGAACAGCGCGATCTTTCGCTTGATGTCGGCGTCGAGAAACCGATCCGTGCGGCACAGCAGCACGTCGGGCTGGATGCCGATCGATCTGAGGTCGCGCACGCTGTGTTGTGTCGGCTTCGTCTTGAGCTCGCCCGCCGTGCCGATGTACGGCACCAGCGTCAGGTGGATGTAGAGCGTGTTGTCACGGCCGACATCCAGCCGGAACTGGCGGATGGCTTCGAGAAACGGCATGCTCTCGATGTCGCCGACCGTGCCGCCGATCTCGACGAGCACCACGTCGACGTCGCGGCTCGCCAGGCGGATGGCGTCCTTGATCTCGTTGGTGATGTGCGGGATCACCTGAACGGTGCGGCCAAGGTAGTCGCCGCGGCGCTCCTTCTGGATCACGGACAGGTAGATCTTGCCGGTCGTCCAATTGCTGTTCCGTGTGGCCACCATGCTGGTGAAGCGCTCGTAGTGACCCAGGTCGAGGTCCGTCTCCGCGCCGTCGTCGGTGACGTACACCTCGCCGTGCTGGTACGGGCTCATCGTGCCCGGGTCGACGTTGATGTAGGGGTCGAACTTCTGGAGCGCCACCTTGTAGCCGTGGTCCTCGAGGAGCCGCCCGATGGAGGCCGCCGCCAGGCCCTTGCCGAGGGAGGAGACCACGCCACCGGTCACGAAGACGTATTTCACAGGTCTGCCGTCGGGTCGCTGACTCATGCCACCTCACACGCGCGTCGTCAGAAGCTGACGGACGCGCCCAAGATCTTCGGGAGTATCTACCTCGATGGACTCGTACTGCGTGACGACTGTCCGGATCCGGAATCCATGCTCGAGTGCACGTAACTGTTCGAGCGATTCGGCGCACTCGAGCGGCGTCTGCGGCAATGCGCCGAAGGACAGGAGAAAGTCTCGCCGATAGCCGTACAGGCCAATGTGCTTGTACACGTAGTGTCCGGCTTCAGCCGGACCGTCGCCCCGCAGAAACGGGATTGGCGACCGGGAGAAGTACAGCGCGTCGCCCTTGCCGTCGACGACCACTTTGACGACGTGAGGGTTGTCGTACTCGTGCGGGTCGCCGATGGCCTGCCGCAACGTCGACATCTGGACGGAAGGGTCCGCCGTCAAAGGCCCGAGTACTTCTGCAATCATGGCCGGCTCGATGAGCGGCAGATCGCCCTGGACGTTGATGACGATGTCGCACGTCAGGTCGGCGGCGACCTCGGCGACCCGGTCGGTGCCCGTCCTGTGCCCGGCTCGCGTCAGCCGGGCAATGCCTCCGAAGCGCTCGACGGCCGCCCCGATTCTCGGATCGTCTGTTGCCACGACGACGGCATCGACGCCGGTGGCGTCGGCGGCGCGGCGATAGACGTGCTCGATCATCGGCCGACCGGCGATGTCTGCCAGCGGCTTACCGGGGAGGCGTGAAGAGGCGTATCGGGCGGGAATGACGGCGACGGCTGCGGACGATGACGTTCTCAGGAAAGGATTGAGGAACGCGACCGGGGGCACGACGAATTCTAGCACCGATTGTCCGCGCGGGTGCCTGGTTCCAAAATGGTAAAATATATATCCCCTAATGAGCTGGAAACTTTACGCGCTCGCCTCCGGTGGAGCCTTTCTGGCCACGTATCTCGTGTCGCCTGCTCTGCTGCCCAGGACGCGACAGGATGTGCCGATTCCTTCCCCGCGCGTCGTCGACCGCTCAGGAGCGGCCGTCAATCTCGCGGAACAGGCCGATCGACTTCGGACGCGACTGGCTGAGACGACTTCGTATCGCGAGCCGCGCCGTGACGCGTTTCAATTCGGCACCGTGCCTCGGCGCGTGTCGTTGCCGCCGCCAACCACGTCGCCCGAAGGCGACGCCGCCGCGATCGCGTCACCTCCGAGGCCGCCGTTCGCGCTGGCCGGCATTGCCGGCGATGCGCCAGGTGGGGTCGCCGGGCGTACGGCGGTGCTCAGCTCGCTTCGAGGTGTCCTCCTCGTTCGTGAGGGCGACGTCGTCGAGGACGCCTACCGGGTTGTGCGCATCGAAGAAGAAGCCGTGACGGTCGAAGCCATCGGCGATGGCACACGAACGACGCTCCGGCTGTCAGGCTCAGATCCCCGGTGACCTCGACACTCGCTAAACCCTGACGAGCCTCGCCTCGCGCACTTCCTTCACCTGACGCAGTTCCTTCAAGACCAGCTCCGGGATCGGCTCGTGCTCGTCGACGATGACGACGCCGATGGCACGGTCGCCCTCGCGCCCGAGCGCGAAGTTGGCGATGTTGACGCCGTGCTTGCCCAGAATCGTGCCAACCGAGCCGATCACTCCCGGCTTGTCGGCGTTCCGCATGACGATCATCGTGCCTTCGAGCGGGGCCTCGACCCCGATGCCGTCCAGCAGGACGAGCCGCGGCCCGGTCTTCTCGAACACCGCTCCTTCCACCCAAATCTCACCCTGGCTCGTGCGCAGTTTCAGCGAGATCAGGCTGGTGTAGTTACGGGAGCGGGTGCTCTGTGATTCCGTGACCTCGATCCCGCGCTCGGTGGCGATGGTCCGCGCGTTCACGAGCGTGACGCTCGTGGACAGAATCGGCTTGAGCAGGCCCGCCAGAACGGCGTTGGCGATGACGTTGTTGCGGCTTTTGGTCAGCTCCCCGTAATAGCGAAGGCTGACCTCACGGACTCGGCCGTCGTTCATCTGCGCGATGAAGGCGCCCAGTCGCTCCGCGAGCACGACAAATGGTTGCAGCCGTTTGAATTCCTCGATCGACAGCGACGGGAAGTTGACGGCGTTTCGAATCACGCCGTCTCTCAGGAAATCGCGCAGGGCCGTGGCAGTCTCGGCGCCGACCAGTTCCTGCCCCTCGCGGGTCGAAGCGGCGATGTGCGGCGTCGCGATGACCTGCGGCAGCAACTGGAGTCTGTGGTCGACGGTCGGTTCCTTTTCGAAGACGTCGAGGGCGGCCCCGGCCACCTGGCCCGACTCGATGGCGTCGGCAAGCGCCGCCTCGTCGATGAGATCGCCACGCGCCGTGTTGACGATCCGGATGCCCTTCTTGGCGCCTGACAGCCGTTCGGCGTTGATCAGGCGCCGCGTCTGCGGCGTAGACGGCATGTGGAGCGTCACGTAATCCGCGCGCGAGAAGAGCTCGTCGAGCGCGACGAGCTCCACGTCGAAGTGGGACGCCGTCTGCTCCGAGATGAACGGATCATGAGCGATGATCTTCATGCCGAACGCCGAGGCGCGCCTGGCCACTTCCTGGCCGATCCGTCCAAGTCCGACCAGCCCCAGGGTCTTGTCGCGGACTTCTTCGCCAAGGAACTTCTTCTTCTCCCACTTCTCCTGCTTCATCGCGGCATCCGCCGCCGGGACGTGCCGTGCCAGCGCCAGCACGAGCGCCATCGCGAGCTCCGCGACGCTGACGCTGTTGGCGCCGGGTGCGTTCATGACGACGATGCCACGGGCCGTGGCGGCGGTCACATCGACGTTGTCGACTCCCGTGCCCGCGCGGGCGATGGCGCGCAGTTTCGGCGCCGCGTCGATCAGCGTGGACGTCACGCGGGTCGCGCTGCGAACCACGAGCGCGTCGGCATCCTTCAGGTCCTGGGCCAGTTGCTCGGGCGAGCGGCCGGTACGCGCATCGATCTCCCAGCCCTCCGTGCGCAAGACGTCGAGAGCGGATGCGGGCAGGTCGTCAGCGACGAGAATTTTCACGGATGTATCGTTGGTGCCTTGGCGTGCGACAGATACGCGATGGCCGATCGCGTCTGCAGCGATGGCCCAAGTATAATCTGCGTTCGTCGTCACGAGAGGAAGGCGGGACGACGCAGGTCACAGTGATGACACACGCCCTACGATGGTGCAAACCGCTAAAACCCTCGGAATCGCAGGGCGACCGGCGTGAGAGCGGGCGCTTTTCAACAGGGTTTTCAACAGAAATTGTGAGTACTTCGACGCGAGGCTGCGGGAGAGTGACCTAAGGTCATCGCGAGCGAGATGAGGAACGCATGAATCGCAAAGTGACAGTGGTCGGTGGTGCAGGCAACGTCGGCATGACCGTCGCAAGGGCCATCGCCGAGAAGGAACTGGCCGACGTCGTCATCATCGACATCGCGGAACAGAAGGCGGCCGGCGTCGCACTCGACATCTACCAGACGTGCTCGATCATCGGATCCGATTCTCGACTGATTGGCGGCGGCGACTGGAGTGCGGCGGCGGGATCCGACATCGTCGTGATCACGTCGGGCAAACCGCGCAAGCCGGGCATGAGCCGCGACGATCTCGTCCGCGACAACTTCGAGATCATGAAGAGCATTGCGCCGAACCTGGTGACGCATTGTCCGAAGGCGATCGTGATTCCCGTGGCCAACCCGCTCGACGCCATGTCGCAAGCGCTCTACCGTCTGACCAGGTTCCCGCGGGAACGAATCATCGGCATGGCGGGCGTGCTCGACTCGGCGCGCATGAGCACGTTCGTCGCGATGGAGCTCAACGTCTCGGTCGAGAACGTGCATTCGTTCGTGCTTGGCGGACATGGGGACACCATGGTGCCGCTGGCGCGCTACTCGACGGTCGCCGGTATCCCGCTGCCCGACCTGCTGCCCAAGGATCGGATCGAAGCCATCGCGAAGAGGACCGCCGACGGAGGCGCCGAAATCACGAAGCTGGTGGGGACGAGCGCCTGGTACGCTCCCGGTCAGGCCGCGGCCGAGATGTGCGAGGCGATCCTGAAGGACAAGAAGAAGATCCTGCCTTGCTCGGTGTTCCTGCAGGGTGAGTACGGCATTCGCGATCTGTTCGTCGGCGTGCCCGTGAAGCTCGGGGCGAAGGGCGTGGAACAGATCATCGAGATCACGCTGACGCCCGACGAGGACGCGGCGCTCAAGAGGTCAGCGGCGGCCGTCAAGGAGCTCGTCGACGTCATAGGCATGTAGGCTACGATAAGAGGCTGTTTGAGTTCACGAGAGCGTAGACCGCGTACCCCCCTGTGAAGATCCACGAGTATCAAGCCAAGTCAGTGCTCGCGCGTTTTGGCGTCGCCGTCCCCCGCGGGGAAGTGGCGTTCACGCCGGCGGAAGCCGGTGAGATCGCGCGTCGGCTCGGAAGCTCCATTGCCGTCGTCAAGGCCCAGATCCACGCCGGCGGGCGAGGCAAGGGCGGAGGCGTCAAGCTCGCGAAGTCGCCCGAGGAAGCCGAACAGCTCGCACTGCAGATGCTCGGGATGACGCTCGTGACGCATCAGACCGGGCCCGACGGCCGCAAGGTGAGCCGCGTGCTCGTCGAAGAGGGCCTGCAGATCGACCGGGAGCTCTACGTGAGCATTGTCATCGACCGGGCGACGGCTCGGCCTGTCGTCATCTGCAGCGCCTCTGGTGGCATGGATATCGAGGAGGTGGCGGCGAAAGAGCCGGAGAAGATCCTCCAGGAGCACATCGACCCGGCAACCGGCATCGTTCCCTTTCAGTCGAGGAAGCTGGCGTTTGGCATGGGCCTCGCCTCGGGACCCGCCACCAGGCTGGTGAAGCTGCTCGAAGCGGTCTTCAAGGCGTTTCTCGAGACCGATGCCTCGATGATCGAGGTCAACCCGTTGATCCTCACCAAGGGCGGCGATCTGCTGGCGCTCGATGCGAAGGTGACCTTCGACGACAACGCGCTCTACCGGCACCCGGACCTGCGCGATTTCAGGGATCTGTCCGAGGAAGACCCACTCGAGGTCGAGGCGTCGAAGTTCTCGCTGAACTACATCCGGCTCGACGGCAACATCGGCTGCATGGTCAACGGCGCCGGCCTGGCGATGGCGACGATGGACATCATCAAGCTGGCCGGGGGAGAGCCGGCCAACTTCCTGGACGTCGGCGGTGGCGCAAACGCCGACCAGATCAAGAACGCGTTTCGCATCCTGATGGCCGACCGGAACGTCAAAGCCGTGCTGATCAACATCTTCGGGGGCATCCTGCGCTGCGACGTGCTCGCCCAGGGGGTCATCGCGGCGGTCACCGAGCTGCGTGTGCCGGTGCCGATCGTGATCCGTATGGAAGGGACCAACGTGGAGGAAGGCAAGCGTCTGCTTCGGGAGAGCGGCTTGAACTTCACGACGGCTGATTCGATGGGTGAGGCGGCTGCCAAGGTTGTGAGCCTGGCGAGGGTTTGACGAGGTGGCGATTCTTCTGGACCGACATACGCGCTTGATCGTGCAGGGACTGACCGGGCGCGAGGGGACGTTTCATGCCAAGGCGGCGGCCGCGTACGGAACTCAGGTCGTCGGCGGTGTGACGCCGGGGAAGGGCGGCAGCATGCACGAAGGGTGGCCCGTGTTCAACACGGTCCACGACGCCGTGCGCGAAACCGGCGCAAACGCCAGCGTCATCTTCGTGCCGCCGCCGTTTGCCGCCGACGCCATCATGGAGGCCGCAGATGCCGAAGTCCCGCTCGTCGTCTGCATCACGGAAGGCATTCCCACCCTCGACATGCTGAAGGCGATGACCTTTCTGAAGGGCAGGCCGACGCGGCTCATCGGGCCGAATTGTCCCGGTGTGATCACTGCCGGGCAGGCCAAGGCCGGGATCATCCCGGGCCACATCTGTCGCGAGGGGCGGATCGGCATCGTCTCGAAGAGCGGGACATTGACGTACGAAGCCATACACCAGTTGTCGAAACAGGGGATGGGGCAGACGACCTGCATCGGCATCGGGGGTGACCCCCTGATTGGCACGAGCTTCATCGACGCGTTGAGACTGTTCAAGGCGGATGCCGACACCGAGGCCGTCGTCATGATTGGGGAGATCGGCGGGGCAGCCGAACAGGAAGCGGCCGCCTACATCGCGCACGAGTTTCGTAAGCCCGTCGTCGGGTTCATCGCGGGACAGACGGCACCACCCGGGCGACGCATGGGGCATGCAGGCGCGATCATCGCGGGTGGGCAAGGGACGGCCGCCGAGAAGATGGACGCGTTGTCGAAGGCGGGCGTCCACGTGGTGAAAAGCCCGGCGGACATGGGCACCAGGATGCGCGAGGCGCTGGGAAGATAGGGGCGGGTGGGTAACTTGGTGGCTGGGGCAGGTGGGTGGCTGGGCAGATGGGTGAGTGAGGACTGAGGTCATGGAACGGACGTTTGCCATCATCAAACCAGACGCCGTCGAGAGCCGGCGCGGGGGCCAGATCCTGGCGCGCATCGAGGCGGCGGGCTTTACAGTCCGCGCGATGCGCCTGCAGCACCTGACCAAGAAGGAGGCAGAGGGGTTCTACGCCGTCCACCGGGAGCGCCCGTTCTTCGGAGCCCTGACCGATTTCATGTCCTCGGGGCCGTGCATTCTGCTGGCGCTCGAGGGGACCGATGCGATCCGGAGATGGCGGGCGACGATGGGCGCGACAGATCCTGCGAAGGCCGACCCAGGAACACTTCGGAAGGACTTTGGCATGTCCATCGAGCGCAACGCGACTCACGGCTCTGACGCGCCGGACACTGCCGCCTTCGAGCTGGGATACTTCTTTCGCGGCTTGGAGCTGATCTGACCGGAGACCGAAGACCGAAGACCGGAGACTGAGTGTGGGTCGCCTGCTCATCATCGTGGGCCTCGTGATTGCCGCCGCCGGCCTGTTGATGACGCTGGGGCTCCCGATTGGACGACTGCCGGGCGACTTCACGATTCGGAGAGGGAACTTCACGTTCTACTTTCCGCTGGCCTCGTCGATTCTGGCCAGCATCGTTCTGACGCTCGTGCTGATGTTCTTCGGGAGGCGCTGATCGGGCGCAGCGGAATGTGACCGAAGACCGGAGACCGAAGACCGTAGACCGGAGACTGAAGACCGTAGACCGGAGACCGCAGTCCACATGCCTTCCATAAAAGCCGACAGGTGGATCAAGCAGATGGCGCTCGAGCACGGGATGATCGAGCCGTTCGAGGATCGTCAGGTCAGAAAGGGCGTCATCTCGTACGGGTTGTCCTCCTACGGCTACGACATCCGCGTCGCCGACGAGTTCAAGGTCTTCACCAACATCAACAACACCGTTGTCGATCCCAAGAACTTCGACGATCGGTCGTTCGTGGACATGAAGACCGACGTCTGCATCATCCCCCCGAACTCGTTCGCCCTGGCCAGGACGGTCGAGTACTTCCGGATTCCACGTGATGTCCTCACGGTGTGCGTCGGAAAATCGACGTACGCCCGATGCGGGCTCATCGTCAACGTCACGCCGTTCGAGCCGGAATGGGAGGGGTTCGTCACCCTGGAGATCTCCAACACCACGCCGCTGCCGGCCAAGGTCTACGCCAACGAAGGGATTGCGCAGGTGCTGTTCTTTCAGAGCGACGAGGTCTGCGAGGTGTCCTACGCGGACAAGAAGGGCAAGTATCAGAAGCAGCAAGGCCTTACGCTGCCGCGGCTGTAGCACCGGGATCCGGGATCCGGGATCCGGGATCCGGGATTCGGCTCGAGTCCCCAGTCCCCAGCCCCGAGTCCCCAGTCCCAGTCCCCTATAATCAACTGGACCACAGACTGACTAACCCGCCTGCCTCAATGCCTCGCACTGAGCCCGCGCGCGGCATGCGCGACTTCCTGCCGGAGGACATCCGGCGCCGTGAGTACGTCATCGGGGTCATCAGGCGTGTCTACGAGAGCTACGGCTTCGAGCCTCTCGAGACGCCGGCGGTCGAGAACCTCGAGACGCTGCTGGGGAAGTACGGCGATGAGGGCAATCAACTCATCTTCAAGATCCTGAAGCGCGGAGAACACGAGGCGACCGGACAGGCCGACCTGGCGCTGCGCTACGACCTGACCGTTCCGCTCGCGCGCGTCGTCGCGCAGTACCAGAGCAAGCTGCCGAGGCTGTTCAAGCGTTATCAGATTCAGCCCGTCTGGCGCGCGGACCGGCCGGCCCGCGGGCGATTCCGGGAGTTCTATCAGTGCGATGTCGACGCGCTCGGGTCGACGTCGCCGGTCATCGAGGCCGAACAGTGCGCCGCCGTGTCCGAGGCGCTCAGCGAGCTTGGGTTCCAGGACTTCGTAATTCGAATCAACCACCGAGCTGTCCTCACGGGATTGCTGAGTGGATTCGGGATTCCTGAAGAACTGCACGGCGGCGCGCTCGTTGCCTTGGACAAACTGGACAGAGTTGGTCCGGAGGGCGTTGAGAGTGAGCTAACAACGCGTGGGGTCTCGCAGGACGCGACAGATAACTTGCTTAACTACTTTGAGTTCGCAAAGAACACCGGCGCCAACACAGTCCGCGTGGCCGGGGATTGGCAGAGGGCGAATGAGACGTTCCTCGGTGTCGGTCTGGAAAGGGTTCCACTGTCCGGTCCCTTTCACGATGCAGCTGCAAATCTTCGAGAGATCGTGGCCCTCGCGGGAACCACCAGCGCAGCCCAGCGGATTCGCGTCGACTTCAGCCTTGCCCGCGGCCTCTCCTACTACACAGGCGCGATCATGGAGATCAACGTGCCGGACATGGCCGGCAGCCTGGGGGGCGGTGGGCGGTACGACGACCTGGTCGGCATGTTCCTGGGGCAGCGCGTCCCCGCCTGCGGATTCTCACTCGGCCTGGAGCGGATTCTCGTCGTGATGGGGGAACGAAGGATGTTCCCTCCGAACCTCCCGAGCGCGGCCGCCGACGTGATGATGGCCGTGTTCTAT
>Ga0209640_10000841_pt1 | contig 24739 bp, 25 predicted proteins | sample RifCSP10_1_FD_184018 | JGI IMG/M metagenome (GOLD analysis project Ga0209640, IMG submission 184018) | Soil microbial communities from Rifle, Colorado - Rifle CSP2_sed 10_1 (SPAdes) (version 2) | ecosystem: Environmental > Terrestrial > Deep subsurface > Rock core/Sediment | place: Rifle... | reverse complement strand
ACAATGTTCTCGCCTCTGTCGGTCTATTCGGTCAGGCCCCACCACTGCCAGCACTCTTTGATGCAGGGGCAGCATTCGCCCGCGCGAAGGGGTGTCAGGCTTCCAAGAAACGAATCCGGTTTGCCGTCAAGCACTGGGATGAGTTGAACCACACAGTTGCCGACGCCCAACAGGTGCTCGCCAGGTTCTCGATCACGTATGTCCGCATCGAGCGCGGCTCTGTCAAGGGTGACGTCATGTCCATCATGAAGGGTGTCAAGGACGCAGAAGATGGGCTCATCAAACGCCTCAAGCCTGTCGTGAACGACGACACTGATGAGTGGATTGAACCGGCTCAGCGAATGCCGATGGGGGAGGTTGGGGCGCACATGCGTGCGACGCTTCTTGAAGAGGAGCATCTACTGAATCGGGTGCGACCAGGGTTCGCTCTTCCTCCGGTCTAGCCCCGAATTCAGGCGCCATCATCTTCCATTATTTCGAAGCAAACTTCAGGCAATCATCACATGACTCGGACACTGTCGGCATTTGTACTTGGAATCGCAACGTTCTTCGTTGCCCTTCCAGTTTCAGCTGTAGTTGATTCCGAAGAGGCAAAAGCTCTAATGGAAGCGGCCAATGGGTGTCACTTGGATAAGATCATTGAATACGATGACAACGTGAGTGATGCAATGACTGTTGCATCTACCGCAATAAGTCTCTGCTCCGATCTGACTGATCAGATAGTTGAATTCGGCATACGGGATGGAGACTTTTCTGACACGCCCGATATCAGAGCCGCGCTCAGGGGAGGGTACGAGAAGTCAGTCGTGAAAAGGGTGGCCGGATACGTGCTCAGGTACCGCGCCGCACGGCGAGACATTACGGAATAGTGGGGCAAGATTCCTGTCACAAACCGCACTCAGCAAAGAAAGGCGATGGCTTCTTTGAGTGTGAGATGACGAGCAATTGCTTTGCCCTGGTCATACCCACATAGAACAGCCTCCGCTCTTCCTCCAGGGGCGCACCCTTCGTCGAGGGGATCACCCCTTCGTCGCAGCCAAACATCCAAATGTTCTTGAATTCGAGACCTTTGGACCCGTGGAATGTCATGAGCTTGGCAGTGGGGATGGGCTCATCAACCCCATCGTCTACCGACTTCCCATCCTTGAGGTCGGCCTCCTTCCGCGCAGCTTCCATCCGCTTCTTCTTGGCCTCTTCATCCTGCTCGCGCGCCAGGGTGTTCAAGCGGTTGGCCATGGATCCGCGCATGTTGACCACAGCAGAGGACGCGGCAACAAGCTGGTTTCGGCACACCTGCAGGTAGATCGGCTTCGATTTATCGGAGATGCCATCGGCAAGGTTCAGGCTGTAGATGTAGTTGCCCATGCCCTCGCATGCGAGCTGGTGCCGTTCTTTGATGAGAAGCCGTTTCCAAGCCTCTGCCATTGACCGGAATTTCCCCTCAATGCTGTCCGCGGCTGCACCACCCGACTTCAAGTAGGCGCTCAAACTTCCGCGTTCACTTGACCTGAACTGTCGGTGGATCACCGACAAACGGCTCTCGGTGACACCAGCGAGACGCAGGATGCCATCAACGCCGACCAGGTCATCGAACCAGATCGAGCGGACCAGCCCAAGGAAGATCGCCGGGATGCGTTCGTCCCAGAACGACTTGCCCTTGTTGCGTGAGATGGGGAACTGCTGCGCGACGCCTTTCTCGATCTTGTCGGCCAGCTTGTTGGTGCGAACAAGGATGCCCCAGTCACCCGGCGTGTCTGTTGCAAGGATCGTCTTGACCAGTTGTGCGATCTCTTCTTCCTGGTCCTTCGCGGTAAAGCGTCTCACCACACCAGGGTTGAGATTTTCGGTCTTAAGATGCTTGTCGATCCGATCGACATTCAACTTGATTAGTTTGGCCGCAGGCAGGATGATTTCGTGTGCGCAACGATAGGTGGTATCCAAGCTGATGTGGGTAGCGCGAGCCTTGGTACGAAAGGCTTCCAGAGATGCAAACCCGTTTCCGAAGCGAAAGCTATACAGGGACTGGTCGTCGTCCCCAACCACCGTAACTTCGACACCTTTTTCCATGTAGGCGTACACCCATCCCATCTGGACCGAGTCGCTGTCCTGCGCCTCGTCTACCAGAAGAAAACTCCCTGGCACGAGCGGTACGCGACCACTGGGCATCCCTTGGGTGGCCAGAACGAGCATGTCTGAGAAGTCCATCGCCCCAATCTGCTTAAGCAGCTCCTGATAGCGATAGAAGATAGCGGAAAGCATGCAGCTGCCCGGGTCGCTGGTGGCCGGGTGAACAGTGCTTTTCATCTTCTCTATGAAGAGGGCGGCATCGGCCAGCAGGACGCCATCACTCTCGTGCACTACGTCTTTCCAAGCTCGCTTGATCAGATCGAATTTGGCAACATCGTTGACCAGGTTGACCTTGATGCCTGCGTCTTTTAATTGGCGCATGCAGAGCGAGTGGAACGTTCCACAGGTAAGCCGGCCAGCTGCCTCCGGATAGGCCTGAAAGACCCGGTTCTCGATCTCCTTGGCAGCATCCTTGGTGAAGGTCACCGCGATCCCGCAGGCTTTGCGATCCTCCTTGAGTTTACGTACGGCTCGCTCTCTCAGGACGAAGGTCTTGCCGGAACCAGGGCAGGCCGTGATCAGGCAGTGCCCATTGGTCATTACCGCAGCTTCCTGAGCGGCGTTGAGCTTTTGTGCCCGAGGCACGACGATGTTCTTGCGAGCAGCTGAGCTTCTAACAACCGTGAGCGCAGAACCACACGCGTCGCACCGTGAACGCACTTGACCATCATCCGGTACTTCCCAATCACAAGAGGGGCATGTCGCTATCCGCGCATGCCCCTCACTTGCAACAGGCGCGGATAGCCTGGCCCTACTGGGCAGTAGCGAACTCATTGCCCGCCAGGTGATCCGACACGGTCTTGGTCATGGCCTGGGCCTGTGCCTCTTCCTCGGGATCCAACTGGATGATCTCGGTGACTACCTTGTCCACCACGGACAAGGTCATTTTGTCCAGGTCGCCTTCCTGTGCCAGGCGCTTGGATTCCCAGTACAGGCGCATCGTCAGTCGCGCCAGCGAGGTGATCTCGTTGCGGAACTTGTTGATGAGCTCGTCGCGATCGCGCCGTTTGACGAGGCGCTGGATCCACAGGACATCCAAAGTGCAGACGTAGGCATCCAACACCGGCAAGTAGCCAAGAAAGTCCACGATCTGTGGTGTCAACTCCGGCAACGTGGTCCTGACGAGCTTGCCGCTTCGGACCTGGACGGGTTTGAGTTGATTGTCACGCGCAATCTTCTCGACTCGAGCCAATTCGGCCTTCATGCGTGAGGCGAGGTCGCAAATGCGAGCGTCGATCGCGTCCTCCAGGCTGTCGACGAAATCGTTGGCTTTCTCGTCGGTGAGACCCATCCTACGCAGGGTGATCACCAGGTAGGTCATGAGGTTGTACAGCGAGATCTGTGCCCGGCCGTAATGGTCGGCGAACAGCTTCTGGGTATATTCGGTCACCAGGACAACGTCATGCAGTTCCGCCGGGTGATTGGCGATCGGCATGAATGCCAGCATGTTCCGGTGCGTCTGGGCCCGCTTGGAGAAGGCACCAGGTTCGGGCTTCTGTCCCTGAGCGCTCGGTTTCTGGCGCTCCGTTGCCTGTCGAGTCGTACCGTTGGCCCCTTCGGGCAACTTCATCGCAGGTCGACGATCCGCGGGGATCGCTGCACGCTTCTTCTTCTTCTGGGGTGCTGGCTGTGCCGCGCCCGGTGCGAGCAAGGTGGTGACCACCACCTCGTCCTGTTGCACTTCCGTGGAAGTGGAATCCTGGGTAAGGGCCTGTTCGCTCATCTCGAAACTCCATGTATCCCCGCCATGCCGGGGAGGTCCATTGTTCCTTGGCAAGATCGAACGAAAGTCCTTGAACCCTATCGAAATTGGCAAGCAATAGAGTCTTTCCACGGTAAGTCGACATTTGTTGTTCGCCATATCCGTTGACAGTCCACGAAGCTCACAAGTAGCCTCCTCACATCGCTTTATCGAGCACCACGTGCTCACCCAAAGGACTGAGGTCTCCTTCCCCAAGGCCGGAGCTATCTTCGAGATAGCCTTACTTACCAGCTCTTTGCTGGAGCTTTTCTGGACGTCTCATTGCAGTCGTCTACCGTCAGTACAGTCCACCGTATTGACATACACCTGCACCGCAATTCATTTGCGCTGCCAATGTTCTCTGGACTGCTTCTGCATTCCAAAGCTTCATTGATCTCACTAACTTGATCGTCATCGCTGAGACATCCTCGCCTGCACGTCTATCGCGCAGATCCTGTGGTGCATGTTTCGACCATTGGCTTGCGATGCTCCATTCGCCCGCTCATTGGCACCAGGAACCTTTGATGGCCTGGCAGTGAACTGACTTCGATCACTCGCACCGAATCGTATTGCGATTCATCCGTCTGCTCCTCGACAGGTGCGTTTCTTTTCACCTCAACACATGACTTCGCAGGCTTCCTTCATGGATGCCGACGTCTTCGTGTGCAACGTCATGTCCTTGTGTCGAGGATGTGTTCATTTTCCATCATGTGCCGTCGACACCGGCTCCTTTTCGGAGATATCCACCATGCGTCGTAACCAAGCTCTTTTGAACAGCCGTTCCGTGCCACGTCGTATCGTAGATCTGTGCAACGATGTTTTTTCCAGGCTCGGAATCGAGTGGACCGCTGGACTGATTGCCGCGATTGTTGTGAGCCTTTTCGCTCTCAGCATTCACCTCTCGGACGGTGAACCCACTGCTGCTGAAGAACTTTCCAACATTCCTGACCACACTTCCGCCGACTGTCACGCAAAGCTTGTTCGTAGCTATCTGCGTGAGTCATCTGTCGATCGGTACGAACGTCTTGAAATGGAAAATGCATTAAAGAGTGGTGACAACTGCAAGCATCTGCCGCAGTAGTTTCCTTTGGGACCCCGACGCTTACGCGCCGACCTCCTCCCGGCCCTGTTCGGGTCCCCTCTCAAGCCTTTGCTAGCGCGAAGCCTTGAGTGGGGACCTGGCCCCGGTTAGGAGGAGCGTCATGAAAGAAGCGGAGCAACATCCCGCACGGGAATCGAACGTCATTGGTGCATCTCAGGTTGTAAACGTGAGCATCGATGATCCGATTCCCCCCGCCTTAGTCAGGCGATTTGGTGAGTCCATGGGTCTGTACGACCAGCCGGAACATACGTTCCGCATGTACGCCACCGTTGCGCTTGGCTGAGGAGGGAGGAACGGCACCCACAGGGACGCCTGTGGGTGCTCTTTCTCGAACAGGTTCAATGAGCCAATTCGAGAAAGGGCACAACCGTCCTTTTCTGTTTTTTAGTGACTACGTCACTGGTTTGAAGACACCGAGTCTTCTCTTTTCACTACACCCAGATGGGAAGCTTCAGCCCATCGGGCCTGAACTTCGTTTCCGGGTGTCTTTCGCTGTGCAACGCATGACAGCGATCGAACTCATTTCCCGTGCGATTCAGGAGTATCGACCGATGTATATCAACAAGCTTCAGTGGCAAGGATTCCTGGGCAAAGACTGCCAGCGTATTGAACCTCGAAAGGAAAAGGATCCGGTTTTCGTGACCTTTTCCGTCGCGCAAGCAATGCCTGGTCGCGTCAATGGCACTACCCAGGAAAACACCGTCTGGCTCAACTGCAAGGCCCGCTGGTCACTAGAGCGCGCTGACTCACTCACTCCCAAGCTCTTGAAGGGTGCACACGTCTTCATTGAAGGCGCACTTGAAATCGAAGAGAAGGACACTGCAACGGGTCGGCGCACTTACATCAACATGGTCGTCTCCAACGTGCAGTTTATTCCTCGACCCATGCGTGCAGAACAAGAAACGGAAACTGAAGCACCGAGCAGCGCACCGCTTAAAGCTGAAGCAGCCAATCCTTCTGCGTTCAACCCGGCTCGCTTTGACGAAGATTGATCAGATCCTCGATCGGTCCTAGTTCATCCATCTATCTGCCCACTCACGGGCTTCCACTAATGGTCCTGTCGCCAACGTGCCTCCAGGCCAAGGAGATTTCCATCATGTCCGCTACTTCCTCGACCGGTTACACCGTCACTTCTGGTCCTTTCAAAGGTCTCGAAGCGCTCCCAGGCGAAGTCATTCGCAACACCGATGAACTGGGTCGCGAATACTCTGTGTGGGACACCCATGCGCGTACCAGGCACTTCCTCGAAACGTTCTCTCCCAACCTCGGTTGGAAGGTGCATGTCGAACAGTCATTCCTCGGAATGACGATGGAAGACATCTGGTCTCGTGACGCGGTTGGTAATGCCCTCCAGAACCCTGCTTGGCTGTTCACCGCGTCGCTGCTGGACAAGGACAACAACCTTGTTTCCAATAGTTCCGTCGTACAGCTGATCAACTGCCCCATGTCTTTCGAGACTGGGCAGACACGGGCAAGGGGCAAGCTCTACCAGTCCCTTGGATTGCCCGGTTCCCCCTCGATCGAGGATGAATCGCGACTTTCAGGGTTCACTCCACGCAATACACAACCCGTCTCCACTCCCAAGGTCGTACCGGTAGCCGATATCTCCGCTGCCGTGCCCGAACCTGTCACAGCACCTGTTGTCGTTGTCGCTGCAACAGTTCCTGCTGAGCAATCCGCGGCTGTCGAACCCATCCAGGGCGACACGGCTGAGGATTCCAGTAATGAGACCGTGGTCGAACCTGTGGTACCGGAACAAGCCGAAGCTGCAGTTGCCGACGCTCTGCCCACCCATAGTGCCGATCGCGATCCCGACCTGAACACCGTTGCCGTGATGCCACCACCTGCCCAAGGCGTTTCTGCCAAAGCTAGTGCGAAGCTCAACGGTCCAATCCCGTCTGGAATTCTTCGTCAGATCCAGATCCGGGCTCAACGTTCCAAGGTCACGGTTCCGTCATTTGACACGCTTGACCAGGCGCAAGCTTTCCTGGCCACGCTGGTGAACCCGGGCTCCGTCTCTCAGGACCTGCTTTCAGGGGGTGAGTAATGGCCGCTGTTTCCGCCGTTCTAGCAGCTCCTCCTGGAAACGCACAGCAAGACGTCCAGGTTTTCTCGCGTCCCACTCAACGCAAGCGGAGGATCTACCTTTCGCACTCAGCTAGGGAGTTGTTCACCACATGCGGCCGGAAATATCGGTTCTCGCATGTAGATCGCCTGGAGACCATTCACCGGTCATCCAATCTGGGCTTTGGCGGAGCGGTTCATCGTGGTTGCGAAGTGTTCCTCATCGCGCAAGCCACGGGTGAAGTTGTCGAAGATCCGATCGAGGCGTTTGATCGGAGCTGGAATGACTTCTGTGAATCGCACGTTGTTGACTACTCCAGCAAATGGGATCGTGAAGGACTCACTGCTGTAGGCCACCGGCTCATCCAGAAGTTCATGGAAGACTGGATTGCAAGAGGCCTTTACGTTGTACTGGATTCGATGGGTGTCCCGGTCATCGAGCGCAAGCTCAAGATCGAGCTCCCTGACGAAGTCATCTACACTGCGATTATCGACGTGCTCGCAATGACGCCCGACGGCCAAATCTTGGTGATTGATCTCAAGACGCCGGCGCAAGTGGCATTCGAAGGTTTCACCGAACAGTCCGAGCAGTTGTTGGGCTACCAGGTGGTCGTTGATGCTCACGCTGAAGCACTTGGCATCAGTCAAGTCGACGGCAGAGCGTTCTACGAGTTGATCAAGCGTCCGATACCGAAGACCAGTCGTGGAGAAGGGCCTGTCATCGCTCCTTTTCACCCGGTTGGTCGTGCAGATGACGAGTCGATACGGGACTGGATCTACGAGACGCTCGCAATTGCGAACGACATTCGTGCAGGCCGGTTCCCGAAGCGTCCAGGTGATGCGTACAATTCGCCTTGTTCAATGTGCGATATGGCAAATTTCTGCCTAAGTTCCGGCGCCGATATGACAGGTGTAAGGAAAAAGCAGCACTACGTTCCAAAAGATGTTGCACCCGTTGAAACTCATATTTCTGGAACGATTCCGTTCTAGGACATTGATCTACAACACTGAAACCCTCGAAGTGATGCCCAGCCACCCGGCCGAGCACCACTTTCGAGGGTTTTTTTATGCCCTGTTGAGGCGACCGAAAAAGCAGAAGACGCTATTTGGGCAGGCAGATGACGCTATTCGGGTAGGTAGAAGGCGCTATTTTGTAGGCCATAGGCCGATATTCCGAACACCAAAGGCAACGGTTTACGAAGCTCATGGCCACCTCGGGCGGGGATAGGGCAGGGGATGTTGGCGCCAGGATCTAAGTAAAGGAAATAGCACCTTCTACCTATCCACCACGATGAAAATAGCGTCTTCTGGGCGCTCTTTAATAGAACTAGGAACGCCCAACGGCCGAACCCCCGCGGGAACTGCAGGCGTCCGGGTCGCGCCATACGGACGAACCCCTTGGTGAATTTGCAGGCAGTTATTGTGCTTGACCAGCCAGCCACCTGCCGATACGTTAGGGGCGATTTTTCCGCCAAGCGGACTCAGGTACCGACACCTGCCCCTAAGTCGCCTTTACTTGTTGTGTTCCATCGATGCTGCAAACCCACCCGGGGTCCTCGACCCTATGGGCGTGGACCTCATTTTTTTTAGGAGGTTCACATGACCATCAATGCCGTACTCACAGACGTTGAGCGAGCTGCACTCGACGAAACGATCCGTGCAAAGTTTTCCGCACTGACCATCGCCGAACTGCAACTGCGTCTCACCGCTCTGGTGCTTGTCAAAAACCGCTTCATACGAACCATGAAGCTGGCTAACTGGCAGTACGTCATGTTGTGCATCGACCATTGCCATGAGCGGATCATTGATCTCGCAACCGATGGCATGGTTTTGACAGACCAGGAAGTGGTCGATCTCGAATCACTTGGTTCTACCGATCTCGCAGCTGAGCATCCTGTGGCCACCGAAGTCGAATCGAACCATCCCGATGCACACTTCAAAGACAAGATCACGCAGGCCTACTGCGCTTGATTTCCATTAGTTAGCTCATTCGAGCTGACATCTCTATGCCCGAGGTAAGAACGATCTTGCCTCCCGGCATGCATTGATTCTTCCTCGGGCTTTTTTCTAGCCCGATACCGGGGCCCTTCCCAAGCCTTTTTGCAACAAGAGGGCTTCGGTGGGACTCCGGCGTTCGGTACCCAAACAAGGAGAATCATCATGCTGAATGATCATAAGGAACTGTCCCAGGCAACGCCTGCAGACGCTCCCTACACTGTTGCAAGTCACGAGGTTCCGATGCAACCCGCGTCCCTGGACATCTGGGACAAGAAGTACGCCCTGAAAACGAAGTTGGGCGTTGCTATCGACCTGAGTATCGACGACACGTACAAGCGTGTTGCAGGTACCCTGGCGGATTGTGAGACGGAAAAGCGTGACTACTGGTACGAAGAGTTCCTGTATGCGATGCGTAACGGTGCCATCCCGGCCGGTCGTATTGTCAGCAATGCAGGTGCCCAGGCGTACAAGCCCTCCACAAGCCTCATTAACTGCACCGTCAGCGGCACGATCCACGATTCGATGGAGAACATCCTCCAGCGAGTCACGGAAGCGGGTCTAACCCTGAAAGCTGGTTGCGGCATTGGTTACGAGTTCAGCACCTTGCGTCCGCAGGGAGCATTCGTAGCAGGCGCCGGAGCAAGCACTTCAGGTCCGCTGTCGTTCATGGATATCTACGACAAGATGTGCCTTACCGTGTCCTCAGCGGGTGGTCGTCGTGGTGCACAGATGGGTACTTTTGACGTCTCACATCCTGACGTCGTGTCCTTCATCAAAGCCAAGCGCGCCGATGGCTGCTTGCGACAGTTCAACCTGTCTTTGCTCATCACCGATGATTTCATCGATGCGGTCAAGAACGACCTGGAATGGCCTTTGGTCTTCCCAGTGCTCGCCTCCGAAGCTGCGGAAATGGACTTCGACGATGAGAAGCAGGTGATCTATCGCGATTGGGCCAACAAGGAAGACGGCTACACAGTTCGAGAAGATGGGATGGTTGCATGCAGGGTCTATCAGCGGATCTCCGCCAAGAAGCTCTTCAACGTGATCATGTCGTCGACGTACGACTATGCAGAGCCCGGGTTCATCCTGATCGACCGCGTCAACGAGCAAAACAACAACTGGTTTTGCGAAACTGCCATACGAGCCACCAACCCGTTTCAATGCGGCCACACTCAGAGAGTGCGGAAAATTTCCTCTAATTTCTTGGAAGCCCAGTCGTGGGCGACAGGGCGCAAGCAAGGCTCCCAAGCCTGTGCAGCGTGAACGACTGAACGAGGAAACGCATCTGAGAACTCTTCCGCCCTATTCGGGAGGTTTGTTGTCAGATGTGATGCGACAGTCTGGACTTGCGTCATAACGAAACTTGGATTCGCACAGAGGGTGAATACAAGTCATGAAGCGCAAGAGGGGGATTCGAAGCAGTCCCCCCGCCGACAATTGATTGTCGGTCAGTACGCGGCCACTGCCGCGGAAAGTAACAGCCGGTGGAGAACAACCCTTACCGCCATACGGTTCCTGTCTTCTCGGTAGTACCGCATTGCCGAACTTCGTACGTGATGCCTTTACGGACCATGCACGATTTGATTGGGATACCTACAAGCGGGTAGTACGTGTATTCACAAGAATGCTCGACAACGTGGCCGATATCTCAGGCCTTCCGTTGCCACAGCAGCGTGCAGAGATCGAAGCTAAGCGCCGCCACGGAATGGGCTTTCTCGGACTAGGCTCCACCCTTGCAATGCTTGGTATCCGTTACGGATCCCAAGAGTCGATCGAGTTCACCGAACTGGTGACCAAGACGATGGCTGTAGAAGGTTGGCGTGTGGCATTGGATCTGGCAAAGGAGAAGGGACCTGCTCCCATCCTGACCCAGCAATTCGATGTCACCGCAGAAATGCTTCGCAAGCGTCCCGAGATGGTTGCCGATGGTTACGTTGTCGGTCAGCAGGTCACCGGTGCGCGACTTCATGCGAAGTACTCCCGCTACATGCAGCGCATTGCAGCCGTCGACCCGCAATTGGTCGAGGAGCTCGCTATGGTAGGTGCACGTTTCACGCATCACACCTCCATCGCGCCTACTGGAACGATCAGCCTGTCCCTGGCCAATAACGCCAGCAACGGCATCGAACCTAGCTTCGCGCATCACTACACACGCAACGTCATTCGACCTGGCAAGAAAAGCAAGGAAGCCGTGGCTGTTTATAGCTACGAACTGCTTGCCTATCGAGCCCTCGTCAACCCCGACGCCATGCCAGACAGCGAAGACCCGGACAAGCAACTGCCGGACTACTTCGTAAGTGCTGACACGGTAACTCCCAATGAACATGTCGACATCCAGGCAGCAGCACAGAAGTGGCTTGATTCGAGTGTGTCAAAAACGGTCAACGTGAAAACGGATATCGGCTTTGATGAATTCGAAAATCTCTACCTCTATGCCGCCGAGCAAGGTCTGAAGGGCTGTACCACATTCCGGTACAACCCCGAAGCGTTCAGCGGAGTGCTCGTCAAGGACAGTGATCTTGAGAAGACCGTTTACGAGTTCACGCTCGCAGACGATTCGAAGGTACAGCTGGCCGGCAACGAGATCGTTGAGTACGACGGCGAAGAGCACACAGCGTCGAACCTCTTCGAGGCGCTTCGCGATGGCTACTTTGGTCGTTTGTAACTGACTCGCGTCATTTCCATTACCCACAAGGGGATTGCCCACGGCATCCCCAAGGAGTTCCTATGTCCGTCAAGATCGATTCTCGTATCAAGTCCTACTCCGTCGTCCAACCAGGCGACACCACTCAAGCGCCGTCCAACTTCATCTCTGGTGAAGCTGATCGTCGTCTCAAACTCCACACGGTCCAGGTACCCGTTGCCTCATCTCTGAGGTGGGTATCCCGTCCGGTAATCGCTGAAGGCAATCCGGCACAAGTGTTCCAGGTCAACGGTCCCGATCACTCGTTCTTCGTGATCGTCAGCTACGTCAAAAACGGATCGCCAAATACCGGTTATCCGTTTGAACTGCTGATCGCTGGAGAGGGACCCCGTGCTCTCAATGCCCTGGCAAAGTCACTTAGCCTGGACATGCGGAGCCACGATCGTCTCTGGCTCAGGACCAAGCTGGAGAGCATTGCCAACACTGTCGGTACTCCGTTCACGATGACCATGCCGAACGGATTCATGACAGAGGTACGCAGTGAGGTCGCAGCGTTTGCCTTGCTCGTGCTCTATCAGTGTGAACAGCTGGGTGCCTTCTCGGAGGACAACCTGGCCGTACACCCCTTGGTGGATGCACGGATGTCGTCTCGAAGGCCCATCACCACTGCAGAAGGAACGGTGTCTTGGTCGGTGGATATTAAGAACGACAATACAAAAGACTCGTTCAAGATGTTCATGCCTGAGCTCGTTCTTCCTGATGGCAGCATGCGTCCGTATGAGCTGTGGTTCTCAGGTGACTATCCGGCCCAGTCGTTCGATGGCCTTGCCAAGTGTCTGTCGCTTGATATGCAGGTCAACGATGTCGAATGGTTCGGCAGGAAGCTGAAGCAGTTGCTGTCGATAGAAGAGAATCGTGGTGAATTCTGGGCCCAGGTTCCTGGCTCGGAGAAATCCCGGTGCTACCCATCGACTGTCGCCTACGTTGCCACACTGATCCTGCACCGCTTCCACACGTTGGGGTTGCTCGATGAGAACGGCTCCACCCAGTCGGACAATGTGGTCGCAATCCTACGCGACGACACGAACCCGTCACACAACGTACGAAAGCCCCTCCAGGGACTCGACTGCGCTGCGTGTGGAGCCCTCGGTGCTGTTCGGATGGAAGGCGGATGCGGAACCTGTTCTGCCTGCCAGGACAGCCAGTGTTCGTGAAGTTACTTTTCATCACTCGTGCCCTGGCTTCCATAGCAGGGCTGCAACATAGGGACAGCATCACCGTCCCGGGAAGACCTTTCGAGGTCCTCTTTAAGCCCATCTTTTTGGTGCGCTTAAAGAAGCCCTTGACCACATAAAGCCGTTGCCTGCCTTCATGTGTCGTGGTAAAAAACTCTCATCGCTTTTTACCTGAATATTTTCAGGACCTCCAGACGAAGGTAACCTCGTCTCCCACTGCAACTTATGTTTCAACCCCTACCGGGAGCTAAGTCTCCTAACGGGGCTTTCTCCTGGTTTTTTCTTATCAGGAGGAAGTTATGTCCAAGCGCAATGCCGTCCGCCGTCATGTACGTGTTCGCCAGGTTATCCGTACCAGGTTCCGTACACGCTCAGGTCGCTTCGTTCTCAGCCGTACCTATGCTGAGCCCGTTCGAACCGAAACCGCGGACGCAGACCTCTCCACTACCTCGTCGCAGAAGGTCATCGCTGACCTGTTCCAAGCTGTTGGCGCTCCCACTGTAGACTTCACCTTGCGCTCCAAGTACGGATCCACTCGTGCCCGTCGCAAGAAAAAGAAGAAGCGCACCGCAGGTCTGCAGTACAAACTGAAGTTTTGGAAAGGTGTTGTTGGCAAGGATCGTGAGCGCAAGTTCTCTGCTCACTTCTCTGACTCGAACGAGTTCAACGACACCGATTGGTCTGACGAGGACATCTTCAAGATTGCGACGACGCTCGTCGATCGCAGTATGGAAGAAGTGTTTGCCCTCGAGCAGAAGGACTCCAACCGAATTGCTGAAATCGTCTCGTGGATCAACCGACGATTCGATGACTCAGCGTTCAACTACGAGTTCTGCTGCGCCGCTTCCGGATACCACGCTGATGATCTGAGGGAGCTTTTCTTCCTTCGGCTTGAACGCAAGCATGGCACCCGGTTTCCTCACTATCAGGTACTCCGTAACGGCATCATCGATGCAGAGCATGGAGATCCTGATGCCATTGACTGGGTGATGTCTGATTCCCAGAGTCCGATGGGCTTCGTCGACTGCTGCAAGTCCCTTGGTTTCAATCCCTTCAAGGCCCGTGCTGACATCCTGCTCCCCATCGTCGACCATGAAATCGTCGCTGAGGACACGTTCTACCTGGATGAAAACCAGATCTCCTGGGATTTTGAAACCATCGTCAACCAATCCGCTGCGGCCTAGTCCCCAGCTCTAGCATCACCCCCTCGAGGGAGCCAATCCCTCATGGGATAGCTCCCTTTAATTTTTACGATAAGGAGCTATTCCTATGAGCAACTCACTTCTGTCCACTTCGGACATGCCGTTCAACAACAACATCCTGCCTTCGTTCACCGAGGCATGGAACGACGAACACCGCGTTGGTAAACCTGCCATCGTGACGTTCGGAGATCTCGGCGTTACCGATCTGAAGGCAGAAGCGACTTGCGTGGCCTATCTGGATGTCGGCGAGCATTCCGCTCTCGAAGCACCGGACGAGCGCCACGCCTTCGACGATATCGATCTCGATCGACTGTTCAACTTCGTTACATTTCGTGAATGGTCCAGGCACAAGCACGATCCCCGTCGCGGCATTTTGCTGATGGGTCCATCCGGTACCGGCAAGACGACGTATCTCCAGAACCGCTTCGCTCAGCGTGGCATTCCGGTGTACAGAGAGACTGCCAATCCCGACATGATGGCTGCTGACCTGATCCAAACGAAGGAAGTTGTCAACGGCACGACGTACTACGAGGATGGCCCGATGCTCAAGGCCATGCGTGAAGGTGTTCCTTTCGTGTTTGAAGAAATGGATCTGTTTCATCCCAGTCAAGCGACTGCGTTGAACGAGATCATCGAAAAGGGACGCACGCTATTGCCCGAGGACAAGTCCGTCTTCGTCGCAAAACGCGGCTTCATGGTGTTCGGTACCTGCAACTCCTCATTCACCGAGGATCGTTCAGGTGCCTTCTCTGGTACTCGTCGTCAGAACCAGTCGGTACTCAACCGTTTCTACAAGTACACGTATCCGCACGTTACCCCGGACAAGGAAGCTCTCGTTATTCGGAGAATCCACCCGGAAATCCCTGAAGAACTTGCAAATCGCATGGCCCAGTTCGCAGATCTCACGCGAAGTGCAGCAAGCGACCAAGGTTTCGATGGAAAGCGGATGCAACAAGGTCTCTCTCGGCGTCACCTGCTCGACTGGGCAGAAATGTTGAAGGGCTTTGCGTACCTGAAAAACTCGGGTGAGAAAATTGATCTCGCTTCGTACACGCTCAACTTCGTGTTCACCGGCAACCTCGGTCCCGAGGAGCAAGCCACCGTGCACCACTTCCTCAACCTGGCCTTCAACGACGGCAGTGGGGTTTGAGTCATGGAGATCTTCTGCAAACTCGTCAATGAAACATCGGCGAAAGCAGGTTCCGTGACGCTTTCCCTGGTCAACAACGCTGTTGTCGAAGCCGTTGCAAAGGATCGTTCGGCTAAACCACGGACAAAGGAGTATCCAAAGTCCGCGGTTGGCGATTCACCAATTGTTTTCATGGGCCGCATGGTTCTGGAGCGATTGGCGAACGGTTATGCAGTTCTGGATGAGTCGGATCACTTCTCGACCGATCGGGTCAACACGTGCCTGACGTTCGACAGCAATCCGCGGCTTGAGCTGGTGCTAGGTCAGCTGCTCCCAAGGCAACTTCAACCTTCCTTCAAGGACGGTGACAAGGTGTACGCCAACGGGATGCTGGTTGGTCGCGAAGCTACACCCTATGGAATGGCATTGAACATTGCATTCCTTCAATCAGGACTGACTGCTATACAAGCCACGCTTCTGGCCGTTGCGAAACGCTGCAGTGCTTTCGATAAAGCACCGGAGCACTACACAGCGAATTTCCAGGGCGACTATCTGGACCTTGCAACCATTGTTAAGCCACTTCGTCAGTACGAGTTGTTCGGTGATGCAGTGCTTGACCAGTTCCAGGCAGCAGGTGTGACTCTACGTTCGGTCGACTTCCGAAACGTGCAGTCGAAGCTTGTCGGCTTTGTTGGTATTTAGCTCTGTCAAAAAGCGATCCGTGCCCATGCATCGGTGAACTTTTTACCCCCTCAAAGGGTTTTTTCAATGTGCATCGAGGTGCACATCGCAAAGACACTTTTCTTGAACCTCGTTTGGTTCCGTTTCCAGAGCACGCAGCTCTGCACCTTACTTTCTTCCACTTCTATCCACGTCGTCGCTTCGCTAACAAGCCCAGCGACTTTTCGCGTGGGTCATTTCCACTCATCCACAAGGAGTTATTCATCATGGCCGTTCTCCACACCGATCCGCTTCAAGGTCTTGTCATCGTCACTTCGGATATCCGTATCTGGTCTGGCGGCGTCAAGCTCACTCGTGAAGGCGATCTCTCCACTGTCCGAGACAAGCTGCCGCCCTCTGCGATGGTTTCTGATGGACGCAAGAACCTGGTCAAACCAAGTGCTCTTGCACCATTCCATGCCATTCGCAAGCGGCTCGAAAGACTGTTATCGCGTCAAGGTTTCCGCCTCATGGCAGATGCATTTGCCGTGCCGGAAGCTGAGATCGACAGCATCATTCGAGAGATGGACACGCTCGAGGAAGAGTTCAACGAAGCCGTACCGGTGTTTCTCAACGATCTGCCAGCCCATTACCAGGCCCAGATGGACGAGTTCCCAGAATGGTCAGAACAACTCAAGTCGGGTCAGCTGGAAGAGTCGAAGGTAGCTGAACGTCTTCGCTTCTCCGCTGGTGTCTACAAGATCGCTCCTCCGGATCCCGTCAACGCAGAGTCCAAGCTCAATCGCCAGTACAGCAACGTCGTCAACAGTGCCGTTCCTGCATTGCTCAACGACATTGCAGCGAAAGCCGAAACACTGCTCAAGGGACCTGTCGGCAAGCGTCAATGCGTCACTCAGGTGCAACACGCCCAGGTGCGCAAGCTTGTCGAACGGCTGGAAGCTTTCAGCTTTCTTGATTACCGCGTAGGTCCAACCGCCGAAGCGCTCACCTCAATGCTCGACTGCGTACCACGCCTGGGTTCTTTGACCCCTGGCAACACTGCAGTGATTCGAGTGGTCGTCGAACAACTCGCCGATCCCGAGACCCTACTGGAAGTGTTTGAAGCATCTGATGAGCCAGTCAACGACGCGAACACCGTTTCGCCCGTTGATCAGCCCGCAGTGCAGGTTCCTGTCACGGCTCCTTCCACTCCTGCTTTCGTCGGCGTCTAACACGTCGTAAGGCATTTTCATTACGAGGCTATCCCATGGACCTACAAGGTCAGATCCACTCGTTGTTCATCCGTAACACAGGTAACAAGCAGGGAATGCTTTCCGCAGCACGCGCAGCACTTGGCTCCTTGCCAATGGTTGCCAGGGCTTTGCTTAAAAAGGCAAAGAAACCGCTGCGGATCGTGATCGATCGACACGCAACCACTGGTTCGACTGATTGCGAGACCCTCATCCGCCTACCTGTGATTCCAATGCCAACGTCCGAAGACGACATCGAAGGTGCTCTTGACCTTGCTGCGTTGATGTACGGACTGATTCACCATGAAGTGGGCCATTGCAACCACAGCGACATCTCGGTCATCCGGGCTGCACGAAGTGGTTTGGAGCAGGCGCTCACGAACATCATCGAGGACGTTCGGATGGAAAACGCGCACATTCGGGAACTCCCGAGTTCGCGAGCTTATCTGGATGCGATGAACCTGGTGATGGCAAAACAAGGCAAGTGGGGAGTCGTGCATCAAGGTTTGACTCCCGAATGTGTCTTCCTCAACTACGTGCTCTGTCGTGTCAATGCCGTCTACCGAAACGAGGCCCTCTCGTTGAACGTGCTGGCAGAGATGCGCTCCATGATGGAAACCACCTTCACTCCCGAGATCACCATGTCTCTCGACGAGGTTCTGGAGGAAACGGCGACCCTGATGGACTCACGTGATTCGTTCAATCTTGCCCGCAAGGTCGTGACACTGCTTCAAAACGAGCAGCAAACGTCTGAGCAGCAGGAATCTGACCAGCAACAGCAGAAGCAGCCGCCGCAGTCCAGCGACTCTTCCGATGAAGCGGAGGATGAACAGTCACAACAGCAGGGCGATTCGGATCAAACGGACGACTCTGAAGCAGATTCCCAAGGCGAAAGCTCCAAGGATGATGCCCAGGACCAACCCGGCGACCCCACTGGTGACGATGAAGCAACTGGCGAAGGAGATTCTTCCGATGCCAATGACGATTCCAGCCAGCAGGACGCATCAGGCACGAACGACCAAGGCGACGGGGACCAATCCGATGCCACGGAAGATCAGTCTGGTGACAGCTCCGACAGCACTGAAGGCAAGTCCCCCGGTGATAGCGGTGACAGCGACACTGGCCAAAGCGGTACCGACGGCCAGAGTCAATCGCAGGACCAGGACGCTCCTGAGCAATCAGACGGCGACTCACAGGGACAAGCCACGACGCCTGGACAAACTTCCACAGACGGAGAAGGGCAGGGCAATCAGCCTCCTTCAACCATCTCGCAGAAGCTACAACAGGTACTTTCCAACACCGACGACAAAGGTTCTGATCGGCATGACGCAGCACACGAGATGCTTCAGCAACTCGTCGAAGCCATTGCCGAACATTGCTACCCGTCACTCGACCTCGAAGATGCAATCTCTCAGCTTGAGGCTTCAGTCAACCTTGGCGGTAAACATGGCGAGCAATCCGGAGATCTCGTAACCGGCGCCAACCATGATCTCGATGCAGGCTATTCCGCTGCTCAGGATATCCGTCGACGCCTCTTGTCCGAACTGGACGCACGCACCAATGCGGACGTCTTTGTAGGACAGAAGGGCCGTCGTTTGAGCTCTCGCCACCTGGATCGAGTCATGACCGGGGATCCGCGGGTGTTTCGCAACACGGTTGAAGGTATGGCACCAAGCACCGCCGTCATGCTCGTTCAGGACGTCTCTGGATCGATGTATGGCGAACGGATCTCCCTGGCATCGCAAGCGCTGTATGCAACTGCGATCGCTCTGGAAGGTATTGAAGGCATCGAGGTTGGAGCTATGGCTTTCCCCGGCAACGGAAAGGTCATCGGCTTTGGTGAAAGTCCACGGTTTCGTCAAGCGAATTTCCAGCTTGATGCCTGGGGCTGCACACCGATGGCAGAAGGAATCAATGTCGTTACCCAAGCTTTGCTTGAACAGCAACAGACTCGCAGGTTGATGGTCGTCCTCACAGACGGCGAACCGGATAACGCACCGCTCGCGCAGGCAATGATTGCAACAGCGGAATCGTACGGAATCGAGGTATTCGGTGTTGGCATCCAAACCGACTCGGTAAAGCGGCTTTTCAAGCGCTGGATCGAGATCCACGATATCAACCAGCTGCCTGATCGCCTTGTCTCATTGGTACGAGATGAAGTGATGCTTTCGATGGCGGCTTAACCCTGTGTCTCGGGTGGACGGTGCTCTCACGAGCCCCCCACCCGGGACATGCGGTTTTCTATCCCTGAGCTGGACGTTCTTCATTCCCAGCACCAGTTTTTGTGGCCTCGCCACTTGAAAGGCACTACAGCGCCTGAAGCTGTACTCACTCTCCTTTACTGGGATTTCCATCATGCAAGCAGTGCCTCTTAATCGAGCAGCTGTTCCGCAGCTCCGCGCCTTGCGCATGGAGCCCTTTCTTCGCTTGAGTTCCATCCACTCGCCTGCGTTCGACGAACGAGCAAAGGCCGTTACCTATGTGTACCCAGCAACTTACGTGGCATCGAGGTTGATGTTGTCCGGTCATGGTCCTCTCGCGGTTTCCTTGCGGGATGCGATGGCCAAGGATGTCTCAATCTCATACCTCGGCGATCGCGCTCTCATGGCGGTCAACGTCGATACCACTTCAGGTGACAAGCAGGCCCTTGAGCCTCGCCATGTCGCTCCTGGGCTTGATGTTGCATTGATCGAACTCTTCATCCGTGGCATTGCCGACTCGTTTGATCGAGCCGAACGCTATGTCAATGCGATGGGGAAGCTTGTTTTCTGCAGCCCCGAGTTGTTGCTGAACGCCACCAAGGGCGGTCTGACGTTTCGAGTGAGGACGGATACCCCAAAGGTAGACGCAGCCCTCATCGATGCCTTGGACGTTGCAATGTCGAAGACCAACGCAATGGTGCTTTCGCTTCGGGTCACCCGGGTCGATAGCAACAACGGCAAGTCAGAAACCTTGTACGCGCCCCAGGTCGTCAGTCGTGCACAGCCACTGCGTCCCCTCGCTGTCTTAGCGTTGAGTCGCTTTCTCCAGTCCACGCAGGACACTCCTGCGATTTCCATGAGGTGATCCATGTCCAACAAAAGCAACGTCAAGGACGCCATCAGCTTCTATCTGGCATCCATGGGCCTGCCCGAGTGTGAGATCAAGCTGCACGAGACGCATTCCCCGGTCTCGGTGAAGTTCGATGTAAGCACTTCCAGTGCAACCCAGATGTTGTGTCATGCGGGACATTTCGACCTGGCAAACCAGTACAAGGCCAAGATCGATACGGCTCGCTTTTTCATTGATACACGTGGGGGCTCATGTTTCGACGAGCTCAACCTCTACAGCGAGTTCGGAGAGGATGATTTGCCTCCTGAATTAGCTGCAACCCTCGAAGCGCTATACCTCAAGAGGTTCCAACAGCCTTTGCATCACGCCGCAAGGGTTCTGGAAGCAGCAGAGGAAGCATGCCAAGGACCACCGAAAACCACCGTTCGTAGCTTTGAGACGTCCGGCGGTTTCAACCTGGAACTATCGGTTGAATTCGATGAGTACCTACATGCTGACGCGTACTTCGAGTCAGGTGAACCGGAATGTGATTGGGATGCAATGCAACACGCCCTGGTCAAGCCGTATCAAGTGTTCACAACGACCTGTGTTGTCACCGACCCGGATGGATCGGAGATAGGTCGTTCGAGCATTGGGCACTGCACCGCGTACACCGAAAACGAGGCCGCATTTCTACATGAGATTCGCAAGGAATATGGTCGCGAGCTTATCCACGAAGCACTTACGGAGGCGCGTTCGGCCTATCCGAAAAACCACGAACCAAAGCAGCAATTAGCCGCATAGGAGGCAAGATGTTTGATCCAGGTGCAAAACTGACGCTAGAACAGGAGAGGCTTCTTACCCAGGAAGTGCTCAATACCTGCGAAGGCCGATGGGATCACGTGCTTCCTATGATCATTCCCGAACTCCAGGAAGCGATTGATAAGGGACACAGGCGTCACGTGACCTGCATTTTTCCCGACCATGGAGCCAAGGACAAGTTCCGCATCACCGATAAGTTCAATTACACAGGTAGCGTCATTTGTACCTGTACGGCGAACGACAAGGTGGGTAGCGGAATCAGTTTGATCATGCGGGCGCGCAATGTTGATTTCAAAACGGCGCGTAACTTGCTCGTTGATGCTCTCGGTATCAGTGTGCGAGGCAGGACCCACTCGAAGCCAACCCCCCTGCCGCCCATTCCGGTGCGGAAAGAGGTTGACGTTGAGGCAGTAAAGGCTGAAGCAAAGCGAGTGAAGCTACAGATCGCTTCGATCTGGAACGACACCGTTGACCTCACCGATCCTGCGGCCGAGCCAGCCCTGTTGTGGTTTGAGAATCGTGGCGTGACCCCTCTGCGGCTTCCACTTGCAGATGTCCGCTACCACCACGGCCTGCGCTACTACGACGGACAGAACTATGTGGGAACCTTTCCCTGCATCGTTTCGATGATCCGTGACAATGCTGGCCTCACCAGGACTCTCCACCGGACGTACATCACGGCCGATGGCAAGAAGCCTGTTGAGATTCCTGCCGGCAAGACCCGTAAGCTGCACCCTGTTCCGTGCGACCGTACGGCATCAGGTGGGGCGGTTCGGATTGACGAACCTACCAACTGCTTGAACTTGGCCGAAGGTATCGAGACTGCACTCAGTGTCAGGCGATTGACGAGGCTTCCCACATGGGCTTGCCTTTCCAAGGACTTGCTGAGGAACGTCGAGATCCCCGACACCGTTCGCTTCATCACCATCTGGGCCGACAAGGACAGAAGTGATGCGGGGCAACAAGCGGCTGCTGAACTTGTCATGCGGCTTCGCCAGGAAGGACGCAAAGCCGTCGCTATGCTTCCACCAGGTGAGATGGGTGCCAAGAGCCTCGACTGGAACGATTTGTTGATGGACCATGGCATCGATGAAGTACGTCGAATGTTGCCCATCAAGCAATGGCAGCGGTCAATGCAGCGGTTGCTCGGCGCACCTCCCAGCTCAACCGGGATCATTGCCCGAGCCTTTACCTAGAAATTTTCTCGGTTGTTTCCACCCCAAAAGCCCAATTCATCGGGCTTTTTTTTATGGGCGATCTGTTAACGTCAGCCCTCCACCGTGTCCCGAGCAGACCATGATTCGTCTATCGCTATTGCTTGCACTAGCTTTTTTAGTGGTACCGTCAGCTGCAGCAATTGGCCCAGAGGATAGTGTCATCGGCTATACGGATAATTCTGTTGCCTATATTGATCCTGCCCATATCAAGATGCGCAATGGATTTCTAACGGCATGGATTGGCACTGAATATCGCTCTCCAAATGAAAACGGGTCGTTGTCTACGAAAGAGCTCGTTGCTTTCGACTGCGCAAATGAAGAAACCGGACTGTTAAATTATGTCAACTATCCATCAAATGGTTCCCGTGGCACGGCATTCGATAGGACATCACACAGTCCAGTTACAATGAATCCTGTCATTCCTGGTTCAATTGGCGCTGGAATTTTGGAAACCGTATGTGCCGTTTCACGTGGTGAATCAATAGATGATCTCTTGGAAGTTTACCACCCGAAGCTTATTGAATTTCTACGTGAAAAAAAGTCGAAGGACTTAGAAGAATGGTGGATTGCTGATAGATACTTTCCAACGGGTCTATGACAGATGAAGCTTCCATCTGTCGTTTTGCCTCTCTTGATAGTGGTGTCAGTGCAAACTGCCCATGCCATCGAGCCGGATGAGTACGTCGTAGCAATGGGCGACGGCCAAGTGATCTACTTTGACCCAATGACCGTCAAAGTTCGCGACGGCATGCTCACGGCCTGGATCACTTCAGATCAACGTGTTCCAGCGGGACCTTCCAAGATCGCATCTATGAAGGAGTTGTTTGCTGTTGACTGCGAAAGCGAGAAATTCGCGAGCATGAGTTTTGTTGCTTTCAACCAGCCAGGCGCTAAGGGTGAGATCTTGGGTAGGGTTGACAAGGCGACAGCCATGGCTCACGCAGTACCCAAGTCCCTGAATGCGTATGTGCTTGAAGCTATCTGTACTGTAAGTCGGGGTGAGTCAATCACTGACTTGGATTCCTCCTTCAGCTATAGCGACATCCAAGCGATCCGTTCTGGGTCTGGCATCGACTACTGGTGGTATTCCGACGAGTTCCATCCAGGCGATTGATCCTTGCGTGTCCACTAGCGAGCCCCCGGATCGTCCCTCTACGCTGTCTCCCTACCCAAAGGAGACACGGAATGTTCGCCAAACACGCCCTTCAGAAGGTGCTCCAGAAGCGCCTCCCCCGGTTCGACCGTCCGCTGTGCCAGGCGGATGACTGCCGCGTCCCCTTGGACGAACCACGGCCCATCAGCGTGGAAGGGAAAGAGGGTGAACCCCTAAAGGTCCACTGCCTTGCCCGTTGCTCGACCTGTGGTGCCCAATACAAGGGCGAGCGCATGATCTCGGTGGGGCGTAAAGGTTCCAAGGCAATCCAGCAGGACTTCCACCCCTACAATGACGAGGACCGCGCATTCGTCAATTCGTTGCTGCCGGCTTTCCAGCAGAACCAGGCGGAAATCCAGCAGATCAACGCGCAACCTGTGAGGGACTGAACATGGCGAGCACCATGACCGACACCAAGCGACCAAACACCTCGGTATCACCCGCGAAATCGGCGCTCGTCGTCGCGGGAATCTGCCTTGCCATCGCCGTGGGCGACGCGCTGCTCTACAAGGCCTGGTCCGCGAGCTCGTCGGCTCCCGGTGTCATTGCGGTCTACAACGTCCTCATCCTGATCGTGGGCGCCCATTACAAGCGCCCAGCGTTCGTGGTGATGGCTCTAGCAGGCTTTGCTGTGGCGATCGTTCTGGCCCTTAGCGGGGCAAGCTGAGCCCGCGGGAACCTGGAACACCCGCGTCATCGGCGGATAGCAGATCAAATTCTCGGCGCAGCCCTGGTACTTGACCACCAGTTCGCCGGGAGTTGTGGCGTTGGTGCGATCCACAACCACCATGACGGTGTCACGGTAGATGTTGACCGCGCCGAGGAACTCGTCCTGCTTGCTCAGTCCCGGGGGCGCTGCGATCGATTTGATCTTCATCGCGCCCTTCGCCGAGATGCTCAGCTTGTTCCGGTAGAGGTAGTACCCCGGCGGCATGTCGAAGCGCACGACCAGCTTGCCGTCCCGCGCGGTCATCATGCTTGTGCGGAATGCCAGGTCCGCGTCCAGCGGTTCCTCGCTCGCGTAACGACCTAAACCGCCACGCTCACCGGCCACCGCAGCGCCACCGGTTGTGCCTACGCACAGGCCGATGGCGGCCACGAGTGCAATGGTTCCGTGCTTGATTTGCATGATCTTCCCTGAGTCCCGTGCAGACCGGATTGGTCAATCGCAAGGGTAGAGCGGGGCGCATGTGGCGCGTAAGTGGACATCTGGAGGAAAGATTGCCATGTCCACTTTGGTAGAGCCCATGTTCATGTCAGCCTGTGTCGATGGCCAAATACAAACCCACCGCAGAACAGATTGAAGTGATCGAGCATCAGGGCTCTCACGCGCTCGTCAGCGCGGTGGCCGGTGCCGGCAAGACC
>Ga0209640_10000839_pt1 | contig 24771 bp, 20 predicted proteins | sample RifCSP10_1_FD_184018 | JGI IMG/M metagenome (GOLD analysis project Ga0209640, IMG submission 184018) | Soil microbial communities from Rifle, Colorado - Rifle CSP2_sed 10_1 (SPAdes) (version 2) | ecosystem: Environmental > Terrestrial > Deep subsurface > Rock core/Sediment | place: Rifle... | reverse complement strand
CCGCCATCGGCCGATGCCAAGTTTGCGCCCATTGCGGTCAAGGGCTCGATCACGCGCTTCATCGGTCGGCGCGTGAGCGAAGCATCGCCGATCAATTCCGAGTCGAATCGCTGGGCGGCGAGTATGCCGGCCATCAGACGCATTGCCGTACCAGAGTTCCCCATGTCGAGCGGCTGCGCTGGTGCCGTGAGCCCATGCAATCCGACGCCGTCGATCTCAACTCGCCCCGCGCTCGGACCGCGGATCGCGACCCCCATCTGACGAAACGCTGCCACCGTGCACAGCACGTCTTCGCCTTCGAGCAATCCGCTGACGATGGTCTTGCCGTCGGCGAGCGCGCCCAGCATTACCGCGCGATGCGAAATCGATTTGTCGCCAGGCACGCGCGCGGTTCCGCGCATGGACCCGCCGGGTTGAACTTGAAAATCGAGCCGCACCGTCTCAGTCACCGCCGCTCTCATCGACAGCGCCAAGCTGCTCGCGCGCGCGCTGGGCCCGGGCGCAAGTGTCCCACAGCCATTGACTGTCACCTCGCTCGATCGCCTCCGCGAGCCCGCGCAGGTCGTCCTGGTACTGCCCCAACAGCGCCAGTAATTCAACCCGATTCGCGAGGAAGATATCGCGCCACATCGTCGGATCGCTCGCGGCGATACGCGTGAAATCACGAAACCCACCGCCGGCGCAATCGAATATCGCTCGATGTTCGTCCAAACGCACGAACATATCGACCAAGGCATAGGCCAGTGCGTGCGGCAAATGACTGCTCGCCGCCAGCACATGATCGTGCTCGGCGGCAGTCATGGTTTTAACGTCGGCGCCTGCGGCGGTCCACATCGCGCGAACCTGCGCCACGGCTGCCAAATCGGTATCTGGATTCGGTGTCAGGATGACCCGCCGCCGCGCGAACAACTCCGCAAACGACGCCGTCACACCCGAGCGCTCGGTGCCGGCAATCGGATGGCCAGGAACGAAGTCGCGAAAGCGCGTGCCCAACGCCGCACGCGCATCCGTTACCACCGGCGCTTTAACGCTGCCAACATCGGTAACTACCGCAGTTGGTGACAGCGCATCGCGAATTTCCTCTAACACCTGGCCCATGGATCCGATCGGCACCGCCACCACGACCATATCGGAACCGCGTACCGCCGCACTCGCACTGTTCTCGGCGCCATCGATCACCCCGAGCCGTACCGCTTCGCTCAAATTCTCCAGCGTACGACCGTAGCCGACGATTTCACCGACGCTCCCTTGCGCGCGCAGCGCGCGGGCGAGCGACCCGCCGATCAGACCGACGCCGATTATTGCCAGACGTTCAATGCGGTAGTTCAATGCGGCAACACCTTCGACAACGCCTGTAGGAATCGCACGTTTTCCTCGGGTAAGCCAACCGTCACGCGCAAATGGTTCGGCATGCCATAGTTTGCGACCGGCCGCACAATAACGCCAAGGCGCAACAGCGCTTCATAAACCGATGCGGCCGGGAAGCCAAGATCAATGGTAAGAAAGTTAGCGACCGAGGGAATCGAACCGAGTCCAAGCCGCTCGATGCCTTCTCGTAGTTGGCGCATACCGGTTCGATTCAACTCGATGCTGCGCGCGACGTGATCGCGGTCCGCCAGTGCCGCTTCGGCGGCGGCCGCGGCGATGCTGTTGACGTTAAACGGTTGACGCACGCGATCGAGATACGCGGCCACCTCGGGCCGCGAAATGCCGTAGCCGATGCGCAGCCCCGCGAGTCCGTACACTTTCGAAAACGTGCGAGTCACGATGAGATTGGGGAAGCGCGCAATTAAACCGATCGTATCCGGGTACGCCGGCTCGTTCACGTACTCGAAATACGCTTCATCGACGACCGTCAGGACCTGCGGCGCGAGCGCCGTTAGAAAACGCACCAAATCGTCGGCCGCGATCCACGTGCCGGTCGGATTGTTCGGGTTGGCGATAAACACCAGACGCGTGCGCGCCGTAATCGCGTGCTGCATCGCATCCAAGTCGTGTCCCCAATCCCGCGCCGGCACGATCACCGGCCGCGCACCGACGGCGCGAACAATCAATTCGTACATTCCGAACGCATGCTGCGACATTACCGCTTCGGCATCGCGGCTCACAAACGTACGTACCAGCAGCTCCAGCACATCGTTCGAGCCGTTGCCGAGCGTGATTTGCGACGGCGTTAGCGTTAGCCGTTCGGCAAGCGCGCGCTTTAGCGCGTAGCCGCGGCCATCGGGATAACGTGCGACGTCGGCCAGTGCCGCACGCGCCGCCTCGATAGCGTGCGGGCTCGGCCCGAGCGGATTTTCGTTACTCGCGAGCTTGATCGCGCCATCAATACCGTACTCGCGCACCAACTCCGACAGGGGTTTGCCCGGCTGATACGCACCCAGCGACTCGACACCGGGCGCCAGCAGGGAACGGACATCGAACGTCACGACGGAAATTCGCTCAGCGCGCCGCGCGCGGATAAGAGCCGAGGCACTTGTAGAACGCCGCTTCGCGTTCGAGCAGTCCCAGCACGCGCGCGACTTTACGATCGCGCAGATGGCCGTCGATGTCGACGAAGAACACATACTCCCAACGGCTGCGGCGCGACGGGCGCGATTCGATGCGCGTCATGTTCACGCCATGGCGCGCAAGCGGCGTCAGCAGTTTGTGCAGCGCGCCCGGTTGATTCTTACAGACCAGCAATAGGCTGGTGCAATCGACGCCGGTCGGTCCCGCATCGATGCTGCCGATGACCAAGAAGCGCGTGGTATTGTCGGGCCGATCCTCGATGTTGCGCACCACGATTTGTAGCCCGTAAATTTCGGCCGCCGACTCACCGGCGATCGCGAGCACCCCCGGCGTTTGTGCCGCGATCTTTGCCGCCTCGGCATTGGACGATACCGCGACCCGCTCGACCTCGGCGTAGTTGGCATCGAGCCATTCGCGACACTGGGCCAACGATTGCGAATGCGACAAGATTTTCTCGGCGACTTGCCAGTCGTCGCCCTTGGCCAACAAGTGGTGATGAATACGCAACTCGACCTCGCCGCAAATTTTGAGCGGCGACTGCAAGAAACTGTCCAAGGTATGATTGATCGTGCCTTCAGTCGAATTCTCGACCGGCACGACGCCGAAGTTGGCGGCACCGGACTCGACTTCGCGAAACACCTCGTCGATGGCGGCGAGCGGAACGGTTTCGACACTTTGGCCGAAATGTTTCAGCGCCGCTTCTTGCGTGAAGGTTCCCGCCGGTCCGAGGAAGGCGATCTTGAGCGGGGATTCGAGCGCCAGGCAGGCCGACATGATCTCGCGAAACAAGCGACCCATGGCTTCGTTCGACAGCGGCCCCGGATTGCGCGCCAGTACGCGGCGCAACACTTCGGCCTCGCGCTCGGGGCGGTAAAATTGCGTGTCGCCGTTGGCGCTCTTAATCGCAGCGATTGCCTGGGCCTGCTGCGCGCGCTCCGTGACCAGCGCCTGTATCTGCTCATCGAGCGCGTCGATGCGCTCACGTCGTTCGCGCAACTCCTGATCGCCGCCGGTGGCGGGTTTTGCCGATCGCCGTGGCGCTTTACGCTTCATTACGCCGCCGGCGGGTCGATGATACGCGCCATGAGTACACCTTTGATGGATGCGACGCGCGCGCGCAGCTCGTCGGGTATCGGATTGTCCAGGTCGACCACGGTGTACGCCAAGTCGCCGCGCGACATGTTAACCATATCGCTAATGTTGAGTCCGGAATGCCCGAACGCCTCCGAGATTTGACCAAGCATGTTCGGTACGTTGGCGTTGGCGCAGATGAATCGATGAGTGGTCGAACGCGGCACGACAACCTCGGGAAAGTTCACGGCGTTGCGCGTATTGCCGTTTTCGAGAAAATCTCTCACCTGGTCCGCCACCATCACCGCGCAGTTGTCTTCGGCTTCTTGCGTCGAGGCGCCGAGATGCGGGAGCGTGATGGCGCGCGGGTGGTTCTTGGTGAGGTTGGTCGGAAAATCGCAGATGTAGGCGTACACCTTGCCGCTGTTTAAGCCTTCGACCACGGCGGCGTCATCGACGATACCCTCGCGCGCGAAGTTCAGCACCACCACACCGTTCTTCATTTGGCGTAGCCGATCGGCATTAATCAGATTGCGGGTGGCGTCGATCAACGGCACATGAAACGTCACGAAATCGGCACCGCGCAACAGCTCGTCGATGGTGCGGGCTTTCTTGACGTCGGCGGACAACTGCCACGCGCCTTCGACCGTAAGCCCTGGATCATAGCCGATGACCTTCATCCCAAGCGCGACACCGGTATTGGCAACGACACGACCGATGGCGCCGAGACCGATAACACCAAGGGTACGCCCGGGCAACTCGTAGCCGCCGAATTTCTTTTTTCCGTCTTCGACCGCCTTACCCAACTCCGCGTCGGTTCCCTTAAGGGCACGCGTATAGTCCCAGGCCTGACAGATGTGACGGCACCCGAGCACCAATCCCGCCATCACCAGTTCCTTGACCGCGTTGGCATTGGCACCCGGCGCGTTGAACACCGGAATGCCGCGGGCGCTCATCTTGACGACCGGAATATTGTTCACGCCGGCACCGGCGCGACCGACCGCCTTAAGATTCGCCGCGATCTCCATATCGTGCATCTTGGCCGAGCGCACCAAGATCGCGTCCGGGTTCGTGACATCGTTGCCGACGCGGTAGCGGTCGCCCGGCAATCGTTCCAACCCCAATGGCGAAATGTTGTTCAACGTTAGGATCTGATACATACATCACCTTCTTGCTGATAGTTTAAGTGGATATACGCCCCCCTGGCGTCGCGACAACCCATCCAACAAACCCCAGCCCGCACATCCGTGTGCGGGCGTTCGCCGCCGCGAAGACACGTTGCGCCGCTCCTGCGCATCCATGCGCTCGCGAGCATTCGTACGTCCCTGTACAGCAAGTGTCTTCGCGAACTCTCCAGCTCACCCCTTCTTGCTCACGAAAGCCTTCATGTAGTCGATCAACGTGTCGATGCCGGCTTGCGGCATCGCGTTGTAAATGCTCGCGCGCATGCCGCCGACCGAGCGATGACCTTTCAGCTGCAACAGTCCGACGCCCTTTGCGCCCTTGAGAAATTCCTCATCGAGCGCACTATCCGCGAGCGTAAACGGCACGTTCATCCGCGAGCGGTCCGCCGGCGCCACCGGATTCTTATAAAATCCGGACCCGTCGATGTAGTCGTACAGTTTGCCGGCCTTGCGCTCGTTCGTTTGCGCCATGGCCTTCAAGCCGCCGTTCTTTTTCAGCCATTCAAATACCAAGCCCGCGATGTACCAGGCGTAGGTCGGCGGAGTGTTGTACATCGATTCACTATCGGCGTGAACTTTGTAGTCGAGCATACTCGGTGCACTGGCTGCGGTGCGGCCAAGCAAGTCCTCGCGAATAATGGCGAGCGCAAGTCCCGAGGGACCGAAATTTTTTTGCGCGCCGGCATAAATCAGTCCGAAGCGAGAAACATCGAGCGGGCGCGACAGCAAGGTCGATGAGGCATCCGTTACCAGCGGCACGTCGCCAACATCGGGGATTGACTGAAACTCACCCCCGCCGATGGTCTCGTTCGCGGTGTAGTGCACGTACGCGGCGTTGAGATCCAACTTCCACTGATCGCGCGCCGGGATCGAGGCAAAGCCGGTCGACTCGCTGCTCGCGGCGATGTTCACCGCACCGAACTTCTTGGCTTCGCCGATCGCTTTCTTGGACCATTGCCCAGTATTGATGTAGTCGGCGCTGCGCTTCCCGCCCAATAGATTCAACGGCACCATCGCAAACTGCAACGTCGCGCCCCCCTGCAGGAACAGGACTTTGAAGTTCGCCGGAACGTTTAGCAGTTCGCGCAGATCGGCTTCCGCCTTTTGCGCGATCGCGATGAACTCCTTGCCGCGATGGCTCATCTCCATCACCGACATGCCGCTGCCGTGCCAATCGAGCAGCTCCTGCTGCGCTTGCTGCAACACTTCCGCCGGCAACACCGCCGGCCCCGCACTGAAGTTATATACCCGTGTCATGTTGGTCTCTACTCTATTGGAACCGCAGATAAACGCAGATGAACGCAGATAATGATCAAAAACACTGCTGTTGATCCGCGTTTATCTGCGTTCATCTGCGGTTGCCAAGATCATACTTCTTACTCTTCGTCCTCCGTTTCGGCGACTTTCTCCAGACCCGCAAGTAGCTCCGCTTCCGACAAATCGATCAGGCGCACACCCTGGGTGTTGCGACCGATCACCGAGATTTCCTTAACACGCGTTCGAATCAACGTGCCGCCGTCGGTGATCAACATAACCTCATCGGCTTCCTCGACCAGGCACGCGGCCAGCACCGCGCCGTTGCGCTCGCTCGCTTGGATCGAGATCACGCCCTGACCGCCGCGCCGATGCATTGGATACTCGCCAAGCGTGGTGCGCTTGCCGTAGCCGTTGCGCGTGGCGGTGAGAACTGTAAGCGTTTCCGCGGCGACGCCTTGGTCCACGATAATAAGCGATACCACCGCCTGCGCTTCTTTTAGCTCGATCCCGCGCACACCGCGCGCCGCGCGCCCCATCGGACGGACATCGGCCTCGCCGAAGCGAGCCGCCTTACCGGAATCGCTAAACAACAGAATCTCGGATTCGCCCGAGGTCAATCCGACACCGACGAGTCGGTTGCCGTTTTCCAATTCGATGGCGCGTATGCCGGTCGAGCGCGGGCGCGAAAATTCCTTGAGTTCGGTTTTCTTGACGGTTCCATCCGACGTCGCCATGAACACATAGGCCGGCTGCTCGAAGTCGCGCACCGGCAGAATCGCGTTGATGCTCTCGCCCTCTTCCAGTGGCAACAGATTCACGATCGGCTTACCGCGCGCGCCGCGACCGGCTTGCGGAATTTCGTACACCTTGCGCCAATATACTTTGCCGCGATTCGTGAAACACAAAATCGACGAGTGCGTGTTGGCGATAATCAACTTCTCAACGAAATCTTCTTCCTTCATGCTGGTCGCGATCTTGCCGCGCCCGCCGCGCCGTTGCGCGCGGTAGGCCGACAGCGGCTGCGACTTGATGTAACCCGCGTGCGACAGCGTAACGACGACATCCTCGGGAGTAATCAAATCCTCGACACTGAGGCTAACTCGCGCCTCGACGATTTCGGTGCGACGCTTATCGCCGTACTGGTCCTTGATCGCGATCAGTTCCTCGCGAATCACGCGCAGCAATCGGTCGGGATTGGCCAGTATGTCGAGCAGATCGACAATCGTTTTCAGAATTTCAGCGTACTCGTCGCGCAGCTTGCTTTGCTCAAGCCCAGTGAGGCGATGCAACCGCAAATCGAGAATCGCCTGCGTCTGCGCCTCCGACAGCCAGTAGCCATCCGCACGCATACCATATTCGGCGGCGAGCCCCTGCGGGCGGGTAAGGCTGGCGTCGCCGGCGGCCAACAATTTGTTCACGACTTTCGCCAACCAGGCACGCGCCATCATCTTAGTTTTGGCTTCGGCCGGATCCTTAGCGGCCTTGATCAGCGCGATCATCTCATCGATGCTTTCGAGCGCGACCGCGAGCCCCTCCAACACGTGCGCGCGATCGCGCGACTTGCGTAGATCGTAAATCGAGCGGCGGGTGACGACTTCGCGCCGGTGGCGCAAAAATGCATCGAGCAGCGTTTTCAGGTCGAGCTGGCGCGGTTGCTTATTGACCAGCGCCACCACGTTCACACCGAACACGGTCTGTAGGGCGGTGTGTTCGTACAGATTGTTCAATACGACGTCGACGACTTCGCCGCGCTTGAGCTCGATAACCATGCGCATGCCGGATTTATCCGACTCGTCGCGCAGTCCGGAAATCCCATCGATCTTGTCGTCCTTGACCAACTCGGCGATATGCTCGAGCAGCCGTGCTTTGTTTACCTGATACGGCAGCTCGGTAACGATAATCGCCTGGCGACCGCTCTTGGCATCGATCTCTTCGGTGTGTACGCGCGCGCGTATGGAGATTCGCCCGCGCCCGGTCTGATACGCCTCCCGAATTCCGTCGACGCCGTTAATAATCGCCGCCGTCGGAAAGTCCGGACCGGGGATATGCTGCATCAAATCGTCGACGGTGCAATCAGGGTTGTCGATCAGCGCCAGACAGGCATCGACGACTTCGTTCAGATTGTGTGGCGGTACGTTGGTCGCCATGCCGACGGCGATGCCGGAGGAGCCGTTGATGAGCAAGTTCGGGAGCTTGGTCGGCATCACGACTGGTTCTTTTTCCGAACCGTCGTAGTTCTGCGAAAAGTCGACCGTTTCCTTGTCGAGATCGGCCAGCATCTCGTGCGCGATCCGGCTCATGCGGATTTCGGTATAGCGCATCGCCGCCGGCGCATCGCCGTCGACCGAACCGAAGTTGCCCTGCCCGTCGATCAGCGGGTAGCGCATCGAGAAGTTTTGCGCCAGACGTACGATGGTGTCGTACACCGCGGTGTCGCCATGCGGGTGGTATTTACCGATCACGTCGCCGACCACGCGCGCCGACTTCTTGTGCGGCTTGTTCCAGTCGTTACTGAGCACGTGCATCGCCCAGAGCACGCGTCGGTGCACCGGCTTCAAACCGTCGCGCACGTCCGGCAGCGCCCGCCCCACGATTACGCTCATGGCGTAATCGAGATAGGACTGGCGCATCTCGTCTTCGAGATTGACCGGTATAGTTTCTTTGGCGAACTGTTCCATAAAGAAATGAAGGCGTGGCGCGGTCCGGGCCGGTTGCCGACGGAGGGCGCGCTACGCCTGTATTATCTAAAGTGGGGATTTTAGCATGCGGCGCACCGCCAACGCATGCGCGCGACGCCAAAAACGCGCGACTTTATGTCGGCGCTTTCATATGCGCCGCAATCTTTTCCGAATTTGGCGTATGTACCACGCCCCGCTCCGTCACCAACGCATCAATTAACGCTGCTGGCGTGATATCGAACGCTGGATTCCAGACCGCGACACCCTCGGGGGCGATACGTTGGTCGCCGTAGGCCACTACCTCCGCCGCCGGACGCTGCTCGATCGGGATCGCCCCGCCGTTTGGCGTCGCGATGTCGATCGTCGCGGTGGGCGCCACGACCATAAAGCCGACGCCATGATGTCGGGCGGCAAGCGCAGTCATATAGGTGCCGATTTTGTTGGCGACATCGCCATTGGCGGCGATCCGATCGGCACCGACGATGGCCCATTGCACCTTGCCCTGCTGCATCAAGTAAGCGGCGGCGGAGTCGGCGATGAGCGTCGCGGGAATCTTCTCCTGCAACAACTCCCAAACCGTCAGCCGGGCGCCTTGCAACCAAGGTCGCGTTTCGTTCGCAAAGGTATGCACGATACGCCCGCTGGCGGCACCGGCGCGTATCACACCGAGCGCGGTGCCGTAGCCGCCGGTTGCGAGTGCGCCGGTATTGCAATGCGTGAGTACGCTACTGCCGGGCGCGATTAAGTCCGCACCGAACTGACCCATCGCCCGATTCGCCGCGATGTCTTGTGCATGAATCAATTGCGCTTCCGCGAGAAGTTCGGAAACCGGATCGGTGCCCGATGTCACGGCGACAACGTTACGCATGCGCGCAATCGCCCAGGCGAGATTAACGGCCGTCGGCCGCGCCGCATTTAGCAGCGCCAAATCCTGTTCGATCGCCCCCTTCCAGCCTGTCGAATCGTGCCGCAAGCGTTCGGCGGCCGCGAGCACGACCCCGTAAGCCGCGGCGATCCCGATCGCGGGCGCACCGCGCACAACCATGTCGCGAATAGCGCGCGCACAATCACCGACCGAAGCTATCGACAAATATTCTTCGCGCGCCGGTAATATTCGTTGGTCCAACAGGCATAAGCGGCCGTCGCGCCAATCGACGGCGCGGATGCGATCGAATGTCGGGAGGTCAGGCGAATGGGATTGATTCATCGCCACGTATTCTAACGCGCCGGACCTGCCCAATCACGAACGTGGTACCAAATAAAAGGGCGGCCATGCGGCCGCCCTGTCGTTTGTTACGTAGATTACGAATTACCGCCTAGCGGCATTCGTGCCCGTGCCGATGCTTGGGTTTCTTGAAGTAATGGTGATACCAACTCTTGGTACAGTCGTCGACCGTAATCGTGACGCTGTCGGTGCTGGTAGCGCCTTTATTGTCGGTCACCGTGAGTTGAAAGGTGAGCGATCCGTCGTCGTGCGGCGCACGGAACCCCGCCCACGGCCAGCCGGCACCGTATAGTTTCACGGTCGGTCCACCGGTTTGCGTCCACTGATAGCTCACGATGCGACCATCCGGATCGTAACTTTTCCAACCGTTGAGGAAGACCACCGCGTGCGGCCGCACGTTCTGGTCGGCGCTCGCCTGCGCAACCGGCGGGATGTTAGTGCTTGGTGTGGGAACCGGAACCGATACCGTGATCGAAACGCCGTCGCTCGCGCTAACGCCGTCGTTGTCGGTAACCGTTAATTGGAACACCAACGTGTCCGCCGACGCCGGTGCCGAGAAACTCGGCGTGACGGTGTTCGCGTTACCAAGCGCAACCGGCGTGCCACCGGTCTGTGTCCAGACGTATCCGACAACCGATCCATCCGGGTCGGTGCTCGCGCTGCCATTCAAACTTACCGACGCACCTGCGCCGACCGTCTGGTCCGCGCCGGCATCCGCGATCGGCGCGGCATTGACGACAACATCCACCGTATCGGAGGCCGTGGTTTCAAAACCGTCGGCAACACTCAGCTGAAACCGAAGGACGCCGGCACTTGTTGGCGCGATAAAGCTAGGCGAAGCCGTGTTCGCGGCGACAAGCGAAACCGCGGTACCCGCGAGCTGAGTCCAACTATACGCCGCGATGCCGCCTGATGCGGTGCTCGCACTACCATCCAAAACGACCGCCGCATTCGCGTTCACGCGCTGATCCGCGCCCGCGTTCGCCACCGGCGCCAACAATTCGTACGCACCGATATCACAGCGAACCGCGCCGCTGCCACCGGCGGACGCGCGCGGCATACCGCGTTGATCGATCGTTAATACATTCGTCCCATCGGTGCAGCCGTTTGGATCGCCGGCATCAATGGCCGGGCTAAGATCCATCAATGCGCGCGTTGATGTCGGCCCCCCGTAGTTTGCGAGCGGCTTTAACCCTACGGCGATCGGGCCTGAAGTTGTTCCGATCTGATCACCGGCTGCCGGCGTGAACGCACAGTCATTGGCGGTACCCGCGTTACCCAGCAAGTTGTAACCCCCGCTGCTGAGCGCCGCTGCGAGCAGACTCATGCAATCTTGGGCATTGCCTGCCGCACGATTGTCGGCAACGATTGTGTTGCGCAAAACTGTTGCCGCACTGTTAACAAAACTAAGCCCCAGACCGCCACCGTTGCCAAAACCGTCGTTGTCCGCATCGGCAACGTTATCGGCAATCGTCGCATTGCTGAGTGTCACGGTGCCGTTTGCCACATACAGACCACCGTAGTTTCCGTTTGAGCGATTTCCCGAAATCGTGCTGTTTGTCAGCGCCATCGTTCCGGCAATCGCGCCGCCATTCACGATTCCGCCCCCGGCGTCGCCATCGTTCAGCAGGGGGTCATTGTTGATTGCGAAATTCCCGCTAATCGTGCTCGTTTCAATCGTTGCGACACCCATATTGAACACGCCGCCGCCCGATACCGCCGAATTTTCACGAATAGTGCTGTCGCGAATTGTTAGCGACCCGAAAGAATGAAATATTCCCCCGCCGCGTCGAAATTCAATTGAACCGGGAACGATGCGGACCGCGGTGTTTCCCTCAACCACGGAGCGAACGAGTATCAAGTTGCCCTGGTTGTAAATACCACCACCTTCGCCGCCATGGTTGTTTCGAACGACCACGTCCGTCAGCGTCAAGCTGTTGCTACTGCGTGCGAATATCCCGCCGCCCAATCTTGTAGCTGGAACACTTCCGTTTTGGATGGTGACGCCGGAAATCTCGACCGCCTTCGAACTTCCGACACTCGCGAAAACATTGTCCAGCGCACCGCCATCGATAATAGTTACTTGCGCACCTGCGCCGACGATATTGACGCTATCGGTGATATCTAAGTTACCGGTCGAGTCTCCAGCCAAAGTCGAGGGAATCGCAATGACATAGGTCCCGGCCGGTATTTGAATGATGTCGGTCCCGACCAATTTGTTGCTTTCCTGGATCGCCGCGCGCAGCGTGCACACGCCATTACCCAAGGCCGTTTCGCATACGCCATCACCCGGCTTGGAGTCGACCACATCCAAAGTACTGTTCAGGGAAAACGTCGCCGCCCATGCCGGGGCGCTGCTCGCAGCTGCTAGTACCAGTAGAAGTTGTACAACGCGGCGTAGAGTTGATGTAACCGTAGCGGTCATTTTATTTCTCTCCCTCATTGCATTTTCGAAGTACGGCCCAAGCATTGACGCGAAGCGCGTCGCTTGTAACCGACAACATTCTTATTAGTCGTGACCGACATCTCCCAAGAGCCGCGCGAAGTGGCCTTCCCGCGTACACTCTTGCCCTTGTCAGTCGCGCCCCCGGTTCGATATGGCGGACCGGCGGCGGCAATTTTGTGCAACAGAGCTAATGCTTAGCATGGGCCAGCAGACCTGCAAGGCACGCCGACCAAAACCGTGCGAGACTCTCCGCGGGTTATTAAGGAAGCGCTATACTGCGGCAGCGTAAATCCATGATTAATACCGATATCCTCATTCGCGCCCGCTGGATCGTTCCGATCGAGCCCGACGGCGTACTGGAAAATCACGCAGTCGCGATTCAAAGTGGCCGCATTGTCGACATCGTCCCCAGCGACGAAATCGCAACCAAGTATCGCGCGCCGGAAGTGATTGACCTGCCGCACCATGCCTTGATACCGGGACTGGTCAACGCCCATACGCACGCGGCGATGACGTTATTTCGCGGGCTCGCGGACGATTTGCCGCTGATGGATTGGTTGCAGAACCACATTTGGCCGGCCGAAGCCAAATGGGTGAACCCTGAATTCGTGCGCGACGGTACCGAACTCGCCGCGGTGGAAATGCTGAAGAGCGGTACGACGTGTTTCAGCGATATGTACTTCTTCCCCGAGGACACCGCGCGCGCGTGCCTCGAAATCGGCATGCGCGCGGTGGTCGGTTTGATTTTGATCGACTTCCCGACCGCCTACGCCCAAACACCGGACGAGTACTTGCATAAAGGTATCGCACTGCATGACGATCTGCGCGCAGCCGAGCTCGTCACCACCGCGTTCGCGCCGCATGCGCCCTACACCGTCTCGGATGGACCGCTTACCAAACTGCGTACGCTGAACGACGAATTAAATCTGCCGCTACACATGCACGTGCACGAGACCGCGCATGAAGTTGCCGAGGCGACGCGCGTCACCGGGCAGCGGCCGTTGGCGCGCCTCGCCGCGCTCAACTTGTTGCAGCCGAATCTGGTCGCCGTGCACATGACCCAGCTTACGGATGCCGAGATCGAGTCGGTTGCGCGAAGTGGCGCCAGCGTCGTGCATTGTCCGGCGTCGAATCTGAAACTGGCGAGCGGCTTCTGCCCGGTACATAAATTACTGCAAGCCGGCGCCAACGTCGCACTCGGTACCGATGGCGCCGCCAGCAACGACAATCTGGACATGCTCGGTGAAATGCGTATCGCCGCGCTGCTTGCCAAAGCCGTCGCGGCCGACGCCACCGCGCTGCCAGCGCATCTAGCGCTGCGCATGGCGACGCTCAACGGCGCCAAGGCGCTCGGCCTCGACGATCGCATCGGTTCGATCGTCCGCGGCAAGTCCGCCGATCTCGTGGCCATTGATTTGTCCGCGGCCGACACGCAACCGGTGTACAACCCGATTTCCCAAATCGTTTATGCTGCCGGTCGAGAGCAGGTTACCGACGTCTGGGTGCACGGCAAGCGCCTAGTCGCAGACCGCGCCCTGACAACGCTGGATGAGGCGGCCGTTCTGCGCAAGGCGAAAAACTGGCAGGAAAAGATTGCGGGCGCAGACAAACGCAGATGAATGCAAATCGGCCTCCGCTTTTTTGTTTAATCTGCGTTAATCCGCGTTTATCTGCGGTTCCGAACTATTTATGAACGTCGACGCCGCTGAAATTGCCAAGTTCGAAGCACTGGCCTCGCGCTGGTGGGATACGAATAGCGAATTCAAGCCGCTGCACGATATCAATCCGTTGCGGCTGCAATTCATCGATGATCGAGCCGCGCTCGCGGGTAAGTCGGTGCTCGACATCGGCTGCGGCGGCGGCATCTTGTCGGAATCCATGGCGGCGCGCGGCGCGCGGGTCACGGGCATCGATCTTGGTGAAGCGCCGCTCGCGGTTGCGCAGCTGCACTTAAAAGAAACCGGACACGATGTGGCTTACCGACGCGTCAGCGCGGAGGATTTCGCGCGCAAGCGCCCCGCGAGCTACGACGTGGTCACCTGTATGGAAATGCTTGAGCACGTACCGGAACCGGCCTCCACCGTGGCCGCCTGCGTCGCGCTGGTGAAACCCGGCGGGCAGGTTTTTTTCTCCACCATCAATCGCAACCCGAAGGCGTGGTTGTTAGCGATCGTCGGTGCCGAATACGTATTAAATATGTTGCCACGCGGCACGCACGAGTATCAAAAGCTAATCAAGCCATCGGAATTGGAACGCATGTGCCGTGCGGCGCGTCTGCGTATCGCCGAATTCACCGGCATGCACTACAACCCGCTAACGCGTCGTTACTGGCTCGGGCCGGGTGTCGACGTGAACTATATTGCCTACGCCCGTCGCGATGATGACTAGCGTGCCTCGGAAATCGGGGCGCTGATGCGAAATCAGAAGATTCGTACGGTCCTGTTCGATCTCGATGGCACGCTCGCCGACACCGCGCCGGATTTGGCGGCGGCATTGAACGCGGTGATCACCGAGGAAGGTCGCCCGACACTACCGTTTGCCGCGATTCGCCCGTTGGTCTCGCACGGCAGCACCGGACTGATCCGACTTGGCTTTGGCATGCACCCAACCGACGCCGGATTCGACGTGCTGCGCGAACGACTACTGGCACACTACGCGGCAAATCTTTGTCGCGAGACGCGAATCTTCCCCGGTATCGTGGAGGTTTTGGCAACGCTTGCAACGCGCGACATCGCCTGGGGGATCGTCACCAATAAACCGGCGTTCTTGACCGATCCGTTGATCGCGCAGCTCCAATTCGATCATCCGCCGGTCTGCGTCGTCAGCGGCGACACCGTGGCGAATCGCAAACCGCACCCGCAACAGATGTTGCACGCCTGCGCCATCGCACGCACCGAACCGTCGCAAAGCCTGTACGTCGGCGACGCCGAGCGCGATATCCGCGCCGGCCGCGACGCCGGCATGCGCACCTTGGTGGCGCTCTTCGGATACATCGGTAAGAATGAAGATCCCGCGCAATGGGGAGCCGATGGCATGATCGCCGCGCCGCTGGAAATACTCGATTGGGTCGACGCCACCGAGGATAAGCGCAATGTCCACTAGCGTCATGCTACTTGTGGGTGCGCTGACTCTGCTGGCTGGCGGTGTCGGTTGGCTCCTCGCCTCACTGCGCCACCAACGCCGCATCGCCGAGCTTTCGACCACGCTCGAACTGGAACGCGACAGCAATCAAGCGCGCACCCAGCAACTGCAACAGCAATTCACGGCGCTGTCGGCACAAGCGTTGCGCGACAACAGCCATGCTTTCCTGCAGCTCGCGCAAGAGTCGCTCAAGCAATTGCAAATGCAAGGTAGCCACGACCTCGCGCAAAAGGAGAAGGCGGTCGAGGATTTGGTAAAGCCTATCCGCGACGCGCTGGAGAAGTCCGAGGCGCAAATGCGCCGCATCGAACACGAACGCCAACAAACCTATGGCGCGCTCACCCAACATCTCGAAACCATGGTGCAAACGCAGAAGTTGCTGCATGGCGAGACGCGCAATTTGGTGCAAGCGCTGCGTCGACCCGAAGTGCGCGGCCAGTGGGGCGAGCTGACGTTGCGCCGCTTGGTCGAGCTCGCCGGGATGGTTGAACATTGCGATTTCTACGAACAGTTGCAACTCGACACCGACGAAGGACGTCGCCGCCCGGATATGGTCGTACGCATGCCGGATGGACGCGAGATTATCGTCGACGTGAAGACGCCGCTCGACGCGTATTTGAGCGCGATCGAAGCGCCCGATGAAGAAACGCGCCGCCGCCACCTGGAACAGCATGCACGCAAGGTGCGCGAACGCGTGCGTGAACTGGCCGCGAAGGCGTACTGGAATCAGTTTCCGCGCGCGCCGGATTTTATTTTGCTGTTCATTCCCGGCGACCAGTTCCTGGCCGCGGCGCTCGATCTCGATCACGCGTTACTCGAAGACGCACTGCGCCAGCGAGTCATCTTGACGACGCCGACCAGCTTCGTGGCGTTGCTGCGCGCGGTCGCCTTCGGTTGGCGTCAAGAACAACTGGCGGCGAACGCCGAACGCATCCGCGAGGTCGGCGAGGAACTTTACCGGCGTCTGGCCGTGTTCGCCGAGCATCTAGGGCGCATCGGCAAGGGCCTCGATAGCGCGGTCGATAACTACAATCGCGCCGTCGGATCGTTCGAAACCAAGGTGCTTACCGGCGCGCGGCGCTTTACCGAACTCGGCGTCAGCCCCGGCAAGACCTTGGACGAACCGCTACGCATCGAAACGGGGATACGTAAATTGGAGGAAAAAGTCGCCGAATAGCTTCGATTAAGACGATTCGGCGCGACAGCTACTATTATTCCATAGGACGGCGCGACCGGCCGCGGACCATGCTCAACACCAACTCGAACGATAGTTCCTTGCTGCCCTCAATACTTCTGGTCGAGGACTCCGCGACCACCGCGGTGCTATTGTCGAAATATTTGGCCGGCACCTATCGACTGATGCACGCCAATGACGGCATCGAAGCCTGGGAGATGCTCGCAGCCGATCCACTCATCGAGCTGGTCATCACCGATATCAACATGCCGCGGCTCACCGGCCATGAACTGTTGGTAAAAATCCGCCAGTCGCAAAACCCGCAACTGAAAAACATGCCGGTGATCGTCATGACGACCACGGCCGATAACACCGATCGCAATCTCGCGTTCGGCAACGGTGCCAACGATTTCATCGCCAAACCGATCGATGAAATGGAGTTGCAGGCGCGCGTCAACGTGCATCACAAACTCGCGCAAACCATTCGCGATCTCGAATCCAGTCAACGTGCGCTTGCCGAGCAAGCAACCACCGACCCGCTTACGCGACTGAAGAATCGCCGCGCCTTCTTCGAAAGCGGCGCCAAGCATATGTCGGTCGCGCGCCGCTACGGCAACGATTTTTCGATCATCGCCGCCGATCTCGATTACTTCAAACTCGTCAACGACACTTACGGCCACCAAGGCGGCGACGAAGCCTTGGTGGCCGTCGCCGGCATCTTGTTGCAGATGACACGTATCGAGGACACCGTGGCGCGCATCGGCGGCGAGGAATTCGCGATGCTGCTGCCGGACACAAACCGACTGGGTGCCGCGGTATTGGCGGAACGCATCCGCGCGGCGGTCGAGCACGAACGCTTCACGGTCGCGGACCAGACGATTCAGCTGACGTTAAGCATCGGCGTGGCGTCGTTCGCGGTGGAACGTGTCGACACCGTCGATCAACTCCTAAACATCGCCGATCAACGTTTATATCTCGCCAAACGACACGGTCGTAACCGCATTTGCGTCACCAACGACGGCAAGTCCAACTTCGCGCCCGGCGCCTAGTCGGCCACGCGCCGCCCCGCCTCTGGTATGCTCCCGCTCGTGAGAGCCCCGAACGTGGCGACACGGCCGTAGATCGCATGCAACAAAAGACATCGCCGGCGTCGCTCGCGCCAAATCGCATCGCGCGCCGCGTGCCGTTACTTCCGCGCGCCAGCGCCCGGCGCCGGGCGCAAGACCGACTGTGGACGATTACCGCGTGAACGCAACACGTTCAACCGAGACGACGCGGCCGCGCCCACGCGTGATCGTTGTCGGCGGCGGCTGGGCCGGCCTGGCGGCGGCGGTGTCGCTCGCGCAACACGCGGTGCCGCCGATTCTGCTCGAGTCGGCGCGCCAGCTCGGCGGTCGCGCGCGGGCGCTGCGGTTCGGGCCGTTCCATGTCGATAACGGCCAGCACGTTTTACTTGGCGCATTCGATTCGGTGCTCGCGATTCTCGCGACACTGAATGTGTCGGAAGCCAGCGTTTTTCGCCGCCAGTCGTTGCGCTTGCTGCTACTCGGTCGCGATGGCCAGCGCGTGGAGCTGCGCACCGAACGACTGCCGGCGCCGTTGCATTTGATCGCCGGGTTGCTGCGCTCTTCCGGAATTTCATTGTCGGCGCGACTCGCGGCTATTTTTCTGTTGCGCGCGATCGCGCGTGAACGCCTCGAACGCATCGCCGATTGCTCGGTTGCGGATTTTCTGCTCGAGCGACGCCAGCCGTTCGAAGCGGTCCAGGCGCTGTGGCGACCGTTCTGCTATGCCGCGCTGAACGCGCCGCCCGAGCGCGCATCCGCGCGTTTGTTCCTGCGCGCCGCACGCCGCACGTTTTTCGGTCATCGCCGCCACTCCGATCTGTTGCTGCCGGTGCTCGATCTATCCGCTTGCCTGCCGCGCCCGGCGACCGATTACATCGAGAGTCGCGGCGGCTCGGTGCGGCTCGGTGCGCGCGTGCAGGCAATCGAGGTGGTCGACGGCGCGGTCACGGGCGTGCGTGTCGACGATGCATTGTTGCCTGCGGATCACGTGATTCTGGCGACGCCGCCGGATGTGTCGGTTGAATTACTGCAACCGCACTCGGCGCTAGCGGCGCAGGTCGCCGGCGTTCGGCAACTGCATACGCAGCCAATTTGCACCGTGTATCTGCGTTACACCGACGTGGTTACGCTCGAGCGCGACATGATCGGTCTGCTCGACGCACTCCCGCAATGGCTGTTCGATCGCGGCCGGCTCACCGGCGACCGCGGCTTGATCGCCGCGGTGATCAGCGGACCGGGGCCGCATTTGCGTCTCACCAACGAGGCGCTAATCGCGCAAGTCATTGACGATATCGCGCGACGATTTCCCGCGTGGCCGGCACCGATGGACGCCAAGCTCGTGCGCGAACGGCGCGCGACACTCGCGGCAGTCCCGGGGGTCGATGAATTTCGACCCAAGCACGCGACACCGGTCCACGGGCTTTGGCTTGCCGGCGACTACACGGCGACTGGGTACCCGAGTAGCTTGGAGGGAGCGGTGAAGAGCGGCATGCTGTGCGCGCGCTGGATATTACGGCATACCACCGACGGCGACCGTATTCGCGTCGATAGCGAAGAAAAATAAGCGAAGAAAAGAAGCAACTGAAACCGCCGGCGTCGACGAGCTAACGACTAGCGAATAATCCGTCCGATCAGTTTGTCTTCGAGGTCGATGCGGATCGCGAGCTTTTCACCGAGGCGGGACAGATCTGCTTTGAACGATTCGGTGATTTCGCAGTGATCGCCGCAATCGTATTTGTCGTTGAAGTCGAGCGCGACGGTAGTGGTATCGGCGATGCGCGGGTAGAGCCCCTGCGCCAGATCGGCCAATTCGCGGCGACGTTCCGTACCGTTGACGATACGCTCGTACAGGCTGAAATGACCGGCGGCGATGTAGTCCACGAGTAGTTGGCAAAACTCCTGCATCAGTTCTTGCGCTGACGCCCGTTGGCCCTTATCCGCGAACGGATTGAGACCCGCGAGACGCCAATAGAGTGCCAGCACATCGGTACGTTCGCGCATCATTTTCGCGACCGCTTCGCGTGTACCGCTGCGACGCTCGTCTTGAGTCGGTTGTTTTGTCTTCGGTTTGTTCGTTGCTTTCATTACGTCGATGTGCCGCCCATTTGTCTTGAAGAACTATACCCTCTCCGCGCAAACGCGCGCAACGCTTATTTGCGCAAATGCGTATTGCCTCAGGGCACTCCGGGAATGCGTCCGCGCATTCCGGCGAGCAGCCGCTGCATGCCGCCCTTGCGCAACTGCTTCATCATCCGCTGCATCTCCGTGAACTGCTTCAGCAACCTATTCACATCTTGTACTTGCGTGCCGGAACCGGCGGCGATGCGGCGCTTGCGCGAACCGCGGATGACGTCGGGATTCCGGCGCTCGCCCGGCGTCATCGAATTGATCACGGCGACCACGCGTTTCATCTGCGCGTCATTCACTTGCTCCCGCGCCGCCGCCGGCAGCTGACTGGTGCCGGGGAGTTTCTCCAAAATGCCGGCCATGCCGCCCATACGCTCCATCTGCAGCAGCTGGTCACGAAAGTCCTCGAGATCGAAGCGCTCGCCCTTCTTTAGCTTGCGCGTCAGCTGTTCAGCCTTGGTGTGGTCGACGACGCGGTGCGCCTCCTCGACCAGCGACAGCACATCACCCATGCCGAGAATGCGCGAGGCGATGCGTTCCGGATGAAACGGTTCGAGCGCGTCGGGCGATTCGCCGACACCGAGAAATTTGATCGGCTTGCCGGTGACTTGCCGCACCGACAGCGCCGCGCCACCGCGGGCATCGCCATCGGCCTTGGTGAGCACGACGCCGGTTAGTTCCAGCGCCGCGTTGAACACCTGCGCCGCGTTAACCGCATCCTGCCCGGCCATGCTGTCGACCACGAACAAGGTCTCGACCGGCTGCACCGCGGCGTGCACGGTTTTGATTTCTTGCATCAGCGCCTCGTCGACGTGCAGACGACCGGCGGTATCGATCAGCAGCACGTCGATCTGGCGGCTGCGCGCCGCCTCAACCGCAGCGGTTGCGATCTGCAACGCGGTTTGCTGCGGGTTGCTGTCGAAAAATTCAACATCCACGATTTGCGCCAATCGACGCAACTGCTCGATTGCCGCCGGACGATAAATATCCGCGCTCGTTACCATCACTGACTTGCCGTCATGCGTGCGTAACCGCTTCGCGAGTTTCGCCACGGTGGTAGTCTTGCCCGATCCTTGCAGGCCGGCGAACAACACAACCGCCGGCGGCCGGGCCGCGAGATTTAGTGCGTCGTTGGCGCTACCCATCAGCGCGACCAGTTCGTCATGCACCACTTTCACCACGGCCTGGCCGGGCGTGAGACTGGTCAACACGTCCTGGCCAGTGGCGCGGCTGCGCACGCGCTCGACAAACATCTTGACCACGCCGACCGCGACATCGGCTTCGAGCAAGGCTACGCGAATTTCGCGCAGCGTTTCGCGCATGTTGTCGTCGGTCAATCGGCCCTGACCGCGCAGGCGCTTGAACGTTTGCTGTAATCGCTGACTCAGATTGTCGAACACGAAAACTCCTCCGCGACGGTCGCGCCGCCCTTCAAAGGTAGCGTGAGCTATGCCATGATGCCGGCACCATTATGACGAATTCAGCTTTGAATTTCCTCGCCATCCTCTTCTACCTCGCGCTCGCCGCACTGCTGTGGCGCCGACTCGCGCGCGGCGAGGCGCCGACGCTACGGCACCGCGCGCGCTCTCTCAGTATCGGTCTCGCCGCGGTGACGCTACATGCGATCGTCTTGTACGGCGGTCCACCATCGGCAGGTGGGATAAATCTGTCGCTCACCGGCGCGGTAACGCTGGTGGCATGGCTGGTGGCGAGCCTTTATCTGTTGGTTTCGCTGTGGCGGCCGATCGACAATCTCGGCGTGTTGATCACGCCGCTGGCGGCGCTGACGTTGCTGCTCGACTGGCTACGGCCGCTGTCGGCGCCGGTCGCCTTGACCTCGCAGCTGCAAGCGTTGCACATCCTGGTCGCTCTGGTTGCCTACAGCTTGCTGTGCCTGGCGGCGGTACAGAGCATCATGCTGCTGGCGCAAGATCGACAGTTGAAACAAAAACATCCCGGTGGATTTCTGCGCGCCCTGCCGCCGATGCAGACCATGGAAACGATCATGTTCCAAATGATCGCGCTCGGATTCGTTCTGCTTACCGTGACGCTGGTGAGCGGCGCGGTCTTCGCCGAGCAGGTGTTTGGTACGCCGTTTCGATTGACGCATCACGTTGTGCTCGCCGCGCTCGCCTGGGTCGTTTACGGCGTATTGCTTGTCGGTCGCTGGCGCTTCGGTTGGCGCGGCCGCACCGCGATACGCTGGACGCTCGGGGGCTTTGCGTTGTTGCTGCTCGGCTACTTCGGCAGTAAATTCGTTCTCGAGGTCGTTCTGCACCGCTAAATCACGGGGCGGTTACGTGCTTGCGGGGCACACACCGGCTGGTGCTAGAATTCCGCACATCCCATAACGAGACCGCCACTCCGTGAGCGATATACCGCTAGGCGTACTTCTTGGCGCGTTGATTTTTCTGGTGTGTATCTCGGCGTTTTTTTCCGCCGCCGAAATCGCCATGATCAGTCTCAATCGGCATCGGCTCCAGCATTTGGCGAATTCCGGGCGCCGTGGCCCGCGGCTGGCACGACAACTCCTGGCGCGCCCGGATCGATTGATCGGCGTCATTCTGCTCGGCAGCAACACCGTTAATGCTCTCTTTTCAGTGCTTACCTCATTGACCGTGGTCCGTCTCCTTGGTGAGGACAATCTGGCCATTGCTATTGCGACTCTAACAATCGCACTTGTCGTGCTGATTCTCACTGACCTCGCCCCGAAGACCTTTGCCGCACTGCATCCCGAACGCATTGCGTTCCCTAGCGCGTTCGTGCTGCGACCGATGTTATGGATTGGGTATCCGCTGGTTTGGATCATCAACGCCATCGCTAACGGACTGCTGCGGCTGCTTGGCGTTCGAGTGGGTACGCGGCGCGTTGAACAGGTCGGCCCGGACGAGTTGAAGGCGATCATCATGGAAGCCGGAATGCTGATCCCGGAATCGCACCAGGACATGCTGCTCGCGATTCTCGATCTCGAAAAGATCACCGTCGAAGACGTCATGGTGCCGCGCAACCGCATCGTCGGCATCAACCTGGACGCCGACTGGAACGAGATCGTGACCAGCCTCAGCACCAGCTCGTACACGCGCATGCCCGCCTACCGTGGGAGCCTCGACAACGTGGCTGGCGTTATCCACGCCCGGCGCGTACTGAAGCTTATGCACGCCGGCAAACTCGATCGGGAATCTTTGCAAACAGAGATTCTCGATTCGTATTTCATTCCGGTGGGCACTTCGCTCACCACGCAACTGCTGAACTTCAAACAAGCACGCCGGCGTATGGGGCTGGTGGTGGATGAGTACGGCGATCTCCAAGGACTGGTAACGCTCGATGAAATACTCGAAGAAATCGTCGGCGACTTCACCACGCGCGCGCTCGGGCGCGTGGCGCAAGACGTGCTCACCGAGGAAGACGGTAGTTATCTGGTGCGCGGCAGCATGAGCCTGCGCGATCTCAATCGTCGGCTGCGTTGGGATTTACCGACGGACGAGTCGCGGACGCTGAACGGCTTGATTCTCGAATACCTCGAGGACATCCCCGAGCCCGGAACCAGTCTGCAACTGAATGGTTTCAACATCGAGATTGTGCGCACGCGCGGTGCGGCGGTGGACATCGCGCGCATTCGCCCGACGACCGTGTCGACTTCGGAAGACGGCACGCAACCGTCTCAGCCGAGTGCAACATCGAAGTAAAAGAGTGGCGACCGTCGACATTCGGCCTTCATCGCGCCGGGTCGACTTACGCGTCCTTCCAATGCGGCGGATAAGTCTTGGCAAAATACGGAAGCGCTTCGACGCGCCGCATCCACGCGGATAGCTTAGCGCCCACCGTCGGCCTTATCGCGATATCCGGCTTGAGGCGATCGAGCCGCAGTGCCAATGCGATTAGCGGATACAGCGCGTAATCCGCCGCGCCGACGACATCGACCAGAAAGCCCTCGCGCGGTACGTAATTTTCAAAGCGATCAAGTTCGCCGATGAAGTGCGCGCGTACTTTTCCTATCGCCGCCTCATCCCATCGCTCGCGCGGTTTGAACAACACCTCCTCGAGCACTGACTCCAATGCGCGCGCCAGGTACTCATCGGTTTCGCGTATCAAGCGCCGCGCGCTCGCGCGCTCGCGAACACCGGCAGGAAACAAGCGCGGCGCCGGCAGTGGAAAACGATCCTCAATGTACTCGACGATCGCCGCCGACTCGTACACGACAAATCCGTCTTCGACCAGAATCGGTACCCGGCACCGCGGATTGAGCGCCACGAACGCCGGTTTTTTAAGATCGCCGGCGGAAAACGACAGCATTTCTAAATCGTACGGTACTTGTTTGTGTTCGAGCGCGAGCCACACACGCCACGCGTAGGGCGAACCGGAACCGCAATAGAAAGTAATCATGTTTGCCAGTCTCCGTTACTTTCTGCGACCCACGGTACGTCCGTTCACCGATAAGCCGCGTGATCGATCGTTTTGCCGGGCGCGCCGCGTTCCAGCGTCGCGCGCAAATCGGGCGGCAAGGATCGTTTGGTGAGCGTCTTGGCGTCCATCAATATGTAAACGGTTTCCACCGCAACGATCACGGCGTCCTCGCCGGCGATGCGAAAATCCGTCGCCAAGCTGAAGGACGTGTTACCCAGATGCTTCCCGTAAACGCTCGCCTCCAGCACTTGATCGAAGCGCGCCGACGCCTTCCACTCCGTCGTTTGCTTCAGCACCTGGTAGTCGTACGTGCCGGAGATCATGACCTCGCGCAACCCCAGCGCGCGCAAAAATTCCGTGACGGCGAGATCGACGTATTCGCCGTAACGCGCGTTGAACACCACTTTTTGTGCGTCGCACTCGCCGTAGCGCACGCGCAGGTAATAGCGAAAGCACTCCGTCATCGCGGAGCCTCAGCCGCGCCCG
>Ga0209640_10000838_pt1 | contig 24778 bp, 19 predicted proteins | sample RifCSP10_1_FD_184018 | JGI IMG/M metagenome (GOLD analysis project Ga0209640, IMG submission 184018) | Soil microbial communities from Rifle, Colorado - Rifle CSP2_sed 10_1 (SPAdes) (version 2) | ecosystem: Environmental > Terrestrial > Deep subsurface > Rock core/Sediment | place: Rifle... | reverse complement strand
TTGCCCATTTCGAGGGGGATGCCGGTGACGTCGCCGATGGCGTACACCGCTGGGAATCGGGTGTGCAAGCTGTGACGGTCGACGGGCACCCAGCCGGAATCGTCGACCATGCCTGCGTCGCGAATCACCTGTGGCGCCCGGTGGGGTGGCACGTAGGCGAGCAGGTCGAAGCCGACGGTGGCGCCGTTGGCGAAGGCGATTGCATTGGCTGATCCGTCGACGGCGGTCACCTGATGCTCCGGGTGGTAAGTGATTCCTTGGTCTTCGACCATCCGGCGTACCTGAGCCGACACGTCGGGGCCGGTGACACCCATCGGGCCCGGTTCGGCGGCATAGAGGTCGACCTGGGTGGTATCACCGATGCCGCGTCGTCGGCAGTGGTCGAGGAGGAGCATCGCCGCCTCGTACGGTGCGGCCGGGCACTTGTAGGCCGGTGTCGCTGTCAGGACGACGATGCGTCCCCCGTCGAAGCCGGAGAGGGCGTCGCGGAGGCCCTCGGCCCCCGCCAGGGTGTAGAAGTTGTGGCCGGCTTCGGCCAGACCGGGGATGGTCTCCGGAGCCAGCTCCACCCCGAGCGACACAATGAGATGGTCAGCTTCGAAGTCCCTGCTGATGCCGCCGAGCCGACGCGACAGCGGGTCGTCATGCTCGACGACTCGGACCCGGCGGGTGTCCGGGTCGATCTGGCTGATCTCCCCGGCGATGACCTCGATGCCCCTCCTGGCGAGACGGTCAAGGGGACGGGAGATTGCACCGGGTGTCCGCTTTCCGGTCATCAGCCATAGCAGCGAGGGGGCGAACAGGTGATCCCGTTCCCGGTCGACGATGACCACCCGATGTTGTTCGGGCAGGTTCTTGCGCAGTGATCGGGCGGCGACCACTCCGCCCACTCCGCCACCCAACACGAGCACGGTCGCGCGGTTGGTCATGGCTCGGTGATCGAGCCGACGGTGCTGTCCCGCCATTGCTGATACGCGGCCGGGGTGATGGTGTCTCCCATGGTCACCTCAGAACACCAAGACTCGGTGGGCCTGCTGGGTCCAGTCGGTGAGCTCATCCATGCTGCTGCGATGACAGCCTTCGGCCAGCTCGGAGTCGGTGATGCCGCGGGCATCCATGCAGGTGCCGCACACGCCGATCTTGCCTCGCCGCCGGGACACCGAGCGGAGCATCAGTTCGAGGTTGTAGTAACCCGGCGGTACCTTCTGGCCCGCCTTGGCGCACGCCGCCGCGTCCCCGATGAGGAACACCCGGACCTCCTCGGCCTCCCGCTTGGCGAGCGACCCGGCCAGACGCAGACCGTTGTAGCTGCGCTCCGTTCCGTAGGGCCCGTCGTTGAGGATGACCAGTGTCCCAGTCGGCGTCTCCTCGGTCATCGGCCTGCCCCCGTCGCCACCTTCAAACCTGCCCCACGCCACTCGGCGATCCCGTCTTCCAGCCGACTCGCCCGGAACCCGTGGTCGGAAAGCAGATCAACCGCGTCGAGGGCCAAGACGCAGTACGGCCCGCGGCAATACGCCACCACCTCCCGATCCTTTGGCAGCTGATCCAAGTAGCCGGCCAGCTCCCCAAGCGGCACCGACACCGCCCCGGGGATGTGACCCGCCAGATACTCCTCCACAGGCCGCACGTCGAGCACCGTCACCTCACCCCTCGATACCCGGTCCAACAGCTCGGCACGCTCGATCGGTTCCATCGCCCCTCTCGACGCGAGGAACTGCCGGCGGACCTGCTCCACCTCGGCCAACCGTGATTCGGCCAGTCCCCGCAACGCCCCGAAGAAGCTGTACACCTCGGCGTCCGCAAGCCGGTAGGTGACGAACAGACCGTCCCGCTCGGCGTCGACGAGCTGCGCCGCCCGCAGCACCTGGAGGTGATGTGAGGTGTTGGCAAGGCTCTGGCCCGCCTGCCTGGCCAGCTCCTCCACCGTCCGCGGGCCCTGAGACAACAAGTCCAACAGCTCGAGACGACGCGGGCTCGCCACCGCCTTTCCCACCCGTGCGAACTGCTCGTAGACCGAGTCCTTGAACTGCCTCGATGGCACCCGCATTGTTCTCCTAATCAAACAACTGTTTGAGCAGTGTACTGGCATCGTGGGCCGCCCGCGAACGACCAGCCACCGGCCTGTTCGTGTCGGTGGCTGTGGGTACGATGCGAACATATGTTCGATATAGTGCACGATCCGGTTCCGGCCGGTTTGGACCAGATGACGCCCGGCCCCGCCCTGGGGGCGTTGTTGGCCTCGATCGATGTCGATCGGGTCTCGGGCCATGACCGGGTGGTGGTGCTACGCGCCCAACAGCGCATGGCATCGCATTTCCAGGCGCAGGTGTACGCGGCGATGGCTTCGGTGGCCGATCACATGGACCACACCGAGTTCGCCGACGACACCGAACTGGCCTGGCAGGCCGCCGCCACCGAGATCCGTGCCGCGCTGCGCCTCACCCGCCGCGCCGCCGAATCCGAGTTGGGCATGGCGATCGGAATCCGCCGCCGGCTCCCCCGGGTATGGAACACGCTCTCCGACGGGGACATCGATGGGCGCCGGGCCCGGATGATCCTCCACGGCACGTCACACCTCGACGACCAGGCTGCCCGCCGGGTGGTCGACGCGGTCATCGACGACGCACCGGGATTGACCACCGGCGAGCTGGCCACCCGACTCCGCCGCCTATGCATCGAGATCGATCCCCAGTCGGCCCGGCAACGCTACGCCGAGGCCGTGGCCGAGAGACGCCTGGTCACCGAGGCCTCCCCCGACGGCACCGCCCACCTCCTCGGAATGGACCTGCCACCCCATCGGGTCGCCGCAGTGGCCGGTCGCATCAACCGCCTCGCCCTGAGCCTCAACACCCCAGACGATCCCCGCAGCATCGACCAACTCCGCGCCGATGTCTTCCTCGACCTGCTGTCGGACATCCAGCACCCCGCCACAGGCGGGATAGTCGAACTCCGGGTCGACCTGGAGACCCTCGCCGGACTCTCCGAAGCCCCCGGGGACCTCGCCGGGTTCGGGCCCGTCATCGCCGACATCGCCCGCCAGGTCACCCAGGCCCAGACCGGGGGCCAATGGAGGTTCACCATCACCGACCCCCGAACCGGCCTCACCGTCAGCGACGGCACCACCCGCCGCCGCCCCACCGCCTCGCAGCGCCGCACTGTCCAAGCGCGGGATCGCACCTGCACCTTCCCCGGATGCCGCATCCCCGCCACCCAAGGCGACCTCGACCATCGCACACCCTGGTCCCAGGCCCACCGCACCTCCATCACCGGACTCGACCCCGCATGCCGCCACGACCACATCACCGTCCGCCACCGCATCGGATGGGCCCGCCAGCCCCTACCCGGAGGCGACCACCTGTGGACCAGCCCCCTCGGCCACAGATACACCACCAGCGGCAAACCCCCTAACACCTCCCCGGGCCCGGTCACACCGCGCCGACACGTCCCTGAACACACCTAAAGGAACCGACATGGACCTCCAAGCATGGATCGACCAGGACCAAGCCCACATCGCCGAGATGATCCGCCGCACCGGCTGGGCCATCCGGTATGTCGGCGGGGACACGTGCAGCCGCCCCGGCTGTGACTCCCCTCCAGACGAGCAGCCACCATTCGCCTACACCATCGGGCTGTTCGGGCTGGGCCATCCCGAACTGCTCATCATCGGCGTGGACCCGGCAACCGCGCAGGGCGTGCTCAACACGCTCGCCCTGCGGATGCGGCAAGGCGAAGTGCTCATGCCCGGACTGATCATCACCTTCGAGGACTGGCCCCATCGCATCATCCCCGAGGTCGTGCCCAACCCGGGGGAGATCGTGCTGGGAGCGAACAGCTTCTACCAGCGCCCACCGGAGCACTCGGTCCCCGTCCTCCAGCTCACCTACGACGACATCGAAGGGAGGTTCCCCTGGGACCAGGGCTACATCGCCCCGGAGCTCCAACCTCGACCCGGAACCTTCGCCGCGTAAGGTACGCCCTTATCCCTTCATCCACGCTGGGAGATCCGTTATTGGCCTCCGACGCGACGAGACCCCGGTCAGAAAACGTTCTGACCAGGGCCTTCGCTTGGTAGCGGGGGCGGGATTTGAACCCGCGACCTTCGGGTTATGAGCCCGACGAGCTACCAGGCTGCTCCACCCCGCGTCGTTGAATCACTGAGTGTACGGAGGGCGGTGCGGCTGTGCAATGCGACATGGCAATTGCCCGACACGCGGGAGGGCTCGCCGACTACGCTCCCCCGATTCGCATCGTGGACTCCCGAACTGGCGGGGACACCGATATCCGTGGCCGTTGCCGGATCACAGATGACGAGCGTCGTTAGCGGAGCCCACCGCCAGGCTGCTACTCGCCTACGGACAGCCTCATGAGCACGCCCGCGGTCTCCCTCGTCGATGTCACCAAACGATTCGACGACGTCATCGCGGTCGACGGCGTTTCCCTCGACATCGCCGACGGGGAGTTCTTCTCCCTCCTCGGTCCCAGTGGATCGGGAAAGACGACCTGCCTGAGGATGATCGCCGGTTTCGAGGCACCGACCGAGGGAACGGTGATCCTCCAAGGCCAGGACGTCACCGGCCTCGCCCCCTATGAGCGGGATGTCAACACGGTATTCCAGGACTACGCCCTCTTTCCCCACATGACCGTCCAGGAGAACGTCGGGTACGGCCTCATGGTCCGTGGGGTAGCCAAGTCGCAACGAGCCCAACGGGTGACCGAGGCACTCGACGTGGTACACCTGGGCGGGTTCGACGAGCGTAAACCGGGGCAGCTCTCCGGCGGGCAGCGGCAAAGGGTCGCCCTGGCTCGTGCGCTGATCAACCGGCCCCGGGTGATCCTCCTCGACGAACCACTCGGAGCCCTCGACCTGAAGCTGCGCCATGCCATGCAGATCGAGCTGAAATCGATCCAGCGTGAGGTGGGCATCACTTTTCTCTACGTGACTCATGACCAGGAGGAGGCGCTGAACATGAGCGACCGCCTCGCCGTGTTCAACCACGGGAAGATCGAGCAGGTGGGACCGCCTCAGCAGATCTACGAGACCCCACGCTCCGCCTTCGTCGCCGGCTTCGTCGGCATCTCCAACGTCGTCCCCGCCACCCTGGCGAAAGTGCTCACCGGGCGCGCCGAGGCGTTCACCGTGCGCCCGGAGAAGATTTCCCTGCACGTCACGGGGGCGCCGCCACCCGACGACGCCACCTGTGACGTGGGCGGAACCGTGGTCGACGTGGTCTACCTGGGCATGTTCACGAGATATGCCGTCGAGGTAGCCCACGGCACCACCCTCGAAGTGGTTCGGCAGAACGTCGATGCCCCACACAGGGAGCGGGGGCTCCTCGGAGCCACCGTCCACCTGCAGTGGGGGCGCGACGCCTGCCGGTACCTCTCAGAGGGTTCAACACAGCAGAACCAAGGAGGAACACAATGACCAAGCGCCGCTTTCTGGCGCTGGTGATGCTCGTCGCTCTCGTAGCGGCGGCCTGCGGCGACGACGATGCCACCACCGGCGGACCGCTCACCGAGGTCGGTGACGGCGAGGGTGCCGTCTCGATCATCGCCTGGGCCGGCTACATCGAGGACGGGTCCACCGACGCCGCATACAACTGGGTGACCGAGTTCGAGTCGTCGACCGGATGTCAGGTGACGGTGAAGACCGCCGCCACCTCTGACGAGATGGTGGCGCTCATGCAGGGATCCAATGATTACGACCTGGTGACGGCATCGGGAGACGCCAGCCTCCGGTTGATCGCCGGCGGCACCGTGCAGGAAGTGAACACCGACCTCATTCCTTCGTGGAGCAAGGTCGACGAGCGCCTCCAGGAAGCGCCGTGGCACTTCGTCGATGGCAAGCACTACGGCGTCCCCTACCAGTGGGGCTCGAACGTGCTGATGTACAACACCGAGGTGTTCGGAGACACGGCGCCCACATCGTGGAGCGTCGTGTTCGAGGAGCAGACGCTCCCCGACGGCGCGAGCAATGCGGGACGGGTCTCGGCATACGACGGCCCGATCTACATCGCCGACGCCGCGCTGTACCTGATGGCGCACCAGCCCGAGCTGGGGATCACCGATCCCTACGCGCTGAACCGCGAGCAGTTCGACGCGGCGCTCGACCTGATGCGGGACCAGCGCGACCTGGTGTTCCGCTACTGGCACGATGCCTTCGTGCAGCTGGACGACTTCGCCAACGAAGGCGTGGTCGCCTCCAGCTCGTGGCCATTCCAGGTGAACTACGGAGCCTTCACCGGGGTGCCGGTCGCCAGTGTGGTGCCCGAGGAGGGAGCCACCGGATGGGCCGACACCACGATGATGCACGCCAACGCGCCGCATCCGAACTGCGCCTACGAGTGGATGGAGTGGTCGCTGAATCCGAAGCTCCAGGGTGACCTGGCAGCCTGGTTCGGTTCGGTTCCGGTGAACCTCGAGGCCTGCACGGGCAACGAGCTGCTCACCGATGCCGGGTGCGATACCAACGGTCTCGGCAACTTCGACCAGATCCACTTCTGGAAGACACCCCAGGCGGACTGCTTCGGCACCGGCGGGGAGTGTGTTCCCTATCACGAGTGGGTGACCGCCTCCGTCGCGGTCATCGGCGGCAGGTAGGCCGAATCGAGGAGCCGGGGGCCTTCGGGCCCCCGGCTCTGCGCACTCATGGTGACCCAGACCACGACCGTCGGCCGCCTCGGCCGCGTCTCCGGGTTCCTGCACCGGCACCCGTGGCTTCGCCTCGTCCTGTTGCTGGGACTCCCCCTGGTGTGGCTGGTCGGGATCTATGGGGGATCGCTGATCGCCCTGCTCTCGCAGTCGTTCTTCAGCCTGGACGATTTCTCCGGAACCATCGATCGCACCCTGACACTCGATACCTGGGGCGACCTGTTCACGGACTCCAACATCTCGATCGCGATCCGCACCACGGTGATGGCGACCGCGGTGACCATCGGCGCAGCGATCATCGCCTTCCCCATCGCCTACTACGCGGTGCGCTACGCCGGGCGCCGGCTCAGGGCGGTGTTCTTCGTGCTCATCCTGATCCCGCTGTGGTCCTCCTACTTGGTGCGGGTGTATTCGTGGAAGCTCATCCTGGCCCGCGAGGGGATTCTGTTCTGGTTCGTCGACAAACTGCAGCTGAACTTCCTGCTCGATGCTGCACTCTCCGCCCCCGGCATCGGCGGACCGTCGCTTTCGGCATCGGCGTTGGGGCAGTTCATCGTGTTCGTCTACATCTGGCTGCCCTACATGATCTTGCCGGTCCACGCCGCGCTGGAGCGGGTCCCCACGTCGTACCTCGAGGCCTCGGCCGACCTGGGTGCCAAGCCGTTCCAAACCTTCCGCACCGTGATATGGCCGCTGGCGATCCCCGGGATCGCGGCCGGGTCGATCTTCACCTTCTCGCTCACCCTCGGGGACTACATCATCCCCACGATCATCGGCGACTCGACGCCGTTCGTCGGCCTCGCCATCTACTCCTACCAGGGGGTGGCGGGCAACCTCCCCCTGGCCGCCGCCTTCACCTTCTTCCCGATCGTGATCATGGGTGTCTACCTGTACCTGGCCCGGCGCGCCGGGGCATTCGAGGCGCTGTGATGAGGAGCAAGCACCTCGGACTGCGGGTGTCCACCTGGGCGGTGCTGCTCTTCTTGCACTTCCCGATCTTCATCGTCGGGCTATACGCCTTCACCACCGAGTCCTCGGCCTTCACCTTCCCGCCGCCGGGGTTGACCGTTGATTGGTTCGGGGTCGCCTGGGACAACGGCGACGTTCGCGAGGCACTCTCGTTGTCGCTGCGGGTGGCGGTGACGGCGACGGCCATCGCCCTCATCCTGGGGACGATGGCGGCGGCGGCGGTGTGGCGGCGTCGCTTCTTCGGCCGCGAGGCTGTGTCGCTCTTCATCGTCCTCCCGATCGCCCTCCCCGGGATCGTCACGGGAATCGCCCTGCGCTCGGCGATCTCGATCGGCGGGATCCCGTTCTCCTTCTGGACAATCGTGATCGGTCACGCCACCTTCGCCGTCGCCATCGCATACAACAACGTGGCAGCGCGGATGCGACGCACCTCACTGTCACTGCTGGAGGCCTCGGCCGACCTCGGGGCCAACGGGTGGCAAACCTTTCGGCACGTGCTTCTCCCCCAGATTCGCCCCGCGCTCATCGCTGGGGGGATGTTGGCATTCGCCCTGTCGTTCGACGAGATCATCGTGACGACCTTCACCGCCGGGAACCAGCAGACGCTGCCGATCTGGATCTTCTCGTCGCTGGTGCGCCCTCGGCAGCGCCCCATCACCAACGTGGTGGCCCTCTTCGTGGTGGCACTCACGTTCATCCCGATCGTGCTGGCGACACGCCTGACGAGGAACACCGAGGGGGTCTGAGGGCCGGGGTCGGCGAATGACTCGCGCGATCCGCAACACTGCTCTGATGACTTCTGACGCCCGAAGGATCCTGGTGGCGCAGGGCCTCCGCGCAGCCACCTATGGACTGGGCTCGGTACTGCTCGGCTCGACACTGGACGCCAGGGGATGGTCCACCTCGGAGGTCGGGTTTCTCCTCACGACGGTCGTTACCGGAACCGCCCTCTTGTCGTTTCTGGTCGGGCGATTCGGAGACCGGTTCGGCCGTCGGCGCAGCTATGCCTGGTTGTTCGCCGGCCTCGGCGGTGCCGGCGTCGTCCTCGCCGTCGCGCCCTGGCCGCTGGCACTCGTCGTCGTCGGGCTCACCGGAACCCTCTCCACCGACGTCATCGAGTCCGGACCGTTCACCTCCCTCGAGCAGCCGATGCTGGCTGCGACGACAGCCGGGCATGATCGGGTTCGGCTCTTCGGGAGATACAACGCCGTCGCCGCGATCGCCGGATCCGTCGGTGCACTCGCTGCCGGCCTGCCTCACGCACTCCGATCGACTTGGCCGGCAGTCCCCACCGAGGTGCGGTGGTTCGCCCTGTTCGTCCCGGTTGGGATCACAGGATTCCTTTTCGCCCGCGCCCTCTCAGAGGGAGTCGAGGCGGGACGCGCCTCTGGTCCCAACCCGCTCGGGCCTTCGCGGCGCAGGGTGCAAGGCATGGCAGCCCTCTTCGGCCTCGACTCATTCGGCGGTGGTTTCGTTGTCCAGAGCTTCGTCGCCTTCTGGTTCAGCAGCAGGCTCGGAGCCTCTCCGGCGACCCTGGGGGTGGTCTTCTTCTTCGTCGGGCTGTTGCAGGCGGGGTCGTTCCTCGCCGCACCCCGCCTGGCGCGCAGGTTCGGGCTGCTCACAACGATGGTGGCCACGCACCTCCCCTCCAACCTGCTTCTCGCAGCGATTCCGCTCGCCCCGAATCTGCCCATTGCGGTGGCTTTGCTGATGGGGAGACACGCGCTCTCCCAGATGGACGTCCCGACCCGTCAGGCGTACGTCATGGCCCTCGTCGAGCCCGGCGAACGGACCGCGGCGGCGGCGTACACGAACACCGCCCGGTATCTGGGCCGTCCGTTCGGCCCGATTCTCGCCGGGGTCTCGCAGCGGATCGCGGCCGGCATGCCCTTCTTCCTCGCCGGAGGGATCAAGGCGGTATACGACCTGTCACTGTGGTTCTCGTTTCGCCGGGTGCCGCCCGACGGCATGTCGGACCCGATCGACCCGGTGTAGCGTCCCACCTCCGAGGAGGTGGGCACATGCTGTGGGTGACCAGACAGCGACCCAAGACCGACCGAGTGGCGTGTCCGTGGCTCATCCGACGCTTCATCGACCCAGAAGCCGAGATCGCCTTCGTGCCCGCCGATCGCGTGCTCGACGTGGCGGCCGACACCGCAGCCAGGTCGTTCGACGCCCCCGGAGCCACGTTTACGCATCGCGACGGGCTGTGCTCCTTCGAGGTCCTGATCGAGGAGTTCGACCTGGGGAGCGATCCGGCGCTTACCCGTCTGGCAAAGATCGTCCACGCCGCCGACATCGCCGCCGACATCGCCACCGATCCGATCGCGCCGGGGCTCCTCGCCATGGGGATCGGTTCGCTGTTGGCCGAGTCCGACGACCAGCGCCTCCTGGATCGGGCGAGATTCGTGTATGACGCCCTCTACGAATGGTGCCGGCTCGAAGTCGGCTAGCTCGCCACAACTCCGGGCTCGAACCGATAGCCCATGCCAGGCTCCGTCATGAAGTAGCGGGGGCGATGGGGCTCCGGTTCGAGCTTGCGTCGCACCTGCGCCATGAACACTCTCAGGTAGTTGGTCTCCTCGCCGTACTGCGGCCCCCACACCTCGCGCAGCAGCTGCACCTGACCGACCAGCTTCCCCGGATTGCGAACCAGTACCTCGACGATTCCCCACTCGGTGGGGGTGAGCCGGATCTCGTGGCCGTCGGCTCCTGTGGCGCGCTTGGCTGCGAGGTCGATCGTGAAGTGGGAGGTGCGAACGACCGGTCCGGACTCGTCGACCAAGGTGGACCTTCGCAGCGCCGCTCTCAACCGGGCGATCAACTCCCCCATCCCGAACGGCTTCGTCACGTAGTCGTCGGCACCGGCCTCGAGCGCCATCACCTTGTCGCGTTCGGACTCCCGGACCGACAGCACGAGGATCGGGACCTGAGTCCACCCGCGGAGCCCGTGGATCACCTGGACCCCGTCGATGCCGGGCAGCCCGAGATCGAGGATCACTGCGTCGGGGCGATGGGCCGAGGCCTTCTGCAGGGCCTCTTCTCCCGACACTGCCGTGTCGACGCGGTACCCGAGCGCGTGAAGATTGACGCTCAGAGCCCGAATCAACTGGGGCTCGTCATCCACGACGAGTATCCGCACAGGGTCGGTCATGCCGACTCCGCTGCGGCCCCGGCGACCGCAACCTTCAGTCCGATCGACATCGTCGTCCCTCCTCCGGGAGTGTCCTCGATCACCAGATCATTGCCCATCGCATCCAGAAAGCCGCGCGCCACCGCAAGGCCCAGGCCGACCCCGGTGCCCCGAGCCGAGTCGCCGAGACGCTGGAATGGTTGGAAGATCCGCTCGCGGTCGGCGGTGAGAATCCCCGACCCACGATCCACGATGCGGAGATCGACCCGTCCGGCGACCATCCCGGCGGCCACGACGACGGTGGCGTCGTCGGGCGACCAAGCGAGTGCGTTCTCGACGAGATTGGCGACCACCCGTTCGAGGAGCGCAGCGTCGGTCTGCACTTCGGGCAGCGTCTCGGGGACGTCGACGATGACACGCTCCTGGCCCCGGCTGATCCCCGCCACCGCCGACGTCACGACCTCGTCCAACCCGATCGCACGGAAGAACACGTGCACGGCACCAGCCTGCACCCGGCTGGCATCGAGGAGCTGGCCCACCAATCGGTTGAGGCGCTCTGTGTCCTCGAGTATCGCCTTCAGGAACGTGTCGACTTGGTCCGGGCTCCAGTCGACCTCCGTCTCCAACAGGCTCGTCACCGACGCCTTGATGGCGGCGATCGGGGTCCGCAGGTCGTGCGACACGGCGCCCAACAGCGCGGTGCGAAGGCGGTCGGCCTGTGCCATGCTCTCGGTCGCCAACGCCTCGATCTCCAGGGCGCGCCGTTCGATCAGCCGGCCGATGTGGCCGGCGAATGCATGGAGTACGGCTCGGTCGTCGACAGTGAGGCGACCACCGCGCAGCCCGAGCACCGTCAGCTCGCTGATGGCGATGAGGTCGGTGGCATCGGATGGTTGGCTCACCGGGGGACGCCCTGCCCCGGCGACCACGGCCCATGAATCGCCGTCATGCTCCAGCACCGCCACCGCCTCGAGGCCGAAGGTGTCGCGGATCCGGTGCACGACGCCCTCGATCACGTCGATTCCGGACGCCGGCGGCGCCACGATCGCCGCCGCCAGACCCTCTGCCTGGGCGCGAGCCCGCCGAGCGTCCGCCCCTCTCTTGGTGGAGATGCCGACGAGCAGTCCCACGGCCGAAGACACCCCGAGAAACACGACGAGTGCCACCAGGTCGGAGGCGCGGGCGATCGTCCAGGTGTGCAGCGGGTCGACGAAGAACCAGTTCGCCATCGGGAAGGCAACCGCGGCGACGGCGAGCGCCGGGATGGCCCCACCGACCAGAGCCACGAGCACACAGATCGCCACGTAGACCAGGAGAACGTTCTCGAGTCCGAAGTCGGCGCCCCCAGCGCGCATGAGCACCGTTGAGACGGGGAGGCCGACGGCAGCCGTCAGTAGAGCGGCCGCCGTTCGCCGGCCGGAGATCGTGGCAACCCCTCTGCGGCGGCGAGAAGTGGTGGGCGATTTCGCGCTCTCATGGGAGATCACGTGCACGTCGACCGAGCCCGCCTTGCGGATCACCCCGAGCAACGGTGAGCCTCGCATGATCTCGTCGAAGCGCGACCGGCGCGACGCACCGAGAACGATCTGGGTGGCGTTCTCCCCTCTGGCGAACGCGATCAACGACTCGCCGACATCGTCGCCGACCACCTCGTGGTACGAACCGCCGAGATCCTCCAGCAGGGTGCGCTGGGCTGCCAGATCGTCGTTCGACTCCGACGTCAGGCCATCCGTGGGGATCACGTGCACGCCGAGCAGCTCGGCGTGGGACCGCATCGCCATCCGAGCGGCGCGACGCACGATGGCCTCGCCTCCGGGACCACCGCCGATGGCAACCACGACGCGTTCCTTGGTCTCCCAGAGGTCGATGATCCCCTGCGTGTCCCGGTATCGGGTGAGGGCCTCGTCTACCCGATCTGCGGTCCACGACAGGGCCAGCTCCCGCAGCGCCGACAGGTTCCCGGGTCGGAAGTAGTTGGCGAGCGCGGCATCGATGCGCTCGGCGGGATAGATCTTCCCGGCCGCCAGCCGATCCCGAATCCCTTCCTGGGTGAGGTCGATCAACTCGATCTCGTCGGCCCGCCGGACCACCTCGTCGGGGATCGTCTCCCGCTGGGCGACGCCGGTGATCGACAACACGACGTCGTTCAGCGACTCGAGGTGCTGGACGTTGAGAGTGCTCAGTACGTCGATGCCGGCGTCGAGCAGCTCGTCCACGTCTTGCCACCGCTTGGTGTGAGTCAGCCCGGGAACGTTGGTGTGGGCGAGCTCGTCGACCACGCACACCTCGGGATGGCGGGCCAGCACGGCGTCGAGATCCATCTCGTCGAACATCCGCTCACGGTGCCGAACGCGGCGCCGAGGAATCGTCTCGAGTTCACCGATGCGGGCCTCGGTGTCGGTGCGCCCGTAGGTTTCCACGAACCCGATGGCGACGTCCCTGCCGTTGGCCTGCAGCACGTGAGCCTCCTCGAGCATGGCGTACGTCTTGCCGACGCCTGCCGCGGCCCCCAAGAAGATGCGAAGGCGTCCCCGGGTCACGGCTCCAAGGTACTCCGGTGTGGCGCCGGCCTCATCGAGCATCAGACAGAACACCCAGCGGCGGCCCCGCTCGGAAGACGTCACTCATGCATCCGTTTTCGACTGGATGCGGCGATCACTCCGGCGCCAATCAACAGTGCGCCGCCGACCAGAAGCCGTGACCACGGGAACTCCTCGCGCAGAGGTGCGGGCGGGTCAACGATCGTGAACCCCGTGGCATCGAGGTACGACTCGCCGGCCCGATCCGGGTCGTGATAGCGCCACACTCCGACGACCTCGACAATCGCTCCGCGATGCCGGTAGTCCCCCGGGGCGCCCGGGTCCTGCCAGATCGCCAGCGGAATGCGCACTCCGATGCCTTGATTGCCTCCGGCCAACGGCCCTCCCGTCCGAATTGGAGCCGCGCTGTACGAGTCCTGGTTCAGCTGAGTCCACACGGCGTCTTGGCGATGCCCGAAGTCCCCCACCAGCTCCCCACGCACGCGGACCTCGGCCACTCCGGGCGCCGTGTACGAGGCGGGGTCGCGGAGGAGCTCGGCGACGTCGACGACGGCCACGTCGGCGACCGCCGGCATGGCAAGGGACAGCATCCATGCGGCGGTACCGACCACAACGATGGCCCTGCGCATTGCCTACCGCCCTCGAATCGACGACCACACGGTGCCGATCAACGCGAAGACGGCCACGAACTCGAGGCGCCCCAGCCACATTTCGGACATGTAGACGATCTGGAGCACGACCGGCATTGCCGGGTCCGTTATCCCCGCTGAGAGCCCCACGGTCGCCCCTGCGCTCACCGATTCGAAGAGCGCGTCCTGCAGTGGGTAGCCGTAGGCGATCCCGACACCGGTCCCGACAAGATAGAGACCCAGATAGAGCACCGTGATGAACATGGCGGCGTGGGCTACCTCGACGGTCATCCTCCGATGACCGTCCTGAAAGTACCCCACCGGGATCACCGCGCCGGGGGGCATCATCACTCGCTTCGACTCGCCCCTCAGCACCTTGGCGGTTAGGCCCACTCGCAGAGCCTTCACGCCCCCCGCGGTCGACGCCGCCATACCGCCGAGTGCCATAGCAGCCGCGATCCCCGCAAACGCCAGGCCGGTCCACAGCGCCAGCTCGCTCGAGGGGATGGTGGAGAAACCGGTCGTCGTGTGCGCCGACAGGAACTGAAACACCCCCTGGCGGGCGTGACCGAGAATGCCGTCGTATGTCCCCAGCGCGCCGAGGCCGACCATGGTGACCCCAAGAAGGACCACGAACGTCGTGAGGTACGCCCGGGTCTCGAGGTTGCGCAGGGCATCTCGATATCGACGTTGCCACAGCGCGAAGTGGAGTTGGAAGCTCATCGCCCCCGCGATCATCATCACCGACGCCGCGGCCTCCAGGATCGCTGAGTGGTAGTAGCCCAGGCTTGTGCTCTGGACCGAGAACCCACCTGTGGAGAAGGCCGCGAAGAAGATCATGAGCGAGTGGAAGACGCTGCGCCCCGATGTGAACCCGAGGAACACGACACCGACGCCGTACAAGACCGCCACGCCCACCGCCATGTGGACCAGGCTGACCCGCCAGATGAATCGGCTGGTCGACGAGACGGAGGGGAGGATCTTGTCTGCTCGCCCTTCGCTGTGTGCCAGCGCGAGGCCGGCGCCTCCCACCGAGAGCCATACGGCCACCACCACGATCCCCAGCCCCCCGAGAAACTGGAGCAGGTGCCGCCACAGGTTTAGCGACAATGCGAGATGGTCGAGATCCTGCAGAACCGACAGCCCGGTGGTGGTCAGGCCACTCACGGCATCGAAGTAGGCGTCGAGAAAGTCGGAGAAGTGTCCCGACAACGCCAGGGGAATCGCCGCCACAGCGGGCACCAGGAGCCAAACCAGGGCGACAACGACCATCCCGTGCCTGAGGTCCAACGGACGCGAAGTCGCCAGCAGCCGTCTAAGACCTGCGCCGACAACCGCGAACACCCCCATCATCAGGACGAAGGACGACACCGGAGCCCACTCCCCCAGGCCGATCTCAACCATCAGTGGAAGCACGGACACACCGGCGAACGCCAGGAAGATCCGACCGGTGAAGTGGCCGATGATCCTCAGGTCACCGGAAGACGGCCGTCTCAACATCGGAACGAAGCCATCACAAGACGCTCACGACCACCGCGACCGCGAGCGCCAGGATCGACACGGCGGCCACCAGAGCAAACTCGACGCACACGGCCACCAGGGCTCCATTCAGGAGCGATGGCATCCGACGGCGGCGGCCGCGAGTACTCCTCGCCCTGGCCCTGTGGGAGCGAAATGTGGACGCGACCGGTGTGCGACGGTGGCGCGGCCTACTCGAGATCTCGTGCGCCCGCTGCCTCCGCTCGGGCCCGAACCCGCCCACCATCACCCTCCATCGGCTCGCCCGTAGCGGACAACCTCTCGTGGTGTAGCGGGTGCCAGATGGCCGGCCCGGTGGTCTTGACGAGTCTCTGACGCAGCGGCGATCGATATTGACGGGGGGTAAGGCTGCTGCAACCCGGGGGAATGTCCCCTTCAGCGATCACGACTCGGTAGACCGGGGAGCGCCCGATCGCGTGTCAGGTGGAATGGCACGCTCGTCACCGCGATCCCCGTCTCCCTCGCCAGCGCTCCCTTGATCGCCAGGCCGGTCTGGTTGTGGAGAAGCTGAGCGAGCCGGCCCGGCACGACGAACTCGGGTATGACCGCGCAGATGACGGTGCCGGGAAGGGCTCGACGGCGGCGCTCCCTCACGTACAGCACGAGCGGACTGACGATCCGTCGGTATGGGCTCTCGATGACATCGAGCGGGAAGTCGTAACCCGCCTCGGCCCAATGGCGCTCGACCCGATCGCGCTGCTCGGCGTCGACGTCGATGTGGAGGGCGGTCACCGGGGTCCCCAGGCTCTGGGCATAGCTCAGTGCCTCCCGGATCGGACGGGTGAGATCGGATATCAACACCACCTGTTCCACGCGGTTGAGCGGAGCCGGGGCGAGGGCGGTGCGGCGCGACCGGCGGAGGACGTTGAGATCCGTGACCACGACGCCCGGCTCGAACAACAGCCTCGCCTTGATTGCCAGGCTGTGACGATGGGTCAGCGCGTCGATGAGACGATTATTGATCCGATCGCCCATCACCACCGTGACGGTGGCGCCAGGGCTGCTGTATCGCTCGGCCCTGACGCGATCGATGACCCGACGCGACAGCGACCCACGCCCGGCGAGCACCTCGAGTGGATGGTCGGGATGAGACGTGTCCCACAACCGGGTGAGCTCGAGTTCGGCCGACCCGTCTTCCTCGGCGTGAATGCACTGCACCGCCTCGGCCTGGACGAGGGTGGCATATCGCAGCGCCCTGTCGGTCCGCTCGTCGGGATGGGCAACGAGCACGAGAATCAGGGTCGGTCGCGGTTGGGCAGCCACCGGAATGATCCGAAGGTGATCGGCAACGCCGCGGTAGTGACGCCGTATCGACAGCATCAGGGTGACCAGCAGCGGGACGGCCACGAGCACGATCCATGCCCCATGGCTGAACTTGACGATAGAGACGACCACGAGAACCACACCGGTCGTCACCGCGCCGATGCCGTTGATCACCACCGATCGCCGCCAGTGACGCTCCCGCATTCGGATCCAATGGCGAACCATGCCCGTCTGGCTGAGGGTAAAGGCGGTGAACACCCCGACGACGTACAGCTGGATCAGGCGACTCACCTGGGCACCAAAGACCACGAGCAGGATCGAGGCGAGCACGGCCAGCGTCACCACCCCATTCGAGAACACCAGCCGGTCGCCACGGTTGCGAAACTGCCGGGGCATCAGCCGGTGGCGGGCGAGGATCGCCGACAGCCGAGGGAAGTCTTGATAGGCGGTGTTGGCGGCGAGTATCAGGATCGCCGCGGTGAACACCTGCAACGCATAGAAGGCGGCGCCGCTGCCGAATGCAGCCCGGCCGATCTGGGAGATCACCGTGCCGTACCGATCGATGGTTCCCTCGGAGATCCGCACGTCGAAGAGCCTGGCGAACACCGAGATGCCGAGGAACATCGTGATCGAGATCGCACCCATCACCGCCAGGGTCTTCCCGGCGTTCTCCGCCTTGGGAGTACGGAACGCCTGCACCCCGTTGGCGATGGCCTCCACGCCGGTGAGGGCGGTAGACCCCGAAGCAAAGGCTCGGAGCACGAGGAACAGCCCCACCGCCCCGACCTCGGCACCGATGGGCACCCCGCCCGAGACCGCGGTCGGGCAGGTGCCGTCCAGACACCGGACCAGGCCGGTGATCAGCATGGCGAACACCGTCAGCACGAAGAAGTAGGTGGGGAGGGCGAATATCGTCGACGCCTCCTTGACACCGCGGAGGTTTGCGAGCGTCAGCACGATGACGAACCCGATGGCAATCTCCACCCGCCAAGCGATGAGGCCTGGGACGGCCGAGGTGATCGCCGCCACCCCTGCTGCCACCGATACCGCAACGGTGAGGACGTAGTCGGTGAGGAGCGACGATGCCGCCACCGCCCCAACCCGGATGCCGAGGTTGTCGTTGGCGACGATGAACGCCCCACCTCCGTCGGGATACGCCCTGATCGTCTGCCGGTAGGAGACGATCACGATGAACAGAAGCGTGGCTACCGCCAAGGAGATCGGAGTGACGAGGCGAAGTGCCGACGCCCCGGCGAGTGCCAGCACCAGCATCGCCTCTTCGCTGGCGTACGCCACAGACGACAGCGGGTCGGAGGCGAACACCGGCAGCGCCAACCGCTTGGGAAGCAGCTGATGCCCCTCTTCGTGGGAAGCGAACGGCCGCCCGAGCAGTCTCCGCTTGAGTTCGCGCCCGTTCACGATGCCCTTCCGCCGCCCCTGTCGGCCGCAAGCGAGCGACGGCCACATCGAGGTCTAACGGGATCCTGATTCAGGCTGGAGTTCCTTGACGCGTTCCTGACGCAAGGCGCGCCAGTCTTGACGGGGCGTCGACTTCCGGATACCCCGCCGTCAGTTGGGAAGGGCCAGCGCCATCAGGACAAGGCCTGCAAACGCCACCACCACGATGAGTATCAGGAGGGCGTCCCACCACAGCTCGGTCCGCTCGTCGTGTCGACGATCGAACCACCGGCGCACCCTCCTGCTCGCGGCGACCGAGACCCAGGTCATCAGTCCGCCGACAATCGCCAGGCCGACCGCCGGGTATCCGGCGAGCACGGCTGCTCCGGCACCAAGCGCCGCAACCGAACCCCCGGCAACCCATCTGCGATCGATGGGGGCGGGCTCCTCATCGACAGGGGCGTGCCCAATAGTGTGCACCACACCCTCCGTGTACTCCGGCTGGAGGAGGCGGGGGGTGCACCATGACGCCGGCCTAACGGGGCGCGGCCTGATATCAACGCCTCGCTGACGCGCCAGCCGACCGCTATGGCGTCGGCACCCTCAGCCGCCGAGCGACTCCTGCAGGATCTCCTGCGCCCTCTCCACCAGTCGCTGCGCCTCTGCCAACTCCCTCTGGTAGGTGGCGAGGTCGGCGGCGCGGAGTGCCGCGTCCGCCCTGGCGAAGGCGGCATCGGCCTGGGTGAGCAGCTGGGTCACCGCCTCCACGACGTCGTCGGGCAGTTCACCACCCCCGTCTTCCGGAGGGGTGACGGTACCGAACACCGCCGAAAGAGCCTGGGCGAGGGTGTCCCGCATGACGATCCGGTCCCCATACACGACGATCGCCTTCTTGAACTCGGGGAGGGCGGCGATGTCCGAACTGCCGGTGCGGGCGGAGAGGTAGACGGGCTGCACGTAGAGGATCGACTCCCGGATCGGCACCACCAGCATGTTGCCCTGGATGACCTCGGATCCTTCCTGGCCGAGCAGTGTGAACTCCGCCGAGATCTCGGGGTTTTGGTTGATCCGGGCACCGACCTGACCCGGTCCGTCGACGAACGAGTCGCGCGGCAACTCGAAGTCGATCATTTCCCCGTAGGTGGCGGCGTCCGACTTGGCCACGAGGAACGACACCATGTTCGGTCGCGTGGCCGCAGTGAACGGCTGCAGCGCCAGGTACGACAAGTCGGCTTCGTCGGGAAGCTCCATGAGCAGGTAGTACGGCACCATCGGACGACTGTCGGCGGTGAATTCGAACCGGGTCTCGCCGGCGGCGGCCGTGGACGGATCGCGAGCGATCTCCCAGGGATCACCGTTGTTGAAGAACACCCGGGGGTCGGTGACGTGATAGCGGGTGTATACGTCACCCTGGACGCGGAACAGGTCCTCCGGATAGCGGAGGTGGTCGCGCAGGCCCAGGGGCATTTCGTCGAACGTGCTGAACAGGTCGGGGAAGATGTCCCGGTACGACCTGATCAACGGGTCGTCCTCATCCACGACGTAGAAGCGGACAGTCCCGTCGTAGGCATCCACCGTCGCCTTCACCGAGTTGCGGATGTAGTTGAAGTCGTCCGGCAGGCCCGAGCTCAGGCTGAGCCGTCCGGTCGCCGGGCTCGTCGCATTGGCGGTCGCCGAGTCGCTCCCCGCCGGCGTCGAGTACGGGAACCGATCCGTCACGGTGTACATGTCCTGGATCCACACCAGCCGGCCGTCGACCACGACGAGGTAGGGATCGGCGTCGGGGTACAGGAATGGAGCCGCCTTGGTGAGGATGTCACGCAGGTTGCGGACCATGAGCACCTTGCTGTCGGAGGTGATCTGACCCGAGATCAGGGTGTTGACATCGGCGAAGCGGAGAGCGAGGGCGGCGCGCCTGAAGATGCTCCCCACCTCGATGCCGCCGGTGCCGTCGTAGGAGTTGAACGCCACGGTCTCGCTGCCGGACTCGACCGGGAAGTCGACCTCCTTCTCCTTGGTACCTACGTAGACGTACGACCCGGACTCGAGCGCCTCGCCGAAGTAGATGCGCGGCTGGGTGATCTCCAGGGTGCCCGGAACTCCGTCTCCCGGATTGATGTCTTTCACCAGAAAGTCGGGCTGGCCCTCCGTGGTGACCGTGTTGGCCGGGCTGACCACCGAACCGAACCCGTGGGTGAACACCAGGTGCTGGTTGACCCACCCGGAGTCCGGGAGGTTCGAGTCGTTCAACTCGCGTCCGGACAACATCACCTGGGTGAGCACGTCGTCGACCAGGTAACGATCGACGTCGACGTCGAGGAATTGATAGAACGGCCGCAGCTCCTGGAGCTGGCGGTAAGTGGTGAGCAGGACCGTGGGATCCCACAGTCGGACGTTGGATATCGTCGAGTCACTGGCCTCGATCACGTCGGCGTCCAGCTCCTCGGCAGCCGCAAAGTTCCTCACCTCGACCGTGTCGAGGTCGTAGCCCATGCGGGTGAATGCAATGTTGCGTTCCACGAACGGCAGTTCCTTGTTGATCTCGTCGGGCTGCACCGAGAACCGCTGAACCGCAGCCGGCCAGATGCCACCGAGGGCGACCGACGTCACCAGCCAGAGCCCAAACGCTGCGGCGGGAAGGGTCCATCCCTTCATCCGAATGTTGACGAGAAGCAGGATCGCCGCAACCACCGAGATGCCGATCAGCAGGTTCAGCGCCGGGAGCTGGGCATGCACGTCCGTGTAGGTGGCTCCGACGACGGCTCCCCTGCTGCTGTAAAGGAGGTCGTACCGATCGAGCCAGTACCCGCCGGCCTTGATCAGTGCTAGAACCGCCACGAGAACCGAGAGGTGGACCTTGACTCCAGATGCCACTCGCTGTCGACGAGCCTGTACCTGGATCCCGCCATTGAGATAGTGCAGGGCGGCGGCGACCAACGTGGCGATCAGGAAGAACTGGAACGCCCACCCGAACACGTCGCGGTAGAACGGGACATCGAAGACGTAGAACCCGACGTCCTTGTTGAAGACGGGATCGACGACGCCAAAGTCCTGGTGGTTGCGGAACAGAAGCCAGTCCTGCCACCACGACCCGGCGCCGAGGCCGATGAGCAACCCGAAGAACCCGGACACCGCCAGCCTGAACTTCGTGAGACGCGGAGACACCCATCCCTGGAACCGTTCGACGATCTCCTCGTCGGGGCTCCCCGCGGGCATCGGGGTTCGGGGAGCGAGCCGATCGGCAAGCACCAGGTTCCCGAACATGAGGACGAATGCAACGGCTGAGGCGATCAGTACGAGGACCACACGGCTGAACACCAATGTGGTCCAGACCGACGAGAAGCCGATCGAGTCGAACCACAGGTAATCGGTCCAGAACGTGGCGATCCCCCGCAACGACAGCAAGAGGAGCACCACGATGACCAGCGTGACACCGAGCCAGCGGCGCCTGCGAGGACGACGGCGGACGGGGATTGGAGTGGCTTCACCCGGGATCATTGAGCCTGGAGTGTACGGGATCGGCCGCAGTCGACATTCGACGCTCGAAATTCGACCTTCCGAGCCTCGGTTCGCAATGCGCAACGCGCCACAGCGACACGGAGGTCGGTCGCACTCAGACGGGTAGCAGGAAGCGGGAAGGGCCGACTACGCCGGCCGCACCGTGCACACACAATCCAGATCCGCCGGGGGGACCCTCAGGCCGTCGGGCGGGGATTCCCGCGGATTCCATGCGACCCCGCCGGGACCGACGCATTGAGGACACGGCCGTCCCGACCCGACTCCGACCACCGTGTCGATACCGGCCCCAGCGAGCCCGGCGACCAGGCTGTCGTGATAGGCGGCCGTGGTGACCGATCGCACCCAACGCTCAGCCTGGTCTCCGCGCCAAGAACGAAACACCCTGCTCACCGCCGACACCACTTCAGCCGGACCTCCTCCGGCCGCCAAGGCACTTCGCGCCTCCGACGCCAAGTCGGCCGCCATTGCGCGAACCAGGGCGTTGGCACGGGAACCGACCACCGGCTTCGCGCCCTTCACACCACCGAGGGCGCCGGTGGCGGCGGCACCGGCCGCGGCCGACTTCTGGATCGCCGTCGCCAATGCGGGCGCCAACTCGGTGGCGATCTTCTCGCCGTCCGGTGACCAGCCGCCACCGGCGCGGAGAGCATCCAGAGCCGCGTTTTGGAGGTCGACGATCCGGCGCTTCACATCGCGCAGACCCTGGTTGTGGAGCGGCAAGACAAGCCGGTCGCGCAACTCGACCGGATCACCGGGAAGATCAGAGGTGACCGGCTCGTGCTCTGCGGTGATGCGAAGGGCGTCGAACAGGGTCTGCACGTCGTCGCCCGACCGACCCGACTGCGAGGCATCCGACATCGGCTCCTCAACCGGAGCAGCCTTCTCTTCCCCCTGCCGGCGTCGACTGGAACGAGGACCGGCTTGGCCTCCGCGTAACCGCCCGACCTCGGCCGCCAGCGCATCGCTGAGCTCTGGGGCCTGGGGGTCGAGCTCGCCGAAAAACACCTCGGGTGAGTCGTCCGGCGTGGGCGCCGGCTCGGCCCGCAAGACGCTCACGGCCTCGATGGTCCGTTCCGCCCGCAGCCGCTCTATCTCCACCATGATCTCCTGGCGCCGCCGACGTTCCGCGGCCGTGGGCAGTACCTGTGCCTCGCTCCCTTGCGTCCGGTCGAGCATCTCCTGGGCTAGCTCCCGAGCGAGCGTCAACTGACGATCTGCCTCGAACTTGGCGTTGCGGATGATCTCCTCGGCCTCCTTGCGCGCGATGGCGAGGCGCCGGTGGGTCTCCTTTTCGGCATCGGCCCTGATCACCTGAGCCTCGTCCTCGGCTGTAGCGAGCACATCCGCAACGGCTCGATACACACCACCGAGGAGGTCCATCCCCGTGTCCCACGCGTCGCGACGGACCGCGAAGGCCTGCCGTTCGGCTTCGGATTCGAGACCCGCTGCGTCCGCGGCGGCGGCGGCGCGGAGCGCGGCCGCCTCGCCCGCAGATTCGTCAGCGATGCGCCGGGCGTCCTCCTCCGCGCGGGAGCGTATCCCCTCGGCCGCCTCGGTCGCCGCGCTCAGAATCCGCCCCACGTCACCGGCGATGCTCCCGAGGTCGCGTGCGAGATATTCGAGTCCTCCAGACCGCTCGATCTCGGCGAGGAGTTCGCGGTGGCGAGACTCGAGGGCGCCCCACGCCGCCACGACATCAGCAACGAGAGCATCGACCACCTTGCGGTCGTATCCACGACGGGAGGTGGGAATGCCCCGCGTCGAGAACGTGTCTGGACCCATTGTGTCCTCGGGCATCGCTGTGACGATACCCGGGGTCCCCCGCCGGGGCAGGTCAAGAAGCGGGCGGGGCAGCCACGATTGCCGGGGCGGGCTCGAGTGACTCGAGGTAGTCCAGCGCATCCTGCAGCGTGTCGACCGGCACCACGACTATGGCGTCGTCGGACGCAGTGATGGCGTCTGCGTAGTTGTCACGGGGCACAAAGATCACTTCGGCAGCGATACTCCTGGCGCCGTAGACCTTCTGCCTCACACCTCCGATCGCGCCGACCGTCTCATCGAATCGGATGGTGCCGGTGCCGGCGATGATATGGCCCTTGGTCATGTCGCCCGGCGTGAGTAGGTCGAGAAGCGTGAGGGTGAAACCAAGCCCAGCCGACGGACCGCCGATGTTCCCCGGGTCGACCCGCACGTCGATGGGAAGATCGAGAGCGAGGTTCAACGTGTCGAGCACCACACCGACCATCGGTGCGCCCGCGATGTCGGGGTGCTCGATCAGGGTCACATCGGTGGTGAAGGACTCCTCTCCGCGCGAGCCCTCCAGCGTGATCGTGTCTCCCGGGGCGAACTCGCGAATGCGCGCCGATGCCTCGTCGACCGTGTGGACGGTGGTTCCTTCGACCCGCGTGATCACGTCCTCCACCTGCAGTGCCCCGTCGGCTGGTGAGTCGGCTACCACCTCGAGGATCCGCACGCCATCCCCGGCGAACTTCACCTCGTAGCCGAGACGCTGCAGCGCCACGTAGATCGCACTGTGGATCGAATCGTTCATCGCTTCCTGGTTGGATCGGGTCACCTGCTCCTCGGTGGTTCCGGCCGGGCGCACAACCTCGCTGGGAACGAGGTCGATCTGATCGTCGACGAACCGGGCCTCGAACCATTCGAACGGATTGACCTCGCCCCGGAGGCTGACGGTGAGCAGGTAGAACACGCCCTCGGATTCATAGCGGGGGACGTCGTTGATGGTCACCAGGTTGGCGACCTGTTCGACCGGGCCGGGCGACATGGCGTAGTAGGGAAGCTTGACCGGCCAGGCCACCAGGACGAGAAGGCCGACGGCCAGAAACGCCGCCACCAAGACGTATGGCCAGCGGGGTGTCGGAAGTCGTGGCGGCGGCGCCGGAGGCGGCGCTTCGAGTTCGATCATGTGCGCACCGAGCGTAACGAGGGAGTGTGTCGGAACGTTCCTCAATCAATCCGGCATCCGGCATCAGGCATCCGGCAGCGTCTTGCCGGGTGTCGGGTGTCGGGCGTCGGGCGTCGTTTCTTGCGGGCAGCGAACCTCTTGCTGGCAGCTGGCAGCCGGCAGCTGGCAGCTGGCAGCCGGCATCCGGCAGCGTCTTGCCGGGTGTCGG
>Ga0209640_10000837_pt1 | contig 24792 bp, 23 predicted proteins | sample RifCSP10_1_FD_184018 | JGI IMG/M metagenome (GOLD analysis project Ga0209640, IMG submission 184018) | Soil microbial communities from Rifle, Colorado - Rifle CSP2_sed 10_1 (SPAdes) (version 2) | ecosystem: Environmental > Terrestrial > Deep subsurface > Rock core/Sediment | place: Rifle... | reverse complement strand
CGCATCTGGATCTTCACGGCCTTCGGACGGTTCTCTTTGCCGCCCTCGAGGTGATACATCGTCCGCGTGCCGTAGGTGGACCAGAGCGCGCGGCCCTTCCAGCCGGCATTCGGGTCGTCGATGCGGCCGTCCACGTTCTTCGGGAAGAAGCCCATGGGATAGGGGACGACGATGTTGAGGAAGCGGCCGTTCACGAGCGGCAGGATCGAGCTATTGAGGTTGCCCATCGCAATCGGCACGTTGGCGCCCAGCCCGAACACGTCGAACCAGTCCACCCACGTGTAATAGCTCGCCTCGGCGCTGCCCGGCTCCTGCACGTCGCGCAGCTGCGGCCCGGGAAGCTGGTGGAACGTCCATCCTTCGGGGCAGTGCGCGCCAGTCGCTCTCGGAGGAGACACTGTGCCGTTGAGGACCTTGCACCTCCGGCGGTCGAAGCTTCCGAGGTGCCCGCTCGCCAGCGACACCCAGTACACGCCGTTGCGATCGACGTCGCCGCCGCGCGGGCCGAACCCGGGCGCGGGCGGCTCGTAGACTTCGGCCAGCGCGGTCTCGGTGGGATTCGAGCCGGGGACGACGCGGACGATGGCGCCGCGATAGCCAAGCACGGTGCCCCAGACGGATCCATCCGCAGGGCTCACCGCCACGGCATAGAGGTTCACCGCCACGCGCGTGTCGCGCGCGGGATCGGCAGGCGCGCCTGGCTCGACGTACGCGTCGCGGCGGCCGTTGCCGTTGGTGTCGACCACAAACGGCGTCCAGCCCTGCGAGCGCACCTCGTCGCCGGTCTCTTCGAACATCCGGCGGTTGAGCCACCCGATCGCGCCCGGCCCGGCCACGCCGGCGCTCGTCCACAGCGTCTGGTCCGCGTCCTGCGCAAATGCCAGGTGATGCGTGGGGAAGCAGGTGCTGATGAGCGTGAAGCGACCGGACGCGGGGTCGTACATCGAAAGGTGTCGGTTGGCTTCCTCGATGGGGAACGCCCGGGCCGACGGATGCGACGATCCCGCCTTGCAGAAATCAGGATTCGCGTTGGGCCGCACGCGCGGCGTGAACCACACGCGGCCGCGCTCGTCCATCATCGGGTTGTGGTTGAGCGTCTTGCTGTCCCAGATCGGCTCGGCGCCCCAGTAGGCGGAGGGCGCCATCATGTTCGCCTTCGTGGACGGCGTCTGCGGGTCGCGCACGGGATGCAGCAGCTGGCTGGCGGTGTGCGTCACGGGGTCGAGCACGGGCACGAAGTCGCTGCTGTCCTCGGGCGACCCGTAGATCTTCCCGTTCGCATTCACGCGCGGGTTGCGCCGGTCGGTCGCAATCTCGTCGTGCAGGTAGGTGGTCGGTGTAAACCAGTCCCACTCGGTGATGACGACGTTGCGCTCGAGGCCCTGGGGACGGACGGGGACGGCAAAGGGCAGCCGGCCGGCAGCAACGCCATCGGTCCATTCGCCGAAGTGCTTCAGCGCCACCTCGGTGTCGAGCCGCGTGATGTCGCGCGTCATGAACGCCTGCGCCTGGCCCGAGAGCAGACGCCGCCGCCAGCCGTCGGCGGAAGTGGGGAAGACGCCCAGCTCCTTCGGGATCGTGCGCGTCCCGGGCGTCCCGAGCGCGTGGCACGACTGGCACGCGCCAGTCTTCACGATATTCAGCCACTCGCCCTGGCTCGTGATCTTCTCCAGCGGAAACTCGCGCGCCGCGGGGACGCGCATCAGCGAGAACCAGTAGACCGGCGGGTAATGCTGCGCCGCCGCGCGCGCATCCGGCGCGGTCACGGCGGTCAGGTTGACCCGTACGCCAGGCGTCGCGGGGACCTTCGGCGAATCGATCAGCCCGTAGCCGCGCACCCACACGGAGTAGTTCGCCTTCGGCAGATCGGGCACCAGGAACCGCCCGGCAGCGTCCGTGACGACGATCTTTGCGAAGGCCGTGGGAAGGTCGCGCGTTTCCGCGATCACCCAGACGCCGGCCTCCGGGCCGCGCGGGCCCGTGACGAGGCCGGCGATGTCGTCAGTGTCTATTTGGATTTGTGGAGGAAGCTGGCCGGCCTTTGCGGTCAGCGAAACGAGCAGGATCAGTCCGCCGATGACGGCGAGCGCAGGTTTCATACGCGCATATCTTATGGTGCCTCGGCGGCCGCCGTATGGTTGGCGTCGTCGCAGTCCAGCACGGCGATGAGAGCGCCGGCATCAACGAGGACGGCGGACACCGTGTTTCTTCTCGAGGAGCGCGCGGTACTTCTCGTGCGTCCGGCGAGACAGGTGCGCGCCGCCGGTCGGCGCGATGCCGATGAAAGCTCTGAGACGGTCGAACGCCGACTTCGCTCTCGGATGCGGTCGCAGGCTGAATGGCATCGCTCGGTGTCCTACATGACCGTAGGACGAAGCAGAGGCCCTGTCAACCGCCCCTATTCCGCCGATGGCTGGCGGATGACGCGCCCGTTCTTCATCACGAAGCCGACGCGCTTGAGGGCCTGGATGTCGTCGAGCGGGTTGCCGGAGGTCGCGATGATATCCGCCGCCATCTGAGGGCGGATGCTCCCGCGCTCCTTCTCGACGCCAATCGCGAGCGCGGCGGTCGTCGTCATCGCGCGAAGGATGTCCTTCGATGTCAGGCCAGCGGCGACGTAGCTATCGACCCACTGGATCGTCGTTTCACCGCGGCTCAATCCATCGACCGGGAAAATCACGTCGCTCCCGAATGCGATCGGCACGCCGATGCGATAGCCGCTCCGCAACCGGTCGATCTCCTGCGCGTATTCCTGGCGCGCCCGCTCCGGCTGCCGGCGAAACAGCAGCAGCGCTGATTCGGGGAACGGCGTAAAGACCGCAATCACACCCTTGCGCTTCGCGAGCTCGAGGTCCTCGTCGGCAATGCCGTTCAGATGCTCGAGCGTCGCGACCCCTGCCGCCACCGCGTTGTGCGCCCCGGCGCGCGTAAAGACATGCGCGGCGACTCTCAGTCCCGAGGCGGCGGCTTCCTCGACGATAAAGCGAATGTCGTCCTCGGAATAGATGTAGCGCTGATCGTCGACGACGATCTTGATGACGCCCGCGCCGTAATGGATGTTCTCGCGAACGGCCTTGCGCATTTCGTCGCGCGTGTCGGCGAAGAAATACTCCGGCTCGCCCAGCTCGCGCCTCTCCGGCTGCAGGAAGAACTGCCCGCCGTACGGCGCGATGATCCGGCCGGCGGTAATCATCGTCGGCCCGGGCGCCAGCCCAGCCTCGATGGCGCGGCGGACGCTCGCGCAGGCGTAGTTGCCGTCGTTGCCCACGTCGCGCACGGTCGTGAAGCCGGCCTCGAGCATCGATCTCGCGTGCACGATGCCCTGGATGGCGCGGTAGGTGTTGGGGTCGCGAATGGTGGTGTAGAAGTAGCTGCTCGCGTCCCGCTGCAGGTCGATGTGCATGCAGAGATGCGTGTGCGCGTCGATGAGGCCCGGCAGCACCGTGTAGCGCGACAGATCGATCACCGTCGCGCCCGCCGGAACCTGCGCGCCGACGGCCGTCACCCTGCCGTTCTCGACCAGGATCGTCTGATTCCGCGCCGTGGTGCCGCTGTCAGGATCGATAAGCGTGCCCGCGCGGATGGCGGTGACTGTCCCGCCTCCGCCTTGCGGCTTCGGCGCGGCAGGCTGAGCGAGACCAACCGCGGAGAGAAGAAGGAGTAAGAGCGCTAGCGCGAAGGGCATGACTCGGTGAGCATTCGATACGACTCGACGTCGAGGACGACCTCGGCGTACGTCGAGTTGCGCTGCACGTCGGAGAGCGGCGCCTGCGGCTGCGCGCCGCCGATGCGCACGCGGCCGCCGAAGAGCCGCACGCCGCCGGACCCCTCCAGATCCGACTTCCGCACCAGCCCGGTCACCTCCACCATCGTCCCTTCGCGCCGCTTGATGTCGTCGAGCAGCTCTCGTTTTCCAGCCAGGCGAAACCGGCGCCCGGGCTCCAGGCGCGTGCCGACCGGCTCGTGGTCGGGGGCCTCGGCCACGATGAAAACGCGGTCGCGGGTGCAGCCGGGAATGGCGATGCGAGCGGAATCTTTCGGGACTTTCGCTTGTTCCTGGGCGGCGAGGAGCGCGCTGGATATAAGGGCAACCAGAATCGCCGGCAGGAATTTCATTGGACTATCATAGGCCTTTGGTAAGGGGACAGGGGGCGAGGGGGAAGAGATGACACAGCAGACAACGCGGCGCGAGATCCTGAAGGGCGGCCTGGCCGTGGCGGGCCTGGGCATGCTCGGCATCCCGGAGTGGGCGCTGCCCGCGCTCGCGCAGGGCGAGACGCTGGTGCCGTTCACCGATCTCCCCCCGAACATCAACCTCACGCCGACGCCCGAGCGGCGCATCATTGACATCCGCCACATCAACGGCTTCTACACGCCGCGCGATACGTTCCCCACGACGCAGCACTACGGCCACCCGGAGATCGATCCCGCCGCCTTCCGGCTGAAGGTCTCGGGCATGGTGGACAAGCCGCTGTCGCTGTCTGTCGACGACTTGAAGAAGATGCGCAGCACGGACGTCGTCTTTGGCTTCGAGTGCTCAGGCAACCGGCGCCCGCTGCAGGGGCTCGCCGGCAACGGCCGCTGGACCGGCGTCTCGCTGAAGAACGTGCTCGAGCAGGCAGGCGTGCAGAAAGAGGCGAAAGAGTTCGTCTTCTTTGGCGCCGACCATGGCGAGGAAGAAGTGGACTTCCGCGGCACGGTGACCAAGCTCGATCAGCAGTTCGGCCGCAGCCTCGACCGCGACAAGGCGCTGTCAGGCGAACCGATCCTCGCCTACGCCATGAACGGCGAGCCGCTGACACGCCACCAGGGATCGCCGCTGCGCCTGATCGTTCCCGGCTGGTACGGCGTCTCCAACGTGAAATGGCTCTCCGAGATCCACGTCCAGGAGGATCGGTACCTGGGCAAGTTCCAGGCGCGCTGGTACCGCACGGTGCGCGGCGAGATGATCAACGGCCAGATGCACTGGACGGAGAAGTCGATCTCGCACCTGCAGCTCAAGTCGTTCATCGCCCGCGTGTCGAAGGCCGGCGACCAGCACAACGTCTTCGGGATCATCCTCCACGACGGCACGCCGCTGAGATCAGTGGAAGTGAAGATCGACAACGGCCCGTGGCAGCCGGCCACGATCGATCCGGCCACGTCGAAGGAAAAGTATTCCTGGAAGCAGTTCAACTACGTGTGGCGCGGCGCCACGCCGGGCGAACACACGCTCGTCTCGCGCGTGACCGACGTCACCGGGAAGGTCCAGCCCACCGTCGAGGATCTCGCCAACAAGAAGTCGTTCCTCGAGGACAACTCGCAGCACGAGCGAAAAGTGAAAATCGGCTGAAGCCGTTTTCACTTCGACGGGCCACGTCGTGATTGCCCCACGTGAGAATCGTGCGCTTCGCCGGCGACGATCAACAGATCGCAGTCCGGGATCTCGGGCAAAAAGCCGTACTGATCGCTCAATGCCACAATTCGCATGTCTAGCTCAGTCCCAGCGGCACGGTGTCCATGTGCCCACCGATGGCCTGGAGCATGCGCTCCGGGAGCGCCCGCAGCGGCTCGTGGGTGGGCCAGAGGTCGCGCACCCTCGCGGCGGTCTCTCGCGCGGTCTGCAGCACGAGACGCACCGGTAATCCGGCCTTGTCGGCAAATCGACGAAACCGATCCAGATCCACTGCCGCGAACTCCTTCGTGCCGCCGAGCGACAGCGCGAGCCGGTCACCGGGAATGTAAGGAATCGTGCCCACGAGATCGTAGGCCGGCGCCAGCTTCGGGGTACGCGCGTCCGGATAGATCAGCGACCAGTTTTTCAGGTGCGCGTCGGCATTGCCGATCAACGCGTTGAACACGAGCCGGCGGGTGTATTCGGTGACTGCGTGTTCTCCCGCTTCAAGCCACAGGACACGAGCGATGCTGCCGTAGCTGGCGTGCTGATATTTCTTGTCCGGATAGACGCCGAACACCTGCGCGAAATCCTCGATGTGCACCCGCTCGCCGGAGCGCGGTCGATCGAACCGGCGTACGGCGAGACTCTGCCCGAATGCCTCGGGCAGATCCTGCGGCAATCCCCCAATGTCGTTCGTCGCGACAAGCCGCACGTCCGGGACGTCGATGCCGACCTCACGTGCGAGCGTCATCATCGCGTATTCGTTTTCCGGGACGGCCTCGAAGCGGGGCGACGGCAGCTTGACGATCCAGTCGCCGCCGACGCCGTCCACCGGCAGTGTCAAACCCTTCGACGTCTCCTGCAGCGCCGAGAATTTCAGTTGAACACCGGCCAGGGAGAAGCGCAGCGGTTGCTCATCGCGGCGGCGCCGGCCGCCCGCGTCGGCCACACCGGGGGGCACTGAGCCGTCGGGCGACCGAACCTCGATCGCGCCGGCGAGGTCCGCGCCGAGCAGCCAGATGAGAAGGAACTCACGGTCTGGATGAATGCCGCCGCGCGCGGCAAGATACTCACGGAGGTGGGCTTCCGGCAGCAGATTGGAAAAGAAAGGCGGCAGCCGCGCGCGCGTGGGCCGCGTCTGCTCGACGAGGCCTCCATCAGCGGCCTTGAAGCCGAGGCTGAGCGTGGGACGAGTGCTCCCCGCTTCCACGTACGCGCGGTCAAAGCTGAAGATGACGGCCTCGCTGCCGAGATGCGTCAGCGCGCCGACCAGCGTCTGGCCCAGGCGCACCTCGAGGGTCTGGACGCCGCTCTCGCGCGCACGGGTGAGAGCCGGACTCGCCATCACGGCTCCTCGGATTCCGCGTCCTGATCGCCGAGCGCATACAGTGGCCGTGTGCCGGAGTCGATGCCCGCGCGCTGAAGCCCTTCGGCGGCCGAAATCAACTGGCGCGGGATGAGCATCAGCTCGAGATCGAGTGCCCTCGCGACGTTCTGAAGCGTCGAGAGCCGAGGGTCGATCGTGGCGCGCTCGAGGTCGGAGATCTGTCGCTGGCGCAGACCCAGCTTGCTGGCCAGTTCCTGCTGACTAAGGTGCCGTTTCAGACGCGCGTCGCGAAGCACATCTGATAACGCGATACCGATATCCTTTTTGGGGGATGTAATTGAGTTAGTATCACTTTTAAGTGATTTCGTACGCCTCGCCATGGCCCTACTGTATCACTCTAAAGTGATATTACATAATATAAATCATCTATAAGTGATATTCACGCTCAGGCGCCGACCGCAGCCTTGCCAGGCATCCAGACAACTCGTACGCTGTGAATCGTCATGGCCGGGAACGAACCGCCGAAGTCCGCCGTCGAACTGGCGATGGAGCGCCTGCGGAAGAAGGATGCGGATGCCGGGATCACGCAGCTCCTGCTCACCGACGAGCAGAAGACGGCGATTGCCGAGCTCCGCAGCTTCTACGGGGCGAAGATTGCCGAGCAGGAAATCCTTCACCAATCGGCCTTGCGCAGGACGTTCGATCCTGGCGAGCGTGAGGCCATCGAGGCGGAACTTCGCCGCGACCACCAAAGGCTTGCCGAGGAGCGCGACGCCAAGATCGCGAAAATCCGGGAGACGCCATGACGACGACCGCGGAGCGGCTCACGGCGGGGAAGATGCTGATTGACGGCCAGGGTGTCGACGCGCAGGACGGCCGCGTCATCGACATCGAGAATCCTGCCACCCGCCGCCCGATCGCGCAGGTCCCGCGCGGCGGCGAGGCCGACGTCGACGCGGCGGTACAGGCGGCGGCGCGCGCGTACGACGGCTGGCGCAGGGTGCCCGCCCTCGAACGCGGCCGGCTGCTCCTGAAGATCGCCGCCGCCGTCGAGGCGGAAACCGAAACGATTGCCCGGACGGTGGCGCTCGAGACGGGCAACGCCATCCGCACCCAGGCGCGCCCCGAGGTCAAGAGCACCGCCGACGTCTTCCGCTACTTCGGCGGCGTGGCGGGCGAAGTCAAAGGGGAGACGATCCCGCTCGGCGAGCACGTCCTCTGCTACACCCGCCGCGAACCGATCGGGGTCGTCGGCGCCATCGTCCCCTGGAACGCGCCGGTCGTCCTCGGCACCCTCAAAATCGCGATGGCGGTGGCGGCCGGGAACACCTTGGTGCTCAAGGCCGCCGAAGATGCGCCGCTCGGCCTGCTTCGCGTCGCGGAGCTGTGCGGCCAGCACCTGCCGCCGGGCGTGGTCAACCTGGTCACCGGGTACGGCGAAGAGGCGGGCGCCGCGCTCGCCCGGCATCCGCTCGTCCGCAAGCTCTCCTTCACCGGATCCACGGAGGTCGGCCGCCTCATCATGCACGCCGCTGCCGACCGCATCGTCCCGGTGTCGCTGGAGCTGGGCGGCAAGAGCCCGGCGATCGTCTTTCCCGACGCCAACGACGAGAAGACGCTGGACGGCGTCATCACCGGCATGCGCTTCACGCGGCAGGGACAGTCGTGCACGGCGGGCTCGCGTCTGTTCCTCCACCGCGACATCTTCGACTCGTTCCTCGACAAGCTGGCCGCCAAGCTCGCGAGGCTGAAGATCGGCGACCCGACCGACGAGACCACCGATATGGGCGCGATCATCAACCGCAAGCAGTTCGATCGCGTCTGCGCCTACATCAAGGATGGCCTCGGCCAGTCCGGCGCGCGCGTGGTGCTTGGAGGCCTGCCGCCGAAAGACGGGCCGCTCGCCGAGGGCTACTTCGTGCAGCCCACGGTGTTTGCGGGGGTCGGCAACGACTGGCGCATCGCGCGCGAGGAGATCTTCGGCCCGGTGCTCGTCGCCATTCCCTGGGACGACGAGCGGGAGGCGGTGAGGATGGCGAACGACAGCCATTACGGGCTGGCGGCGTACGTGTGGACGCACGACATCACGAAGGGGCTGCGCACGGCGCACGCGATCGAGTCGGGCTGGGTGCAGGTGAACCAGGGGCTCGGCCAGTTCCCCGGGCAGTCGTACGGCGGGTTCAAGCAGAGCGGCATCGGCCGCGAGTACTCGCTCGAAGGGATGCTCGACAGCTACACCCAGCGCAAGAGCGTCACGGTCAACCTTCAGTAACTACAAGAACAACCACGAAGATCTCGTGATCTTCGTAACCTTCGTGGCCTTCGTGTTTGTCTTTTCGGGCTACTTGACATATTCCGTGATGGGAATATGATTGCTCCCCTGTGCCGCGAGCCGCCACCACCTCCGACGTCTTCAACGCCATCGCCGAGTCGCAGCGCCGCGACATTCTCGTCTACCTGGCTGCACGTGAGCGGGCGGTCGGCGAGATCGTCGAGCAGTTCAGTCTGGGACAGCCGTCGGTGTCGAAGCATCTGAAGGTGCTGCGCGACGTCGGCCTGGTCCACGTGCGCCGCGAGGGGCGGCAGGTGTTCTACCAGACCAATCTCGCCGGGATCAGGCCGCTGCTCGAGTTCGTGGGCACGTTCGAGCGGTTCTGGCGGCACCAGTTAACGCGCGTGAAGGCGCGCGCCGAGGGGAAATCATGACCGAGACGATGACGATACAGGAAAGCCTGACGCTGAACCTCACGGACGAAATTCATGTCCGCGCGTCGCTGGCCGCCACCTTTGACGCGCTGCTGGCCCAGATGGGACCGGAGAACGAAACGCCGGACGGCAAGCCGCTGCCGATGACGCTCGAGGCGCGCCCGGGCGGCCGCTGGTTCCGCGATCTCGGCGGCAACGACGGCCACCTGTGGGGATTCGTGCAGGCGATCAAGCGCCCCACGCTGATCGAAATCGTCGGGCCGCTGTTCATGTCGGTGCCCGTCGTGTCGAACGTGCAGTATCGGCTGAAGGAAGTGGACGAGGGCACGCTGATCTCGTTCAGGCACTCCGCGCTCGGTTTCGTGCCGGACGACTACCGCAAGGGACTCATGGCCGGATGGAGTCCGCTCTTCGAGCGCGTCCGCCGGCAGGCCGAAGGAACGAGGCGCACTCACTAAATCCCAAATCCCAAACTCCAAATCCCAAAAGGAGAATGCCCATGTCGAGAGCCATTGACGGATTGCTGCAGGAGCTCGAACAGGAAGCCAAGACGACGAGGCGCGTGCTGGAGCGCGTGCCGGCCGACAAGCTCGCGTGGAAGCCGCACGACAAGTCGATGTCGCTCGGCCAGCTTGCCCTGCACGTGGCCACCTGTCCGGGCAACATTGCCGAAATCTCGCAAATATCGCCGTTCGAGGCGCCCAGCTTCATCCAGGAGCCCGCGAAGAGCGCCGCGGAGCTGGTGCCGGCGCTCGAGAAGAGCGTCGCCCGGGCGCGTGAAATCCTGGGGTCGATGGACGACGCGGACCTCGGGAAAATGTGGCGGGTGGTCGCCGGTGGCCAGGAAGTGATGGCCCTCCCGGTTGGCGCGGTGCTGCGGACGATCATGCTGAACCACTGGTACCACCATCGTGGTCAGCTGTCGGTGTATCTCAGGCAGGTCGGCGCGCTGGTGCCCTCAATCTACGGCCCGAGCGCCGACGAGAACCCGTTCGCAATGGCGCAGAAGGAGGAGGCGGCCGTCTAAAAAGCAAACACGAAGGGTACGAAGGTATCGAAGGCCACGAATTCCCTTAAATAGGGATTCGTATCCTTCGTGTCCTTCGTAGCCTTCGTAAACTTCGTGTTTTTCGTGTTTGTGGTTGTTAGTAGCTAAACCCGCACATCCGGTTCGGATACAACCGGACCGACCGCCGCACGGGCGCGCTGCGGGCGCCGACGCGGTCCTGCACGACGAGCTCGATCGTCATCTGCACGTACTTGTTGCCGCTCGAATCGTCGCCGCCGCGGCCGTTCTCGAAGAACGCGCAGTCGGAGTCGATTTGCAGCGCCGACCGCGTCTGCTCGGTCTGATGGCCGATCGGAGCGCTGCCCGTCCAATACGTCCAGAAATACAGGTGGACGAACCCGCTCGAGCCCGTGGCGTCGAGGACGCAGTCCGCCTCGTCGGTGCGCGGCCCCAGCACGCAGGCGTCGCTCCCCTTGGTGGGCGAGCTGACCGCGAAGACCGCCTGCAGCCCGGGCGCGAGCACTGTCAACGCCGCCGTGCGCGTGGTGCCGTTGTAGGTGGCGCTGATCGTGGACGAGGCGTTGCTGGGCACGGTCGACGTGTTGATGCTGAACGCGGCGCTCGACTGTCCGCCGGCGACCATCACCGTCGCCGGCACCTGCGCCACGGTCGGATTGCTGCTCGTGAGCTGCACGATGACGCCGCTCGACGGCGCCGGGGTGTTCAGCGTCACCACGCCGGTCGGCTGCTGCTGCCCCTGGACCGATGACTGGGTCAACGTCAGCGACGCCAGCGCGAGGCCCGATGGCGCGGGCGTCGGCTCCGATGGGTTCGACGGCGACGGGCTCGGGCCGGGCGCCGGGCTCGGCGAGCTTGGCGAGCCGCTGCCGCACCCGGTCACCACCGTCCCCGTCATCAGGATTACGAAGATCGCGGCAACCAGAAATGCACAACCCCGTCGTGAAGCGCGTCGCATAAGTCCTCGACCAGGGGATGCCCCGAGCCGAGCAATCCCCCTGCCGGGATCAGATCTGTGCGCCGCGCGCCGCTATTGAAATTGAAACCACGAAGGCCACGAAGATCGCGAAGGACACGAAGTCCTATGAAAGATTCGTGTCGTACCGTAAAGGCTTCGTGTCCTTCGTTACCTTCGTGAACTTCGTGTTTGGGTTTCTTACGCGCGCACCGTTCGGACGCTCTTGGCCCGGATCATCGCGGCGTACGCGGCGCCGAGGACCAGCCCGAACACGATGTGGCCCATCAGGCTGCCCATGGCGACCGGCCGCATCGGCGCCATCATGAGCGGCGCGAATGGCGTCATCCCGAGCGCGATCGGCATCAGGACCAGCCCGCCCACGACCCACCAGACCAGCCCCCACGCGGCGCCCCAGCCAAGGCCCGAGCCGACGGAGCCCACGCGCGCGCCGAACAGCCAGGCGAAGAGCGCGCCAATGACCGCGCTGTTGAAGAGGTGATACGCCCAGCCGACGGCGATGCTGGTCGAGCCGACGACCATCGCGACCATCGCCATCATCGGCATCTGCCCGCCGTCAGGCGTCGGCGCCCTCATCGCCTGCATCATCAGACCGAACACCACGCCCGCAATAAGTCCCGCGACCGCGCCGGCGGCAACTCGTGACCCCATACGACCTCCTGGTTGCCCGCCCCAGGTCCGGCTGAAGCCGGACACTACGAACGAGGCAGGCGATGTCCGTGAGTTCGCCGCAGGCGCCGGAAAGGTTACGCTGGGCGGGTGACCGACGAGCAGCTCAGCCAGCTCATGCGCGCCGCGCAGGGCGGCGATGCGGTCGCGTACACCTCCCTGCTCGAGGCGATCGCGCCGCGCATACGGCGGGTCGTCGGCTGCCAGCGTCACTTTGCCGGCGCGCAGGAGGTGGAGGACCTGGTGCAGGATGTCCTGCTCTCGGTTCACGCCGTGCGCGCGACCTACGACCCGTCGCGCCCGTTCGGGCCCTGGCTCGCCGCGATCATCAGAAACCGGCTCGCCGACGGCGCGCGGCGGTACGCCCGGCGCTCGCCCGAGATTGCCGTGGACAACCTCGATGTAACCTTTGCCGGCCCCACCGCGAACACGTCAGAAGACGACTACGGCGATCCGCAGGCGCTGCGGCAGGCGATCGGCCGGCTGCCGCCGGGCCAGCGGCAGGCGGTTGAGCTGACGAAACTGCGCGGGATGTCACTGAAGGAGGCGGCCGAGGCCACCGGGTTGAGCGTCGCCGCGCTGAAGGTGGCCACGCATCGCGCGATGGCCTCGCTGCGCCGCGCGCTCGTCAAGGGACGGTCCGGCTGACCACCTTCGCCAAGGTCGGGTCGCTGTGCGACCCGACCAGCCAGTGCTGGTTGGTCGGTCCGCATTCGCGGACCGACCCGGTGGTCCGCCGTAGCTTTAGCGAAGGCGGAAGCCGGACACTACGCGATATGACACCGAACACTGACGATCTGATCCGTCAACTGTCCAGCGGCCTGGCGCCCGCGCCGCCGCTCGGGCGGCCATTCCTGCGCGCGGCCGCGTGGACGCTGGGCGCGCTGGTGTATGTCGCGTTCGTCGTGGCGTGGATGACGCCCCCGGACGCGGTGGCCGGCCGCGACTTTCTCTTCACGCTGCAGCAGGTGGCCGCGCTGGGGACCGCCGTCACGGCCTCCGCCGCGGCATTCTCGACGACGGTCCCCGGCCGCGGCCGCGGCATGATGCTCGCCGCGATTGCCATGGGAAGCGCCTGGGTGGGCCTCGTGCTGGCCGGGTGCATGCAGGACTGGATGGCCGCAGGGCCCGCGTCGGGATTAGCACTGCGTACTGACTGGCCCTGCGTCGCCGGCATCCCGCTGACGGCGCTCGTCCCCGGCCTCGCGCTGGCCGTGATGCTGCGCCGCGGTGCACCGCTCGTGCCGCGCACCACCGCCGCGCTCGGCGCGCTCGCGGTGGCGAGCCTGGCCAGCACCGCCATGTGCCTGGCGCAGCCGCACGAGCGCGACATCATCGTGCTCGTCTGGCACGGTGCTATCATTGCCGCCATGTCGGTGCTCGCTGCGATTGGCGGCCGTTCGATCCTCAACTGGAAGCGCTTGTCGCCGGTGGGGGCAGTGCTGATTGCACTGGCGATCGTCGGTCCGGCTCAACCCGGACACTCCGTATTCGCTCAGCAGGCGCCGCCTGCGCCTCCGGTCGTCAACGTGCAGGCGCTCGGCCCGCAGGTCGGCGCCCGGGTTGCCGACTTCTCGCTCGTGGACCAGGCAGGGGCCACGCGCACGCTGCGGTCGCTGATGGGCCCGAAGGGCCTGATGCTCGTGCTCTTTCGATCGGCCGACTGGTGACCGTACTGCAAAACTCAGCTCGTTGAGCTGAATGGACGGCTGGGCGAACTGCGCGCGCGCGGACTGGGCGTCGCCGCGCTCAGCTACGACGCGCCGGCGACGCTCGCCGACTTCACGAGGCGCCGCAGCATCGGCTTTCCGCTGCTCTCGGACGCGGGATCGAAGACAATCCGCGCGCTCGGCCTGCTGAACACGACGCTGCCGCCGTCGGATGCCAACTACGGCATCCCGTTTCCCGGCACGTTCATCCTCGATCCCAACGGCGTCGTCCGTGAACGCTACTTCGAGAACGCCTACCAGGAGCGGCGGAGCGTCGCCAGCATGCTGCTGCTCGACGGGCCGGGCGGACGCGCGGCGACGCAGACCACCACCGACCACTTGCGCGCCGTGAGTTATACGAGCGACGGGACGGTTGCGCCGGGCACGGTGTTTTCCCTGCACGTGGACGTGGAGCCGGGCGAGCGCATCCACGTTTATGCGCCGGGGCCGCACACCTACCGCGTCGTGTCGATCGAGCTCGATCCGTCGCCGCTGCTGAAGCCGCGGCCGATCCGATATCCGGCGTCGGAGATCTACTACTTTGCGCCGCTGAAGGAGCGGGTGGCTGTGTACCAACGGCCCTTCCGGCTGGTGCGGGACGTGATGCTCGACGTGTCGCCGGCCGGGCAGGCCGCGCTGCGCGACGTGCAGACCTTCACGATAACGGGCACGCTGCAATACCAGGCGTGCGACGATCGCCTCTGCTTTGCACCCTCCTCAGTGCCGCTGTCGTGGGACGTGAAGGTGAGACCCCTCGATCGCGAGCGCGTTGCACGATAAACGCCCGAGCCGGCTAACCACCTTCGCCAAGGCTACGGTGGTCCGCCGTAGCTTTAGCGGAGGCGGAAGCCGGCCCCCACGATACAAAACGGCCCCAGGATACAAGACGGCCCCCACGATACGTAGACGTGTACAACGTCCTGAACAGCAACTCGATCCTGACCGGCACGAACGTCTACGGACCGCGGTGGCTGCTGCCGACGACGCTGGTGGAGGGACGGCTGGTTCAGTTCGGCGCCCAGTTCACCTTCTAGCTGGTAGCTGGTAGCCGGTAGCTGGTAGGTCCGCCTTTTCTTTGTCTCAAACGCTGAGGCTGAATTTGGGGCGTCGGCACGTCGCTTGCCCCTTGATCTCCTGAGCTCCCCCTCACGAGGGGAGCTCCGTGCTGACCTGTCCGAACTGCCAGGAGGCGCTTGTCCGCTCACGCGTCCGCTGGTACGAGCGCGTCCTGAAGCTGCTCACACTGAAACGTCCCTACCGATGCCGCACCTGCCTGTGGCGCGGGTGGATGAACCCACCTATCTCTTGATAAATCCGCGCGGTAGGCGTAGCGTTCTCCGGTCCGGAGGAACGCATGCCGAAATACCTGGTCTCAGCGTCGTACACGGCGGAAGGTGCCAAAGGCCTGTTGAAGGACGGCGGCACAAAGCGGCGTCAGGCCATTGAAGCCGCGCTCAAGGCGGTGGGCGGCCGGGTCGAGGCGTTCTATTTCGCCTTTGGCAAGCACGACGCCTACGTCATCGTCGACGCCCCCGACAACGTGGCGATCGCGGCCGTGACACTGGCGGTGAGTGCCGCCGGCAGCGCGGTCTCGCGCACGACGGTGCTGCTGACGCCGGAGGAGCTCGACCAGGCGACCAAGAAGAAGCCAAACTACGTACCCCCTGGCCAGTAGCCGGCAGGTTCGGTCAGAAAAGGTTTTGCTACCGGCTACCGGCTACCAGCTACCAGCTACCGGCTACCAGCTACCGGCTACAACCTCTGGGAGGCGTCATGCAGGCCCTGAACATCCTCACGCTCGATCGCAGACCGACCACGCTCGAAGGTTCGCAACTGGATACGCTGGCCGCATCGCTGCGCGGCCCCCTGCTGACCGCCGGTTCACCGGGGTATGACGAGGCCAGGACGATCTGGAACGCCATGATCGATCGCCGCCCCGCGCTGATTGCGCAGTGCGCCGCCGCGGCGGATGTCCCGCACGTGGTGCGGTTTGCCGCGCAGCACCGGCTGCTGATGTCGGTGCGCGGCGGTGGCCACAACATCGCGGGAAACGCCGTGTGCTCCGATGGGCTCATGATCGATCTGTCGAAGATGACGCGCGTCGAGGTGGATGCGTCTGCGAAGCGCGCACGGGTCGAACCGGGCGCCACGCTGGCCATGTTCGACGGCGAAGCGCAGAAGCACGGCCTGGCGACCCCGCTGGGGATCAACTCGACGACGGGCGTCGCGGGTCTCACGCTTGGCGGCGGCTTCGGCTGGCTCACGCGCAAGCTCGGCCTGACCGTGGATAACCTGCTCTCGGCCGACATCGTCACCGCGGACGGTGAGCTGCGCCACGTGAGCGAGAAGGAGAATCCTGACCTCTTCTGGGCGATACGCGGCGGCGGCGGCAACTTCGGCGTGGTCACGTCGTTCGATTTCAAGCTGCACCCGGTGGGGCCGCAGGTGCTGGCCGGGTTGGTCGTGCATCCGTTCGACGACACACCGGCCCTCGTCAGGCATTACCGCTCGTTCGTCGCGAAAGCGCCTGAAGAGTTGACGTGCTGGCTCGTGTTCCGGAAGGCGCCGCCGCTGCCGTTTCTGCCGGCGGAGTGGCATGGACGCGAGGTGGCGGTGATCGCGATCGTCTATGCGGGCGACATCAGCCAGGGCGAGCGGGTCATCGAGCCGCTGCGGAAGTTCGGGAAGCCAATCGGCGAGCACCTCGGACCGACGCCGTACGCCGGCTTCCAGCAGGCGTTCGATCCGCTGCTGACACCGGGCGCGCGCAATTACTGGAAGTCGCACGACTTTCGCGCGATTACCGATCCCGTCATCGACTGCACCATCGAGTTCGTCAAGAAGCTCCCGTCGCCGCACTGCGAGGTGTTCATTGGGCAGCTGGGCGGCGCGGCCGCGCGCGTGCGGCCCGACGCGATGGCGTTCGGCCGGCGCGACGCCGAGTTCGTGATCAACGTGCACACGCGGTGGGAACAGCCGGCCGACGACGACCGGTGCATCGCCTGGGCGCGGCAGTTGTTCGACGCGATGGCGCCCCACGCGATGGGCAGCGTGTACGTGAACTTCATGCCGGCCGACGAGGCGGATCGCGTGCCGGCGGCCTTCGGCGCGAATTACGCGCGGCTGGCGGCGCTCAAGACAAAGTTCGACCCGGGAAATCTATTTCGGATGAATCAGAACATCCAGCCGGCGGGGGTTTAGCTCGTAGCCGGTCGCTTGTAGCCGGTAGCTGGTAGCCGGAGGCCTTCAGGCCTCCGGAAGGAGGAAGCGGTGACTCGACGCATTCGGCATCGGCATCTCTATGCGGGTGGTATCGCCCTCGCTCTTGCAGTTCTGCTGGTAGGCCTCAACTCGCGCAACGTGGCGGGGCAGGGAGCCGCCGTTGCCACCGACGCCGACGACATCAGCGGGCGCGTCGCCGGCCCGCGCGGGCCGGAGGCGGGTGTCTGGGTGATCGCCGAGACCACCAACCTTCCGACGAAGTTCGTCAGGATCGTCGTCACCGACGACCAGGGACGGTTCCTCGTGCCGGACCTGCCGAAGGCGAGCTACAACGTCTGGGTGCGCGGCTACGGCCTGGTGGATTCATCGAAGACGCAGGCGCAGCCCGGCGCGATGCTGAACCTCATGGCGATGCCGGCGGCCAACGCGAAAGCCGCGGCGGAGTACTACCCGGCGCAGTACTGGCTGTCGCTGCTTCGCGTGCCGGGCGGCCGCGACTTTCCGGGCACCGGTCCGCAGGGCAACGGCATCTCGCCCGGCATCAAGAACCAGGCGCAATGGATTGCGGACACCATCGGCACCGACGCCTGCATTTCGTGCCACCAGATCGGCAACAAGCTCACGCGCACGATGCCGACGACGCTCGGGACGTTTGCGTCCTCGTCGGCGGCGTGGGAGCGCCGAATCCAGTCGGGGCAGGCCGGCGGGCAGATGATCGGCCGGCTGAACCAGGCAGGCAAAGAGCGCGCGCTGGGGATGTACGCGGACTGGACCGATCGCATCGCCGCGGGCGAGTACCCGATGGCCGCGCCGCCGCGGCCGCAGGGGATTGAGCGCAACGTCGTCATCACGATGTGGGACTGGGCCGACCCCAAGGCCTACCTGCACGACGAGATCACGAGCGACAAGCGCAACCCGAGGGTGAACGCGAACGGCCCGATCTTCGGCGCGCTCGAGTCGAGCGCCGACTACATGCCGGTCGTCGATCCCGTGAACAACAAATCGTCGCAGGTGAAGCTCGAGGTGCGCGACCCGAATACGCCGACGACGGGCGCACAGAAGCCGGTGGCGGCGTCGCAGTTCTGGGGCGACGAGGTGATCTGGAACAGCCAGGCGAACGCGCACAGCCTTGCGATGGACGAGCAGGCCCGCGTGTGGGTGGCGTCCCGCGTGCGTGCCGCCCAGACGTCCGCGTTCTGCCGCGAGGGGTCCACGCATCCCTCCGCGCAGGCGTTTCCGATCGACCAGAGCGGGCGGCAGATGGCGATGTACGACCCGAAGAGCAAGAAGGTCACGACCATCGACCTCTGCTTCAGCACGCATCACCTGAATTTCGCCGAGGACAACAACGACACCCTCTGGTTCTGCGGCGGCGGCCAGGTGGTGGGCTGGTTCAACACGAAGCTGTACGACGAGACGAAGGACGAGCAGAAGGCGCAGGGATGGACGGCGCTCGTTCTGGACACGAACGGCAACGGCAAGCGCGACGCCTACGTCGAGCCCGACCAGCCGGTCGATCCCACGAAGGACAAGCGGATCAGCGCGCCGTACTACGGCGTCGCCCCGAGCCCGACGGACGGATCGATCTGGGGATCGATGACCGGGTTCCCGGGGGCGGTCGTTCGTCTCTCGCCCGGCGCAAATCCCCCCGCGACGGCGCTGGCCGAGTATTACGAGCTGCCGATGAAGGACGGGCGGCCGGTCGCGGCGTACTCGCCGCGCGGCATGGACGTCGATCGCAACGGCGTCGTCTGGACCGGCACCGCCAGCGGGCACCTCGTGAGCTTCGACCGCCGCAAGTGCAAGGCGCCGCTCAACGGGCCGAACGCGACCGGCCAGCACTGCGCGGAAGGCTTCACGGTGTATCCGCTGCCGGGACCGAACTACAGCGGCTCGGTGTCGTCGGGCAGCGCCGACTCGCCGTACTACACGTTCGTGGACCGCTTCGACATGCTGGGCACCGGCAGCAACAACGTGCCGATGGTGACCGGGAACGAATCGGAGGCGCTCGTCGCGCTCGTGAATGGGCGGCTGCAGACGTTCCGCGTGCCGTATCCGCTGGGCTTCTACGCCAAGGGGTACGACGGCCGCATCGACGACCCGACCGCGGGCTGGAAGGGGAAGGCGATCTACTCGACGCTCGCCACGCGCGCGCCGTTCCACAGCGAGACAGGGCGGGGGACGACGAGCAAGGTGCTCAAGTTCCAGGTGAGGCCGAATCCGCTCGCTCGATAGCCGGTAGCTGGTAGCCGGAAGCCTTTAGGCTTCCGGTTCCTTATCGAATAGGCGCGCCCGGCTGACCGCGGATCGGCGCGCTGGGCTGACCGAGATTCGGCAGCGGGTACGCCTTGGACGGATCGACCGCTTCGCGGCGCGCGATCGTCACCTCCGTGACGTCGCCGAAGCGGACCTCGACGAACTCGCGCCGCTCGCCCAGGTTGGGATGCGTGACGACCACCTCGCGCGTCCCGATCTGGACGGGCAGCGGCCCGAGCGGCGCCACTCCCATCGGCTTTCCTTCGATCGACACCTGCGCGCCCGGCTCCGTGTTCACCTGCAGGCGGCCGTTCGGCAGCGTCACCGTGTGCGACGTGACGGCGGCCGGGCGGATGTTGAGCTGCACGGTGCCGCGGTAATTCAGGCGCTCGCTGACCAGCTCCAGCCGATAGAGCGCGGGCGGCAGGATGATCTGGCCGTCCTCGGTGCTCCCGATGCGCCTGCCGGAGACATAGAGCTCCAGCGGCACGCGCGAGAAGATGGCCAGCGTGCCGGGCGCCACGGGCGCCGGCGGTTCCTCGGGTATCGGCACCGCGTCAAAGGTGGGGTCAGAGTCAGGACTCTGCCCCTCTACTCTGACCCCCGACTCTGACCCTGCGCTGCCCGGCAGCGCCTGCGACGCGCGGGCGAACATCTCGCGGGCGGATGACGAAGCGCGCGCCATCAGCGACGACACGTCGATCAAGGCAATCCCTGCTGCAATCAGGACGAGGACCGCGGCGACGGGCACCGTGCCCGAGGGCAGCCGATCCCAGAGGTCGCGGATCACGGGCGCGGCGGCGCGGCTCACCTGGCCAATTCCGCGAGCGGCAGTACCGGCGGCCCGGAACGTGGCCAGCGCCGCCTGGCTCCCGGCGCGCGCGGCCTTGGCGGCGGCGCCCGGCATCTCGATCTCGGCGCGCGCCACTTCGGCGGACACGGCGCCCTTGGCCGCCACGCGCGCGTGCTCGCGCGCCATCGCGTTGGCGTGCGCAAGCTGGTTGCGGATCTCGGCGAGCTCGGCGTTCCGGCGGCGCTCGGCCTCGGCCTCGACCTCCGCCACTTCCGCCGCCAGCCGCGCGTCGGCCTCCGAGCGGGCGCGGGCGATCTCGGCTTTGAGCACCTCGTCGGCGCGCAGCCGCGCTTCGCGTTCGACGTCCTGGCGCACCCGTTCGAGCTGCGACTGGCCCGCGGCGCGCACCTGTTCCGCCTGCTCCTGCCGCTTCTCGAGCTCCTGTCTCTTCTCGAGCTCCGCGCGGAGCTTGATCTCGGCCTCGGCGCGGACGCGCGCCACCTCGGCCTCCGCCCGGCGGATCGCCGTCGCTTCCGCGGCGGCCCGGGCCTCACGCGCGGCCGTCTCACGGGCCTCGCGCAGGGCGGCCTCGCGCGCTTCACGCGTGCGCTCCTCGCGGACGACCTCCGCCTCGAAGTGAATCTGTTCCTGCTCCTGCCGGACCTGCTCGGCTTCGGCACGCACGCGCGCGAGCTCCTCCTGCAGGCGCGCCTCCGCCTCGGCGCGCATGCGCTCAGCCTCGGCCTGGAGCGCGCGGGCGCCGGCCTGTTCGGCGGCGGCGCGCGCCTCGCTGGCGGCGGCGTCGCGGATGGCCTCGAGATCGACCTGCACCGCCTGCTGCGAGAGGAGCGCCTCGTCGGCCTCGGCACGCGCGCGCGCCAGCTCGGAGGCGAGCCGCGCCTCCGACTCCTGCCGCACGCGGGCCAATTCGGCGGCGAGCGCCGCCTCCGCCTCCTGCTTCGACTGCTGCGCGGTGGCGCGCTCCTGCTGCGCCTGCTCGTGCACGCGCTGCAGCTCGGCGGCGAGCCGGCCGTCGGTCTCGGCCTTGATCCGCGCGACTTCCGCTTCGAGCGCCTGGCCGGCCGCCTGCTCCGCGGCGATCCGCGCCTGTTCCACCGCCGCCGACCGCTGCACGTCGGCTTCGGCGAGCTGCGCGGCCAGCTTCTGCGCGGCTTCGCTTCTGACGCGCTCGAGCTCCGCGGCCAGCATGTCCTCGGCCTCGCCGCGAATCCCGGCGAGCTCCGAGGTCAGGGCGTGGCGCGCTTCGTCGGTGGCCGCGGCGCGCGCGGCGGCCACCTCGTCGCGCCGCTTCTCCTCGGACTCCGCGTTCAGCCGCGCCAGCTCCGCGGCGCGCTGCTCGGCGGATTCGCGCCGCACGCGCTCGAGTTCGGAGGCAAGCCGGGCTTCCATGTCGGCCTGCAGCAGCGCGATGTGCGCCTCGTACACTTCGGGACCGATCGCCGCCGGCGCCGCGCTGTCCGCGGCCTGCTTCGGCGCGGCTGTCGGCTTCGAGCCTTCGGCCGTGCGGAGCAGGCACAGCGTCACTTCGGCGGCGAACGCTTCGTGGTCGGCCGTCTGGAACGACGGAATGGGCAGCGTCTGGACCTTCGAGGGGTCGGGCAGCGCACGCAGACGCTCGACGACCGGTTGTGTCTTGAATCCGAGCGCCTCGCTCAGGAGGACGAGGTCAGGGACCCGGCGGTTGATGGCATCGACGGCCGCTTTCGGCGAGACCACCACCACCAGCTCGGTATCGGGCCCGCTGACGAGGCCGCGCAGAATCTTGACCTGCGTGTCGTCCGGTTCAACCGCCAGGACCAGGCTCATGCCATATATATTTCGGATCCCGGCGGTGTTTTCAATAAGGTCAGAACTGCATCAATTCGGCTCCCGCGTTGTTGCGGCCGGCCGGCCACCAGGTCTGGCCCGGGAGGCCATGGTGACGGAACTGCCGCATCTTCGCCTGTGTTCTGGGGTCCAGCAGGAATCGCTCGAGGGCGAGCGCCCCTTCAGTGTTTGCGCGCGGGAATCGGGCCGGATTGACGACAATCGACACCATGACGCGCTGAAAAAGCGGGTCGCCGACCACAAGCGCCTCCATGCCGAGCTGCCGCTGTGCCTGCAGGCGGACAAACGGCACGAGCCCCCAGAGCGTGTACGCCCGCCGCTGTGACGCCATTTCAATGGCCGCCTGATCGCGAAGGTTGAAATTCACCTGCCACCCCTGCTTCGCTGGCGCGCCGCTCGACTGCCACAGCACTTCCGCCAGGTATCGCTCGGTCGGCGCGTTGTTGACGAGAAACTCGCCGCCGCGCTGGGCGATGCGGCGGAAGGCCTCGGCGGCGTCGGTGAGCCCGCGGATCCCGGCCGGGTCGCTGGCCGGTCCGATGAGGACCGCCTGGTTCGAGAACACCATCCGCGGCCACCGGCCGAGCCCCTCCATCATGAAGGCTTCGGTGCCCGCATGCCCGTAGTGGGCGATGATCAGATCGACCTTGCCTTCTCGTGCGAGGTCGAAAACGCCTTCCGTGATCTCGACCGATACGGCAATGCCGGTTTCCCGCGTAAACTCCGGCAGCAGGTCGTTGAGCAGCACGTCCGGCGTATTGACGACGGCGATGCGCAGGCGCTCCACGGGATCGGGCGCGAGCAGCGGGCCGATGCGCTGCGCCTGCAGTGAGACGGCGCTGACGATGACCGCGACGAGTGAAAGCAGTGTTTTCATGGGCGCGAGAGTACCGGCGCCGCGTGTGAAGTGCTTGAGGGACGCGTCAGGACGCCGTGAGGTTCTCGTTAAACCGGTAGCCGACGTTGCGGACGCTCAGGATATAGGAGGGTTGCTCGAGGTCGTCCTCGATCTTTTTTCTCAGCGCCGCGACGTGGGTGTCCACCGTCCGGTGCGTGACATAGACGTCCTCGCCCCAGATCTGCTTGAGGAACTCATCGCGCGAGATGACCTCGCCAGGCCGCTTCAGCAGCAGCGCGAGGATCTGGAACTCGGTGCTGGTGAGCTGCAGTTCGGTGTTGCGCTTGAAGGCGGCGTGCCGCCGCAAGTCCATTCTGATGGCGCCGCCTTCGAGCAGGTCCGGCGGCCCGGCGCCTGGCGCGGGGCTGCCGCCGCGCCGCAGCACGGCGCGGACGCGCGCCACCAGCTCCGCCAGGCTCAGCGGCTTGGTCACGTAGTCGTCTGCCCCCAGCTCGAGCCCGCGCACCTTGTCCGCCTCCTGGTGCCGCGCGGTGATCATGATGATGGGCGTCTTCAGGCCCAGCGCGCGGACGTCCTGGCAGATCTGAAAGCCGTTGCGTCCCGGCAGCATCACGTCGAGCAGAATGAGATCAGGCGCGGACCGGGCGATCGCCGCGAGGCCGGCCGCGCCGTCTTCGGCGAGCTCCACGTCGAACCCTTCGAACTCGAGTTCGTCCTTCACCGCCAGCCGGATGCCGGCCTCGTCTTCGACGACCAGGATCTTCGGGCGGGTGGCGTTCATGCGCGCGGGAACCGCAGGGAGAACCGGCTGCCCTTGCCCGGCTCGCTGTCCACGACGATCGATCCGCCATGGCTGTCGATGACGTGCTTCACGAGCGAGAGCCCGATCCCGACGCCCTGCACGTGCAGGCCCGCCGCGTGCTGTCCGCGGTAGAACTTCTCGAAAATGGCGTCCTGCTCGGCGGCGGGAATGCCCACGCCGCGATCGATGACGTCGACCACATGCAACCCGTTGGCCGACCCGCAGCGGACGACCACAGGCGAGTCGGGCGGCGAGTACTTCGCCGCATTCTCGATGACGTTCTGGAGGGAGTGGTGGAGCGCGGTCCGGTCCGCGGAGACCCACAGAGGTCCGGATTCGGCGCCATCGACGCGGATGCGTCCGGGCGGCCCTGCATGGCGGCACGCGTCGGCCGCTTCCTTCGTCGCGGCGACGAGGTCGATCCGCTCGCGCGCGTACACGGCCTTCCCCTCCTCGATCTGGGCGAAATCAAGCAGCCTCGCCACGAGCGTGCTGAGGCGGCGCGCGTCGCGCCCGATGAGCCGATGGTACTCGCCGAGCTTCTCCGGGTCCTGGACACGCGACGACTCGAGCCGCTCGACCAGCGCCACGATTGACGAGAGCGGTGAGCGGAATTCGTGGGACACGGCCGCCACGAAATCGCTTCTCAGGCGCGCGAGCCGCGCTTCCTGCGACACGGCGCGGTAGACGAACACGCTGCCCAGAACGGTGACGAGCACGAGCAGCGACATCGCGTACGGGAACGCCGCCGCGCCGAGTCCGGCGTTGACGCCATCCTGCCGGTCTTCGAAGACCACTCCGAAGAAGGGAAACCCCTCGAGACTGAAGGTGTCGGCCGGACGCTGCGTCGAACGGTCCGCCGGCATCCACGCCTGTCCGATGAACGTCTCCGTGTCCGAGAACTCCGTCAGCGTGGCGTTGACGTGGGCGAGCACGCGCTCGATGTCCACGACGTACCCGTGATCGTCTCCCGGCGGCTGGACGATCAGCGCCTGCAGCCTCGGAAAGTACTGTGCGCCTGCGTTCCGGCCGGCCGCCAGATCGCGCCTGAACGCGTTGATGCGGGGGAAGTACTGGCTCGCGATCGTATCCGGAGTCGGCGGACCGCTCGGCGGTCCGCTGTCGAACGGCCGCTGCGGCGGCGAGTCGCCGGCGGACAATGACAGGCCAAACTCGGGGAACGTGACGCGATCGCCCGCGGCCTCGAACGTCAGGGACGCC
>Ga0209640_10000836_pt1 | contig 24795 bp, 25 predicted proteins | sample RifCSP10_1_FD_184018 | JGI IMG/M metagenome (GOLD analysis project Ga0209640, IMG submission 184018) | Soil microbial communities from Rifle, Colorado - Rifle CSP2_sed 10_1 (SPAdes) (version 2) | ecosystem: Environmental > Terrestrial > Deep subsurface > Rock core/Sediment | place: Rifle... | reverse complement strand
AAGGCGTGCGGCCTGAACGACCTGGAGCAGATCGAGGACGCCCCCGAGTACGACCCCGCGGTCGTGCTGAACGCCGACATCGTCGAGGGTTACCTGCGAGGACGCGTAGGAGCCATACGATGAGACGTGCCACGGAGTCACGGAGCCACGGAGGCGAAAATTGGTTTCTCCGTGTCGCCGTGTCTCCGTGGCCCGTGGAGGCGAGATGATCGGTCGGCGCGCGTTCGTGCTGGGATTGCTCGGCGCTCCGGTGCTCGCGCGCGCCCAGGACTCGCCGCATCGGGCTTTGTACATACTGCAGGCCGCCGACCGCGCCAGCCGCATCCTCGCGGGCGCCCGCCGCGAAGGCGTCGTCAGCATTTATACGTCGCTCAACACGCAGGACTCCGTCCCGCTGACCACGGCGTTCGAAAAGAAATACGGCGTGAAGACGCAGCTCTGGCGCTCGGCCAGCGAGCGGGTCGTCCAGCGTTCCGTGGCCGAGGCGCGCGCGGGGCGCTTTACCTGCGACGTGCTGGAGACCAACGGCCCCGAGATGGAAGCGCTGTACCGCGAGCGTCTGCTCGATGAGTTCCAGAGCCCGTACTTCGGCGAGCTGGCGCCGGCGTCCTTTCCGAAGCACCGCCACTACGTGGCCGATCGCTTCAACTTCTTCACCATCGGCTACAACACCCGCCTCGTGAAGCCCGAGGAGGTGCCCAACTCCTACGACGACCTGCTGCACCCGCGCTTCGTCGGCCGGATCGGGCTGGAGGCGAGCGACGTCGACTGGTTTGGCGCCATGGTCAAGCGGATGGGCGAGGAGAAGGGGCTGGCGTATTTCCGCAAGCTGGCGGCGATGAAGCCGCAGATCAGGAGCGGCCATACGCTCGTGGGCCAGCTCGTGGCCTCCGGTGAAATCCCGCTGGCCGCGAACATCTACAACCACAACGCCGAGCGCGTGCTCGTCCAGGGCGCCCCGATCAAGTGGAAGGCGCTCGTGCCCACCTTCGGGCGACCGAACGCGATCGGCGTGGCGCGCCGCGCCCAGCACCCGCACGCGGCGCTGCTCTTTGCCGACTTCGTGCTCTCGCGCGAGGGGCAGACGATCCTCAAGGATCGGAACCGGGTGCCCTCGAGCCGCGCCGTGAACACGCACCTGAATGCCTTTCCGTTCGAGATGATCGACCCGGTGATCACCCTGGACGAGGATCAGAAGTGGTCGAAGCTCTGGTCCGAACTCTTTCTGCGCGGCCAGCGCGTGCCGCGGGATGCGGACTGATGGGCAAAGAGTCACATTTCACCAGCAAGAAGCTGCGCACGTTCGTCCGCGGGATCCAGGGGCACTACAACCTGAAGGACGAGCTCGCGCGGCTGCGCTCGATGCCGCGCGTCGTCCGGGGCCGCGAGCTGACGTTCAATGACGGCCCGCAGGCGTTCAGCCGCCACTACGTCGAGCCGATCGACGGCCTGACGCAGACGCTGCACATTCACCTCGAGGAGTACTCGCCCGGCGGGCACAACCAGAAGCACGGCCACGTGAACGAGGCGGCGTTCTACATCCTCGACGGCGAGGGCTACGAAATCCACGACGGCATCCGCTACGACTGGAAAGCGGGCGACGCCGTCGTCGTCCACAACAACTGCGTGCACCAGCACTTCAACGCGAGCGACCGCAAGCCGGCACGCGCGCTCGTCATGAAGACGAAGCCGATGTTCCTGTTCATGAACATGCTGTTCCAGAAGACCGTGGAGCCGCGCCCGACCACGCCGGCGCCCGGCGCCGAAGGCTTCCGCGCGCGCGAGGAAGAAGACAACCTCAACCACGAATAATGGCTAAAGACGTACTGGTTTCCGAAGATCTCGCCAAGAAGTTCGCGTCGGAGAAGGAGACGCCCTACACGCGCTGGGTGCGCGCCGAGGGGCTCGACATCATCAGCTCCTTCTACGTCCCGGACCTGCACACCGTGGAGCTCAAGCCGTGGGCGCGCCGCGGCGGCCGCGGCGTGTTCCTCAACCATGACGCCTCGCGCACCTCGAACGACTGCTATGTCTGCGAGATCCCGCCCGGTGAAGAGCTGGCGCCGCAGCACCAGCTCTACGAGGAAATGATTTACGTCCTCGACGGCCGCGGCTCGACCGCCGTGTGGAACGAGGCCGGCCGTCGGATTTCATTCGAATGGAAGGCGGGCGCGATCTTCGCCATTCCGCTCAACGCGTGGCACCAGCACTTCAACGGCTCCGGGACGGAGCCCGCCAGGTACGTGGCCGTCACCAACGCGCCCGTCATCATCAACGCGTTCGGCGACCTCGGGTTCGTCTTCAGCACGCGCTACGACTTCAAGGACCGGTTCAACGGCGAGCCCGAGTATTTCGCCGGCCGGGGCGAACAGCGCGGGCTGCTGCTCGACACGAACTTCGTGGCGGATGCGGTGAACCTGCCGCTCGTTTCCGCGAAAGAGCGCGGCGCCGGCGGCGGGCATATCCGGTTCAGCATGGCCAAAGGCCACATGAACAGCCACATCTCGCAGTTCCCGATCGGCACCTACAAGAAGGCCCATGCGCACGGCCCGGGCGCGCACGTCATCATCATGAGCGGCGAGGGCTATTCGCTGATGTGGCCCGAGGGAGCGGAGCCGGCGCGCTACGAGTGGAAAGAGGGGTCGCTGATCGTCCCTCCGAACCTGTGGTACCACCAGCACTTCAACACCGGCACGACCCCCGCGCGGTATCTCGCGTTCAAGGCGGAAGGGGTGGCGATCCGCAACGCGCAGGGGGTGCCCAAGGCCTGGATCTCGAAGCGCCTCGGCGGGGACCAGATCGATTACGCTGACGAGTCGCCGCGCATCCGCCAGTGGTTCACGGAGGCGCTGGCGCGCCGCGGCCTCGAGTCGCGGATGGACAAGGCCTATGAGGCCGAGCTGGCGGAGCTGACGCAATGAATAGACTCCTGGCCCTTGCTGTTGCATTACTCGCCGCCGGGTGCGGGTCTTCGGCGCCCGCAGCCACCTCGTCGCCCGTCCCGGAATTGGCGACCTACGACGGCGCCGACCGGATGCAGCGCCTCATCGACGGCGCGAAGCAGGAGGGCGAGCTCACCATCTACACCTCCGCTCAGGCGACCGATCTCGGACCCGTGGTCGAGGCATTCGAGAAGAAGTACGGCGTCAAGGCGAGCCTCTGGCGCGCCGGCTCCGAGGCCGTCCTGAACCGCGCGCTCCAGGAGAGCCGCGCCGGCCGCCACACCGTCGATGTCGTCGAGACCAACGGCCCCGAGCTCGAATCGATGTCGCGCGAGCAGATTCTGCAGCTCGTGAAGAGTCCGTATCATGCCGATCTGATTGCGCCCGCCATCCGGCCGCACGGCGAATGGGTGGGCACCCGGCTCAACGTCTTCGTGCAGGCCTACAACACGAAGCTCGTGAAGAAGGAGGAGCTGCCGAAGACGTGGGAAGACCTGCTGGACCCGAGGTGGAAGGGGCGGCTCGGCATCGAGCAGGAGGACTCCGACTGGCTGGCCGGCATCTTCGGCGAGATTGGCGAGGAGCGCGGCCTCAAGGTGTTCAAGCAGATCGTGGCAACCAACGGCATGTCCGCGCGCAAAGGCCACACGCTGCTCACGCAGCTCGTCGCCTCGGGCGAGGTGCCGCTGGCGCTGACCGTCTACAACTACAAGGCCGAGCAGCTCAGAGCGGAAGGCGCGCCGATCGACTGGTTCACCATCGGCAACGCCATCGCGCGCCCCAATGGGGTTGGCGTCGCCCGCCGGGCACCACACCCGCATGCCGCGCTGCTCTTCTACGACTTCGAGATCAGCCCGGAGGGGCAGCGGATCATCGCGGACCGCGAGTTCGTCCCGACGAGCCGGGAAATCGACACGCCGCTCAACAAGGTGCCCATGACGTTCGTCGACGCGCGCGTCTCGATTGACGAGTACGACAAGTGGAAGAACCTCTACACCGATCTGTTCGGCGCCGGACGGTGAAACTGCAAACACGAAGATCACGAAGGGCTCGAAGGTCACGAAGCTTTCTAAAGGATTGTTCGTGTCCTTCGCCGACTTCGCGTTCTTCGTGTTTGGTTTTGTGGATCTTCGTCCTGGTTTTCGCGGCCGGGTGCAGTCCAGCGCCTGAGCCCGCCGAGGACACGCTCACGCTCTACACCACGATCGCAGAAAAGGATCTTCCGACCCTGATCGATCCGTTCACGGCGAACACCGGCATCCGCGTGAACGTGTGGCGAGCCGGCACCGACCGGATCCTGCAGCGCGCGCTCTCGGAGGCCGCCGCCGGGCGATACGACGTCGACGTCATTCATTTCGGCTCGCCGGAAATGGAGGCGCTGTCCCGCGAAGAGCTCCTGCTGCCCATCACCTCTCCCGTGCACGCGGACCTGCAGCCAGGCTCCGTTCCCGCGCACAGGGAATGGGCGGCGACGCTGCTCTCCGTGTGGGTGCAGGCCTACAACACGAAGCTGCTGAAGAAGGACGATCTGCCGAAGACCTACCGGGACCTGCTCGATCCCAAATGGAAGGGCAAGCTGGGCCTCGAGGCCAAGGACCAGGACTGGTTCGCGTCCCTCGTCGACGTCATGGGCGGCGAAGAAGAAGGCCTGGAGTTCTTCCGTCAGCTTGGCGCCACCAACGGCGTATCCGTCCGCGTGGGCCACACGCTGCTGAACAACATGGTGATCTCGGGCGAGGTGCCGCTCGCGCTCACCGTCTACAACTACATGCCCGAGCAGGCGAAGAAGACGGGGGCGCCCATCGACTGGTTCGCGCTCGAGCCCGCCATCGCGCGCTCGAATGCCGTCGGCGTGGCGCGCCGCGCCCCGCATCCGAAGGCCGCGCTGCTGTTCTATGAGTATCTGCTGGGCGAGGAGGCGCAGCAGTCGTTCGTGCGCATGGACTACGTGCCCAGCAACACGAAGGTCGCCTCCCCTCTCACGGGCGTGGAGATCCTCCAGACCGACCCGGTTCGCACGCTCGACGAGATCGACAAGTGGACGGCGCTGTTTGAGGAGACGTTGCTGAAAAAGTAAACCACGAAGAACACGAAGAACACGAATTTTCGTGACCGTCGTGGCCTTCGTGGTTTGACTTACTGCCAGGCCCTGTTATCGACGGTGTTCTCGTAGGTGGCTCCTGGAACAGTCATATTCCACTTCACCGTCCAGTTATACGTATCCTCCCACCGCTCGCGCGTGTAGGGCTGCGGCGCCGCGTGCAGCAGGCGCCACGCCTGGAAGTCCCTGGCCTCGAGCCGCCCGCCCGTCTCCGCGATCAGGTAGTGGATGAACGGCGTCGGATCCGTGTCGAGGAGCTTCACGGCCCTCGCCTGCGCGCGGAACATGGCGGCCAGCGTCGGCCCGTCTATTTCGTCTGACGCCGCCTCGCTGCGGGTCGAGTGCGACTCGATGAGAATGCGGAGCCCTTCCTTCTGCGCCACGCTGATCCACGGCTCCATGAGCACGACGGCAGCCACGTCGCCGCGCCTGAGCGCCTCGATGCGCTTCTGCATCGAGCCGGCGTTGGTCGTCTTCACGTGCTCCGGCTCGAGGAATCCCTCGACCATCTTCAGCATCGTGAAGTGCGACCCGTTGTTCGGCGTCACCGAGATCAGCTTGTCTTTGAGCATCTCGGGCTCGTAGATCTTCGAGCCCTTGTCCACGACGATGGCGAACTTGGACATCGAGGCGCCGAGGGCGACGATCTTGCGACGGCGGAGGCCGGTGGTGCCGGCTTCGACCGCGCGCTTCATGATGCCCCACTCGCACATGCGGTACTGGTCGATGCCGCCCTCGTTGTAGACCGAATCCAGCGGCCGGTCGAACACCGTCTCGAAGTGCACGGTGTGCGAGGTCGTCACCTGCGCCATCCCCGGGGTGGTGACGAACTCGATGTCGAGCCCCTCGTCTTTGAAGAATCCCCGATCGCGCGCCACGAGCACGGGCAGGTCGTGCACCGCGTTCATGATTGCGACCTTGTGCGTCCGCTTTGTCAGTGCCTGAACAGCCATGGTCATGTCTCCGGCTCAATAGCCTATAATCGCGTCCCCTGTAAAGCAATCGACGATGAACTGCCCGAACTGCGCACGCGCGATGACCACCCGGACGCTGGGCGGCCACCTTGACACGAGCCTCGAGATCGACGCCTGCGACGCGTGCCAGGCCTTCTGGTTCGACGCCACCGAAAGCCCGCGGCTGTCGCCGGCGTCCACGCTGATGCTCTTTTCCCTCATCGCCGACGCGCTGCCCCGCCGGAGCGGGTCCATCGGGAGGGTGCTGAAATGTCCCCGCTGCAGCTCGCGCCTCCTCGAGACGCAGGACATGCAGCGCAATACCCGCTTCAGCTACAGCCGCTGCCCGCACGGCCACGGACGATTCACCACGTTTTTCAACTTTCTTCGCGAGAAGGACTTCGTGCGGCCGCTGTCGGCGGCGCAGATCGACGAGCTGCGGCGCAACGTGCAGACGGTGAACTGCTCGAACTGCGGCGCCCCCATCGATCTCGCGAAGGGGTCGTCCTGCGGCCACTGCGGATCGCCGCTCTCGATCCTCGACCTGCAGCAGGCGGAGAACGTCGTCGATCAGCTGCGGCGCGCGTCGGAGCCGAGAGCGATTGACCCCGCGCTTCCGATCGAGCTGGCGCGGGTGCGCCGCGAGATCGACGCCGCGTTCGCAGGGTCCCGCGACACGATCTCCTGGTGGGGCGAGACCTCGTCGATCGGACTGGTCGGGGCCGGGATCACCGCGGTCGCGCGCCTGCTCAACAAATCACGTTAGATCGTTTCACTTCCACGGGCCACGGAGTCACGGAGACACGGAGGAGGTTTTAGCAATTTGTCTCCGTGCCGCCGTGTCTGCGGTGGCCCGTCGAAGTGAAAACCGCCTCAGTTCAGGAACTGGGCGAGCTGCGCGCGCGTCAGCCGCCACTGCGAGCCGATCTTCCGGCCCTTCAGGTCGCCGGCTTCGAGGCTCGCGATCACGTCGGCTTCGCTCACGCCCAGCAGCTTTGCCGCGTCCGCAGGACTCAGCGTTTCGGGCACTGCAGCCGGCGCCGGCCGACCGGCGATGCCGCCAGGCTGCTGCAGCATCTGCTGCGCCATGGACAGGCCCACGGCCATTTCGGCGCCGAGCGCCGCGGCACCTGACCCGCCGGTGGCGAATCCCTGCGCCATCTGGTACTTCACGAAGTCGTTGAGGTTGCCGACGGCCGCCATCCCGGCGCGCTTGTCGATCGCCTGTTCCACTTCCGCAGGCACCGACACGTTCTCGAGGACGAACGTGGCCAGCTCCAGCCCGTACTTCGCGCTCAGCACCGGGTTGATGAGCGGCAGCAGCGCTTCGCCCAGCTCCCTGTAGCGGCCGGCGATATCGAGCGCCGGCACCTTGCTCGCGGCCAGGGCGTCGCTGAACACGCTGACGATCCGCGAGCGCATGGCGTCGGCGAACTCGTCGGCGCGGAAATGGCTGTCCGTGCCCGCGACCTCCTTCAGGAACCGCGGCACGTCGCTGATGCGGAAGTCGTACGTGCCGAACGCGCGCAGCCGCACGATCCCGAAGTGCTCGTCCCGCATCATCACCGGGTTCGAGGTGCCCCACTTGTTGCCCGTGAAGAGGCGCGTCGTGACGAAATAGACGTCCGCCTTGAACGGCGACTCGAAGCCGTACTTCCAGCCCTTGAGCGTCGCCAGCACCGGGAGGTTGTCCGTGGCGAGCCTGTGCTTGCCGGGCCGGAACAGATCGCCGAACTGACCGAGGTAGACGAACTGCGCGGCCTGCGACTCGCGAACGATCAGCTGCGCGCCGCGCTTGATCTCCCGGTCCTCGTCCGGGAACCGGTACGCGAGCGTATCGCGCGAGTCATCGCTGAACTCGACGATCTCGATCAGCTCGCCCTTGACGAAGTCCTTCAGGCCCATCGGTAATTGCCTCCGATTCTGTTCTCGGCCTTAGACGCCGTGGAGATTACGGGCCGACGTCCCGATGCCCACCAGCTGCCTGTATTGGCGGCAGCTGCCCGACTTTCTCGGCAACCTTCCGGCACGCGGAGATCAGATCGGCGACCAGCCTCTGCTCCGCTCCGACCACTCCTTCATACTCTGTGCGATTGCGAAGGTCGTGGCACTTGGAGAGAACTCTCCAGACTTCCGGGCCGAGCCCAAGCGTGTCGGGCAGCACCTGAAACACGATGTAGCGCTTCGACGGGCGGAAACCGTGATACCGGAGCGCGGCGAGACAGAGCGCGTGGGCCGCCCCGTAGGCAAGGTCAAACCTGCTATCCAGGGAGTTGGCATCGTTCTCAGCGTCCCTGAGGCGGGCGAGTCCGGAACCCACGAGGCCCGCAAACTCCTTTACATCCGGAGGTTCTTTGGAAAGGACGTTTCCCGGACCGGCGAGACGCTCAAGCGGCGACGGGGAGGTCACGTTCCGATCCGATCACCCAGACTTTCGGCCCCTGAAGGACTCGAGCCACGAATGCATTTTCCTCTCGTATCCGGTTCAAGAACTCCGCTTCGGTGTACACCGTCGGGTTGACCTGGCGTCCAAGCACGCTGGTCGCCTTCTGCAATGCGCCGAAGAGATCGCCGTACGTGAGCGTGTCGCTGATGACCATCAGGTCGATGTCGCTATGAGCTCGGTCACTTTCCCTGGCAACGGACCCGTAGACGAACGCAGCACGGATCGCGGAGGACAGCGGCGCCAGGGCGCCGCGGAGAGGCTCCGCTAATGCCACGGTCTTCAGGACGATTCCGCGTAACTCAGAGAACAAAGGCGACGCGGAGTTGGCCTGGTAGTGCTTTTGATGGCCAATGCGCTGCGTCGTGATCAGTTCGCTTTGCTGCAGGCGGGCCAGCTCGCGCTGCGCCGCTCCGGACCCCGTCCCAGCGTCCCGGATGAGCTCAGACGCATAGAAGCTGCGGTCCGGCTGGCCGAACAGAACACCGAGTAATCGCTGCTGCGTCTTCGTGAACAGCGCGTCCGCCAGGCTCTTGCGACGCGAAGGGCGACGTGCCCGCGGAGGCATGCCCAATATGGGCATGATCATGCCCATTCTGGGCATGCCAGTCAAGGCCTGCGTCCGCAAGCCTAAAAGCCAAACAGGCGATTCACCTTCACGAGGCCGACCAGGGCGGGGTGCAGTGACACGCGATCGTGCCCGCGGCCGCCGATGGATCGGGGAATCGCCGTGATGTACGACGTTTCGTTCTTCCACAGCACCCGGCGCCGCACCTGGAACCCCCAGACCTGGTTCGGCCCCTCGCGATACCGGAGCGACCTGAAGGGGATCCGCGTTTCGATGATCCACCCCTTCTCGAATATCGAGCCCGCCGCTTCCCACACGCCGTTCCAGTCGCGATTGAACGTCACGCCGTCGTTGCTCAGCTCCTTGTCCAGCCGCCCGCCGAGCGCCGTCAGCTCGAAGCTGTAACCGTTGCGGCGATCGCGAAACGTGTCGAAGGTGAACCCGATCTGGTCGTTGCTCGGGATCCTGCTGCCGTCGCGGCGCATGTCGTTCGCGACGATCCGATCGGGCCGGCTGTCCCAGCAGCGGCCGACGACGTAGATGTTGTCCTCGTCGAAGAAGACCCAGATGTCGGTCTGCTCCGACGCGGGGGCGCCTTCCTGCGGGTCCTGCTGGATGAAGCCGGAGATGGACGGGAACTCGGTGTACGCGGCTTCATCGAGGCGCCCGTCGATCCGCAGCGGGGTTGTCAGGCGGATGGCTCGAATCGTCGCCTCGCCGGGCGCCTGCCGCGAGATGACCGCCGGCGGCACCGGCGGCGGAGGGCCGTCGGGACCCACCGAAAGTAACGCCTGCGCAGCCGCGTCTCGACTGCACAGCAGCATCACGAACACGAGAAGGGACAGCCATGCGCGCCTCATACAGCGCGACTATGAGAAACGGGGGGCTGTGTACGTGTCAACGATGAGAGCAGCACGACGGTCAGTGAGGCCACCCCCACCAGGCGGCCGGCTCCAGACGCGAACACCACCGCGCCATTCAAGAACATGAATGTGAACAGGGCAAGCCGCGCCGTTTCGATCGGGCGCGGGCGCGATGCGCGGGACACGGGCGCGAGCCACCACCAGCCCACGTCGGCCAGCCAGAGGGCCAGGAACACATAGTTCACGTAAATTCCACCCCGCCAGCCCCAGCCGAAGCGATCGGCTGCCTGTCGCGCGGTCGCTGCAACAGCCGCTTCATGGTTCCACCCGTAGACCAGGTGGAACGCCAGCACCACGTGGATCAGGGCGAGTGCGATGCCGATCGTCCAGCTCGCGCGCGCCCATCGATCGGACCTGGGCGATCGCCGCATCAGCGCTTCGCCGAGCGCCCAGGCGACCGTCGCCAGGATCATCGTGCCGCGTACGATCGTGAGAGGCGTCACCGCCTCGATATTAGTCCCCGGTCGAATCCGGCGGTTCGGATGATTCCATGGCTCACGATTTCGGCCGCCGTTTATCGGGAGGGCGCGGCAGCGGGCTCGCGCTCCGGATCAGTTGAGGGCTTCCCGTCAGGAGTCCCTCATAGTTGTCGACTCGTTCACCGACGACGATGCCGCGGTCGCCGATCTCGAACCTGCGCAGCTCTTTGCTGTGGGCGCTCGCGCGGACCTTCACCACCGCCATCACGCGCGTCAACTGCCCCTGCAACTCGACGTACCGCTGCAAAATGATCGCATCGGTCAGAAACGCCGTCCCGTGCGGACTGAACCGGAGATCGATATAACTGTTCTCCAATTCGGTCGTCATCAACATCGTGATGCCCATGCCGGTCAAGACCGCGACCAGGCGGTAGAGCGACTCGCGGAAGTCCTCGCGGAACGTGGGGGCGAGCGCCAGCTCGAAGCCTGACAGCGAATCGATGACGACGCGCCGGGCCTTCAGTCGCTGAATCGCGCGGGTCAGGTCGTGCAACGTCTCATCGATCGAGAGATCGAGCGGGCGTGTGTGGATGATGCCCACCTGCCCGTTACGCACCAACTGGTCGAACGCGCTGCTGCTCGTCTGGGCGTATTCGCTCGGACGCTTTTCGAACACCGCGATGACGCCCGGTTCGCCGTGACGCGCGCCCTCGCTGATGAACTGCGTGGCCAGGACGGTCTTGCCCGATCCCGACGGGCCCGCAACGAGGACGGAGTGCCCGGACGGAATCCCGCCACCGAGCATGTCGTCGACACCCTTCACCCCGATGGAGAGACGTGGCAGGTGTCGCTTCGTCTTGCCAGCCGCGCCCGACGCCCGCGTCCCCTCCGGGCCGATGATGAGTCGCGGGAAGACCTGCACGCCGTTGTCCGTGATGCGAAACGTGTGCAGGCCGGGGATCGGCGCCTGGCCGCGCAGCTTCATGACTTGCATCTTGCGCACCATCGAATTGCGATCGATGCTTTGATACAGCCAGAGCAGGCCGTCCGCCACGGTGAAGACCGGATTGTCCTCGCTTTCCGACAGCTGGTACTCGCCGACGAGAAACGTCGTCGCTTGCCATCCCGTCAGGCGCATGGCCAGCTCCTGCACGAAGCGCTGCAGGTCGAGCGGCCCGTTCTGCCGTTTTGCCACTCGTCCGACCGATCGGAAGGAGTCGACGATGACGACGCCGGGAGACGTCGCTTCCACCTCCTCGCTGATGCGCTTCAGCACCTCGCCGAGCCCGGCATTGAGGGCTTCCTGCCCCAGGTTGATAAAGCGCACCGATGCATTCACCTTCGCCACGTCGAAGAAGGTGAACTGCTGCTGGTACCGCAGCATCTTGAGCGGCGGTTCGCCGAGCACGGTGAAGACCAGCGCGGGGCGATCGGGACGCGCCAGGGCGAACATGATCTGGTGCACGAGGGTGGTCTTACCGCTTCCCGGCGCACCGGCGATCAGGTTGAACGAGAACTCGGGCAGACCGCCGCCCAGGACGTCATCGAGCCCGGGCACGCCGGTGGGCAGGCGACGGATGAGGACCCTCTCGGTCATGTCGTGGTCTCCCGCGTGGTGTCGTCGGAAAAGGCGTCGGGCCATGCGTCACGCAAAAGACCCGTGGTCAAGCTATCGCCGATGAACAATGCCAACAACTCACCGAACGTGGCGAGCACGGCGACGGCGGCGTCGGTGGCCACGGCGGGATCCTGTCGCTCCAGGGATACTCGCACGTGCGTGATCGGCGCATCGTGTGGCTCGGCGGAGCCGGCCGGCGCCAGCCAGGACAATTCTCGCTGCGCCAGGTGCACGCTGCGCGCGCACACTGCATTGATGACGGCCTCTCCGAACAGGGGTGTCAGCACCTCAGCCAGGCGCTCGTACGCGCGAAGGGCCGCGGCGGCGATCGCGTGTGCGTCGGCGCTCGTTCCAGCATCCTGAGCCAGCACTCGCCGGAGCGCCGGTCGCAGCGTTTCCGCGGTCGTCATGAGGACCGATCAGGCATGGAACGATCTTGCTCCCAGCGATGTGTGTCTTGTGGATGCGTCAGACGGCCTGCCGCTCGCGAAGGACTCTCGTGATGACGGCGACCACGTCGGTCGGTGGGCAGGGCTTCCTCAGGAACGCGGCGCAGCCGGCCTCCGTGCGGAACGCCAGACCTCACGGTGTTGTGCTCCGGTCCCTCCGGCCGGCCCCCAATGTTCTGCAAACGGGAATCGCGTGGCGACGAGAAGACCCGTCGCCGATCGTCGCTGAATTCGTTCAGATCGTACGAGAGGTCACAACGGTCGGCGGGAGTCGCCGCAAAACCAGGAGCCGAAGACACAGCATTGCTGGCGGGAAGGGAACCCTCAAGGCGCCAAGCCCGTGACGTGTACGTTCAGGGGCTCACTTCCGGTTCCTCGTCGGGCGCTAGTAGCCGAGGTCTTCGGGCTTCACCCAAACGGTCTTGCCGTCGCGGTAAATGACCACGGGCAACCCGTCTCTCTTGTGGCGGAGCATCGCGTCGCGGACGCCTTCCTCAAGAGCCTCGTCGATGATGCGGCCGTCTTCGACCAGGATGCGGTTTGTGTCCTTGCGCGTGTCAGTTTTCATGCGGTTCCTTGACGCTTCACCGCCGCCCAGATACCTTCATCGTAGACCCTCGGCGCCTGTGATTCCAAGCGCTTTGCCACCAACCGGGGCTTCGGCCCCGAACCGTCATACATCCTCCATGTCGAGGCGAGCGGTTCATACACACTGAAGAAGTTGCGCAGGCCTGCTCGATAGCGACGGCGAACGGTTTCAGCCGGAACGTTGTGGCCTCCGGCCCGCACTCGTTCGGCCACCCGTTCGACGGCGAAATCGGCGGATGGTAACCAGAGGAAGAAGAAGTGAACGGCGAATCCGGAAGCTTTGAGATCCCGAAGCCAGGGCGCAAACGTGCGACTTGCCAGTGTTGTCTCAAAGGCGAAGCTGACCCGCTGCGCTGCGAGCTCTCGCAGGCGCAAGATCATGACGCGTCCGGCCGCAATCGCTACGCTCTCAGGATCGAACGCTCGGAGACCGCGAGCGATCACGTCAGCATCAACGAACTCGCTGACCGCGAGAGCTCCATGGAGCAGCCTGGGCGCGACTGTCGATTTGCCGGCGCCGTTCGGGCCGGCCAGGATTACCAGGCTGGGGCGCAGGTCGCTCACGTTAGCTCCGGGTTTCCGGACTCGGTCTTCGATCTACTCGGCAGATGACCATTGCCATTCAGGGTAGCAGACCGCCGAGGTGTACACTTCGGCCGTTTCGGGGGTGCCGCCTGTGCAAATGACGCCCGGAATGGTCGCTTTTGGCGGTTGGGCGTTCGTCGTGACAGGTCTCTTCATCCTAATTCTGGGCTGGCGTGACTTCCGCAAGCAGTGCGCGTTTCTCCGGCAGTCGGTGCGCACCACCGGCGTGGTCGCAGGTGCCCACGTCGAACCCGGCGGCTTTGAGGACGGCGGCGATTATCACCATCCGATGATTCGCTTTTCCACCACCACCGGCAAGGAAGTCATCTTTACGTCGCCCGGCGGCAGGAGGCAGCCGTGGAAGAATGCCGAGTCTGTCCCCGTTCGCTATCGCCCTGACGATCCGCAGACTGCCGAGCTCGACTCCTTTATCAGCATCTGGTTGTTCACGCTCGTATGCGCGGTTCTCGGCGTTGTCGCGCTCGGCAGCGGAATCATGCTTGTCATGTTTCCCGAGGGTCTGCGGGCGGAATGAAGCGACGTCCAGCCTTGATTCGATCGGCCAAAACGTTCTATTGTTCGATCCGGAAGGGGAGTAGCCACGCGGGACAGCCCGCGCGGCCGAATCGTCAGGACTGCGCGGCATGCGCACGGTTCGGTCGGGTTCTTCCAGGAACAGGCGAGACCTTCGCACGAGCGGCCATCAGCCCATGGTGCGAGGGTCTCGCCTTTTTCTTTGCTCGCAGGCGGGTCCCGGCGCTGTTCGGTCAGGCGCTGACGTTCGTGCGAGGCGACGCCAGGAAGGAGCGCGATGGGCGCCTGGGCGTTGGTCGTGGACGTCGTCGGAGTGGCTGTCACGGCCCTGCTGATGCTCGCGCTGCGATTTGCAGCGATCGAGCGGGGCCAAATTCACCGTGAATGGACACGCCTGACGCGTGAGCGCGGCCGGAAAGTCTCCCAATCAATTGACTGGTGCATGGCCATGGCGGCGGCTGCGGGGTGTGCGTGAGGCCGCCGGTGCTATCGGCCCCGCCCGTACGGCCGCCCGAGGCGCAGACTGACTCGGACCGGACGCCCATCTGGCACACGGTATCCGTCGAGGACGCGATCGCGCACCTCGCCACCGCTCCGCTCGGCCTGTCGAGCGGCGAGGCGGCGAGGCGCGTTCAGGTCTACGGCCCCAATGAGCTGAAGTCGCTCACTCGCGAGTCTGCCTGGCGCACCTTCGCCGCCCAGTTCAAGAACGCGCTGATCGTGATCCTCCTGTTCGCGACGGTCATTTCCGGATTCCTGGGCCACACACTCGAGGCGGTCGTCATCACCGTCATCGTGCTGTTTGCCGTGCTGCTCGGGTTCTTTCAGGAATACCGCGCCAGCCGCGCCCTCGAAGCGTTGAGGCAGATGGCGGCGCCCGTCGCGCGCGTCTTTCGCGACGGTCAGGAGGTGGTCGTTCCCGCGCGCGACCTGGTCCCCGGCGACGTGGTGCTGCTGCGCGCGGGCGATCGGGTCCCCGCCGACTCCCGGCTGACGCAGGTGGTCAACCTCGCCATCGACGAAGCCCCGCTCACGGGCGAATCGGAGCCGGCCCGGAAGACGATCGACCCCCTGGACGATCCACGGCTGCCGTTGGGCGACCGCCGGAACATGACCTACGCGGGCACGCTGGCCGTTCACGGCCGCGGGCAAGGGGTGGTCGTCTCGACGGCCATGTCCACCGAGTTCGGACGGATTGCCCGGATGGTGGACACCGTGGAAATCACACGGACACCGCTGCAGGAAAACCTCGATCGTCTGGGCGGCACGCTCGGCAAGGCGGCATTGGTCGTGGTCGGGCTGGTCGTTGCCATCGGTCTTCTGCGCGGCCTGCCCGTGATCCAGATGTTCATGTTCGGCATCGCCCTGGCGGTTGCGGTCGTCCCCGAGGCGCTACCCGCGGTTGTCACGATCTCACTGGCGATCGGCGTGCGGCGCATGGTCAAACGGAACGCGCTCGTGCGGCGCCTGCCCATCGTCGAGACGCTCGGCAGCACATCGGTCATCTGTTCCGACAAGACCGGCACGTTGACCCGGAACGAGATGACCGTCCGGCAACTCCTGGCCGATGCGCGGCTCCTCGAGGTGACGGGCGCCGGGTACGACGCGAAGGGCGAGATCCTGGACGCCGGCCGCGGGATCGAGCCGCCAGACAGCGTACGCGCCCTGTTGGCCGCCGGTGTGCTCGCATCCGACGCGCGGCTGGTGAGCCGCGACGGCCGACCGCAGGTGGAAGGCGATCCCACCGAAGGGGCGCTCGTCGTTGCGGCCATGAAAGCCGGGCTGGATCCGGCCTCCCTCAACGAGCGCGAACCGCGCGTCGCTGAAATTCCGTTTACATCCGAACGGCGCCGCATGACCACGGTTCACACGACGCCGGACGGCGGCACCATCGCCTACTCGAAGGGGGCGGCCGAGGAGGTGCTCGCCGGCTGCACGAGGCAGCTTCGCGCGGGCCAGGATGTCGAGCTGACGGCATCCGATCGCGAACGGACCCGCGCGGTCGAGCAGCGCATGGCCGCCGACGGTCTTCGCGTCCTCGCCCTCGCCAGGAAACCCGGCGCGACCGTCGAGGAACCGGAATCAGGCATGACCCTGCTCGGTCTCGTTGCGATGATGGATCCCCCGCGGCCCGAAGCCCGCGCCGCGGTGCGCACCTGCGAGGCCGCCGGCATCCGCGCCGTGATGATTACCGGCGATCATCCGCTGACGGCGGGCGCCGTGGCGCGGGAGGTGGGGCTGCTCACCGACGGCCGCGTGGTATCGGGCCGCGACCTCGAGGCGATGAGCGACGCGGATCTCGAGCGCGATGTCGCTGACATCGCCGTCTATGCCCGTGTGTCGCCGGCCGACAAACTGCGTGTCGTCACCGCCTGGCAGAAGCGCGGCGACGTCGCCGCCATGACCGGCGATGGCGTCAATGATGCGCCGGCCCTGAAAAAGGCCGACGTCGGCATCGCCATGGGCATCGCGGGAACCGATGTGAGCAAGGAAGCCGCCGGGATGACGCTGCTCGATGACAACTTCGCCACGATCGTCGCGGCGGTCGAAGAGGGGCGGATCGTGTTCGGCAACATCAAGAAGTACTTGATGTATCTGTTGTCGTGCAATGTTGGCGAGATCGTCCTGCTCGCGGGCGCGGTGATCGCCGGCCTGCCGCTGCCGCTCACCGCGGTGCAGATCCTCTATGTGAACCTCGCGACGGATGGGTTGCCGGCGCTGGCGCTGGCGGTGGATCCTCCAGAGCCCGATCTGATGCGACGGAAGCCGAGAAATTCGCGCGTCGGCATTTTCACCCGGCCGGTGGTGGCGATGCTTCTGGCCGCGGGACTCTGGTCCGCGGTCGTCAACATCACCCTGTTCACGTGGGCGCTGCGCGAGGGACGGCCCCTCGAGGAAGTGATGGCGCTGACGTTCGTGGCGCTCGTGCTGATCCAGTTCTTCAACGCGTACAACTGCCGTTCCGACCGACTGTCCGTGTTCCACCACCCGTTCGCGAACCGCTGGCTGAACGTCGCCGTCGCATGGGAACTGGCACTCCTGATCGCGATCGCCTACGTGCCGTTTCTCCAGCGGGCGTTCGGCACGTTCAGCTTTTCAGCGGCGGACTGGCTGCTGACCGTGGCACTGGCGTTCTCGATCGTGCCGGTGCTCGAAGCCGTCAAGTGGATGGCACGACGCGGGTGGTTCGGAGATCTCGCGTGACGGATAGCCGTGGCGTCGCCAACCCTGATGGATGAGCGACTCACCGACTGCATCATCGACAGCCCACGCCCCGTCCAGCCCATGAGCGGCAGGCCGCCATACCGAACTGCCGCTGTGCAGGGAAATACGGATATCGACGGCTGCGCCAGAAGCGTCACTCGGGCACTCGCTGTCGCGCCACGCGGGCGGCATCATCGGCACGTCGAGGTCACAGGCCTTTCGCGCGTGGAAAATGCCCGACCGAGTGTGTGGTGAGCGCCGCGGCTCAATCAGGTTTCTGTATGGGCTGATGACCGCTGATCGATAAGCGATGTCCCGCCTGTCTTATGGAGGCCGCAAGCGGCATGAAGCGGCGGCCGGTATAATCGTGATCGGTCAGGAGAGGTACCGAAGTGGTCGTAACGGGGGCGCCTCGAAAGCGTCTTGTCGGGTAACCGGCACGTGGGTTCGAATCCCACCCTCTCCGCCAACTATAAAGTGTTGTAAAAGAACAACTTACAACAAATCGTATTTCACATCATTCCAGTTTTATTCCAGTTTTCGAGTCGCCCTCCCGGCGGAAACTCCGATCGTTCTTACGGTGGACAGTGACACTCAGCCCGATTCGTCGGATGGGCAAACCTCGCGTCCCACCGCCACGCTGGATGATCTCCTTGCGGAAGTCCGAGGCCTCCGAGCCGAAATCAACCAAGTTGCAGCCGCCGGCATTCGAGCACAACTTCTTGTAACCCGTCTGAGCTTGCAGGAGCAGCGAGTCAGGACGCTGGCGGACCAGCTGGCAGAGGCTCAGAGAATGCTGAGAACCAGTGGGGCCGATCACCGCGCGCGTTCCGCTCATCTGAAGCGTGTCGAGGATTCATTCCGAGATGGCACAGCCACCAAGAGCGGCGAGTTCGAAGCGATGTTGGGGCACCTTCGCGAGGAAGTTGATCAGTCAGGACGGGAGGAGGAGGCACTCCGAGCCCAGGAACAGGAACTGCTGAAGACCCTGTCTGCGGAGGAGACCTCTGGATCGACTTCAACTCCCGGCTGGACAGAGTCGAACGGGAATTGCCCATAACGCGCCAGCATTGAGAGCACGACTCGCCCTTCGGTCTTCCTCCCTTCCTGAACAGAGTCCACATCGCCTTCGCCATTCCGGGCTGCAGGGAGGCGTCCGTCAGCGCCATCGCCGGCAATGTCCACGCTTGTCTCGAAATCTCGCGTTCTTAAATGCGGGTAGTCCTGAGGAGATGAAGGGCCGCCTCCTCACAAGAGGATGGATCGCGATGTCGAAGAGAACCACAGAACTGGCTCTCTGCGCCGCCGTCGTTCTCGTCGGTAGCATGGCCGTGCCTACCGCAGCGCAGACGCGGACCGTGGAAGTCTCGGCACGTTACCAGGCCCTGTACGACTGGTCCATTGAGGAACGGTTCCCCGTTGGCTGGAGCGGGGACGTAGCAGCGAATGTCAACGACTCGTGGGGCATCGTGGCGGAGGTTGGTGGGGTGTACCGATCCGACACCGACCTCGACGTAGACCTGAATCTGTTCACGTTCGGGGGTGGCGCACGCTGGTCGGTGGCGGCGAAATCCGCGTGTCGCAGACGAAATTGATGCTACAGCCTGCCGGGGGTGTGAATATCGCGCTTGGCGAGGGCTGGGGCATCACAAGTCAGTCCGGCTACCGTCGGATCTTCCTCGACGGCGACCAGGACGGAGACACAGGGTTCAACGAGCTCAGCGTCTCTGTGGGCGTTCGTTTTGGTCTCTGAGAGGAGCCTTCCCATGAGGCCGTTCACTCTCTGCTGCGTGCTCGCGATCCTCGGCGAAGATCTCGTGGAGTTCGTAGACTAGCGATTCTTCGGTGCTAGTCGTCGGTTGGATCCGATCGACGGCCGCGGCGTGGCTGCCACGTCGTTGCGCAGCCCCGATCGAGGTCGGTCCAGATTTACGCGGTTGACGTGAGCGGCGATATGCTGAATCTTCGACGGATCAACGGAATCGGATGTAACGTGCGCCCAATCGCTCGAAGGCCGCGCGATCCGCTCCGACGACGTCTGCATTCAGCGAATCTGCGGTAGCTACGAGCCAGGCATCATTCTCGCCCATCCGGCGCGATGCGCGACGTTGCAGGAGGGCGCACCGCCGCGCCTGTGCGAGGTGCAATCCTTGAATCGCAAACCGTTGCAATGACGCGAAAGCTGCTGCTTCGTCGGCCGCGCCCTCCAAAACCTCTTCTACGCAAACGATCGACACGACGAGCTGACGACCCCGCAGCGAAGGCAGGAACTTCCGCGCAGGACCGTTCTCACCGCGGGCAGTCTCACGTTCGAGTGCGACGAGAAAAGACGTGTCCAACAAGACCGGGCGGCTCACGGTTTTGTTTGAGCCAAGCCCAGGCCTTTACCCGCCGCGCTTTCGACCCATTCGATCAGATCCTCTCCGGTCTCGATCGGCCCAGCGCGATCGATCAGAGCCCGGATCACTTCTGACTTCGGGACTTTGCTCTGACGCGCCCAACGCGCCAGACGCGCGGCGCGTTTCTTGTCGAGCTTAACGGTAATCGTTGGCATGGTAATACGCTGATATTACCACGATGAAGTTGTCAGGGACGTGGCCCGCTGCGCCGAATTCAGGCCGACCGAGCGGCTCTCTCGATCGTGGAAGGTGGCCGACGCGGAGATTCTGCCAGCGGGCAATAGCGGGCAAGGCGCCACGGCATCGCTGGCATCTACGGCAACCGCGGCATTGGAGAATCTGTAACTTACAGATTCTAAAAGGTCCTGTCTGGTTCGAATCCCACCCTCTCCGCCACCACCGATCCTTTGTCTTCAATAACTTGGCTGGCGCAGTGGGTTCTCCGCGGGCAACGCGGGCGAATTGTCGCCCGGATTTTCGCCTCGCGACGATTCAAAACCCGGCCTGTTTGGGCCACGGGGGTGTCCAACGCACCCTCTCAATCAGCTGCCGCGGCCTACGCGGCCAGTCAATGCATCGTTTCCGGGCCGCCATCATCATCGTCCTCGGATTGATCGTCGAACCAGGGCTCGACCGGTTTCGCTCCCGGTGATGGCGGGGAGTAGCGGATCCAGGTCGCGAGTGCTGAAACACTCTTCGTCCACTCATCGAGCGCGGTCTTGAACCTCCGCGCCAGTTGACCGAGCTCGTCGCGCGGGTCCCTGTCCGCCTCGCGACGCTCTGGGCTGTCCCAGACCCGGGGCACGCGAACCGTCCGGAATCCGGAGATCGCCACGGCCTTCAGGGAAACGACGCCATCCGGCTTGCAGTGCGCTTGCACTTCGATATCCTCGTGCCCACCCAGGACAGCCACGACGCGCCCCTTCTTCTCCTCGATCTCCGTGAGGGCTGCGTTCGCCTGCTCTACAACAGCGGCAGACCAGGCGCCGAACACGTGGGGCTCAGGTATTGACGTCGTCGAACCATACGGGAGACTCGCGTGAAGCGAAAGGTCTACCCGTGTCCACCTCCGCTCTGTCCTGAGCGGTCGTCTCCTTCTGCCAACGAGTTCCGTGAGGAGATCTTCTTCGCAGGTGTACGCGCGAGCCGCATCGACGGGGCACCACTCGAAGCCGATGACAGCTGACACATGGAAGGGCTTCGCACTTGGAGGTACGGCTCTGCAGACATAGATCTTCCAAGTTCGCACGGTATCCGCGAGGTCGACCGTCTCGACACGCCGATCGGTGTCATGGAAGAAGAGGCCCACCTCCTGAAGAGCATCTTCGAGTCGGTCACGGAAATCGGCGTAGCGCACGCTGTTGCCTCCTGCGAGATTCGATACGGTAGCATGTGCAGTACGACACGAGACGAGTCATGACGCCCGTGACGAACCCAGGTGCCGGGCCATCAGCGCTCGCGCTCCTGCACTGGCAGATTCTCGACGTTCTCCATGAACGTATCGGACGCGACCGGGCCGCTCTCGAGATACGGGGCTCCAGTCGGTCGGTCGGGAGGGCACTTGCCCGACTGAGTCCGATCCGGCGATCGCCGTGGATCGCTTTGACGGTGTTAGAATCACCCGACGTTTCCAGCACAGTTCGTCACGGTTGAGAGCACTACCACGCGAGCTTCGTGTCTCAGCAACACTCCGGACCTCATTCATCGCCGACTGGATCCGGCGGCCCGCCGGCCGCCGCTGCGCTCGCTGCAGAGACCGAAGCCGCCGTGCGGCAGCTGATCTCCCGCGGTGAGTATCGGGACGCCCTCGATCGGGCCAAGGAGATTCACAAATCCACCCGAACGCCAGCATCCGAGGCGCTGCTCGTCGATGCCTACGTGGAACGCATCCGGGCCCTCATCGGCCGGGGCCTGATTGTGGAAGCCAAGGCGCTCGTCGAGCTCGTTCGCGATCGCCATCCCTCGTCTCGGAGGCGTCTCGACGGGCTGGCGACTCCCGCAGCCGCGGACCGGCGTTCCCTGGACGATCTGGTGCGGCCGCTGGCCGATCCCGCTCTCCGCGTCGATCATCGCGCGGCCATCGAGCGGATGGTGCAGCGGGACGTGTGGGACCTGGCGGCGCTGGCAAGCTGTGAAGCGCTTCCCGCGGGGCACGGCCTGCGGACGGGTGCTGCCGCGCTCCATCGCGCCTTCGTGGCCGTCACGAGCGGTCCAGTGGCAGACGAGGCTCTCGAGCTGCCGGAGGTATCACGCCGCAGCCCGCTGGCGCCCTGGAAGCTGCTCGCCAGGGCGATCGCGCACTTCCATAGTGGGAACCGGGAGGCGTGCGAGCAGTTCCTCCAGGCCATCGACCCCGAATCCGCGCCGGCGCGTCTCGTGCCGCCGCTTCGGGCGATGCTCGCCGGCGAGCCGGCCGCGCCGCTCCCACCCCACCGCGCGGGCGCGGTGGGGGCACCGGGGTTGTCGCCAGCGGCGGCGGCACTCCGTGCCGCCATCACCAGGAAGCCGGCGCTCGTTCGCGAGCTCGAGGCACTCGACCGGGCGTTCGCCTCCCGCAGCCGAAGCGGAATCCTCAAACTGATCCGATCCGCGGTCGAGGAGTGCCGTCGGGAGTCGCCCGCGCGGCTGGAGGCGCTCAAGCAGCACATCTCGGTGCGCTGTGCCATCGCCGATCTGGACGCGAATCGAGTCATCGCGGCGATAGGGGGCCGCAGCCGCCACGACGCCACGTTCAACCGGTTGTTCGCGCGCGCATTGGAGGAGACGCGCGATCCGGAGCGCCTCGTGCTCGCCTGCGCGATGTGGGACGAGTTCCGGCGGACCTCCGCGCAGGAGGGCTGGTTCGCCGACAACAGTCCGGAGTCGGCGGCGGTGTCGCTGCACATCGCGGGCCTGCTGGAACAGTTGCCAGAATCGGCCCTGCGCGAGCTGCAGCAATCCGGGCGTCGCAACGCCAGGGTGAGTGGCAGGGATATCTCTTTCCTGTTTCCGGACGACCTGTACCGGCGCGCCTGCGTGCTCGATCCGCATCCGGAGGCGTTCTCGCGGTGGATGGCATGGGCGGTGCGGCAGCCGGGACGGCATGCCGATTCCGTTGCGAAGACCTGGCACAAGATTCGGCCTCAGGACGTCGAGCCGATCCTGCACCTGATGGACGAAGCGGAGGCTCGACGCGCGTTCGGGGACGCGCTCCGCTACCTGACAAAGGTGGAGCGGATCGACAGCCTTCGTCCAGACGTGCAGCGCCGCCGTCTCCGCTTCCTGGCAGGAAGCGTCATTGACGACCTTCGCAAGAAGAGGCCTGCGCAGGCCGCGGACGCAGTCGCCAGGCTCGCGGGCCTGCCAGAAGCACAGCAGGGCGATTGGCCGGCGGTCGTGGCCGCGTTGCGTACCGCGGTGAGCGTGGTTCGGGGTGACGCAGATGCGATGGCCGCCTGCCGCGCCGAGGTCGAAGCCCTGCTCCAGGGTCACGCGACGGCGGCGATGCTCCTCTCCGCGGTGGCGACGGCAGCGAAGCAGCGGGCGCCGCTCGGGCGCGTCGAGGACCTCTCGAGTGACGAACGGGCGTCGCTGCCCCGCGCTCTCACCCGCGTCGCCATGCTCGCGGGCGAACTGCGCCTCGCGCTGGAGCTTCCGCGATCCTGGATGGTCGAAGTGGCCCGCCAGTTTCCCGCGACCAGGGAGGCGCTCGAGGTGGACGAGCTTCGAGCGTTGGCCCAGTGGGCTGGGCAAGCAGGGAATGTGCAGCTGGCGTATGTCGCAACCGTCGAGGGCCTCGCCCGCGGCGGCGAGAGCGAGGCCGGATTCCTCTACCTGCGTGCGCAGGCCCTGACCGGATCGCCGGAGCGCCGGATCGTGTGCGCGCGAGCCGCGGCTGAGCTCGCCCGCGACCGGCAGGACACGGAGCTCGTCGAGCAGGCGCTCGCCATAGCGCGGGGTCCGTTCGGCTCCGAGCTGTTCTCGCTGACATTCGATCAGGCCCGAGACGTCCTGCGGCAGGAGAAGGCGGCATCGGCGCCGCCGGGCCAACGCACGCCCGAGCCGGATTATGGTCATCTCATCCCACGGTGCCAGTGCGCCGACTGCCGGCGCACTCGAGGCGAGCCGGTCGAACCGTTCGACGACTTCGGCATCGAGGGCGAGGACGATGTCGGCCTCGAGCTGCCGCCCGACATGCCTCCGCAGATGGTCGAGGCGCTGCTCGATGCGGCAGCCGAAGCCGCCCGGCGCGGCGAGTCGTTCGACTCGTTCGCCTCGCGCGTGCTGGGCGGTCGTTCACCGGGCCGCCGGCGCCAGGCCCGCAGGAAAAAGAGGACGCAGCGGTGATCGATCCCACCGAAATCCTGGGCGTGTCCGCGGAGGCGACCGACGAGGAGATCCGAGCCGCGTACCTGCTGAAGGTTCGTGAGTGTCCTCCCGATCGCGCGCCCGAGCAGTTCGAGCGCGTTCGCGACGCGTACGACATGCTGCGCGATCCTCGCCGCCGGAGGCGCCACCGTGTGCTGGCCGCCGACGCCGTCTCGCCGCTGGCGGCGATCTTCGGCGGCCAGACGCCGTCGCGCCGGTTCGTCGGGCCTGGTCCGTGGCTGGAGGTTCTGAAGGGCAAGTGAACGGCAACGTGTCCGATATCGATCGCCATGCGATCCTGCGTCGCGTCGAGCAGTGGCTGGACGAGGTGTTGTCCGACGAACGCCGGCCGGACGGTGTCGACGCCGAGCTGCTCGCGTCACTGACCGCGCCGCCTGCCGGCGGCGAGGGGGGCCACCGGAGCCTGGAGGACGGCAGCGCAGGCGAACGGGATGCCAGCCGCGAGATCGATTCCTATGCGCTGTGGGCGGCGATGACGACGCTGGCTCAGGAGGTGAAGCTTCAGGGACGAGCCTTCAAGGAGCTGCACACCACATTTGGCGCACAGGCGGGCGCAATGGCCGACGGGATCCGCAGCGCCTACCGCGAGCGGGAGCGTGACGCGCAGCGTGACGCGGAGCGCCGCTGCCGCCGCGAGATCCTCGGCGCGCTCGTCGACATGCGGGATCGGCTGGAGCGCGGCCTCGACTCGGAGCGCGCCG
>Ga0209640_10000835_pt1 | contig 24815 bp, 22 predicted proteins | sample RifCSP10_1_FD_184018 | JGI IMG/M metagenome (GOLD analysis project Ga0209640, IMG submission 184018) | Soil microbial communities from Rifle, Colorado - Rifle CSP2_sed 10_1 (SPAdes) (version 2) | ecosystem: Environmental > Terrestrial > Deep subsurface > Rock core/Sediment | place: Rifle... | reverse complement strand
TTCGACTCAAAAATTTCGATCCTTGGGGGGGTATCCGTTTATACTCGTCGCGCTTGCGGGCAGAACGAACGGCATGCCATGCTCGTAGCCTAAATGAAACGCCGCGTTCTCGTCATCGGCGGAGGTATCGCCGGACTCGCCGCCGCGCACCGGGTCACTGAGCTCGCAAACCAACAATCTCTCAGCATCGAACTCACACTTTTGGAAGCGTCGTCCCGAGTCGGCGGCTCGATCGCTACGGAACGAATCGGCGATTTTCTCGTCGAAGCCGGCCCGGATTCTTTCATCACCGAGAAACCATCGGCGCTCGGTCTTTGTGAGCGCCTCGGCCTCACATCGCGCCTGGTTTGCACACAGTCTGCCTACCAGAAAATCCACGTCGTCCACCGCGGTAAGCTGATAGCGCTGCCGGAAGGTTTTTTTCTCCTCGCGCCGACGCGTTTTTGGCCGTTCATTCAGAGCCCGCTGTTCTCTTGGGCTGGAAAGTTGCGCATGGCGAGTGAAGTGCTGATTCCCCGCGGCAAGCTGAATGGCGATGAAAGCCTCGGTGCCTTCGTTCGGCGCCGCTTCGGCGCCGAAGCGCTCGAGCGCGTCGCCCAGCCACTGGTCGGCGGCATCTACGCCTCGGATCCGGATAAACTCAGTCTGGGCGCCACCCTGCCGCGCTTCAAGGAAATGGAACGTAGCCGGCGCAGCATTATCCGGGCGATGTGGTCCGAGCAGCGCCGCCGCGCACGCAGCCGCGAGACCGGCAGCGGCGCGCGCTGGAGTTTATTCGTGACGCTGGCGAACGGAATGCAGGAATTGGTCGATACTATCGCCAAACGACTCCCTGAGGGCACAGTTCGATTTCGCGCGCCGGTCACAAGCTTACTTCAAGATGAAACCCGGCCGGGTTGGCGCATCACGATCGCCGATCAGGAACCGATTTCAGCCGATGTCGTAATCCTAGCCACGCCGGCATTTCAAACCGGAGCAATTCTCGCTGCGGTTGCAGGCGATGCCGCCGCCGAGCTCCGGCAAATCGGCTATGCGTCTACGGCGACGGTTAGCCTCGCCTATCGCCGGGCGGATTTTCCGCGTCGGCCGGACAGCTTCGGCTTCGTCGTGCCGGCGATTGAGCGGCGCAAGATCATGGCATGCACGTTCAGTAGTTTGAAATATCCCGGCAGAGCGCCGGAGGAGCATATCTTGCTCCGCGCATTCGTGGGCGGCGCTCTGCAGCCGGAATTGTTCGACGACAAGGATCCGGTGATGGAGAAGAACGTTCGCGACGAACTGGCTGACTTGTTAGGCGTCAGAGCGCAACCGCTTTTCTCACGTTTATGGCACCACCCTAAATCCATGCCGCAGTATCACGTCGGTCACGCGGCGCGAATTCAGCGAATTGAAAACTGTTTAAATCACCTTCCCACGATCGCTCTCGCCGGCAGCGCCTATCACGGCGTCGGGATCTCCGATTGCATTCGCACCGGCGAAGAAGCCGCAGAAAAAATCGTCGGTCACTTGAGGTCGAATTCATAGGCCGTTCTTGTTCGCATCCAGGCAAATGCTATCGACTGCGGAAAAATCTTTCTTCTTGACGCTCACGTGAAGGCCAGACTATGAAACAGATATCGAACTGATCCGTTTTCCAATCGGTGACGAGGAATTCATGACGATCATCGACTCGCAAGTTCATATCTGGGCGCCGGAGACGCCGGAAAAACCTTATGCCAAACAAGACGCGTCTGCGCCCCATCGTCCGGTCCCACTCGGTCACGACGAGCTATTGCGTGAGATGGATAGCGCCGGCGTCGCCCGTTGCGTGCTCGTGCCGCCAACCTGGGAGGACGACCGCAACGACACGTCGCTTGAAGCCGCGCGCCTGCACCCGGATCGCTTTCGTGTCATGGGCAAACTCAAGCTCGCCGCGCCGGAAAGCCGCCGCGTGATGGCAACCTGGACAAATCAGCCCTACATGTTGGGTATAAGAGTGGTGTTTAATGCCGGCAAGTCGCGGCAGTGGCTCGAGGACGGCACGGCCGACTGGTTCTGGGACGCTGCCGAACGGTACGATGTTCCGGTGATGGCCTTCGCGCCGCATGCTGTGCCCAAGCTCGGTGACATCGCTGAGCGCCACCCAGGGTTGCGGTTGATCGTCGATCACATGGGACTCAGCTCGGCGCTCCGCGGCAAGACCCTCGAACCGGCGCTTTCGAACACTCTTAAGTTGGCGCGCTTGCCCAACGTTGCGCTAAAAGTGTCCGCCCTCCCTTGTTACGTCGCCGAGCCTTACCCGTTTCCGACCGTACATCCGCTCGTGCGCCGCGTCGTCGACGCCTTTGGGCCACAGCGTTGTTTCTGGGGCACCGACCTTTCCCATTTGCCGTGCCCGTACCAACAAGTCGTGACGCTTTTTACCGAAGAAATAAAATCTCTCTCTGCGGCGGAGCTCGACTGGATCATGGGGCGCGGAATCGCCGAGTGGCTGAACTGGCCGCTGCCCTAGCAGGTTGTTCTGCGCAAAATCTTTGTCCATTGTTAATCCGAACACTTCCATAAAATAACTGTTGCCGGGCGCTGGGGTCGAGGTTAAATTCCCGGACGGGTGATGTTAATGCGCGCGCGAAACTTTCGAGCTATGTCGATCGTTAAAATTTTTCAATGTTGCGCCGCGTTCGTTCTCGGCACGCATGGCGCGGTCGCTCAGGCACAGAACACCGAACTGCGCTTTGTCACCTGGCGCTCGGAAGCGCCCGAGGTTTGGAACCAGGGAATCGCCGACTTCGAGCGGCAAAATCCCGGGGTCAAAGTCGTCAGCGAGATCGGCCCGCAGTCATCGACCCAGCTCCACGATCTGCTCACGCAGAAGTTGAAAAACCGGGACACGCGGCTGGATGTTTTCGTCATGGACGTCATCTGGCCCGCTGAGTTCGCGTCGGCCGGTTGGGCGCTGCCGCTGGATGGTTATTTCACTGCGGCCGAAAGGGAAAAGTTTCTCAAGGCGCCTATTTCAGCGAATCAGTACCGCGGCCGGATTTTCGGCGTGCCGCTATTCATCGACGCCGGCCTGCTTTACTACCGCAAGGATCTGCTCGAAAAGCACAAGGTATCTCCGCCGCGCACGTGGCCTGAACTGGTCGACGCCGCCAAGGCCGTCCTCGCCGGCGAACACGATCCGCAGCTTGTCGGTTTCTCGGCGCAATTCAAGCAGTACGAAGGGCTTGTCTGCAACATGATGGAGTACATTCTCAGTAACGGCGGCACCCTCTGGGACGAGACTCGCATGGTGAGCGCGCTCGATCGCCCGGCTTCGATCGCCGCCGTGCGCTTCGTGCGCGACCGCGTCATCGGCGAGATATCTCACCGCGGCGTGCTCGCCTACGAAGAGCCGGAATCGCTCGCGCTCTTCACCGAAGGGCGGGCGATCTTTCACCGCAATTGGCCCTACGCCTGGGCCCTGGCCAATGATGGCGAAAAATCCAAGATCGCCGGAAAGGTCGGCATGACGCCGCTGCCCGGTTTTGGCCCCGGTACGGGTGTCGCGACGCTCGGCGGCTGGCAACTCGGTCTCAGTCGTTACTCCTCCAAGCCGGATCTGGCCTGGCGATTCGCCGCCTTCATGACCGGCAAAGAAATGCAAAAACGCATCGCGCTCGCCACCGGCCGCGCACCCACGCGTCGGGCGCTCTACGACGACCCGCAGATCAAAAAGAGGATCCCGCAAGTGCAATCGCTTTTGGCGACGTTCAAGCAAGCGGTCCCCCGTCCGACGACGCCGGTCTATGTACCGTTGTCGAATATCATGCAGCGTTACTTCAGCGCGGTGCTGGCTCTGCCGGATACGGATATCGACGGACGCGCGGCACTGGCGGCGCGTGATATGAATCGCGTGCTGGATCTGCTGCGCGACCGGCAGGCGCCATGAAAAACTCGCAACGCCTCGCGCTGTTTTTTCTTTTGCCGAGTTTTTTCTTCGTCGCGCTCTTTTCGATTTTTCCGATTGTCGAATCGTTGCGCTTGAGTTTCTACCGGATGATTTTGACCCTTCCCTGGCTCGGCCAGAGAATGGTCGGCTGGGAAAACTACCGCGATTTGCTAACCGACCCGGTCGCCCTCGCATCGATCCGCACCACCTTGATTTTCATCGCCGTGACCATTCCGCTCGAGCTGCTCGTTGGGCTGGGCATCGCGCTGGTGCTAAACGAGATGTTTCGCGGCCGCGGCCTTCTGCGCGCGGTGGTGCTCATTCCCTGGGCCGTTCCGACGGTGGTGGCGTCGCAAATGTGGCGTTTCATATTCAACGACCGCTACGGCCTGGTGAACTTTATGCTGTTCGGCGCCGACACCTCGCGTTATTGGGCGCCGCTCGCCCATCCGCATTTTGCCTTGGCCGCCATCATGGTCGCGGAGATCTGGAAGACCACGCCCTTTGCCGCGCTGATCATACTGGCCGGGCTGCAGAGCATCCCCGATGATCTTTACGAGGCGGCGAGCGTCGACGGCGCCACCCCGTGGCAAAAGTTTCGCCATCTCACCTTGCCGCTGCTCAAGCCGGCTCTGCTCTTGGCGTTGTTATTTCGCACCATCGACGCTCTACGGGTTTTCGATCTGGTGTTTGTCATGACTCAGGGAGGTCCGGCCGACGCGACCAATGTGCTGCAATTCTACGGCTATAAAAAAACCTTCGCGGAAGGGATGATCGGCTACGGCTCGGCGATCGCGGTGACGGTTTTCTTCATGTCGCTGGTTTTAGCGCTCGCCTATTTGCGTGCATTTAAAATTACCCGCTTGCAAGGGCAGACTCCATGAAGCGATCCGTCGCTCTATTGTTCTATTCCATCGGCATCGCGCTTTATTGTCTGGTGCCGTTTCTCTGGTTCGTTTTGACTTCGCTGAAAAGCAGCGCCGAATTGACGGCGATTCCGCCCGAGCTGATTCCTTCGTTTCACTGGGGCTTTTATCAATCGGCGCTGCAGAACTACGGGCTGCTTCATTACGTTGCGAACAGCGCGATCGTCGCCGCCGCGACGGCGCTCATCACCGTGGCCATTGGCTCGCTGGCGGCCTACGCCATCGCGCGCTTTCAACTGACCTGGACAAATTTTTATTTATTGTTGCTGCTCGTCGTCTCCATGTTTCCGCAGATCGCCATCGCCGGGCCGATCTGGACGATCCTCGATCGTTTGCAGTGGCTCAACACCTATCAAGGATTGGTCGCGGCATACATTGCTTTGTCCTTGCCGCTTGCGATCTGGATCCTCGCGACGTTTTTCCGCGAAGTGCCGAGAGAGATCGAAGAGGCTGCGTTAATCGACGGCTGCAGCCGTCTGCAAGCTCTTTACAAAGTCGTTTTGCCGCTCGCCGCGCCGGGCATTCTCACCGCCGGGCTGCTGGTCTTCATTCACGCCTGGAACGAGTTTTTCTTCGCGCTGATCATTATGACCGACCCGACGGTGCAGACTTTGCCGGTCGGCATCGCGCTTTTTCCGGGAGAATACACCATGCCGTGGGGCGAGATTGCCGCGGCGTCGACGATCGCGACGCTGCCCTTGGTTGTTCTCACCCTGATCTTCCAGCGCGGCATCGTGCGCGGCTTGTCGGCGGGCGCAGTCAAGGGCTAAACTAATTGGACCGGCCACTAGATTGGCTAGTATGAAATTCGTTCGTCACTGAGCTTGGAGGCACCATCGCTGCGCTTTCTTTGAAACATCTTTCCAAGCGGTTCGGCGCCGCGCAAATTTTACAGGACATTTCCTTCGACGTCGCTGACGGCGAGTTCTGCATTCTGCTCGGCCCTTCGGGCTGCGGCAAATCGACAGTCCTGCGGCTGATCGCCGGGCTCGAGCAACCGAGCGGCGGTGAGATTGCCATCGACGCCGAGCGCGTCGATACGCTGGCGCCGCGCGAGCGCGACATCGCTTTCGTATTTCAAAATTATGCGCTTTACCCGCACATGACCGTCTTTGACAATCTTGCTTTTTCTTTGCGGCTGCGCGGGATGTCGACAAACGACATCGGTTCCAAGGTGAAAGAAGCCGCTCGGCTCTTGGAGATCGAAGAACTGTTGCAACGCCGGCCGCAGGCGTTGAGCGGCGGCCAGAGACAGCGGGTGGCGCTGGGGCGGGCCATCGTGCGCCAGCCGAAGATTTTTCTCTTCGACGAACCGCTGTCGAATCTGGACGCGACCTTGCGCGCCAGCATGCGCGTCGAGTTGGCGCGGCTACACCGCCGGCTGCGAGCGACGATCGTCTACGTGACCCACGATCAGGCCGAAGCCTTGACTCTCGGCGAAAAGATTATCGTGCTCCATCAGGGAACGATCCAACAAACCGGCGCCGCTTCCGAAATCTATCACAAGCCTGCCAACACGATGGTTGCGCGTTTTGTCGGCACTCCACAGATGAATTGTTTCAAAGGAAAGTTGGACGATAACGGCGCCCTACTTCACTGTAATAGTCTGCGCTTGGATCTTACGGGCCTGCTGCAAACTGCCCTGGCGCGATTGGCCGGACGATCTTTAACCCTCGGTGTCCGTCCCGAAGATTTTCACGTGGCGGACCCAGGTCAGGGGTGGATCAGCGGGATCGTGGATTTAGTCGAGGACCTCGGCTCGGATCGCTTTCTCCACGTCAAATGCGACGGCATCGATGTGGTCGCCAGAACCGGACGAGAACGAAGGATCCGGCCGGAGGACCGAATCGATCTCCATGTCGCCACTGAACAGGTGCATTTTTTTCTTGACGATAAACGCATCGAACCCTGACTTACCGCCCGAGCCGGAACGTCGCGGTTGAGTTTTAAATCCAATCGTATTAACAGGAGGGCAAAAGTCCTGACAGGAGCGCGCTCATGAAGATTATCAACCGAGACCTTGCAGCCGAGAAAGACGGCGTCCCCGGCTATCTAGCTCATCCCGACCGCAAAGAGCCAGGGCCTGCAGTGATGATCGTGCATCACCACTACGGCGTTACCGGAAACATGAAGATCAACGTCTGCAACTTCGCCAAACTTGGCTACACGACCCTGGTGCCCGATCTCTATAAAATGCTCGGTGAATCGGACGGCGTCCATGCAGCGCAAAAGAAAACCACCGACGGGCAGTTTACTGAAATCCTCACCACCGCCTGGCGTTATCTGACGGCCCGGCCGGAAGTCGACGGCAAGCGCTGCGCCGTGGTCGGCTATTGCATGGGCGGCCGCATCGGCATCCACTTTGTCGCCGCGACGCCGAGCGTGCGCGCCTTCGTCGGCTACTACCCGTCGGTGCGCGACGAAGGGCCGAGCCAGCTCCGGCCGCGCCACCCCAATGATGCGGTCAAAGATATCAAGTGTCCCTCGCAGATCTTCTTCGGCGCCAACGATCATGTGGCCAGCGTTCCGGTCCAGCAGCGTCTGATGGCCAGTTTCCAGTCCAACGGCCAGCCGCTCGACTGGCACTTCTTTCACCGTGCCGGCCACGGTTTCGCCATGGCCGACGGCGACTGCTACGATCCTAAGCTAACGGAGCTTTCGTGGAGCCTGGTGACGGATTTTCTCGAGCGTGAATTGGCAAACGAGTAGCAGGCTGACTGAAAAAGCCTCATATGCGTCGTTATGCTCAATCGCCGCTCGTCAACGTACCGCCGCAGTACGCCTCCTCGCGTCGATTCTTCGCGTGCCTCGCCTCTGAGTCTTTTTGAGCAGCCTGCAATCAGCTTTTTCAGCAACCTGCTGTGCGCGCGAACGGTAACGCTCAAGAGACCGGATAAACGAAATTCGCTGCTTCGGAGCGCTCCGTCCATCCGGCTTTGATGTAAAACTGGCGCTGGTACGATTCGCGGCTGCGTAAGTTGATCAAAGACAGCCGTTGGCAGCCTCGCGCTCTTGCTTCCGCTTCGATGATTTTAAGCAGCTTCCCGCCCACGCCTCGGCCGCGCGCCGATGCGCGAACAAATAGCTCGGAGACGTAGCCTTCCGGACCGGACATAAAGAGATAGGGCAGCCAATGAACCGAGCCGTAACCGGCGATTTCACCGGCCGGCCATTCCGCGACGAAAACCGAATGGCTTGGATCGGCAAGACATTGCGTCAAGCGCGCTTCAACTCGCGCCCTCGAATGCTCGATATCGCCGCTGTTGAACGCTTCGAACCAGCCGATTCCTTGCAACAGGACCGCGAGCTGGCGCGCATCGTCCAGCGTGGCATTTCTGATCGCAATCTCCATTGAATCGCTCCGTCTGACTCAGATGATCCCCTTCTCCTTGAATTCTGCCAATCTCGCATCGTCATAACCAAGCGGTTTGAGATACTCGGCGTTGTGCTCGCCGAGCTCGGGAGGCGGCAACGGATGGGGATTCCTGCTGTCGCTGTAATTGTTCGGAAACGCCACGGTGCGTATGTTCGGCTTGTCCTTGCGCTCGATCGTAATCTCAAGGCCCATGTGTTTGATCTGCGGATCTTCGAACACTTCCTGCAGGTTGTAGACGGGCGTGTACGGCACGTCGTTGCCCTCCAGTTGTTCCATCCAATAGGCCCGCGGCTTGGCTTTGAAAAACTCGGCAAAGACTCGGTTCAACTCGTCATAGTTTTTGCGCCGGTTGGGCCGTGTGCTGAAGCGTGGATCGTCGATCATTTCGGGATGGCCCGCCGCTTTGCACAAGCCTTCCCAAAATTTCTGCGGCGACGAGAGATGAATCGCAAACGGCAAACCGTCGGAGCCGCTGAACGCATACGTTTGCGACTGCATCGGCCGTGTATAGGGCCCGGGAATCTTCCCGGTCGCAAGCGAGTCCGTTGCCGGCGCGATCAAAAACGCCAGCACCGAGCCGGCCATGGTGGTATCGACCTGCTGGCCTTTGCCGGTTTTGGCGCGCGCCGCGATTGCGCCGAGCACGCCGATACAGGCAAACATGCCGCTCAAACTATCGGCATAGTTGGGACCGATCGGCCGCGGATCTTTCGCATCCATCAGCAGGCTCAACATGCCGCCGAGCCCCTGGCCGACTGTATCGTACGCCGGCCGCTTGACATAAGGACCCGTCGGCCCGGTGCCGGTGATCGAAAGGTAGATGATCCCCGGGTTCGTTTTGCTCACGGTGTCGTAATCGATGCCGAGTTTGGTCATGACGCCGGGCCGATAGTTGTCGAGCACCACGTCGGCTTTGTTGGCCAGCGCCAAAAAGATTTCCTTTCCTTCCGGCGTTTGAAGATTGAGTGTGATGCTCTTCTTGCCGCGATTGTACGCCCAGAAATTCGGCTGATCGCCACCCAGGTCCCAGCCGCGAAACGGGTCGCCGCCATTGGGGTTCTCGACTTTGATCACTTCCGCGCCCATGTCGGCGAGCAACATTGCGCCATAGGGGCCGGAGATAAAATTGCCCAGTTCTAAAACTTTGATGCCGTCCAAGCAGCCTTTCATGTTTCGCTCTCCCTTTCGAAAACTTTGAACCCCTACCTATTGTGAACTGCTGTCTACTTACATCGGGTAAAAACCAAGAGATGGTAGGGGCGGGTTTGAAACCCGCCCCTTGTACAATTCACCTGCCGCCCCAATCGCCGCTCAGTGATGTGCGGGCTGCTCTTCCAACGAGAGATTGATGTGATGGTGCGACTTGGATACCGGGCCGATGCCTTTGATGATGGTCTGCCAGTGGTTTCCCTCATCCTCGCTGTAGAAGACGTCCCCGTCGGTGGTGCCGGCGAAAATCGCATAGCCGCCGTTCCACACGTCCATCGCCATGCCTTCGATGTTGGCGCGGATGTGATCGGGCAACCCGCCGGTCAAAATATCCCAGCTCTTGCCCCCGTCGCGGCTGCGCGCGATGCGCGCGTCCGCGGTGTGCAGTTTTCTCCAGGTGCCGGGGCCGGTCTTGGCGCCGGCGACAAACAGCAAATTCGGATCGCCGGGATGGACGAAGAACGGATCGACGTAGCCGATGCGGAAATCTCTCGGCGTGATGCTCTTCCAGGTCGTGCCGCCGTCGCTGCTGACGCAAAACCCCGCGGGTGTTTCGGGCCCGCAATTGGTCGTCGGCGCGGTGCCGTAGAGCTTGCTCGGATCGTTGGTCGGGATCAGCACGCGATGCGCGTCGGGATTGATGCTGTCGATGGTCGTCCAGGTCTGGCCGCCATCGGTGCTGCGTAGAAAACCGCCCACTTCGACGGCCACGTGGATGATGTTGGGATCCTTCGGGTGAAAGGTGATACTCTTTGCATGAGCCTGGTGTGGCGGGCCGGGAAAGGTCCATTTTTCGACCCCCGGAACTTGGCGCAAGCCCGGCAGTTCCGTCCAGCTCTTACCGAGGTCGTCGCTGTAGAACAGATGCGCCGGCTGGGTGCCGGCGTAGACGCGCGGCTTGCCATTGACCACTTGGGTCGCGAGCGAATAAATCTCTTTGTCGCCGATGCCGCTATCGCGCCGCTCCCAAGTCTTGCCCAGGTCGGTGCTGGCGTAGATCTCACAACTATAAGTCCCGCCGAAGAGCGTTTGGGTCGTGGGCTCGAAGATGATCGAGCTGAAGTGCTTGCCCGGAACCATCGTGCCCTGACTCTCCCAGGAGCCGTTGCGCTTGTGAAACGCGAAGATGCCGTCGACGGTACCGACCAGTAAATTGTCCTTTGCCGTCTCGCCCTGGGTGAGCGACTGACCTCCAGGTGACAAACATACAAACATGGCCGTCCTCCTTTCCTGGTTATACGTGTGTTTTTGTTAGTTGATTCATTTCAGATGCCTCACTCTACTTAAGGTCTTGCCGTCTCGTCAAGGCTACCCATCACCCGGTTAAGGGGGATATCTGTTCTCGCGAACGTCCCCCATGCGGAGGCTAGCGCGAGCTAAGTCCGAGCGTCAACGGCACGCTCAGCGCGCGGCGTGACAATAGACGCATGCGCCGGTGAGCGAATGGGCCAGCACTAAATTTGCTGGATCTCGTTCGATCGCTTCGCGAGCCAGGCGGATGTCTTGTCTGAATTTGGGCAGGTTCATGTCGATCAAAGGGTGATTCGACGGCCAGCCGGACTTGTCCAAGCTGCGCAACGCCGCATCCATACCTGCGAGATCTGCAAGCAATTGCTCGCGACGATCTTGAGTTTTTGCCGCATCGATATCGCGATCCAGCTCGCGAACGTGATAAGCCAACCGCCACATCGCGGAGCGCAGCTGCTCCCGTTCGATGTAACGAAAATCCGGCGGATAGGTATATTGCCGCAGCCAGCGAGCAAAGCCGGCGCAGCCATGTAGCTGCGCGCAGACGTAGAATAGAACCATCAAATGAATGGGTGATTTCATTGCGGTAAGAGCAAGCCGTGGATTGGTGCTTCGGATCGCGGGGAAGCGGCGTTAGGCTATAGGCTCAGCTGCATCGATGTCCATTCCATGTCCGATCAGCAACCCTCTGACGAAAAGCTGCAAGCGCTCGCGCTCGCTGTCCTGCCACTGAATAAACTCGACGCCGGCGCCGCCTTTGCGCGTGTTGCGCACGAGGGCGGCGTCGATGATCACTGGCGGAAGTTCGCCGGAGATTTGCAATACCAGCCGCACGACTTTTCCGGTGGCGAGAACGGTGCCAGTCACGAGGCTGCATCCGCCCATCGAGATGTTGAGCAGCGTTCCGTCCCCCGCAAGTCCCTCGCCGCTGAAAGTGATCGGCAGCTTCCTTTCTATGCGCTGGTACTGGCGGCGATCCTCGCGGACGCGGGTATAACGAACGCCCCATCGTAAAGAGCGGAAACGATGGCCGCAGAGTTGGCATTTGAATGGATACACGTAAAACACGCTCAAAATAACTTCCAGCCAACCCGCTCTCGCTATTCGCCGGACAAAATCGCGCCCGCAGCGCGGACATTTTAGGCTTGCCATGGAATCTCTTTCACTTCCGATCGCAAAAACATCATCCGACCACCGTAACACCGCACTTCCGACAAGCTCGCAAACCGAGCCGTAAAGCGGGTGAACTCACTACAAGCGAGCTAGGGAAGGTGTTTCGTTCGTCCTTGCTCGCGTTTAAAAACCGTCACTCGGTAAGCACTTTTTTCATGCGTTCGGCAACCTCAGGCGGCTGCGAGACGATTTCTTTGGCGAGCTTCTGCAACTCCTCGCCGTCATCGGGATTGGTCGCGAATTTTCTTGCCCTGACGTCGGCCTGAAACGCCGGATCGGCCATCGTTTTTCTGAAGCCGTCGCGCAAAATTGCCAGCCTGTCCGCCGGCACGCTCGGCGGCGTGATAAACGGCCGGCCCAGGTCGCCCGATGCCAAAATGGTCGTCACCAGAGCGCGGGTGTTCGCCGGTGTCTTGTACTCGTCCATCAGCTCATGGATGGTCGGCACGTTCGGCATTTTTTCGTCGCGCTTGCGTCCGGTCTGCAATAGAATCCGCACGCGATTTTCCCGTCGCCAGGTGGTAAACGGTTCGCGCGCAAAAAAGGTTGGAATGCTCAAGGCGCGGCAGACCACTTCGCCGCGCTCGAACGCCAGATCCTGCTCAGCGCCGCCGCGGTATCCCATGACAACGTTAAATTTGACGCCGAGCGCCTCTTCGAGCAGCTTGGGAATGAAGTGCCCGCTCGTGCCGCTGCTCGTCGCAGAACATTTCGGCGCGTCTTTGGATTTGCGAACATCATCGATGGTTTTGTACGGCGTGTTGCTGTTCATGTAGAACAGCCACGGCGTGTTCTCCGTCGAGCCTATCCAGCCGAACTTTGCCCAGTCGAACTGGACCTCCTTTTTCCCTATCACCTGATCGAGATAGAGCGAGCCACCGATCGCGCCCATGGTAAGACCGTCCGGCTTGGCGACATTGTAGATGTGATTTGCCGCGATCCTCGATCCTGCGCCCGGCATGTTCTGAACGAGGAAGCCCGGATGCCCCGGTATGTGCTTGTTCATGTGCGCCGCCAATAAGCGCGCCCAGATGTCGTAACCGTCGCCGTTCTGGTAACCGACAATGATCGTGATGGTCCTGCCCCGGAAAAAAGGCGCCTGTGCATGCGCGCTCCCGAGCCACAGTAGAGCAACCGCGAGAGTCGATACGAATTTTTTCATGGATGCCTCTCAGTTACGGATCGTTCAGTAGACGCACGTCAGGTTATTAGAATCTTCCTAGATTGGAACATTCGTGGTGAAGGCCTGACCGAGGCGCAAACCCGTCCGGAGCGACGGCAATGGTCCTGTGCCTCCAAGATGCCAATACGCATGCTGCTCATGAAATCTCCCGAGAAAATGTCGAGGCATCGTGCCAACCGCCAGCCATGACGATGACCCATTCGCCTTGGTGCCTTCGCTCCTCCATGGCCGCGCCTCGGTCCATGGAGTATCATGAGGTTACCTCGTCATAAGAATGGTGTGGGCTTGGTATCGACAGCAAATCGTTGAATACGAATGACGAGTCGCCAGTCACGGTCACGACCCCATCAATTTCTTCAACCGATCGACGACCTCGGGCGGTTGCATGCTGACTTCCTTGGCCAGCGTCGCCAAATCTTCGCCGTTCACGGGGCGAAGCTCCCAACCGCGCTTTTTCGCCTCCGCGAGCAAATCAGGTTCTTGCAAGGTCTTGGCGTAAGCATCGCGCAAAATTTTCAAGCGCTCCGGCGGCACCCCGGGTGTTGAAACAATCGGCCAGGAACCGAAACCGCCCGCGCCCAAAGCAACGATGGCCAAGCGGCGATTGGCGTCCGGCACCTTGTCTTTGTCCATGTAGTCCCAGAGCGTCGGCACTTCCGGAATCTTCGGGTGGCGCTTGCGCGAGGTTTGAATCATGATGCGTACGAAACCGTTCTTGTGCCAGTTCAAAAACGGCTGGCGCCCGAAGAAAGCCGCTACCGTGATCGCGCGGCATTGTACCTCGCCGCGCTCCAACGCGAGATCCTGCTCAGCGCCTCCGGGATAGCCGGTAACGAGCTGGAACTTCAAATTGAGCGTCTCTTCGAGCAGACGCGGGATCAAATGACCGCTGGTTCCGACGCCGGTGGCTGAGCACTTGGGCCGTTCTTTCGCACTACGAATATCTTCGATCGATTTGAACGGCGCGTCCGAGCGCATGAATAACAGCGTGCCGTTATGTTCCGGGGTGCCGATCCAACTGTATTTGGCCCAATCGAACTTGACTTCCTTGCTGCCGGTCAGCTGCGCCAAATACAAACCGGGAGCGATGGAGCCTAAAGTCAGACCGTCCGGTTTGGCAACGTTGAAAACATGGTTGGCAGCGATCATCGATCCCGCGCCCGGCATGTTTTGCACAACCAAGTTCGGATTGCCGGGAATATGCTTGCCCAAATGGCGCGAATAGGCGCGCGCCCACAAGTCATGCGTATCGCCGGACAGGTAGCCGACGACGATTCGGATGGTCTTCCCTTGATAGAAAGACGCCTGCCCCTGAGCTGCATCCGCGGCCGCGACACTCAAGAACAGAACAATCAGTGCTTGGATGAATTTAGTTTTCACAGATTGAAAACCCTCTTTGTCTATGAAGAAGTGGCGTCATCTTAGATCGCACGGGCTACATGCGGCAAGAGGCGGAAAGAGAAAGACGGGGCGGTGTCACAGGGAGTATCGAGCATTGGACCGCCATCACGCAAAATTCCATCACTCCACCCGCGGCGCGCGATGTGAGTGTCGAATGGCGCGCGCTCACACCCCCGCCGTGGCGACTTATTTTTTTGCCGGCGCGGGCTTCTTGCCGATCACCGCGAGCAGGTCGCTGTAAGGAACGATTCTGCCATGGATCGGCACGATCCGGTCGACTTCAAGGCCCAAGCGGCGAACGTTGGCTTTAACATACCTCCGCCTCCTGGTTCGCAGTAATTTTTCTTACCGACTGCCTTGCCTCTAAATGGCGCGCACACTATCCGATGACCTTCGTGGTTGTCAATGCCACCAGTCGGCATTCAAACTAACGAAGTATCTTTGGCTGAACAGCCGGTTAGTCTTTGAAGCGCGCAATCCAGTTGGAGAATGATTCGAGGAATTTTTTTATATGCTGGCGTGTGGTTTCGTCGGCGAGCTTCCCTGATGAATCGAACAGCGGCGCTGCTGAAGGAATCTTGATCTCCGGCTGGGACATCACATAAGTGTCGGTAAAAACAAACGACTGGCGCAGCGCGTGCTGCGCGCGAATCGTGCCGCCGAGGCCGGGCGAGCATCCCATGATAGCCGCGGGTTTGCGGTTCAGTGCAGACTTGCCGGCCGGCCTTGATGCCCAATCAATGGCGTTTTTGAGCACGCCGGGAACACCGTAGTTATACTCCGGCGTCGCAATCAATAAGGCATCCGCATTGCGAATGAAGGTTTTGAAATCAGCGACCGCTTCAGGATCGCCTTTCTGAAAAACATCGTCGTTGTACGGCGGAATATCGCCGAGGCGAGTATAGATTTTGATTTCCATGCCCGCCGGCGCCAACTCCACCGCAGCGCGCAGTAGGCCTTTGTTAAACGATCCCTCTCGCAAACTCCCAGCAACCCCTGCAACGCAAATAGCCATGGATCCTCCAGAAATATTTATTCAAAAATTTATAAGGCGTGGACGGCGGCAAGGTCAAGCAGGCTCAGGCCGTGGTCAGTTCGATTTCACCCGGGCGCGGATCAAGAAAGATTTCTCGCTGTGCTCGAAATGACAAACAAATGCGTTCCGGTCTGAACCAACACCCGGGCTCAACCCATTTGACTGTTTTACGGATCCAGTTCCAAAACGACTTGAACGTCTAAAACCGTTTGATCGATTGGAACCACTGGAACGCCTGGAACCTTCTAATTTAGGTATCCGCTGCCGCCGCCTTCGGCCTCCGCCAGCGCGAGGTTATGGCGCACCGCGTCTAAATGCGGATGAATTTCCAGCGCTCGGCGAAAGCAGATCGCAGCCTCACGGAACTGGCCGATCGACATATGGCAGAGACCCTGCCCGGAAGCAGCGCCGAAGTGATTCGGATTGCGCGCCAAAGTTTCCTGGCAATCGGCGATCGAGCCGGCGAACTGTTTCATCACGTAGCGTACGGTAGCTCGCTTATTCCAACCTTCGGCAAAGTCTGGAGCCCGCTCGATGACCCGGCTGAACAAAATATCCGCTTCGGCGAGTTTGCGCTGCTGCATCGCTTCGACCCCAGCGCGAAAAATCCGGTCGGTCTCGGAATCGCCGGCGCGGCACCAGCTTCGCCAGAGAATCGCTTCCGCCGTGGCGGCAAGCTCGGGATCATCGCCTTTGAGTGCTGCCAACGCTTCTTGTTCGTTGGTGGGGTACATGGGAATAAAACGTTCGAAGGTTCAAAATTTAAAAGTTCAACGTCGGACATCCCGAATGCGCTCAGGCTTACTTCTATGGCAGGATCCGGGGTCTTCTCCCTTTGAACGTTGAACGGTTAAACGGTTGAACGATCCCGTCCGCGCTATATGTGCTGTTTGATCCACCCCGCCGCCTTTTCGACCACCTCGCCGAGCACTTCCTCATCCGAACGTTTTGCACTCTTCATCATGTGGAACGAGTGATCGCCGCCTTCGACAACGAACAACTCGGCCCGTTTTCCGATTTTCGCGCATAGCGGCTTGAGCAGCTTGAGCTCCGCCAGTGCATCGCGCGAGCCTTGAAGAAACAGCATTGGCACGGCGACGTCGGCAAGGTGCGCGCCGCGTTCGCCACCAGGTCTTCCCGCTGCGTGCAGCGGGAAGCCAAAAAAAATCAAACCCCGCACGCCGTCAAGCGGCTGGCGCGCCGCCGCCAGGGACGTCATGCGCCCGCCCATCGACTTGCCGCCGGCAAAAAGCGGCAAATCGCCGGCCGCTTTCTTGCCCGCGGCAACCGCCGCGAGCACCGTATCCGTCAGCACGGCTTCAGAGTCCGGACGCTTGGTGCGCTTTTCCATATAAGGGAATTGATAACGCAAGGTTGCGACATTCGCTTCGGCGAGCCTCACGGCCACTTGTTCCATGAACCTGTGGCGCATTCCGGCGCCGGCGCCGTGCGCCAGGAGAAGCAACGCCGACGCATTGCCGGGCTTCAGCAAGAGTCCCGAAACGGCGCCGACCTTCTCGTTGATGGCGAAAAAAATTTCTTTGCCCGCGGTTGTACCCATGTTGATTTCCGAATCCGAGTTAGAATCTAAAAGAGTCGCGGTTGCTTTCTCTGCTCGTTACATTCAATAGCAGATACCAAATTATCATCAACGCGGCCACTCCCGAAGAGTTCGCCGTCACTCCGGCTTTCTTGCTAAGCACGGAATACCCTTCGCGCGCGGCTTATTGGTTTTCCTCCGCAGGTCACATTGTGAAAATTGCGTCTGCTTCTCATCTGAGTATCCGGCTTTAGCCCAACACCGAATAACTCGGGCGTGATTACTGTCTACGCGGCGCCGGCCAAAAAACTAAGCTGTTAGGCATCGATCACGAGCACTGAGCGCGTCGGGCTTTGGTCTGCCGTTAGACGTGATAAGCTGGATTTCGTACGAGTCAAAGCAGCGCCACCGAAAAGGATGTATCGATGCGCTTTAGAAAGCGATTTACTACTGTTCTTGCGATCTGTGCTTTTGCCGGCGTCGGCTTGATCGCGGCTCCAAGCGCGGCGAACCTGGAAAGATACGTCACCACGCCTGAGAGCGCATTCGAGTGGCGAGTCAAAGACAAAATCGATCGGGAGCCGTCCGGCAATCGGATCTACGATCTCCAGATCGTGTCACAGATTTGGCAGGGGAAGAAATGGCAGCACCAGCTGCAGATTTACCGGCCTGCGGAGGCCGCGCTTAGTTCGACGATGTTTTTGTGGGTGACAGGCGGTGCCGCGACACCCCAGACAATTCATTTAGGCCTGGAGCTGGCCCACAAGATCAAAACTCCGGTTGCCTTCCTCTATCATATTCCTAATCAGCCTCTGCTCGAGGGGAACTTGTGGGAAGACGATCTGATCGCCGAAACTTTCGTCCGTTATCTTGAGTCCGAGGATGAAAGCTGGCCGCTGCTCTTTCCGATGGTGAAGAGCGTCATCAAGGCGATGGACGTCTTGCAGGCATTCGGCAGCAAGGAATGGAGCGCGTCGATCGATAAGTTTATCGTCGCCGGCGCCTCGAAGCGCGGTTGGACGGCGTGGCTTACGGCCGCCGTCGACAAGCGCGTCGGCGCCGTCGCGCCGGTCGTCATCGACGTGCTCAACATGCGCGCTCAGATGCCGCGCCAGCTCCGGGCGTTTGGCGCCTACAGCTCTCGGCTTGCGGCCTACAGCAGTCGAGGATTGCTGCCGATCCCGGAAACACCGGCTGGCCGGCGCCTCTTGAGCATGGTGGATCCGTGGGCTTACCGAAATCGGTTGACCATGCCGAAAATGATCATCAACGGCACCAATGATTTCTACTGGGCGACGGACGCGCTCAATCTTTATTGGGACGGGATTCCGAGCAACAAGTGGGTGCGCTATGTGCCCAACGCCGGACATAATTTAAGACGGCAAGACCGGCCGCAGCAGGAGCAATTAACCGATCTCATTAACAGCCTCGCTGCTTTTTCCCGCCATCAAATCGCCGGCACACCGATGCCACGATTGCACTGGAAGCACGAGAATGTGAACGGCAAGCTGCGCCTGTCCATGAGTGCCGCGCCGGCGCCGATCGGCGCCAGGCTTTGGATCGCCCGAACAGAGACAAGGGATTTCCGCAAGGCTCAATGGCGCGAGCAGGAAGTGAGCTTTAAAGAAGGCCAAATCATCGGCGAAGTCACGCCGCCGGAAAATGGCCATCTCGCCTTTTTCGGCGAGGTCGATTACGCGATCAGCGAGCTGCGCTACCACCTTTCAACCCAGGTGCGGATGACTGAGTAACACTGTCTTCACCGTCTCTCCTCCCGATGATCGCATCGAAACAGCGGTCTTCAACCCGGATGAACTTTCTTGAAGCAGTAATTCTAAATTGTTTGGGAGGTCGTCATGATCTGGGGTCGTGCCTGGACATCAACAAATGTTTGGCTGAGGAAAATTCGACAGCTTGAGTCGGGATTCCATCATAATCGGCAGCCTCGGCGGATTTTTACTTGTGGACTCACAACCAGCGGGCTCACCTAGCTTGACATGACAAGCGGCCATTGACTACGCTCTGGCCTTGACTTGAATATCTGCGGACTTCGCTTGCTCAGCGGCGTCTGTCGGAGGAGGAGGGCGCGAGATGTCACATCTATACGTGGCCACCAACGGACTTTCGGTGTGGAGCAGCGCCGATCTCGGCGAGACGCTGCTGCGCATGTCCACCGGCACGGGCATGTACAGCGGCAGTCAAGTGTGGGCGCTGGCGCTCCATCCGTCGTTGCCGCACGTGCTTCTTGCCGGAACCAATACCGGAATCTACCGCCTGGACCAGGAGGAAGAGAACTGGACCCATATCCCGTCACCGATGGACGACGCCATGCTGGTTACAGCGATCGCTTACGCACCGGACAATCCCGACGTGATCCTGGCCGGGACTCAACCGGCGGGGCTCTACCGTTCCGAGGACGCGGGTAAGAGTTGGCGAAACCTGGGCGTGCCGATGAAGCCGTATGCGCTGACCGGCTACTATCTGGGCGACCAGCCGTTTCCCGAGGGGCACCCAGCCGCTTACGGCAGGAAACACTGGACCCGGGTAACGCAGATTGTGTTCGACCCGCAGGACTCTTCGCTTGCCTGGGCCGGAGTGGAGATCGACGGCGCGTGGCGGAGCATCGACGGCGGGACACGCTGGGAAAGAAGCGACCACGGATTCAAGTCGCAGGACATTCACGGCTTTGTCGTGGTACGCAACGGCGGACGCGTTCTTCTAGCAACCACCGACGCCGGCCTGCATATCAGCCGCGACAACGGGGCGAACTGGACGATGCGCCCGATCGATTCGAAGTGGCAATACACGCGCTCGATCGTTGAGCGCCCGGACAAGACGGGCGTCATGTTCATGACCAACGGCAACGGTCCTCCCGGCACGGCTGGCCGGCTGTTCCGCAGCCGCAATTACGGACTCGACTGGGAAGATGCGGGTTTGCCCGGCGAGGTCGAAAGCTCGGCTTATTTCCTGGCCACCAATCGGGCGGACCCGAAGCTGATCTACGCTGCTGCGACCCTCGGCCAGATCTACCGCAGCACGGACGGCGGCGAGAACTGGACGGCCCTCAAGCGCCGGCTCGGTGAAATCCGCGCGCTGGCCTGGCTGCCCGACTGATATATTTTGGCGTAAAAAAGAGAGGACAAACTCGAATTTCGACTATCGAAAACCAAAAATGTTGAACTAATCGCAAAAACTCGCACGATCTCGTTTGACCTTTCTGACTTTGGGCATTTGAAAAATTGTTTCGAATTTCGGATTTCGAGCTTCGAATTTATACGACGTCATGAGCGAGAAGTGGTTGGTTAAGAAGGCCGGGCCGAGCCTGGCGATTGAGAACATGATCGAGCGCATGCTCGGCCCCGAGTTCGAGATCGAAGAGTTTGATGCGGCGCGGCCGCTTGCACAACAGGTGAACCAGGCCCACGTGCTCCTGGTCCGGAGCGTGCCGGTAACGCGAGACGTGATCGATGCGGCGCCCCGGCTGCGTTTAATTCAACGACCGGGCGTCCATATCGAATCGGTCGACATCGGCTACGCCCGCGCGAAAGGAATTCCGGTGTGCAACGTGCCGGCGAGACTGACCCACGGCGGTGAGGATGTTGCAGAGCATGTCATGTTCTTGGCTTTGGCCCTCGCCAAGAGATATCGAGAAGCGGTAATCTCACTCGGCGCGCGTCGCATCGGGGCGCCGAGCACCCATGTCCTTCGAGGAAAAGTCCTTGGCCTGGTCGGCTTGGGGCGGACGGGAAGCGCCGTGGTCGGAATGGCGCGCGGCTTTGGCATGCGCGTCCGGGCGGTCAAGCGCACTGTGAGCGACGGGATGCGTGAAACGATGGGACTGGAGTGGCTGGAGCCGCATCGCCATCTCCCGGAGCTTCTTCGCGAAAGCGATTTCGTTTCGCTCCATGTACCGTTAAATAAGGAGACCGAAGGGCTTATCGGGCCGGCCGAAATCGCTCTGATGAAGCCTGGCGCTTTTCTCATCAACGTCGCGCGCGGCCGCGTCGTGGACCGTTCGGCATTACTGGCGGGGCTGCGCGAGCAACGCCTGGCTGGAGCCGGGCTGGACGTCTTTTGGGATGAGCCGATCGATCCGAGCGATCCGTTGTTAGCGCTGCCAAACGTGATCGCCACGCCTCATGTGGCGAATATGACCCTGGAGACCATCGAGACGATCGCACGGGTAGCGGCAGAAAATATCCGCCGCGTGCAGCTGGGATTAGCCCCCGAATGGATGATGGCTTCGGGATAATCGCGTCTCGGCGTCTTTATTTGTTGCTGCCAGCATTTCAGCCTCGCCATCTCGATCGCCGGACATCGAACATGGACCGTGAAACATTTTCTACAGCCCGTAGAACGCCTGGGAGTTCGTCTCCAGAATCTTGTGCGCTTGAGCTTTGCTGATCCTGCCTTCGTCCACCCAACTCCGCACTTCGTCGAGTCCGCTCAGGTTGGCGGAGATGTCGGTGTGGCTGTAGTCGGTGCCGATCATCAGGTTATCTTCAGTTCCGAACTTCAGTAGAGACTCGACGTCGTCGATCGGGTCGATGGTGATGAACATCCGGTTGGCGCGGAAAATTTCTGGCTCGAGCTCGAACAACCGCGGCAATCGAGTCTGCTGACCGCGGAGCGACTGGCGCTTCACCGCTCCCAACTGGGAAATCGTGTAGGGAATCCAGGAGGCGCCCGACTCGATGAGACCGAACCGAAGCTTCGGGAACTTCTTTGGTATGCCGGAGCTCACCAGCGCGGTAAACGAGTACATGATCGGGAAGCCCCTATCCCATTCGTTGCCGGGCAGCGGATGGCCGGTATGGATGCACAGCGGCAGGTCGAGCGCGCTCGCCTCTTCGTAAATCGGAAAAAAATGCGGGTCGGTCACGTTCCTGTTAAGGTCGAAGCCGCGCTTGAAAATGGCGGAGGCGCCGTGTTCCTTCGCCCAGCGCAGCTCCTCGACCGCTTTGTCGGGCTGCAGCAGCGGCAGCACGGCGGCCCAACGCAGGCGCCCTTTCGTAGGCGCGCATTTCTCGCCAAGCCAGCGATTGTAGGCGGTGGTCAACGCCCACTCCGCTTCAGCATTGAGCGTGTTGTAGCGGATGAAGAAAGTCGGGAAGATCACTTGCACATCGACGCCCATCTTATCCATGTGGGCCAGGCGGCCCGGCACATCCTGAAGCTCTCGAAACACGCGCGGGGGATGATTCACTTCGTCGCGGATGGCGCGGTTCTGCAGCCTGCCTTCCACCACCCAGCAGCGGCTGGTGGTCGCGTTGTAGCCGGCGCGTTTGGCTTCGGCCGGCGGCATCGAAACTGTTACCGGTATGTACTTCGCGTATGGCGTGCCCTCCAACTTCTTCCAGGTTTCTTCGCATTCATCGACGTGCGTATCGGCATCGATCACGGGCATGGGATGATCTCCTATTCTGCACACAACATGTCAATAAAATCGTTCAAAGTTCAAGTCTTCAGGGAAGAGCGGGAAGCCAAAACGAAATACCTGAGCTTCAAGTCGTTCACTCCGTTCAATTAGTTCCAGCCTTACAATATACGGAGCTAGCAAAGCTCCAGCCGTTCCACTTCTTCCACCGCATCGCTTCATTTCAATCATCCTTCCGCGCGATCGGCCTGAACTCTTTGTAATTAGAAATGAAGCCGCGCCCCGGGGCGTCGGGCGATTTTTACTGGAACGGCGACGCTTGTTCATTGGAAATTGAGACCGGCGCAGCACGGTCGCAATGATCACTTGGGAGTCGAAATCCGGCGCTCTGGCCGTAGAGCTCAGCCTCTGCAAGATCGGCGCGGGTACCCTTTGATCAATCAACCCGCCTAGCCGCGATCGAGAGGTAAATTACAACTCGCTTCCACCTCAGCTTCGTGTTAGCTTGGGCACGCTTTGCAGTTCTCGCCTCGTCTGAAGCTCGACAGGCCCGCGCAAAGAATCTGTTCGGCAAATTTTCTTTTCAATGACCGCGGAAAAATCTCTGCCGCTCTGGACGCCGGCGTTCGGCTTGCTGTGCTGCGCGCAGTTTTTCGGTTCCGCGCAACACGCCTTGTTGCAACCGACCTTCCCGCTCTATATCACCTCGCTTGGCGGCACGCCGATCGAGGTCGGTTTCGTGCTCGCCTGCTTCGCGGTGACGAGCGTCGTCTTTCGGCCGCTCATCGGCGGCTGGGCGGACCGCTGGTCGGAACCGCGGGTCCTCACCTGCGGCTTGCTGGTGCTCTCGGCCGCAGTGCTGCTCTGTTTCGTTCCTTTCGTCGAAGTCACCATGCTGGCCAACGGGCTGCGCGGCATCGGCTGGGCGGCTTTGAGCGCCGGCGGTTATTCGTTGTTGGCCCTCAGCGCGCCGCCGCAGCGCCGCGGCGAAGCTTCCGGCTATTACAGCGGCGTGCAGGCGAGCGGCACGATCCTGCTGCCGGCGGTTGCGCTGTGGCTCATCGACGCGCCGTTCGGCGGATTCAATGTCGTCTTTCTCGTCGCCGTCGGCTTGGCGGCCATCGGAGCAGGCGCCGGCGCAATTCTCTCAACCCATGCGCCGCAACCGGCGCACGACCGCCGTTCCGTCCCATCCGGCCCCTGGTGGCGCGAAATTCTGAACGTGCTGGATCGAGAAATCATCCTCGCCTCGATTTTGTCTTTTGCCTCTCACGTCAGCTTTCCCGCGGTGGCGAGTTTTCTGGTTCTCTACGCCAGGCAAATTTCCATCGACAACCTCGGTTGGTTCTTCGTTGCCAGCGGCACGACAAGTCTACTAGCTCGTCCTTTACTGGGAAAAGTTTCGGATAGAATCGGCCGGCGGCGCGCCTTGCTCGCTTGTTTCATTCTTCAAGCCGTGGCGCTGACCTCGCTGGCCTACGCGTCTAACCTTGCCGGTTTGATCATACCCGGCATGCTCTACATGGTGGGGCTTGCGATGGCCAGCTCGACCACTTTGGCGATCGCCATGGAACAGGCTAAACCCGAGCGCAGAGGCAGAGCCATGGCGACCTTCTCCGTCGCCTTGCCGCTGAGCAACGGCGTCGGCGCGCTACTCTGCGGCGGTTTGGTTCAGTGGCTAGGATTCTTCTGGATGTATATCGCGGCCGCGGTCTTCGCCTGCGGCGGCCTGCTGATTACAATCGCCAATCGCGCGTATCTAAAATAGAGGAGAAGCGTGTTGCCAGCGCTATTCATGCAAAACCCGCTGGAAAAGATTTGTCCACTTCGCTTGCAGTGTTGGCATTCGTGTTCGCGAAACGTGATCGTGGTGGAATTCATAAAATCCGACCACGACCACGAATTCTTTTACGGCCACCTCCATGACTAGCTCCAATACGATTTGGACGAAGACCTTTATCCTTCTGTGCGCGTCGCAATTACTCGGGTATGCCCAGCATTTCATGCTCGCGCCGGTGCTGCCGCTTTATGTGACACAACTCGGCGGATCGCCTGTCGTTGTCGGCATCGTGCTTGCCTGCTTCGCCGTCGCCAGCGTCATCGTTCGGCCGGTGGTCGGCCATTGGGCGGATCGCTGGAGCGAAGCGGGGGTCATGATCTCGGGGTTGATCTTTCAGGCGGTCACGATTTTTCTTTGTTTTATTCCCTTTGTCCCGGCCGCGGCGCTAGCCAATGGTTTGCGCGGCATCGGCTGGGCGGGACTTAATACCGGCGGCTATTCGCTGCTCGCCCGTATCGCACCCGAAGCCAAGCGCGGCGCCGCCTCGGGACTCTATAGCGGAGTGCAAAGCTCGGCGCAGATCTTGTTTCCGCCCCTCGCTCTCTGGCTCCTCTACGCTTCTTTCGGCGGTTATGGCTTGGTGTTTACCGTCACGG
>Ga0209640_10000834_pt1 | contig 24815 bp, 26 predicted proteins | sample RifCSP10_1_FD_184018 | JGI IMG/M metagenome (GOLD analysis project Ga0209640, IMG submission 184018) | Soil microbial communities from Rifle, Colorado - Rifle CSP2_sed 10_1 (SPAdes) (version 2) | ecosystem: Environmental > Terrestrial > Deep subsurface > Rock core/Sediment | place: Rifle... | reverse complement strand
GTCCGCTTCGCGGAACCCGGCCTACGTACTCAATCGGCGTACGTAGGGTTATTCGGTGTACGTAGGGCGGGTTCCGCGAGCGCGACGAAGAAAGCGCGAGCGGACCCGCCTTAATGAACATGTCCTTCGGCTGGCAACCCGCCCGCCGCTGACGCGAGCTGGACGTCGTAGGCGCCGCGGGTCACGACGCGATCGCCGGGCTTCAGCCCCGCACGGACACCGACGAGGTCGCCTTCGCGGGCGCCGACTTCGATGTACCGGCGGGAGAAGCTTTCGCCGCCCAGTTGCACGAACACGTAGGGACGGCCCGCTTCCCTGAGCACTGCGTCCTTTGGTACAGCCGGCATCCGCTCACGCGCACCCGTGTAGAGGATGGCGGTCATCGTCTGCCCGATCAGCAGTTGTCCCGTGCGATTGTCGACGTCGAACTGCACCGGGAGCGAGCGGGTCGCCTCGTCGATCACCCCCGCGTCATGCATGTCCAGCGCCTCCACCACGAGCGGATCGGTGCGGCCGGGAATCTCCAGCGCGATTTCACGGATGTCTTCGTTGAGCGGCGCGTCCGACGCCGGGACCTGCGCCTGCAGCTCGATGCGGTCGGTGCGGACAATGCGGAAGAGCGGCGCCCCTTCGTCATACGACGCGCCCAGGGCCGCAAAGATTTCGGCGACCCGGCCGGCGATCGGCGCGCGCAGCACGAATGAGTTGCCCCCGGAAGCACCCCCACCGGTGCCCAGCGCCTCGTCGCGCTGGGCCAGCCGCGCCTGCGCCGCGGTCAGCCGCGCGTCGGCAACCTTGACGGCACGCTGCGCCTCCTCGACCCGGCGGGCCGGCACGGCGCGCTCGGCGAGGAGCCGTTCGGCGCGCGCCAGGTCCGCGCGCGCGGCCTCGAGGGATGCCTGCGCTTCGGCCAGGCCGGATGCGAGTGTGGCCCGGTCGACGCCGTCCTCGGCGAAACGGGGCTGAATCCGCCCGAGCTCCTGCCCCGCCTGCACGCGCGTGCCCAGCCGCACGAGGCCCGGCGCCATGAAACGGCCGTCGGCCGGCGCAGCGACAATCGCGTCCCCGCCCGAGAGCGGCTCCACGACCGCCGGCACGCGGATACCCCGCTGCATTTCCGCTTCCTCCACGAGCGCCGTACCGAACCCGTTGGTCCACTGCGGCTCTTTCAAGTACGAGATAGCCGCTGCGTCGCCTTCCGGTTGCTGCTCGGCATCGGCGACGGCGGATGCCTCGTCAGCGAACACGGTCACGAGCCCGAGATCGTGGCGGTCCGATAGCCCGGGGGCGTCGATGGCGAGGGCCCAGCGATAGCGGCCGGCTGCCGGCATCGGGCCCAGCACGCGATAGACGCCCGGGCGCGAGGGTTCGTTGCCTGGCACCACGATCGGCGCGCCGCCCGACTCCGGCGTGAACTCCAGACTGGGGCGTCCCGTCGTCATCGCGGAGAAGTCGCTCAGGCGCGTCAGGTGGACGGCAAAGAGCGCCTCCTGCCCGCCCACGAGGGGCGGGTATTCCATGAACAGCTCGGTCTTGTCCGTCCAGCTCGTGACGTCGAGCGTCGGCGCTTCGGCTGCAGGCGCCGCCGCGTCGCCCCCGCACGCGATCGTCATCGCCAGGATGACGAGGCATATGCAGATTGTATTCATGCGTTTCATGGGATCTCCCATCCACTGACGAATTCAAGTTCAATTTCCGCTTCGCGCACCGCCGCGTCGAGCACGGCCTGGCGGACGCGCGCCGTGGAGGTGGTGCGATAGGCATCGAGCAGTTCCAGGATGCCGCGTTCGCCGTTGTCATAGCTGACCTGAGCGATCCGCTCGATTTCCTCGGCGCGGGCGCTCACCGCCGTGCGATACCGATCGGCGATCACCCGGCGTTCGACGACAGCGGCGCGCCAGGCGCCGATCGCCGTCCGCACACCCAATCGAAGGGCTTCCTCTTCGGCACGGACCTGGGCCGCCCGCGCCTGCGCCGCCGCGCGCTCGGGGCGTCCGCGGTCGAACAGCGGCACGGTCAGATGGACGCTCAGGATGCTGCCGACATCGCCCGCACCCGCATTGGACGACTTCGTGCCGGCGACCACTTCGGGTTCCGGAATCCGCCGGCGGCCGGCCGCTTGTTCCATGAAGGATGCGGCGTCGCGCTCCCGCTGCAGGGCGAGCAGTTCGCCGCGTACAGTTTCCGCGCGCGCCATCAGTTCCTCGACCGGCGGAAGCGTGGCCTGTCCCGGTTGCGGCGCCACAGCCTCAATCGTCGTGGGCACGGGCGCCGCCGCGAAGAAGCTGCCGAGCACGCCCTGCGCCTGCGCCCGTTCGGTGGCGGCCGCGGCGCGGTCCGCCTCGATTTCAATCACTTCGCGCTCGGCCCGCAGCCGGTCGAAGCCCGCGGATTCGCCGCCGGCTTCGCGCCGGCCCAGTACCTCCGCGAGGTCGCGCAACCGATCCCCGCTGCGGCCCAGTTCGCGTTCCCGCGTCTGCGCCGCCCACAGACCGGTGAAGGCCAGCCGCAGGTCGGCGCGAAGACGCCTGACCTCGTCGTCGGAGCGGCTCGAGGTCGCGTCGACACGCGCGGACGCGGCACTCATCTCGAGACGGCGGCGGCCCGTGACCGGGAGCACCTGCGCGACCATCAAGTAATTCTCGGCGATGCCCAACACCGCTTCGCGATTGAAGGTGATGCGGGGATTCGGCCATCGGCCCGCCGCCAGGATGTCCGCCCGCGCCACGTCTATTGCGGCGCGAACCGCCTGGACGCGGGGACTCTCGAGCGACAGCCTGCCGAGGGCCTGCGATTCGGTCAGCGATAACGTCTGGGCGCCTGTTGCAACCGGGAGAAGGACGCCGATCACGACACACAGAATCAGTACACGCATAGATCCTCGGTGAAATGCCACGGCGAACACGTTCAACGGGTCCCGGCGAGAACGACGTCCTCGCCAGGACCGCCATTGAGGAACAGCTTTCCGGACGAATAGAATCCCGCCGATGTCAGCGTGATGGTCACGTCGTGGTCCGTGTTGTTCTTCCAGTACCACCCGTGGATTCCCGCGTAGGGTGCAACATACGCGCCGCGCCCGGTGGACGCCTCGCCCTTTTCGAACGATTCCGACGCGTCGGGATTCGACGCGGGTTCGGTATGAAAATCGAACCCGACGGCGTCAGAGGCGGTCCAGTCGTAAATCATCGCGGCGCTCTCATCGAGCTCGTACTTGAACTCGAGCGTGCCGTACGCGCCGAGCGTCAAACTGCGGGCGTCGGTGCGGTAGCCGTCGCTCCGCGAGAACACCGGACCTTCAGGCGCGGGCGTGAGCGTCTCCGTCACAGCGCCCTGCGCCGCATACAGATCCAGCAGCCCAAGCGCGCGCCCGGCACCCGTCACATCCACGCCGTATTCAGCGGGAAGAACCGCCACGACGAGCACTGACGCGGCAACGACGAGGGCGATCGTCATCGCCTTCAGCAGCGCGCGCTTCGACTCCGCGACCAGTAGTGCCTGCGCCGTCATTTCGGCAGCGAGGGAACGATTCGCACTTCGAGCGCGAGCGAATCCTCGATCGTGTCGCCGAGGGCATCGACGACGACGAACCGGCCCGCCTTGAGCTCGGCCCGGGCCACCTTCTTGTTATCGCGGTACACGAGCGTGGTGTCGTTGACCTTGATCCAGAGGGTTTTCCCCTCGCGGCTCTTGACCTGGATCTGGGCGGGCTGCGCGGCGGCGATCGTCCCGATGATCCGGAATTCGTCGTGTGCGCGCGCGCTCGCAGCGGCGAGCAGCAACGCGACGGCAATGGCGATGCCGAGTCGAGGCTTCATGGAGTGTCCTTTCATGGGAATAACTAATTCGTCCTGTTGATCGGCGCGAGCTTCGTGACCGCCGTCGGCCGCAGGCCCTGGGGGCCGTTGGTCCAGTCGGTGACGGTGCCGTCGGCGAACCGCTGACGCAGCGTCCACACGAGCTGGGTGCCTTCACGGGGATTGCGCGCCACGAAGCCGAACTCGGCAAACTCGCCCGGCTTGATGTCCATCTTCCAGGAGATGCCGACGATGCGGTCGCCCTGGCGCTTGACCTCGTAGGTCCATCCCATGGGCATCGAGACAACTTCAACCACGACGCCGGCCGGCACTTCGAGATCGGCGCCGATCGTGGTGACCTTCCCTTCAGTCGGCACACGGACGGTGTACCGCTCGGTGGCGCCTTGCATCGATTCGCGCGGCCAGATGCTCACATGCGCCTGAACCATCACGGGGGCGAGCATGGCGAGCAACACGACGGTCCACACTCGACCGGATTGAATCCTCATGGAGTCCTCCACAGCCGCATGCCTGACGGCACACGGCATCAAGTTACAAAGTAGAGATAGAAGGAGACTGGCCCGTCAGGGACGTTCAGGACAGGAGTGCTGGCGGAGCGCGCGAGGGAAGCAGTCGTCCGGAGGGCGGATCGTGACCATGAACGACTTGAAGCCGGTCGCGCGGCGCTGCCGCGACCGGCAGCGTCAGGTCGAAGGACGAGACAACAGCGGGCGGCAGTTGGAATGACGCGACGCCGACGGCGACGAACAGCTGCAGGTACACAGTGCGCTCGGCGTCGTTATCGTCGAGGCGGCGCGCACCGGAGTGATGCTGATGCGATGAGGCGTGTCCGGACAGATGCGCGTGCACCGCCTGGCGTCCATGGTGGTGATCCGATTCATGGCCACCCAGGTGGGCGTGCACGAGCGGTGCGCCCAGCGCCGCAGCCTGGACCGCCGCCGCGAGCCCACCAGCAATCAGCTTCAGGAGCACAGGGCATTATTGGGTCGGCTTCCAAGGCAAGTCAAGGCGCAGGCTGGCGCCGCGCGAACTAATGAGCGGTATGGGTCGTGGTACCTGTTTGATCGATTGCGGCCTTCACGCCGGCGGCGAGCTTCTGTGCAGGCCCTTTCCCCCAGTAGTGCAGGAATGTGACGTTGTCTCTACCGCGGCGCGATCGGCACCACGAGGACGAACGAGAACGACCACGGGCTCTCGTGGTCGAGGTACGCGTCGTCACCAACCCTATCGCCGGCCCTTGCCAGGCCCGTGGCCACATAGTCGAGCGAGCCTTCGATCTCGATGCCCCGCAACCAATGGCCGGGCGGCAGCCACCTGAACAGCGACAGCGCCGTATCGAGCTCGACATTCAATTTGTGCGTGTAGCGATCGAGGTTCGCCGGTCGCTTGCCGGGGCTGTACTTGTCCACGATGTCGAAGTGGGATTCGACCCAACCGCCCGTGTGTTCCGGCGCGATCAGGATCACGTTCGTTTCGAATTCAAGCTCGACCGGTTCGCCGCCCTGGATCAGGATCGACTCGACGGTGAACTCGAGGCGAGGAACTGTGGTCGGTATCCCAAGCGCCAGAATCAGCTCGAAGCTCCCCTTACGGGTCACTCGCTCCACTTGCCCGCCTGGCACTCTGACGATCCGGTGTCTGTCAACCAGGTTGGCGATCGTGAACGTCGGTTCCACTTTGAAATCCGGCGCACAGAGGAAGCGGCACCGATCCTGCGCGGAAACGGGCGAGGCCGCCACGAGGAGCGCGACCGTCAGGCAGGCACGCCACGCCCACCTCGCTATCCGATTCGTCACGCTGACCTCTCCGATTCCGCGACCGTCGCGGTCATTCAATGGCGGCATCTCGGGCCGTCACAGCGTCGATCCGTCCGGCCCGCATCACCACGATGCGATCGGCGAGCACGCGCGCGTCCTCGCGGTCGTGGGTGACGTACAGCGTCGTCAGCGCGAGCGTCCGCTGCAGGGCCGCGAACTCGGTGCGGAGCGCCTGGCGCAAGTCGGGATCGAGGCTGGAGAAGGGCTCGTCCAGCAGGAGCAGCCGGGGCTGGCCCACGAGCGTCCGCGCCAGCGCCGCCCGCTGCTGCTCCCCGCCCGACAACTGGTGCGGGTACCGGTTCGCGAGCCCGTCAATCCGCACGAGAGCGAGCACGTCCCGGATTCGCTCCTCCCCGGCAGCTTTTGCGAGACCCACCGACCCCATGACAAAGGCCAGGTTCCCTCGCACCGTGAGATGCGGCCAGAGCGCGAGGTCCTGAAAGACGAATCCGATCCGGCGGTCGTACGGCGGCACCAGACTGTGCCCCGCTCGCGCGACCTGCCGGCCGTCCAGCCCGATTTCGCCCTCGTCCGGCACGTCGAGGCCCGCCACGAGACGCAGCAGCGTGGTCTTGCCGCAGCCGCTCGGGCCCAGGATGACGAGAGCTTCGCCGGACGCGACCTCGAGCGAGACGCGATCCACCACGGGACGCGATCCGTAGCGCTTTGTCACGCCCGCGACGTGGAGAAACGCTCCGCTCACCCGGACTCCCGTAGAGAAACGGCGAGCCCCAACACCGCCAGCGGCGCAAGGATCACGGCCGTCTGCAGCAACGCCAGCGCGGCGACCTGCGACGATGGGGTGTTGGCAATGATGGTGTAGATGCGGATCGGCAGTGTCGCCTCTCCCGGGGGCGCCACCAGGATCGTGGCGCCCAGCTCGCCGAACGCCAGGATGAACGCGACGGTCCACGCCGCGAGCAGGCCGAGGCGGATCTGCGGGAAGACGATGTGCGTCATGGTCCTGAACCATCCGGCGCCGCTCACGGCGGCCGCCTCCTCCTGCGACACCGGCACCAGGCGCACGCTCGCCGCGAGCGCGAGGGCGGCCACGGGAACCAATCGAGCCAGATACGCCAGCAGGATCATCACGTCCGTCCCGTAGACCGCACCGAGCGGCCCCGAACGGTTCCAGAGTCCGATCAGGCCGACACCCACCACCGTGCTCGGCAGCGCGAACAGCACCACCATGAGCACATCCGCAAGCTGCCCCAGGCGCGACGGAGCGCGGGCACGGGCATACCCGATCCACACGGCCAGTCCTGCGACCGCTGTGGCTCCCGTCGCCGCGAAGACGAGGCTGTTGATGATGGCCTCACGGGATCCGCCAACCACATCTGCGAACGATCGCACGCCCAGGGCCTCGCGCCCGAGCACCAGCAGCGGGATCACCAGCGCGATCGCGACGACCAGGATGACCGCCGTGGCGGCGGGCCGCCGCCACGCCTCGAGCAGCAGAGGACGGCCGCCCGCACCACGGCGCGTCACCAGGAGCCGATCTCCGGCGAGTGCGCCCGCCGAGGCCGCAACGACGAGCGACAGCAACAGCAGCGGCAGCGCCAGGAGCGTGGCCCGGCCGAAGTCGTACAGCGCCGCAAACGCGGTGAAGACTTCGGACGTATACACACGTACGCGCAGGAGCGCGGGGACGCCGAACTCGGAGACCGCGAGCACGAAGATGACGAGCGCCGCCGCGAGGATGCTCGGGGCCGCGAGCGGCAGTGTAATCCTCCGGAGGACGCGCCCGGGTGCGGCGACCAGCAGCGCCGCTTCTTCGAGACGGCCGTCGATGCGGCGCATCGCCACTTCGGTGGCGAGCATCGACAAGGGATAGAGCACCAGGCTCAGCACAATCACGGCGCCCGGCAGGCTGTAGGTCCACTCGGAGAGCAGATCGCGGCCGGCCACGGCCGCGATCAGCCCGCGACTGCCGCCGAGATAGATCCAGGCCAGGCCCGCGACATAAGGCGGCAGCAACACAGGCGCCGCGAGCGCCAGTCGAACGACGGCCTTGCGCCGCAGCGGAATGCGCGCCAACGCCACGCCGAGCGGGACGCCAATCAGTGTGGCGACGATCGCGGTGGCCGCGCCGAGCATGGCGCTGTTGACGAGCAGCTCGCGCTGCCGCGCGTCGAGGAGCAGCGCACCGAACCCTGACTGCTGCCCGGCGGCTGTCGTCACCGTGAGGGTCAGCATGTAGACAACGGGCAGCAGACAGACGATGACGAACACCGCCAGAGCAGTTCCAATCACCAGCGTGCGGCTCGATCGCGGTCCCCACATCACTGTGGCGTTCGATGGATCAGGCAGATTCGCGGGGTGCCGGCGTCATCGTGCCCCCTTCGCGACCTGACACTACAGACCGAGAATGGTCGCCAGCCGCGCGGTCACCTCCTCGACCCGCGCCGCGGCTTTGGCGTAGTCGAGCGTCATGGGCGTGAAGCTGTCGATCGGCGGGATGTTCTTCGGTCCGGGTACGCCGGCGTGCAGCGGAATCTGCACGGCTTCGGACTCGGCGAGCTGACGCTCGACGTCGGGCGAGAGGAGATAGTCGATCAGCTTTTGTCCTTCTTCCGGATGTGGTGCGTTGGCGATCAGCGACACCATGTTGGGCATGACGGGCACCCCGAGGCTGTCCTTGTCCGGCAGCACCATGCCCACCGGCGCGCCGCTCTCGACGGCGACGTTCACATCGTCGGTGTCCGTGAGGCCCACCTTGACCTCGCCGCGCACGACCAGATCGCGAACGGTGGAGTTGCTGTCGACCACGCGTACCTGGTTTGCCTTCAGACGCCGAAAGAAGTCGTCAGCCTTTGCGTCGCCGAGCTGCGCGTACAGGGCGGCGACGTGGAAGGACGTCGAGCCGAAGCGCGGGTCAGCCATCGCGACCTGGCCCTTCCACCTGGGATCCGCGAGATCCCATACGGACCGCGGCGCCTCTTCCAGTGAGACGAGCGTCGTGTTGTACGCGATTACCCGGATGCGGGCTGAAAAGCCCGTCCAGTAGCCATCAGGATCCATCAGCACGGCCGGGATCCCTTGGGCGCTGGGCGAGCGGTACGGTGCCAACACCTCGCGCGACTTCAGGACCAGCGTCCGAACGGGCTCGTTCGACCAGAACACATCCGCCTGGGGACGGTTCGTCTCTGCGAGGAGCCGATTCGCCAATCCGGTCGACTTCGTTTCTTCGGTGTCGTACGCGACGTTGACCCGCACACCAGACCGCCGCTCGTACTCCTGGAGCACGGGCTCAGAAAAGACGCGGTCTGTTGACACATAGACCGTCACGCTGCGCGACTCGTTCTGCGCCTCTTCGGGCGACCGGCACGCCGCGGCGACGACGACGATCGACGCCGCGGCCAGCAGGCTGGCCCTTCCCATCGGCGTGGTGGCTCGGCTCCGCATCACCTTACTGTGTCACGACTGTCAGGTCGTCGAAATCGGTGACAGAATCGGCCTTCGTCCACACGCCCACCTTGCCAGCCTGGGTGAACGTCGTGTCTTCGACCTCATAGAGCTTGCTGCCGTTGTGGTACACCTCAAAGAGGGGTCCCTTCGCGACGAGCCGCAGCGTGCCCCACTGGCCGGACGGGACCTTCGACGGTTTCCCGTACGTGCGCCCTTCGCCCTTGACTGGCAGGTCGGTTCGCCGGCCATTCTGGACCTTGTACAACACGACGTTGTCCTCACGCGCATTGGCGCGGACGATGTAGTAGTTGTCCTCGTTCTGGAACCGCCAGACCAAACCCGCGGCCTGATCGACCTGCCCCGAGATGGGCCTGAACCGCACAGACAGATCGCAATTGGCAGCCCTGATGTCCGCCAGCACCGCGACCGGAAAACGTGAACCCGTCCGGTCGGCGTCGAGCTGGGCGAGGAATTTGTTATTCCCTTCCGCCTGGACGACCCACTTGCCGGGGTTCCCGACCTTCGCCGTGTGGCCGAACTCGAAGCCTGTCGGTGGCTGACCGACGGTGTCTTGTGTGAAATCGACCTTACGTGCCTGGCCGTAGGCCAGCGAGACGCCGGTCGCGAGAGCCAGCATGACGAGGCTGACGATACGCATAGGGATACCTCTCTTCCTTCCGGTCCTCTCAGACGTCTCATAAGCGCCAGGCGTACTGCAGCTTGACGAGCAGCTGATTCGAGTCGAGCTGCCAGCGATCGAGCAGCGACCGCACGTTGTGGTTATAGACGACGAACAGGTCCGCCACCGGCAGTAGCGTCCAGCGCAGCCGCGTGTTGGTGCCGACCGATTCGCTGGTCGTGTCGTACTGCACGTAGGTGGCAATCGACAGATCGGGCGACAGGTTGATCCGCAGGCGCGTGCCGGCGACCGTCTGCGTGAATCGCCCGGCGGGGAGGCGGCCCCTGTCGTGCTCCCCCGACAGTTCGACGGTGACGAGCGGCGTGGGATTCCACGTGCCGCTCCAGATGTACTGCCCGAGCTGGCCGTCGTAGAAGCCCCCGAAATACCACGTGAGCTGCGTGTAGAAGCGGCGCTTCTGCGCGGTGCCCACTTCCACCCGGTAGCGCCACCAGCGGTACGAGCCGGGCGCGATGACCACGCTGCGCGCCACCTCGAACGGGGCGGCGAGCCGCTCGCCCGTGGGGTTCGCGTTCAGCTCGAACCGCTCGCCGCTGCGGAAGCGCCAGTTGACGGGCGCGAAGAGGGCGCGATAGCTCTCCCACGTCCCCGACAGGTCGGTCGCTACGAAGGGTTGGAACTGGTGAGTCAACTGCTGGAGAGGGCCGCGCGCGAGGCGCGTCCGGTTGTTGGTCTGCGCGTTGAACAGGCGCACGGCGCGTCGTGGCACGAATGCCAGAGAGGGATCGAAATCCTGGCCGATCCGCTTGTAGACGACGTTGAGATCCCAGAGGTCGTTCGGGTAGTCGATCCTGAATCCGTGCGCGCTGGCATCGGCTCCGAGGTCATCCCGACCTGTCGCGAGACCCCACACCCCCGCTGAGAGATTCTTGTTCCCGCGGAAACGGGACGTCGCAAACGTGAAGTCGGCCCCGGCGAGCCAGCTTCCGTTGCGGCCGAGGGGATCGCCGGCGGTGGCAATGGCGCCAACCGAGGATTCCTCCCAGATGTTCTGCTTCACACGGCCCACGGCCATCAACGCCGGAGCCCCGACGACGTTGGGCTTGTCCCCGGTCCCGATGACCAGCGCTCCGACGTTCGTGTTGGCCAGGCGGCCGTTGATCTTGCCGCCGGCCGTGATCGGCACCTCGGTGCCCCCCACGAGACCCACGCGCCGGCTGAAAAAAGGAATGACGTCTGGGCCCTGCCCGGGCCCGACCTGGCTCAGTCCGGCAAACGAAAAGATGTCGTCGCCCTCGAGAAAGAAGGTCCGCTTCTCCGGGAAGAACAGCGGGAAGCGCGTGAGGTTCGTCCGCCGTGTGTCGACCTCGGTTTCCGCGAAATCAGTGTTCACGGTCAGCGAGGCGAGCATGTTGGACCCGAGCCGCTGCGTGACGTCCAGGCTCGGCTGGACCTCGCCGTCCACCGCCGCTGCGGGCGCCGGGGTGCCTCCGCCCAACACGAGAGCCGGGCGCACGCTGAGCCCGACGCCGAGGGTGAAGTCGGGAAGACCTGTGAGCAGGCCCGCGCGGCTGATCTGGGTGACCTGGTACTGGCGGGCCGGGAACGCCCAGCGATCGGTTTCCAACAAGCGCTGGATGCGCCGCTGCACGTTGAAATGCCACTCGCGGAGCCCCGGCTTGAAACTCAGCGTCTGTATTGGAATCCGGATCTCGACGCTCCACCCGTTCGGAAGCCGGGCGGTGGCCGCCTCCCAGATGCCGTCCCAGTCCGCGTTCTCGCTCTCGCCGCCGGGATTGATGAGCCCGTCGTAGCGGGCGCCGCCGGGGTTCACAGCAAACACGTATCCCGATCGCCCGTCAAGGAACGGCCCCAGCACGACCCGCACGTGGTCTTCAGAGCCCAGCGCGGCGTCGCGCCGCACGCTGAAACTCACGATGCCGTCCGGGTCAGGGTCTTCGCAGACGATGCCGATGACCAGCGCCTGCGCGCCGGCCAGCACCCGAACCACCGTGCGCCCCGCCGGAGGCGCCCCCTCATCCGGATCGGCCTGTGCGAAGGCATCGGTCGCATCGGCCGTCGTCCAGGCGGCCTCATCCAACACCCCGTCGATCGCGAGACCGTCCGGCAAGGACCCCACGCGGAGAGCCGGTGGCGGCTGCTGTGCGTGGGCGCGCGCCCCGGCGCCCCCACACAGCGCCACGGCCATCAGAGCGAAGACGGGGCGTGGGTTACGCGGTCGCGTCATGCGGCTCGGCGAAAAAACAGACGTGGCACGGGCCGAATCATAGCGCGCCGCGAAACCTGAAGAGTTTCTGACGTCTTGGTCAGGAAACCCCGCCCACCGGCGCCGATGTGCCAGAATGACGTGACATGCGGACCATCCAGTGGCTGTTCGTGGTGGGCGTGCTGCTCTTCATCACCGGCATCGGCTTCGTGATCGCCGGCGCCCGCGAGGCACGTTCGGCCGGTCCTGCGGCCGAAGCCGCGCCGATCACCACCCCGGTGGCGAGCATCAAGCAGATCATGGCCGCGATCACCGGACCCGCCGCGAATACCGTCTACAACTCCGTCGGCACCATCGTCAACGCGGAGGGCATCAAGGAGACCGCCCCACAGAACGACGAGGAGTGGGCGGCCCTCGCCAGCACTGCGGCAGCGCTCGCCGAGTCGGGCAATCTGCTCCTGGTGCCGGGACGCGCGGTGGACAACGGCGACTGGGTGAAGATGACGCGCGCCTTCATCGACGCGAGCACCGAGGCGATCAAGGCCGCAGAAGCCAAGAGTACGGAAGGGATCCTCTCGGCCGGCTCTGACATCAACGAAACGTGCGATACATGCCATGAGCGATATCAGCAGTAACACGCGAATGATCGGGCTGGCGGCGCTGGCGCTGCTCGTGGGACTGGGATCGGTCGGCCTCGAGGCGCACGGCGTGTCCGGCAAGGACGCGGTATTCCTGCAGGGGCTGGAGGGCCAGGCGATTGGCCCGCTGATGTACCTGGGCGCCAAGCACATGGTGACCGGCTACGACCACCTGCTGTTCCTGGTGGGCGTGATCTTCTTCCTCTACAAGCTGAAGGACGTCCTGCTCTACGTCAGCCTCTTCACGCTGGGCCACAGCCTCACGCTGCTCGGCGGTGTGCTCGGCGGCATCCACGCCAACGCCTATATCATCGACGCCGTCATCGGCTTCTCGGTCGTCTACAAAGCGTTCGAAAACATGGACGGCTTCCGCCGCTTCTTCGGCTTCCAGCCGAACACGCGCGCGGCGGTGCTCATCTTCGGCCTCTTCCACGGCTTCGGCCTGGCCACGAAGCTCCAGGAGTTCGCGCTGTCGCAGAACGGACTCGTCGCCAACATCGTGAGCTTCAACGTCGGTGTGGAGATCGGGCAGGGCCTGGCGCTGACGGCGATCCTGATCGCCTTGACCTACTGGCGCACGCGCCGCGGCTTCATGCGGCACGCCTTTGCGGCAAATGCGGCCGTGATGACCGGCGGCTTCCTGCTTATTGGCTACCAGTTGTCCGGCTATTTCCTGGGAGTCGCCTGATCACATGGCTGCAAATGATCCTCAGCTCGTAGAGCAACGTCACCGCATCGCGGTCGCCGCGGGTGCCGCGCTGCTCGTCGCCGGCGTGGTGCTCGTGTTGTTCGTGCTGCCAGCGGAGTTTGCGGTGGACCCGTTTGGGACGGGCGCCAGGTTCGGGCTGCTGGATCTCGGCATTACGGGCCAGCAGGTCGAGGCGCTGGAAACAGCGGGCGCGGCAGGCGCCGCGGGCGCGGCGGCCATCCTCGTTCCGCAGGAGCGTCCGTTCCAGCAGGAGACGGTGGAGTTCACGATCGGGCCGCGACAGTACGTCGAATACAAGTACAGGCTCGACAAAGGCGAAGCGCTGCTCTACTCGTGGAAAGCGAGCGCTCCAGTGAACCTGGATTTCCACGCGGAGCCGGACGGGGCGCCGCGCGGCTACGCGCAGAGCTACGAGACAAAGCAGGCCGTGACCGAAGCGTCGGGCACGATGACCGCGCCGTTTTCAGGCATCCACGGCTGGTACTGGGAGAACACGACCGACCAGGACATCACCGTCACGCTGACCTCGTCCGGCTACTACAACATCGCGCACGAATTCCGTGACGGCCAGCCCCCGAAGAACAAGATGTTTCAGTAGTCGCGCCTGAAACGGCTGCGACACACCTAGAGTGCAGTCCGCGGTCGCGGTCGCCGTTCTTCTCTTGTCGCTGTTCATCCTCGAACGGCGCCAGGCCCTGCGCCGCAGCCGGCGCCCTCTCCTCGGCCGCCTGATCGTCAATGCCGGCATCTCGGTTACCGCATTCGCTGTCGCCGCGTTCGTTGTCCGCCCCACCGCGACGGCCGTATTGGAGTGGGCGTCGAACAGGCCCTTCGGCGCAGCGCACCTCGTCCAGATGCCGGTCGCCGCGCAGTTCGTCCTGTCGTTTCTCCTGATGGACCTGACGTTCTACTGGTGGCACGTGGCCAATCACCGCATCCCGTTTCTGTGGCGATTCCACAACGTGCATCACATCGACCCGGACCTGGACGTGTCGACGGCGTTCCGGTTTCACTTCGGCGAGGTGGCACTTTCAGCCGGCTTCCGTGTCGCGCAAGTGAGCGCCATCGGCCTGTCCGGGTGGATGTTTGCCGTGTACGAACTGGTGTTTCAGGCCAACACGGTGTTCCACCACAGCAACGTCCGTTTGCCGATTCGGTTGGAACGCCTGCTCAACCTCGTCCTCGTCACGCCGCGCATGCACGGGATCCACCACTCGCAGGTTCGGGATGAGACGAACTCGAACTACTCCGTGGTCTTCCCGTGGTGGGACCGGATGCACCGCACGCTCGGCCTCAACATTCCTCAATCCGACATCGTCATCGGAGTCCCCGCCTATTCCCTTCCAGCGGACAACAGGCTCTGGGACGGCCTGCTGCTGCCGTTTCAACGTCAACGGAATTACTGGCGCGGGCCGGACGGGACAGCGATCGAGCGGGACCGGGCGGCTTTGCCAGCCGGCCGGTCGACCCTGGCCGAGTAGCGGCCGGGCGGGATTTCACCCGCACTTCATCGGGGCCGCCAGTCGAAGGCGAGCAGGAGCGTGCGCTGAGAGGCGGAGCCGTTGTCGTCGGAAAGCAGATAGAACCGGACCCGGCCGTCGGTCCGTGCCACGGCCGCAAGCCCCTCGAAGTTGTCGATCGTCATCGGCGGCGCCAGGTCCATCCGGGCGACCAGGGTGGTCGAGCGAAGAATCTTCAGGGTGATGCGGGTACCGCGCGCCTCATCGAACGCGCGCAGCAGGTAGGCGGTCTCCATCCCGGGCAAGCGAGTGATGGCGACGAGGCCGAACTCCTCGGGCTTGTCGACGGACGGACCCTGGATGCACGCCGTTGAAGACAGCCGGCACGTCCAGGTGTCCCCGCTGTCCTCGGCGCCGACCACGTAGGCATCGGCTCCAGCCTCCGGGTCGGCGGCGAGTGCTTCCATGCCTTCGTTTGGAGAAAATGGGCCTTCGGGCGCCGGAACCCGACGGGGTAAGCCGCCGGCCGCGGGATAGAGCCAGATACGGTGGCGCCGCTCGAAGCTCACGAGACGATCGCCGCTGGCCAACTGCGTGAGGCCCTCCGCGTCTCCCTCCGCGTCTCCCGCCGCCCTGCCGGGCAACGGCTTTCCGTCTTCCCCCGTCAGTAGCGTGAGGTGGGCGTCCTCGACACCCACCAGCCGTTCCGATTCGTCGAGGACGAGTCGTGCGCCGAAGAGAATTCCATCATCCCCGATGGCCGTGAGCCTGTCCGTACCCGTGACGAAGAGATCCGAGAGGCCGTGCAGCCGGTCCGTCTGGCGGGATGTGAGCTCCAGGCCGCCGGCGTAGAGGAAGTCGCCGATCGCCACCTCCGACGGGTCCTGCGGATTCAGCGGCACAGGGACGGCGTCGATGCCGATCGCGCCATTCAGGGTTGGCGCAACAGGACTCGATTGCGGCGTCGCCCACACACCGGCGATCGAACTGACGACCACCCCGGCCCTCAGCCATGCTCCGATACGCTGACGCTCGGGTGCCGTACACATCTCCATGGCGCTGACGTTTTTGTCTGACTGCCGTCCGCGCTTCAGCCGCGGCCGCATCATGATCGGTCCGGCCGGCGTCGGCCGCAAGCGCTTAGTTTGCTATCCTTCACAACACGCGCAGCTCCACCTTCAGCACGAAGGCGCCCGGGCGGGTGTGCACCCGCACCTTGGACAGATACGGCAGCAGGTCTGCCAGACCCTGCGCGCGCAGCAGGTCGGCGACATCCACCAGGATGCGATCGTCCTCGGCGCGAAGGCCGCGTGGCAGCGCCTTCAGGAAGGTCAGCGCCGGGCCCGCCAGCAGGCTCAGCGGTCCGAGCCCGGGCATCGACCAGCGGATGCCCAGCACCGGCCGCTGCGGCTCGGGCTGCTCCTCGATTCGCGCCACGATTCTCAGCGTCGGGATCAGCTTCGCCTTCAGCGACACCTGCGCACTGAAGGTGTCAGCGTCCAGCGCGTCCACCTGGACGGCGGAGACGGGACCAGACGCGGCGGCGAGGCGCTCGCCAATCAGGCGATTGACGACGGCGTTCGTGAGCGGGATTTCGGCCGCGATGGTCGCGCCCGAGAGCTCCTGGAGACTCCCGCCCGCGATATTGCGCAGCCGGCCGAGAAGCGCGGGATCAATCACGGGCACGCTGCCGACGGCTGCACACCATGTCAGGCCGCCGCATCGGGCCGTTTCCTGCCCACGAGGAGCGCAAGTTCGCGCCATTTCCAGTAGCAGTCGACATCCGCGAATCCCACCTCGCGCAGCCACTCCAACTGGGTGTGAACGTCCAGGAGCTTGTTCGACGGATCTTCTTCCGCTGCCGTAATGCCCATCGCTTGAAGAAACCGCTCGTGCGCATAAAGAGATGCGGACGCCACGTGCTCCAAATTGCAGAACACACCTCCGGGCTCCAATACATCCCAGATCTCCTCATACAACTTGCGCTTGCGCACATGAACCAGGTGATGGATCGCAAAGCTCGACACCACGGCGTCGAACGTGCCGAGCGACGGAAGCGGGAACTCGAGATTGTGGTGAACAATTTCCGCGCGCGACATCGGGCCAAACCGGGTGTGCAGCTGGTCAAGCATGGGCGGCGAAAAGTCGAGGGCAACGCCTTTTGCCTGCGGCCTCTCGCGCAGCACAGACTCCAACAACCGTCCATCCCCGGAGCCCAGATCGAGCACCCGGCGAATATCCCGAGGGATCTCATCGAGCAGCGCAGCTTCACCGGCGGACCTGTGAGGCACTCGGTCGGCTCGTTCAAGGTAAGCGGACGCGTGCTCGGTTGACTGCCACTCGTTCATCGGAAGCCCGTCTATTCCACGTCCACGACGTCGATCACGTCGCCCTGCTTCCGAAGAGTCACGCGCAGCGGCGACCGGCTCTCTTGTCTGCCGAGAGCTCCTTTGGGACTCGCACGGGATCCGAAGGATGACACATGACGGATCCGAAGCGAAAGGGCGAACAGCAAGGTGTACGTGCTTCGGTCACGGCGGACTGCGGTACAATCGCCGCACCGTCATGAATCGACTGTATTACGGAGACAATCTCGACGTGCTTCAGCGGCACGTGGATGATGAATCCGTCGACCTCGTGTATCTGGATCCGCCATTCAATTCAAGTGCGACGTACAACGTGCTATTTGCCGAACGCGACGGAACGCAAGCGGCATCGCAGATCACAGCATTTGAGGACACGTGGAAATGGGATCAAGCTGCCGCACGCGCGTACGAGCGTGTTGTGGAATCGGGCGGCCGTGTCTCTCAGGCCATGCAGGCCTTTCGGACGTTCCTTGCCGACAGCGACATGCTTGCCTATCTCGCAATGATGGCGCCGCGGCTCATCGAGTTGCGGCGAGTACTGAAGCAGACCGGTACGCTCTATCTTCACTGCGACCCTACAGCCAGCCATTACCTCAAAGTGCTCCTCGATGGCATCTTCGGTCCGGAGCGATTCCTCAATGAGATCATCTGGAAGCGAACGAGTGCCCATAGCAGCGCGAGAAGATATGGGCCGGTCCATGACGTCCTGCTCGTCTACGGCAAGACCGACGAGTACAAGTGGAACCGCTTGTTTCAACCCTACGAGCCTGAGTACATCGACACGTTTTTCGATCAAGAGGATGAAGATGGCCGGCGCTGGAAGCGCATGGATCTTACTGGCGCAGGCGTCCGTCACGGCGAAACGGGGAAGGTGTGGAGAGGCCTTGACGTCACCGCCAAGGGACGGCACTGGGCGTATCCGCCGAAGGTCCTCGACGAACTGGATGCAAAGCAGCGAATCCACTGGCCGGCCAAAGCCGGGGGAATGCCGCGACTGAAGCAGTACCCCGAAGACTTGCCCGGAGTTCCCCTTCAGGACGTATGGACGGATATTCGTCCTTTACACAACCTTGCGGCCGAGCGGCTCGGGTACCCCACACAGAAGCCCGAGGCCTTGCTGGAACGAATCATCCAAGCCAGCAGCGATGAGCGAGATACAGTGCTCGATCCGTTTTGCGGCTGCGGAACCACGATTGCGGCTGCTCAGAAGTTGAATCGACATTGGATCGGCATTGATATCACGTATCTGTCGATCACGCTGATACGCAGTCGACTAACCGATACGTTCGGTGGCACCGTAGCCTTCGAGGTTGTCGGCGAACCTGTATCGCTGCCAGATGCAACCCGGCTCGCCGCCGATGATCCGTATCAGTTTCAGTGGTGGGCCCTCGGCCTGGTGGGTGCACGTCCTGTCGAAGAACAAAAGGGCGCGGACAAGGGCATCGACGGACGAATCTACTTTCATGTCGGGGACAGTGAAACGCGACAAATCATTCTCTCGGTGAAGGCGGGTCACGTGAGCGTTTCACACGTTCGTGACCTGCGGGGCGTCCTCGCGCGCGACAAGGCTGATATGGGCGTGCTGATCAGTCTCGAAGAGCCGGCGGCGGCGATGTTCAAAGAGGTGGCTGGTGCGGGGTTCTATGCATCGCCCTGGGGCAAACATGCACGCCTTCAGCTGATCACGATCGAGGACCTCCTCACCGGCAAGGGCATCGATCGCCCACCCATTCAAACGAGCCTCACATTCAAGCGGGCTCCGAAGGCGACCCCGAAGGTCCGCGAGCATCGTGCCCTTGATTTTGGCGCTCCTGATCCTGATCAGGCGTTTTAGCCGTCGAGAATTATTTCAAGTTCGCAAAGAGGCCAGGGCGGTCGTCCAGCGGGCAAGCTCGTCGAGCAGCGTGGCGACCGCCGTGTCCTGCGCGTCAGTCGCCTTGAAGGCGCCCGATTCCTTGTCGATGGCCAGCCCGACAAAGGGGATCGAGATGGCTTCGGCAATCGGCACCATCTTCAGGGCGGCCACGGTCTGCTTGACCATCTGTGCCGCGCGGAGGCCGGCGGAGACGCCGCCGTAGCTGACGAGCCCCACGGCCTTGTAGTTCCACTCGACGAAGAGATAATCGAGCGCATTGAGCAGCGCCGGTGCCGTGCTGTAGTTGTACTCGGGCATGACGAAGACAAACGCGTCGAGGCTGGCAACCCTGGCGCTCCAGGTCTTCTGGTGATCGCTCTCGTACTGGCGAAGCCTCGGATGATGACGCTCGGCAAAGATCGGCAGGTTCACGTCCTTGAGGTCGACGAGGTCGATCTCGAAGTGCTTGTGCGTGCGCGCGCGCTCGATGAACCAGTCGGCGACGGGGCGGCCGACGCGCCCTTCGCGCACGCTCGCGATCAGCACGCCGAGCCTGGGCATCCTTCGCAGTATAGTCATTTCGCATGAAGGCGGTCGTCCTTCGAAAGCCGTACGACCTGGCCGTCGCGGAGGTCGCGAGGCCCGAACCGAAGCGGGACGAAGTGCTCGTGCGCGTGACGCACAGCGGCATCTGCGGCACCGACCTGAAGATCTTCACGGGCGCGATGCCGGCGGCGTATCCGGTGATCATGGGCCACGAGATGACGGGCGAGGTGCTCGACGGAGCCGACGACTCGCGGATCCGGCGCGGCGATCGCGTGCTCGTCGACCCGGTGCTCTTTTGCGGGACCTGCTTTGATTGCCGCGCGGGACGCACGAACCTCTGTCCGAATGGCGCCGTCATCGGCCGCGAAGTCAACGGCGGCTTCGCCGACTTCGTTGTTGCGCCACGCACCCACGTCTATCCGCTGCCAGCATCGATCGACAGCCGGACGGCACCGCTCATCCAGGTGCTGACGACCGTGTTGCACGCTCAACGCCGGGCATCGATTACGTCTGGCCAATCGGTAGCGGTCATCGGCCTCGGCGTGTCAGGGCAGCTGCACGTGCAGCTCGCGAAGGCGCGCGGCGCGGGACCGGTGATCGGTGTCACCCGCAGCGCGTGGAAGCGCAGCGTCGCGGATCGGCTGGGCGCAGATCTGACGGTGACGGCCGGCGATGCGGGTATTCAGGCGGTCCGCGAGGCCACGCAGGGACACGGGGCCGACGTCGTGATCGAATCAACCGGCATGGTGAAATGCATTGGCGACGCCATCGCCATGGTCCGGCCGGGCGGCACGGTGGTGCTGTTCGGCATTTACACCGCCGGCGAAGGGGCGCTCCCCTTCTACCAGCTGTACTACAAGGAGCCGACGGTGATCAGCGCCCGCGCGGCAATGGGCGAAGACTTCCCTGAATCGATCGCCCTCGTCGCCTCCGGGCGCATCACCCTCGATCCTTTGGTGACGCAGGTCCTTCCCGTGGCGGAGCTTTCGCAGGCGCTTGGCCTGCTGGAAAGCGACGCCGACGGACGCATGAAAATCATCCTGGAGCATTGATGGACGCAGAGACCGCCGTAGAGATTGCCCGCAAGTTCGTCGCTGAAGTGGTGACACCGGTGGCGGCGGACCTGGATCGCCATACCAATCCCGAGGACTGCTTCTCGTGGGACATCGTCGAAAAGGGCAGCCAGCGCGGCCTTCGCACGCTGACGCTACTGCCCGAGTACGGCGGCGCCGGGGCCGACTGCCTGACGACGGCCAAAGTCGTTGAGGAAATCGCGCGCGGCGACATGGGTGTGTCGGTCGTCTTCGCCCAGACGCTGAAGCTGATACAGGCGCTGCAGGGGGCGGCCAACCAGGAGCAGCGCGCGCGCGTGCTGCCGAAAATCAAGGACGACGCACGGTGCGTGCTCGCGATCGGGATGACCGAGCCGCAGACCTCGTCCAACTACATCATTCCCTACCGTCCCGCCGGCTTCGTCACCAGCGCGAAGCGGAAGGGAAACGGGTGGGTCATCAACGGCAAGAAGCGGTTCATCTCGAACGGCAACCGCGCGCGGTTCTACATGCTGTTCGCGCAGACCAATCCCGACAAGGGGCTGAACGAAGGCAGCACCTGCTTCCTGATCGAGCGCGGGACGCCCGGCTTCACGACCGGCCACGTCGAGGACAAGATGGGCGAACGGCTGGCCAACAACGCGGAGCTGATCTTCAACGACTGCTTCGTGCCGGACGAGGACGTGCTGGGCCAGGTCGATCGCGGCTTCGAGGTGATCTCCCGGTTCTTCCCGGCGAGCAACGCCTACGCCGCGGCCAGCGTGCTGGGCGTGGCCGTCGCCGCCTACGAACGGTCATTGAAATGGACGCGGGAGCGCGTGCAGGGCGGCCAGCGTCTCATCGACCACGACATCGTGGCGGCACAGCTCGCCGAAATGCACATGCTGATCGACGCGGCACGCGCCTACATCCACCACGCCGCCTGGAAGGCGGACCACAAGGAGGCCGGCTGGGACCCCTCGCTGGGGGCGCTGCCGAAGGTGTTCGCGTCCGAGGTGTCGTGGAAGGTCGTCACCAAAGCGCTCGAGCTGCACGGCGGCTACGGCTACATGCGCGACGGCGGCGTCGAGAAGCTGGTGCGCGACGCCGCCTGCTTCATCCACTCGGATGGGGTGAATCGGACCCTGCTGCTGAAGGCCGCCCAGTTCATTCGGGGATAAATGGGGTCGGAGGTCATTTTTAGAGGACACTCCTTTACAACCTGGAGGAGTGTCCTCTAAAAATGACCTCCGACCCCATTATCGATATCCACACACATTTCATCCCGCCGGAATTTGTGGCTGATGCACGGGCCGGGCGCGCGCCGGACCGAATCACGCTCCGGCAGGGTGCCGGCCAGGAGTGGCTGGTCCATCCGCAGGGATACGGTTACCCGCTCTCGCCCGAGTTCTTCGACCTCCAAGCCAAGCACCGGGAGATGGACAGGCTCGGCATCGACGCCGCCGTGCTCTCGCTGACACCGACGCTGTTCTTCTACTGGCTCGACGCGGCCGCGGCCGGCGCTTTCTGCCGCCAGGCGAATGACTCGCTCGCGAAGTTCGTCGCGGGCTCCGATCGATTGGAGGGGGTCGCGGTCGTCCCACTACAGGATCCGGAAGCCGCGGCTGCGGAGCTGCGACGTGCCGTGCGCGACCTCGGCCTGCGCGGCGCCGAGATCGGAACGACGATGGAGCAGGTGCCGCTGGACGATCCGCGCTTCGATCCGTTCTTTGCGGCGGCAGCGGAGCTGGACGTCCCCGTCATCCTGCACCCGTACTACGTCGGCACCAGACCCACCCTCACCGACTTCTACATGACCAACCTGACGGGCAATCCGCTGGAAACCTGCATCGCGGCCAGCCGGCTGATCCTCTCGGGCTCTCTCGATCGTCACCCGCGGCTCAAGGTCGTCCTCGTCCACGCCGGCGGGTTCATGCCGTTTCAGATCGGACGCCTGGACCACGGTTTCCGCGTGCGGTCCGAGACGAGAGCGGCGATCGCCGCTCCCCCGTCGAGCTACCTGCGCCGGTTCTGGTACGACACCATCACGCATGCCGCCACGCCGCTGAAGTTCCTGATTGACCTCGTGGGCGCCGACCGCGTGGTGTTCGGCACCGATTTGCCGTTCGACATGGCCGACGTTCGGTTCAAGGAATATTTTGGCGACGCGAAGCTCGATGCGGACACGCTCGACGCGATTACGAACAGGAATGCATCCGCCCTTTTCGCGGACCGTAAAGGTCCGCGCCGCATATGAAAGGTCCGCGCCGCATATGAGGGTGGAAGGCTATCGGATCCACCAGTGGGGCGGGCCGCTTCGATGGGAGGGGTTCGACGTTCCCGATCCGCAGGCCGGCGAGGTGCTCGTTCGCGTCGAGGCCTGCGGCATCGGGTTGACCGTCCTCAACTGCATCCGGGGCGACCTCGCGAACGACGCCGCGCGGCTGCCGCGCGTGCCCGGACACGAGATCGTCGGCCGCGTTGAAGCCGCAGGCGCGGGCGTTACTTCGCCGTCAGTCGGCCAGCGCGTGATGGCCTACTTCTACCTGGTCTGCGGCGCATGCGAGGCCTGCCGCGCCGGCGACGATTCGCTCTGCCGGAACCTCGCAGGCTGGGTTGGCGTGCATCGCGACGGCGGCTATGCGCCGTACACGGTGCTGCCCGCCCGCAACCTGGTGCCGCTGCCGGACGACATCCCCGCCGCGCAGGCCACGGCGATTCCTGACGCGATCGCCACGCCGCTCCACGTGTGCACGACCCGCGCGCGCATCCAGCCCGGCGATCGCGTCGTCGTCATCGGCGCCGGCGGCGGCGTGGGCATCCACATGGTGGAGATGGCCGCGCTCTTCGGCGGCCGCGTCGCGGGGCTCGAGGCCAGCGAGAGCAAGTTCGACGCGATCCGCCGCATGGGTGGCACCCCTGTCCTCTCGCGGTCCTTCGACGCGATCGACCTGACGCCCGCCCTTGGCGACGACACCGCGACGGTCGTCATCGATCTGCTCGGAACACGCGCCAGTCTGGCCTGGGACGTGAAGGTGCTTGCGCTCGGCGGCCGCCTCGTCGTCCTCACGACGTTCCGCGACGTCGAGGTCGCGATGAGCCCGCGCGACCTGGTCCTTCGCGAGCTGACTGTCCTCGGCTCCCGCTATGCATCGAAGGCAGAGCTCGCCGAGAGCGCGGCGCTGGTCGCGGCCGGAAAGATCCATCCCGTGGTCTCGCAGGTGGTGCCGCCGCAGGAGATCGAGCAGGTCCACCGCGCGCTGCAGGACGGCAGCCTCATCGGCCGCGGCGCGGTAACGTGGCCGTAGCCGGGTCCGCTGCGCGGAACCCGGCCTACGTACGCAGATTAGTACGTAGGGCGGGTTCCCGCGCCGTAGCGTTGGCGAAGGCGGGGACCCGCCGCGTCAGTCCGCGGGAAACAGGGTGAAACCTTCGCGATGTGCCGCCTCCCGTAGCCGGCGGTCCAGACAGACGAAGGTCTCGGCGGACGGCTGCTCGTCGCACCAGATCAGCGCAGCGGCAAGCTGCAATGCGTCCGCTGCGCGAAGGGGATGCTGCGCCAGGAGCCGAATGGCTCGCGTACGAACATTCTCGCCTGGAAGGATTTCGCGGGTCTGCGAACGCGCTTCCCGCATACGCTCCATCGCCTCGGTCGCGGCGTCGCGCGCGCGCGTCTCGCGAACATCGCGTACGATGGCAGAACGGCACTCAACCGGTGTCGCCCACCAGATGACAGGTGTCGGATCGCGGTCGAATGCCTCGACCATGGCGTCGGAGTGGGCGTCGCCCAGCAAGGCTGAGGCGAGCGCCGAGCTGTCCCAGAACATCAGTACGGAGCTTCGTCGCGCTCCGCCAGGAGTGCCTCGACGAGCGCGCCACGGTGCTTGGGCAGGCCGAGCGGCTTGCGCGGCCCCTGCGCTGGTCGAAGCACGCCAGCGCGAATGAGCCGCTCTTCTCGTGTGGCGCGGCGTTCGTCAGATTCGAGAGGAACGAGCCTCGCAACCGGGATCCCGCGCTCGGTGATGACGACCTCGCCGCCGCCCTTCACCTGCCGCAGATACTCGCTGAGCTTCGCCTTCATTTGGGCGACATTGGCGGTGTTTCGCATATGACCATTATGGTCATGAGCGGAAAGGTCCCGTCAACGTGCGGCCGGCTTTTCGCTGGACATCACCGGTAGAGTACCCCTTCCATGTGGCTCTCGGTGGCGACAGGAATGCTGCTCTCAGCGGGTGTCTCGAGCGCCACCGCCCAGACCGCGGACATCGAGTGGGTCCGCATTCCAGCGGGAGCGTTCGAGATG